>OJNT01000386.1_pt1 | contig 36058 bp, 28 predicted proteins | sample 1597981 | NCBI WGS metagenome assembly OJNT01 (sample SAMN01915211, study PRJEB22387) | human gut metagenome | isolation source: stool | host: Homo sapiens | place: USA
CACCATTGCGAGTAACTTTTTCATAGATGTTACTCTCCTTTCATAAATTTCCATCTTCTCGCGGCCGAACACCCGCCGTCTCTCCCGCTTTCCCGTGGTTGCCGCCAAAATTCGTAAATTCTCAAATTATTGCAAGAATGATCAAGAATCGCAAAAAATCTGCATAATCAATGCAAAAACGTTCGATTCAGTGGATATCGCATCCCCTTAGCGACGCGGAAAAAGCCCGCCGCGCAAGGGCTCGCGGGTGCGGCTGGTAGCGGTTTGGTAGCGGTCCAAAAATTTAAAGTGCGGTTTTTCCTGTGATACCAACGGTTTGCAGAATCGCTAACATGGCAGCGCACCCGTTTCACTTAAAAAAAGGCGGTGCAGCTGAGCTGCACCGTCTCCGGAAATTTATGATGGAATTTTCGGAATTTTACACGTTAAAGCGGAAGTAGATCATGTCGCCGTCCTTGACGACGTACTCCTTGCCCTCGCTGCGCAGCAATCCCTTTTCCTTTGCCGCCGCGACGCTGCCGCAGCGGATCATGTCGTCGAAATTGATCGTTTCGGCGCGGATGAAGCCGCGCTCGATGTCGGAGTGAATTTTGCCCGCGGCCTGCGGGGCCTTGGTTCCGTTTTTGATGGTCCAGGCGCGGCACTCGTCCTCGCCGTAGGTCAGGAACGAGATGAGGCCGAGCAGCGCGTACGAGCACTTGATGAGGCGGTCGAGGCCGGACTCCTGAATGCCGAGCTCCTCGAGGAACATCGCGCGGTCCTCGCCGTCGAGCTCGGCGATGTCCTGCTCGAGCTTGGCGCAGATCGGCAGCACCTGCGCGCCCTCGCGGTCGGCGAGCTCCTTGACCTGCTGGAGATACTGGTTGCCGTCCTGATTCGCAAAGCCGTCCTCGTCCATGTTCGCGGCGTAGATGATGGGCTTGAGGCTCAAAAGATCGGCGGTCGCGATGAGCTCAGCGTCGTCGGACGAAACCTCGAACGTGCGCGCGCTCTTACCCGCGTCGAGGTGCTTGGCAAGAGCAGAGAAGAGCTCGACCTCGTGCAGGAACTTCTTGTCGCCCTTGGCCATCTTCGTCGCCTTTTCGACGCGGCGGTTGACCATCTCAAGGTCTGCCATGATGAGCTCCAGGTCGATGGTCTCAATGTCGCCCAGGGGGTCGACGGGGACGTTCGTGCTCGCGTCGGCCACGACGTGCATGATGTTCTCATCGTCGAAGCAGCGCACGACGTGCACGATGGCGTCCGTGCGGCGGATGTTCTCAAGGAACTTGTTGCCGAGCCCCGCACCCTGGCTTGCGCCCTTGACAAGACCCGCGATGTCGACAAATTCGATGACGGCGGGGGTCTTCTTCTTGGGGTGGTACATCTCGGTGAGCTTATCGAGGCGCTCGTCGGGAACGGCCACCATACCGACGTTCGGCTCGATGGTGCAGAAGGGGTAGTTGGCGCTTTCCGCGCCCGCGTTGGTGATCGCGTTGAAGAGAGTGGACTTGCCGACATTCGGCAGTCCGACGATACCTAATTTCATAATGCTTTCTATCTCCTTAAAAAGTCTTGATTTTCAAGGGCTTCCGGAATCCGGCGTGTTTGGCTTACGCCATTTTTACGCCATTTTCGCATGGACTTATATGCTAGGAAACCCTGCCTGATTCAAATTGCCGCACAGCCTGATCCAAGGATTCAGATGCGACATGGACGTATCTGTCCATCGTTGTTTTTATACTTGCGTGACCCAGCAGTTTTTGCAGCACCTTGGGCTGTACACCGCATTCAATCGCTCTTGTGGCGTAGGTATGGCGTAAAGCGTGCATACAGAATTTTTCGATTCCTGCTTCGTCGCATAGCTTATATAAGTGGGTATCATAGGAACTGTTCTTCGCTGACTCTCCTGTTCGCCAGTTGATAAAAACAAGATCACACATGACAAGCCGAGAAGAAACGCCTGTACGTCTGTCTATGTACTCAAGCGTTTTGTCCAGCGTCGGTGACTCCTTTCGCTCCGGGCGGCTGTTCCAAATACCTTTGAGGATTTCATAAGCCTGATCCGTCAACGGTATTGTGCGATAGCTCTGCTGCGTTTTGGGAGGACCTGCGCGCCAAAAGTGCTGCTTGTGGCGGTACTCCAAGGTTTTGTTGACCGTCAGCGTCCGATTCTGGAAATCTATCGCATCCCACGTCAGTCCGATCATCTCGCCGGTGCGCAAACCGGTTTCAAGGATCAGTGCGTACTGATTGTAGTTGCGGGAGCGTTTCGCTGTTTCAAGAAACACGCGCTGCTCGTCACGGGTGAGGAACTTAATATCGTCTGTCGCACGAACCGGCTTTGTAAACCACACACCGTCCATTGGGTGCTTGGCAATCAGGTCATTCATCTTCGCAGCCTTGAACATTGTTCCCATTGTGATATAGGCTTGCCGGATGGTAGAACCTGCATAATCCGCATCCATGGAAAGCAGCACTTTTTTGCAGTGCATGGGCTTCACATCGGAAAGGAACATTTTGCCGATGATGGGCTGGATGTTCTGCTTGTATCGCTCCCGATAATTTCGCAGGGTGTTGGGTGCCAAATCGCCCACAATGTTCTCAATCCAGAACTCAAACCACACGTCTACCGTCATATCTGGCGGAACAAATATATTTTCGTGCTTATCTGCATACTTGGCATCGTCCAGCCAATTTCGGGCTTCCGGAAGTGAGGAAAAGCACTTGACCTGACGCTTTCCTTCGCTGCTTACAAATCTTGCGCTATATAATCCGTCCTTTCTCTGGCAGATACCCTTGCCGCATTCTTTGCCTCGTAAACTTTTACCCATTCGGAAGCTCCTTTCCCACTATGAGAAGAAGCCCCTATGCATTTTATAATTGTAGCACAAGGACTTTCTTTTCTCAATAGTGAACTTACCGTCAAGTCATCAACTTATGGCTGATATATTGCTCAAACTCCCGACGCTTGACCAGCTTTTTCGTCCCGACGAACAAGACAAAGGGGCAGTTGGGCGAGCGCAGCATACTCTCGATCTTGTTGATCCCAACGTTGCTGTATGCTGCGGCTTCCTTAATCGTCAGCGTCATTTTGAGATGGATCGGCACTTGCAATTCCTCGGCCATACTGTTACCACCTGTGTGTTACATTCCGGACTGTTGACTTAGAAACGTAGCATTTGGGGAAAGTAAGAGTTCGTCTGAGCTATCATCTCTTTCCGTATCCAAGTCCAGCAGCCATTTGTCTGGGATCGTGATCAGATTGGGTCCTGTGTTGCAGATCCGTTTTACAACATCTGCCTGGCACGAAAACAATACGCCTCTATCCAGCTCTGCCCGCATTTGCTTCCCCTTTTTCAAGGCATACGCCTCCGAAAGCAGCTCCAGACTGAACAGATACAGCGGAAGCATAGATGCTTTGCAAATGCCGTTTTGCTGCAAGTACCGCTGAAACCGATACAGCGCCACTTCATCCAGCGCCATCTTTATCAGCCGCAGGCCCATCTCATCGACGGTGAAATAATGAAAGCTGCTGTTCTTGCTGAAACGGATCAGACGGCTACGCGGGTTTACCCCGTGAGCCATTTTTGCGTCCTTTTGTGGAAGAATGAAATTCTTCCTTCCGCCGCTCTCCATGGCCATGCGGAAATAGAGAAACCGGCTGCCGGTGCTGAGTGCGTGGAACTGCTTGGAGAGGAGCAGTGAGTTTCCAACCTGAATGAATCGTTTTTCTTTGTTATCCACCTTGGCGGATAAGGCCGGTGCAATCGTAGGTCCGTGTTTTCGTTTGCTCAAATCAAACTCCTTCTTTCGTGTGAGAATAGGGGGTGGATGTCTCATCCCTTCGTAATAAATGTAGAAAGCCGGCCCTGTTTGACCACCCATTCAAGGCAGAAAAAATTACACTCAATGTAAACTTTCGTAAACACAGAATGGTCTGAATCTACATTAGGTCTACACTGAGTGTAATGCTTGTGAGTATGTTTACTGATTCCAACATTAAGCGTAGTGCGGCATCGAACGGGTATCTTCCGGTACACAGCCGAGAAAGGCGACTCTTTTTGCGAATCGGTCGCGGAACACTTCTCCGGCAGGATCTGCGCCGCATGCTCAGCTGCCAATATCCAGCTCGTAGGTGCAGAGGTAGAACAGGAACGACGTCATCTGGTAGCGGCTAATGCGGGTGCCAGCGGACGCCAGCAGCTCGTCAAGGTTGCTGTCCCGGGTGGTGATGTCCCTCTCATCGCACCAGAGCATCGCTTTGGCTGCCTCTCTGCCAAGATCGGGGGCATCCCGAAGAAGCTGCCTGAGCTGCGTCTGATTCACGCCGGTATCGACGCCTGCCATGATCGCGTAGCGGCGGATTAGTACGCACGCCGTCTGATAGTCCACCTTGTCATCGTATTCGGTATTGGGATCATTTTGCCGGAGCAGCCTTGTCTGATAGGCCCAGCACACGGCATTATAATAGGGATGGGCCGCGTTGAATTCCTCGTTCTCGTAGTCAGCCGGAAGGGCGGTGTTGTCCGTTTCCGGCCGGCCCGCGATGCGGTAGAGCACATCGATGAACTCGCCCAGCCTTGCCGTGGCCTTGCCGCCGAAGGTGTCCGGCGCTTCCGGCTCCACATAGCCCTTGCGGTACATATAGAGGACGCTGGCCTGATTGAAAATGCTCTTGATGTCCGTGAATACCACCGTGTCCGCAAGGCTTCCGCCGCTGGACTCCCTGGCAAAGACGTGGGCGTAGTAATCGCTGTTGAGAATGTTGCCGGAGAGCTGGAACCTGCTGTCCACATAGAGCCGGTAGGCTTCCGCCAGCTTGTCGGAGACTGTGGTATTCTCGTCGGCGGGGATCACGGTTTCCGTACCGGCGTCATAGCGGAAGGTCTTCGTCAGAAAGGACTTATCCGACAGCACCGCTACATGGAGGCCGCTGGAGAGTACATCGGTGCCCGCCAGCAGGCGGGAATCGTAGTCCACGCCGAAGAGATTCAGCAGTGTCGGCAAGATGTCCGCCGTGGAGCAGTATTCATCCACCACGATGTTCTCTGAAAGGCCGGGAACATAGCAGATGAAGCTGTTGCGGTACTTCTCAAAGGTGGTGTCCAGCGTCTGCCCTGCCAGCTCGTTGTACTCGTCTTCGGTCAGGCCGTAGGGGTAGTGGTCGTTGGTCAGGACGATACAGGTCTTGTCGGCAACGCCAGCTTCCTCCAGCCGCTGCATCAGGTACTCCAGTGCGTATTCCAGCTCCAGATTGCAGGCAATGTACGCCTTCACCGGCTCAGAATAGGGCAGATCTTTCACCGCGTCGCGGTTTTTGGCGCTCATGGCGTTGTCCCAGTTGTACTGGTAGTGACCGCTGAAGGTCATGTAATAGGCGTGGAAGGGTTCTCCGCTGTTGATGTAGTCGTCTATGGAGGCCTCCATCATCTCCAGATCGGAGGAGGGCCAGTCGATCTTCATGGCCAGACCGGAATCCGCCGCCTTGAACGTGTAGCCCATGTTGGCGTGGGTGATGTTCCGGTTGTAGAAATCCCCGATGTAGTCGTGATAGCCCCAGGCTTGATAGCCCATGCCCTTGAGCGCATTGCCCAGGCAGAACGGCAGATAGTTGGTGCCCGCCACATTGAAGCTGGAATCCGTCTTCGTGCGGGACATATCCGGATAAAGCCCCATGCACATGGTGTATTCGCCGTTGGTGGTGACGGACTGGAACGTGCCGTAGTAATTTTCAAAGAGAATACCCGTATGGCTCAGCTTGTAGAGCGTCGGCGTCAGCTCCTCGCTGATAAACCACGGGCAGAAGCTCTCGGCGCAGATGGTGATGAGATTATAGTCCTTAAGAAGTCCTGTGTAGTTGTTTTTGCGGGTGGGTGTTGCATTTGATAGATACTCGTCTGTGGCCTTGAGAATATCGCTGTCGGTACTGTCTGCAAGAGCCGTAAAATCGATGCTTTCGATCACGTTATAGGAGTTGCTGCTGTATGTCCGCGGAACATCGCTTATATTCAAGGACGACGGCGTGATCATAATGCTGCCGCTGCCGCTGAAGAGCATGTATCGAAGCTCCTGCGCCGTGGTGGCCAGCATACCGATTTTTTTATAACTGCTGTCGGTGGAGGTGTTCACATTGGTGAAGGTACGATAGACGGAAAAGGCGTTGTCCCGTCCAACATACATGAGTCCCGTGACCGTCAGCAGCAGTGCGAGGAGCACGGCAAAGGAGGCCATAGTCTGTTTCCAGCGCAGCCGCAGCTTCAGAGCCTGCCCCCTTCGCAGGGCAAGGCAGAGGATCACGGCAATCAGCGGCAGCAGGAGGAGCAGGATCTTCAGCAGATTTTGGCGGATCCCATAGAGAAGCTGCGAGTTGAAATTGACGACCACATTTCCGCCCATGCCGATCTGGCTGACGGGCATGAAATCTCCGAAGATGCAGTGATAGACCAGCTGCACCTCGGCCAGCAGCACCTGTGCCGCGACCAGGAAAACCCCTGTGATCTGGCGCAGAACCTTTGGCAGGCTTGAGACTACCAGCGTGCAGAGTGCGCCGCCCAGCAGGCCAAACAGGACAGGATATCCCGCGTACCGGTCCATCGAGCCGAATACGCACAGATGCAGGCACAGCTCCACATAAACGCCGGTCAGGCAGAACAGCAGAAGATTTTTGCGCCACGTATTCCAAAGGCCATGGCTCATGGGCACTGCCGCTTCAGCAGCAGTGCCAGAGCCTTGATTTGTATTTGTCATGGATACATCGGATGTTTTTTCTTTGAGCATATTGGTTCTCCCGTTGGGGCTTTTTTAAAAAGCTTTGTAGAATTTCAGCTGAATATGACAGACAGAGAGCTTATCTTAGAACAAATATTGAAAAAAGGCAACGGTTTCTGTAAAAAAATCAGGAAAGATTTACAGGTCACGCGGAGAATTCTATGCACCAAAGTCTGTCAACCGCAGCTTTGCAGCCCGCCTCCAGGCTGCAAATAAGGACTCTGCACCTGAAAATTGTACAAGATACATACAGACACATTGCAAAAGCCGTGCTATACTGTACGGAAAATTGAGAGTACCATTGTTTCAAGGAGGTGTGTGATGTGACGGAGACTTTGTTTCGCTTAAAGCGGCATTTGACTTCTTTTCAAATCATGATCCTCGGCTTTGCGGGCGTGATCCTATTGGGGGCGCTGGTGCTGACGCTGCCTATCGCCACAGTACAGCGGGTCTGGACGCCGTTTCATGAGGCACTGTTTACCTCCACTTCCGCTGTCTGCGTGACGGGGCTGGTGGTGCAGGATACCGGCAGCTACTGGTCCGCCTTCGGTCAAACAGTCATATTGCTGCTGATCCAGATTGGCGGGCTGGGGGTGATCACCGGTGCGGTGACCTTCCTGATGCTCGCCGGGCGGAACATCACGCTCAAGGAGCGCAGCGCCATGCAGGACGCCATCTCCGCCCCTGCGGTGGGCGGCATCGTGCGCCTGACGAGATTTATCCTCAAGGGGACCTTTCTGGTCGAGCTGCTGGGCGCGCTGGCGCTGCTGCCAGCCTTTTGCCGGGACTATGGACTGCGGGGCGTATGGATGTCCGTTTTCCATTCCGTTTCCGCCTTCTGCAATGCGGGCTTCGATATTCTGGGGCGGACGGATTCCCTCTACCCCTCGCTGACGGCGTATGCCGCAGACCCGCTGGTCAACATTGTGATCATGCTGCTGATCATCGTGGGCGGCATCGGCTTTCTAACGTGGGACGATGTCTGTACGCACGGTCTGCACCTGCGGCGTTACCGGATGCAGAGCAAGGTCATTCTGAGCGCGACGGCGCTTTTGATCACGATTCCGGCGTTTCTCTTTTATCTGACAGACTTTGCGGATCTCCCCGTGGGAGAGCGGATATTGGCCTCCCTTTTTCAGTCGGTCACGCCGCGGACGGCCGGCTATAACACAGTGGATCTGACGGAGATGACAGATGCCTCTCAGGCGGTCACCATTTTGCTGATGCTCACCGGCGGAGCACCCGGCTCCACGGCGGGCGGCATGAAGGTCACGACGCTGGCAGTTCTCATTGCCAACGCCATTGCCGCCTTCCGCAGGCGAGAGGATCCGCAGCTCTTCCACCGCAGATTGGAGACATCCACTGTCCGCAACGCCGCCGCCATTCTGCTGCTGTATCTGGGGCTGACCTTTGCGGGGGCGGCGGTCATCAGCACAGCGGAGGAGCTTCCCCTCGGTGCCTGTCTCTATGAAACAGCGTCCGCCGCCGGTACGGTGGGCCTGACGCTGGGGCTGACGCCGCAGCTGGGAGTCCTGTCGCAGAGCATTCTCATCCTGCTGATGTATTTTGGGCGCGTCGGCGGATTGACCTTGATCTACGCCGCATTCTCCGGGCATGATCTGAGTTACGCCCGCTATCCGCAGGAGAAAATTACCGTAGGCTGAAAGGAGCACACGATGAAAACGGTATTATTGATCGGACTGGGCCGCTTCGGGCGGCATCTTGCCATGCAGCTCAACGAGCTGGGCCATCAGGTGATGGCAGTGGACAAAGACGAGGAGCGCGTCAACGAGTGTATGCCCTTTGTCACCAACGCGCAGATCGGCGACAGCACCCGTGTGGACTTTCTGCGCTCGCTGGGCGTGAGCAATTACGATGTCTGCTATGTCACCATCAGCGGAAATTTTCAGAATTCGCTGGAGACGACGTCGCTGCTCAAGGAGCTGGGAGCAAACTATGTGGTATCCCGCGCCGAGCGGGATGTGCAGGCGAAATTTCTGCTGCGCAACGGCGCGGACGCGGTCGCCTACCCGGAAAAGCAGCTGGCGAAGTGGGCGGCCATCCGCTATACCTCCAACCATATTTTCAGCTACATTGAGCTGGACGAGCAGCACGCCATTATCGAGGTTGCCGTGCCGGAGGATTGGCAGGGCCGCAGCATCGGTGAGCTGGACATCCGCAGAAAATACGGCGTCAACATCCTCGGCGTGAAGCGGAACGGCAAAACCGATGTGAACATCTCCCCGGAAACTGTGCTGGACGCTGATATGACGCTGCTGGTGCTGGGGGAAAACCAAGAACTTAAGAAGCACTTCCGGCTGTAAAGCAGCATAGCGTCTTGCACGTATAAGGGCTTTACGCGCCGGAGAGGCATCTCAACAAAAGCGCGCAGGTTTGCGGAGGAGGATTCCGCGTTGCGCAAAAACAGCAAAAAATGAGGGAGGACGGCTCTGTCCTCCCTCATTTTTGTCCTGCGCTTTCGCCCTTCTCCGTCAGCTGTTTTTCCAGTGCGGTCTGTCTGGCCAGGATGGCATTGACCTTGTCGTAAAGATCCTCGATCATGATCTCTGTCTTGAGGTTGACCTTATAATCGTTCTCTGCACGGCGGCGGTCCTTTTCCTCCTGCCGGTTCTGGCTCATCATGATGAGCGGTGCCTGAATGGCCGCCACGCAGGAGAGCACCAGATCGAGCAGGATGAAGGGGTACGGGTCGAACGCCTTTGCCGCCAGCAGCGTGTTGACAAGCATCCACAAAATCAGCACGCCGGTGAAGGAAAAGATGAACGCCCAGCTGCCCGCAAATTTGGCGATGGCGTCCGCCGCCCGCTGGCCGAGGGTGTATTTTTCCTTCTCACCCGCGGGATTTTCGGAAATTTTGCTGTCTGCCAGCAGGTTCAGCACTTCCTCGTCCGTCATATCGCGGCGGATGTCCTTGAGGACTTCTCTCAAAAGCTTACGGTTTTCTTTCATTGTGATATCATCCTTTTCTGTTTGCGAAAGTTTTGGCGTATTATCATGACGAAGGACCCGACGTATCTCGACCTGGCTCACTGCTCGGCCGTGCCGTGCCGCGAGTTCCTGTTCGGCACGGACACGATGGGGCGCGACATCTTCTCGATGATCTGGTACGGCGGGCGGCTGTCGCTGTTCATCGGCGTCGGCTCGACCGTCATTTCGACGCTGCTCGCCATTTCCTTCGGCGCGGTCAGCGGACTTGCGCCCAAATGGCTCGACGCGCTGCTGATGCGCCTGACCGAAATTCTTCTCAGCGTGCCGAACCTGCTGCTTGTCATCTTCCTGCAGGCAGTCATCGGCACGCCGAGCGCGTGGAGCATCGCGCTCGTCATCGGACTCACAAGCTGGACGAGCATCGCCAAGGTCGTGCGTACCGAGGTCAGGCAGCTGCGCGCGAGCGAGTACGTCATCGCGGCGAAGTGCATGGGCGGCAGCTTTTTCCACATTCTGCGGTGTCACCTTGCGCCGAATTTCTTCTCGTCCATCCTCTTCATGGCGGTGATGAATGTGCGCAGCGCCATCATCGCCGAATCGTCGCTCAGCTTCATGGGCCTCGGCCTGCCCATCGAGGTCGTGACCTGGGGCAGCATGCTCTCGCTCGCGGAAAAGGCGCTGATGACCGACGCGTGGTGGATCCTGCTCATCCCCGGCGCATTTCTGGTCGTGACGCTCCTTTGCATCATGAACCTCGGCGACTACCTGCGCAGCCGCACGAGCAGAAAAGAAAGCAACCTGTAAATAGCAAAAAGAAGGCACAGCCGTTTGGCTGTGCCTTCTTTCTATTTATGGAGTTTACTTCGCGTTCACGATGTTCATGAACTCTTCGCCCGTGATGGTCTCCTTCTCGTAGAGGTACTGCGCCAGCTCATCGAGCTTCGCGCGGTTCTCGGTGAGGATGTTCACAGCCTTTTCGTGCTGTTTTTTCACCAGCTCCACAACGCGCTGGTCGATCCTCGTCTGCGTCTCGGCGGAGCAAGCGAGCGATGCGTCGCCGCCGAGGTACTGATTGTTGACCGTCTCAAGCGCGACCATGTCGAAGTCGTCGCTCATGCCGTAGCGCGTGATCATCGCGCGGGCGAGCTTCGTCGCCTGCTCGATATCGTTCGACGCGCCGGTCGTGACGGAGTGGAACACGACCTCCTCCGCGGCGCGGCCGCCGGTCAGCGTGGCGATCTTGTTCTCCATCTCGGTTTTGCTCATGAGATAATGGTTGCCCTCTTCGACCTGCATCGTGTAGCCCAGCGCGCCCGAGGTGCGCGGCACAATGGTGATCTTCTGCACGGGGGCGGAGTGCGTCTGCATCGCCGCCACGAGCGCGTGGCCGATCTCGTGGTAGGAGACGATCTTCTTCTCCTCGTCGGTCATGATGGCGTTCTTCTTCTGGTAGCCCGCGATGACGACCTCGATGCTTTCCTCCAGGTCTGCCTGCGTGGCAAAGCGGCGGCCGTCGCGCACGGCGCGCAGCGCCGCTTCGTTCACAATGTTGGCAAGCTCCGCGCCGGAAGCGCCGGAGGCCATGCGCGCGATCTTGTTGAAGTCGACGTCCTCGGCGACCTTGATCTTCTTCGCGTGGACCTGCAAGATAGCCTCGCGTCCCTTGAGGTCGGGCAGCTCCACCGGCACGCGGCGGTCGAAGCGGCCGGGGCGCGTGAGCGCGGGGTCAAGGGATTCGGGGCGGTTCGTGGCGGCGAGGATGATGACGCCGTTGTTGCCCTCAAAGCCGTCCATTTCGGTGAGCAGTTGGTTCAAGGTCTGCTCGCGCTCGTCGTTGCCGCCGTACTGGCCGCCGCTGCGCTTCTGGCCGATGGCGTCGATCTCGTCGATGAAGACGATGCAGGGGGCCTTTTCCTTGGCCTGCTTGAAGAGGTCACGCACCTTGCTCGCGCCCATGCCGACGAACATTTCGACAAATTCAGAGCCCGACATCGAGAAGAACGGCACATTCGCCTCGCCGGCAACCGCCTTGGCAAGCATCGTTTTACCGGTTCCCGGAGGGCCGACGAGCAGGATGCCCTTGGGCATCGACGCGCCGATCTCCTGATACTTGCTGGGGTCGTGCAGGTAGTTGACGACCTCGGTGAGGTTCTCCTTGGCCTCGTCCTCGCCCGCGACATCGTCAAACTTGATGCCCTCGGCGGACTTGACGTACACCTTGGCGTTGGACTTGCCCATGTTGAACATCATGGAGTTGCCTCCGCCGCCCATCTTCTCCATCATCTTGCGCGACATATACTGTCCCAGCGCGACAAAGATGATGATGGGCAGCACCCAGGCGAGAATGCTGACGAGCGTGGACGTCTGCTCGATCTCCTCACCCGTGGTGGAGACGCCCGCGTCCAAAAGGCGCTGCACCAAACCGTCGTCAGGCACCATCGCCGTCTTGTAGACGGTCTTTTCATCGCTGCTGGTGAAGAGAATGCGGTTGGACTGCTCCTGGATCTCGACCCGGCCGACCTCGCCCTGCTCTGTCATGGTGACAAAGGTGTTGTAATCCACCTCTTTGATTTGATGCTCGGCCAGCCACGGCATGGCGATGAAGTTGAAGAGCATCACGAGCAGCATCGCCACAAAGTAGTAGTACAGCAGCGGCTTTTTCGGGGACTTGACTTCGTTCATGAAAATGCGTTCCTCCGATCATCGAAATTTCCGGCAGGAAGTGCATACAAACGGGAAAAACTGAACGTAGCAAAAAGCCGGAGTTTTTGCTACACTGAAAGAAGAGACGGGCGGTCGAAACCGCCCGGAACTTAGATTAGTTTGGAGTATAACACGGGAAAATATCCCTGTCCAGTACCCAAGATAAGAGTTTACAGTTTGGATACAAGGAGGTCACAGTTATGAAAAAAGCGACAAAGGCGGCTATATTCGTCACGGCTGCGGCGGCACTCTACGGCGCGGCGGCCTACGGCGTGACGAGAACGCTCATAGACGTCGCGATGAAGCGCGAAGCGCCCAAGGCGCTCAAAAATAAGGGCAGCGCCCAGCTCACGGGCGAAAAGCGCGACGAGTCCTACCGCGAGGCGCAGCGCGCCGCCGCGAAAAAGCTTGCGTCTTCGGAAACGGAGACAGTGCTGCTCGAAAACCGCGAGGGCTTGACGCTCGTGGGCCATCTCCGTGAATGCGAAAAGGCCAAGCGCCTTGTGATCGCGTTTCACGGCTGGCGCTCAGCGTGGTACCGCGATTTTGGCCTGCTCGCGGACTTTTTAAGCCGCGAGCAGTGCAGCGTGCTCTATGTGGAGCAGCGCGCGCAGAACGAGAGCGAGGGCGACTACATCGGCTTCGGCCTGACCGAGCGCTACGACTGCGTCGACTGGGCAAACTGGGCAGCTGAACGCTTCCCCGGCCTGCCCGTTTACCTTATGGGCGTGTCGCTCGGCGGGGCGACGGTGCTCATGGCCGCAGGCGATATTCTCCCCGCCGCGGTGCACGGCGTGATCGCCGACTCGGCCTACACCTCGCCGCGTGCGATCTGGCAGCACGTGATGGGGAAGAACCTGCATCTTCCTGTCCGCGCAGCAACCGTCATCGCCGATCTTCTGTGCCAGAAGAGACTGAACGCCTCGTCCGGCAGCTACTCCACCGTCGAGGCGCTCAAAAATACCGATGTTCCGATTTTACTGATCCACGGCGAGGACGACCACTTCGTCCCGCTCAAAATGGCGTTTGAAAACCGCGACGCCTGCGCCGCGCCCTGCAAGCTGCTCGTCGTGCCCGGTGCGGATCACGCGATGAGCTACTATATGGGCCGCGGCGCATACGAGGCCGCCGTGCGCGCCTTCTGGGAGCATTTTGACAAGTGATGGTTCCCCCTCACTTGTCCGCTTCTTCCGTTTCAAGGCCCGCAAAGCGCTTGGACGGGCGGTAGATCAGCACGGCGCAGAGGATCAGCACCGCCGTCACGCCAAGGCTGATGGGATAGACCCACATGACGGTCTGGAACGTCATGCTCGTCGGGAAGACGAACTTGACCCACGCGATGCGGATACCGCACACGCCGAGCATCGTCAAAAGCGCGGGCGCGAGCGAAATGCCGAAGCCGCGCAGATACCCGGAGAGTATTTCGTAGATCAGGCAGAAAACATACGCCGGCAGGATCGTCGCAAGGCGAATATAGCCGATGGCAATGACCTCGGGATCGCTGTTGAAAATGGCGAGCAGCGACCTTGCGCTCAGCAGCAGGACAACGACCGAGACAAATGTCGCGATGGCTCCCTCCAAAAAGCTGAGCTGCATCGTCTTCTTGCAGCGCTTGATCTGCCCTGCGCCGTAGTTCTGGCCGACAAAGGTCGTGCAGGCCTGCGAAAACGAGTTGAGCACGTCGTAGGCGAGAATTTCCACATTGAACGCCGCGCTCGATGCCGCGATCGCCACCGTGCCGAGGGTGTTGATGGCCGACTGGATGACGATGTTGGCGAACGAGAACACCGCGCTCTGCACGCCCGCAGGAAGGCCGATGCTCAAAATGCGCTTCAAGCTCGCGCCGTCGATGCGCAGCGCTTTCCGCTCCACGCGCACGCATTTATCCGTGCGCGTCAGGCGGACGTAGAGCAGTGCCGCGCTCACGGCGTTGGCCGCCACCGTGGCGATGGCGACGCCGTTGACCGTCATATGCAGCACAATGACGAAAAAGAGGTTCAGCAGCACGTTCAGCACACCGGAGACCGCGAGCGCCGCGAGCGGCACCTTTGTGTCGCCGATGCTGCGGAAGATCGCGGCCTCAAAGTTGTAGAGCAATATCACCGGCATGCCGAGAAGATAAATGCGCAGATACAAAAGCGCATAGGGGAACACGTCCTCCGGCACATTGAGAATACTCAAAAGCGGCGAGGCGATGAGCTGACCAAACAGCGCGACCGCCGCGCCGCCGCACACGGCAAACACGATGGCCGTGTGCACCGCGCGCTTGACGGCATTGTCGTCGCGGCAGCCGATGGCGTTCGCGATGACGACGTTCGCGCCGAGCGCGATGCCGATGAAAAGGTTGACGATGAGGCCGATGATCGGGCCGTTTGCGCCCACCGCCGCGACGGCGACTGTGCGCGCATCGCCCGTGAAGTTGCCGACGATGGCGACGTCCGAGGCGTGGAAGAGCTGCTCCAAGATCGCCGTGGCTGCGACCGGCAGGGCAAAGAGCGGCAGCTTATTCCAGATGGAGCCGTGCAGCATGTCGATCTCATGCTTTTTGACTGTAGTTCCCATGATCTCTCTCATTTCTTTCTGTTTTCCGCTTGACCGAGCATCAGTATAGTGCCGCCGCGGCAAAATGGCAAATGTTTTTTGCGTGACCGCCCTGTCAGCATTGACAGGACGGTCGTTTCGCTGTAATATAAGGCCCGCTGACGGAAAATTTCCCAAAAATATGAGGATTTTTTATGGATTATTACCTTTTGACCGATCTGGCCGCGCGCGTCGGCTATCATCTGGCGCTCAGCGGGGCGGAGACGTTCCGCGTCGAAGAGACGATACGCCGCATCATCGGCGCCTACGGCATTGAATGCGAGGCCTTTTCCATCCCCAACTGCGTGATGGTCAGCCTCGAGGCGGCCAACGGCAAGCCTTTGATGGTGATGAAGCGCGTCGGCTTTCACGGCAATGACCTCGAGTCGGTGGAAAAGCTCAACGCGCTCTCGCGCCGCATCTGCGCCGAAACGCCTGATCCGAGCGTCGCCGCGCAGTGGCTCGACGAAACGCTCAAGGGGCGGCGGCACTACTCGGTGCCCGTTTATTACCTGGGCAATTTCTGCGCCGCGGCGGGCTTTTGCCCGGTGTTTGGCGGCACGCTGCGCGACAGCCTGTTCGCGGGCCTTCTTGGCCTCATCATCGGCTTTGTCTCGCGCCAGATGGACAGGCGCGAGACGAACCCGTTTTTCAGCACCATCGTCGAGGCGTTCGCCATGGCGGTGCCGGCGTATCTCGCCGCGGGCTTCCATCTGGTCGACTATATCGACTTTGTCATCATCGGCACCTTAATGATCTTGGTTCCCGGCCTTCTCATCACGACCTCCATGCGCGACATCATTTACGGCGATACGAACTCCGGCATCAACCGCATCGTGCAGGTGCTTCTCTCGGCGTTCGCCATCGCGCTCGGCACGGCGGCGGCATGGCGCGTCACGTCCGGCGTATACGGGATGACGGTCGCGTCCGGCTCAGCGAGCTATCCCGCCTGGGCACAAGCCGTGATGATCTTCGTCGCCTGTACGGGCTTTTTCATCCTCTTCAATGTGCACGACTGGGGCAGCATTCTCTGCGCGCTCGGCGGCGTGTTCACATGGATGACGTACCTGCTCTGCCGTGATCTGGGCATGAGCATTTACAGCATGAATTTCTTCGCCGCCGTCGTTTCGGCGCTGTATTCTGAGCTTATGGCGCGCTCGCGCAAATACCCCGTCACGTCGTATCTCGTCATCTCGCTCCTGCCGCTGGTGCCGGGCGCGGGCATTTACTACACGATGAGCCTCGGCCTGGGCGGCGATGTGCAGGCCGCGGTGCACAAAGGACTTGAGACCGCGGGCGTCGCGGGCAGCATCGCCGTGGCGATCCTGCTGGTGTCCACGATCTTCCGCCTCGTCACCGCGCAGAACGGGAAAAGCAGAAAGTAGTGTTCGAAAAGTAAAAACTGCCGCCCGTTTGGGCGGCAGTTTTTTATTGCAGTGCGTCGATGTAGGCGTTCAGTGCGGCAAAATCGCCGCGGGGATAGGCGTTCAGGTCGCGTTTTTTCGCGTTGATGAGACAGTCGGTCAAAAGAAAGACATCCATCCCGACCTCGCGTGCAGCCATGTCCTCGGTCGCGTCGTTGCCGACCATCAGGCACTCCTCCGGCTTGACGCCGAGCGTGCGCGCGACCTCGAGGTAGTAAGCAGGATTCGGCTTGCAGAAGGTCGAGGCCTCGTAGGTCGTGTAAATTTCAAAATCCTCCGGCACAAGGCCCGCCCAGCGGATGCGGTTCTCCGTCGCCATGTGGGGAAAGATCGGATTCGTCGCCAGCGCAACGCGGTAGCCGCACTCTTTGAGCTTATGGACCGTCTCCACCGACGCGGGATTAAAGCCGCAGATGTCGCGCGCGGCGTTGAACTCATTGGCGTAGAAATCCTCGAAAAGGCCCTGGTCGCTTTGGCACTTTTCCTCGCCGTAGATCGCCGCGAACCTCTTCCAGAAGGCCTGCTCATTCGTGCAGCTGCCGTCGTTTTTGACCATGGCCGCCGTGCCCGCCCAAATGGCGTCGACGAGGGATTTGGGCTCGTAGCCGTAGAGCGCGAGCTTTTTGGCGAGGAGCTTAAAGTATCCGGTCGTGAACGCCTCCTGATCCATCGGCAGCAGCGTTCCGTCCAGGTCGAATAAAATGGTCGTGATGTTCAATGCGCTTCTCCTGTTCATGTAAAGTAAGTCCATCATAGCCGTTTTTGAGGAGAATGGCAAGAGCCTGGGCAAAGATGCCCGCTCACTCGCCGCGCTCTTTCAAAAGGTCGATGATCTTCTGAAGGCCGAGAAACGCCATGCCGGTCAAAAATGCGGGAGCCCAGCATCGCAGCGCGTCGGAAAACACGAAATGCCACGAGATGGTGTTCGGCCCCGACGCATAGCCTTGACTGCCGGCGGACAGGCCGAGCAGGAACCCCACGATCCAAATGACGACCGTGAGCTTGCCGAAAAAGCCGTCGTCCACAAGGCGGCTCACGCCGCCGCTCCTGCGCTTTTGATTCGGGTAAAGCAGCTCGTTCGGATCGGTCGCGAGCGCGTCGCTGATGCGCACCAGCATGTCAAGGTCCGGGTAGGAATTGCCGCGCTCCCAGCTTGAAACGGTCTGGCGGGCGACGGAGAGCTTTTCCGCGAGCGCGTCCTGCGAAAGGCCTGCCCTTTTCCGCAGCCGCCGCAGGTTGGAACTGAAATCAGACATAGATCGACCTCCCTTGCTGCTCACATCATAGCAAAAAAGCCACGAGCAGACAAGCAAAGGTTCTTTGCGGGCGGCGTAGAATGAAAAGCCTCGTAGAGTTTCGTGCCGCGCACGGCACGAAATAAATTCAAATTCGTTTTCTGCCGCGACAGAAGGTGAATTGCCGCAGAGCGGCAAGAGAAGCTGCCCTGAGGTGTTTATTTGCTCCGAGTATTTTAATTTCTAACGGAATCCAAAAAAAAGAGACAGCTTAAAGCCATCTCTTTTTTGGTGCCTCGTCGGGGATTCGAACCCCGGACACCCTGCTTAAAAGGCAGGTGCTCTGCCAACTGAGCTAACGAAGCATATTCTATTCCAAACCACCGAAGCGGTAAAAATCTGGCAGGGATGGCTGGACTCGAACCAGCGAATGAGGGAGTCAAAGTCCCTTGCCTTACCGCTTGGCTACACCCCTATTGGGAAGAGAGGGCTGGGGCCAAATCCCATCCCTCTCTTTTTGTGGGGTGGGTAAAGGGACTCGAACCCTCGACACCCGGAACCACAATCCGGTGCTCTAACCAACTGAGCTACACCCACCACATATTCTGTATCCGTGCGATATTTGCTGCTTTGCTGAGGGGCGCCTTGTAAATGGTACGCCAGGAGGGATTCGAACCCCCGGCCTACTGCTTAGAAGGCAGTTGCTCTATCCAACTGAGCTACTGGCGCGAATTGAATGGAGCAGGTGACGGGAATCGAACCCGCATCCCCAGCTTGGAAGGCTGGTGCCCTAGCCATTGTGCTACACCTGCATGCGCCCTCCGCAAAAATCGTCAGCTCTGTTATAATAGCATCAGTGTCCCGTTTTGTCAACGTTTTTTCAGAATTTTTCTGCACTTTTTTATGTTATCTGAGTAGAGCGCGCAAAAGCCTTGCACCGTCAGCACTTTCCGGCCGCGCGAACGCGCCGCATAGCCGCTCAGGATGCCACTGCACGGCAAAGACGGGGAGCGTCCTGTGGCCGACGGCCTCGACCGTGCCGTCCTCCGCGCAGGCGAAGACCTGAAGCCCCGTCCCCAGCCGCCAGACGGCCTGATGGTGTGCACTGTTGACCGTGCAGCGCGTGCCGTACAGCTCGCGCAGAAGGCCCGGCGCGGTGTTGATGGCATGCAGCCGGTCAACGCCGTCAATTTGACTGTGGCCCTCGATGTGCTGACGCAGCTTGCCACCAAAATAGACGTTGAGGACTTGCAGCCCGCGGCAGATGCCGATGACAGGCTTTCCCGCGCACAGGAAGTTGTCAATCAGCGTGAGCTCACGCGCGTCGCGTGCTTCGCCGAGATCTTCCGAGCCGTTCAGTGCTTGACCGTAAAAGCGCGGGTGCATGTCGCCCCCGCCGGGCAGCAGCAAAACGTCCGCGTTCTCCGGCGTTTCGGCGAGCGGCGCACCGACCAGCGCGAGCGCATTTTCGTAATTTTTCAGGCGTACCGATAAATAGACAGTCTTCATACGCACAGAATATGCCCCGAATGCGAAAAAAGACCTTGCAAGACGCAAAAAGTTATGGCATAATAGTTTGGCTGATAACAGCGAACTGAATATGCAGCGGTATCGAAGTGGTCATAACGGGGCTGACTCGAAATCAGTTTGAGGGAAACCTCACGAGGGTTCGAATCCCTCCCGCTGCGCCAAGGAAAAACCTCTTTTGTCTGTTACGGCAAAAGAGGTTTTTCGTAAAGAGAGGGACTGAAAATGCTGATTGACAGTTCGATCGCACAGGCATATATCGAGAGCAGCTGCGTCGACGCTTTTCGTACTTCATGGCTCTTTGAACACACCTCGGTTTCGTCAGATCTTGGCAGGAATGCATTTACTCCGCCGCCTGAGGATCTTGCTCTCCGAGAGACTGTGCGCAAGCTCGAACGCCGTATCTGTGAAGCGGCTGCGCACTTTGTCCCCGTCAACCGCCCGATTTGGGACGCGCTTTTCCCCGATTGGGAGGCGGTACAGCCGACACTTGATTTGATCGTCGGTTATCCCGAGCCTTACGGCGCCGTTGCGGCACACTCGCCCGACGGGCAGGCACATCTCATCTTTGACCTCATCCGTTGGTGCAATTATGCGGAGCTCGACCAGCTCGACAGCATCATTCGGAATCTGCTGACGCATGAGATTACGCATCTCTTGATTGGACACCGCTATCCGGCGGCAGATGCCGCATTGGAAAGTACAGACTATTTGAGAAGATTGGATGCTTACACATTTCATGAGGGATTCGCCCATCTTCTCTCCTATCAGGCGACAGAAATCGACTGTGTGGACTGGCATACACCGCAGCTTACCGAGGTCGCAGCAGCAAGCCGTGCCAAACTGCGCCTCGCGCTTACGGAGACGGATCCAGACAGGCAAAAGCAGTTTCTCGAAGAGGCGGTCTGCGGATCGTACTATGAAAAGTTTGCCTGTATGTGCGGTATGCTGTATCTGGCAGACCGATGGGAAACGCAGGGAATCGACGGCCTGCAAAGCGCATTTGCGGACTATCACGGCTTTGCTCAAAGGGCCTTGAGCATTCGAATTTGATTGTAAAAGAGGAAGAGACGCGAATGCGTCTCTTCCTCTTTTACACCTTCTCCCGCTTCTGCCGCCAGAGGTTGATCGCCAGCATGACCGCGGCGTAGATCAGCGCGGCGGCGAGGATAATGAGCGAGAAGTCGCGCTGCATCTGGTAGCTCGTCGTCGTGAAACCCTTGACGAGTAGATGACCGGCAAGATAGCTCGCGGGAATCAGCGTCAGATAGCCGAGCGCTTTGCCCGTTTTCTTCCTGCGGCAGACGAAAAATGCAATACCCAGCGTAATAAGGAGTGCTAACGATAGCAAAACGTAATAGCCCAACGCCAGCCTCGGCAGCGAAACGATGCCGCCGTTCATGCTGCCGCAGAGCAGTACATCGTCCTGCCCGTTGTTCTGAGAATAGCAGACTGCCGTGCAATTCGCGGCGTCGAGCGTGAAGAGCGTGCGCGCGGACTCCGCCTTGGCGAGCACGCCTTGCAGTGCGTCCGCCTCGCGCTGTGTGCGATCATTTGCGCTGTGTGTGTTCGGGGCGCCCCCGGTTTTGTCGAATGCGCCGCGCCATGTGTCGAGCGGCGTGCGCCATGCGGTGATGAAGTAGATGGTTTTGCCGCTGTTGGGGTCCTGCGTGTTCGTGACCTCTGCGCCGGAGACCGGCACGAGCAGGCTGACGGAGATGCTCTCCGCGCCGCTGAGATCAGAAAGCCCATCCGCTGCCGAGCCGTCGTCCGCGAGCGCGCTGGGCGAGCGCGAGATCGCCCACTCTGCCTCGCTGTACGGCAAATACTGCGGCGCGGTGAGGTACGCGAACCCCGCCGTCGCCAGCGTCAGCGCGAGCGTGACGGCCAGCAGCACGGCGGTCAGCTTCTTGCGTCGAAGCTGCCGCTTCAAGTCGCGCAGCGGCTGCGCGCTGACGGGCGCGGGCTTCACGTCCGCCTTCAGCGCGTCGAGCTCGGCGCGGCAGGCCGCGCACTGCGCTAAATGCCCGTCCACAAATTTCTTCGTCTCCTCGCGCAGCATATTCTCCTCGTAGAGCGGCAGAAGATCCTGCACGATGCTGCAAGTTTTGTCCATTTCAATCGTCCTCCAATCCCTCGCGGATCATGCGCTTGGCGCGGTGATACGTCACGCATGCCCAGTTTTCCGTCTTGCCGAAGAGCGCGCCGATGTCGCGGAAGCTTTTCTCACCGTACACGCGCCACATGAAGACCTCCTTGTACGGCTCTCTGAGCGCGTGCAGCAATTCCTGGATGCGCGCGGCCTCGCTGTGATCTTCTAACTCCTCCTCGTGGCTCTCCTCGGCGATCTGGCAGTCTTCGAGCGGGGCAAGCCGCTTCTCGCGCCGCAGCTGCGAATAATAGAGATTCTTCGCGATCTGGCAGAGCCACACGCGCACGCTGCACTCGCCCCGAAAGCGGTCGAGGGCGTCCATCGCACGGAAAAACGTCTCACTCGTCAGCTCCTCGGCGACGCTCTCGCTCCCGGAAAGCGAGAGAAGATACCGGTACACATCGTCGAAGTACACGGCGTACACCTCTTCAAAATTCGTCAGCGCCCTCCCCCCCCTTTCTGTCTATAGGACGGCGGAAAACCGGTTTTCTTACAAAAAAATCCGTCCCGCGGGACGGATTTTTTCTTTCACGTTTTCACGACTCTTTTCTTGCCGCACTTCGGGCACGTGAGCTCGACCTTGCCGATGTTTTTCGGCACGCGGCAGTACGCGCCGCAGGAGCAGCGGACGTATTTGTGCGCCTTGTCGGCGCGGCGTGCCTTCGCGCCGCGGATGGCGTTCGCCTTCGGCGTCCACCAGGTCAGAAACTTCGCGTTCTCGGCCTGACGGCGCGCGAGATTGCGCGAAAAAATGCGGATGAGCACGATGAACATCAGCACCATCGACACAAAGTACAGCGCCTGCGACACGCCCTGCACACGGATCAGCGAGCTCAGAATGCTCACGACCAGCTCAAGGATCACGAGCGCCCAGTTCAGCGCATCTACGCCGTTGCGGCCATACATAAAGCGGTAAAGGGCATCGCGGAATTTGTTCACAAAAAACACTCCTAAAATCTTGATGCTGCCATTCTACACGCTTTTTTGACCCCCGTAAAGGCGTTTGAACAAAAGTTTACAGAATGGAAAAGAGTAAACGCAAACCGCCCGCCCCCGTCAGTCGCCTTACAGGGGGGCAAGGGGGGCCGCGCCCCCAACAACGCCTCGCAGAGTTTCGCCGCTCCGCGGCGAAATAAATTCAAATCATTTTCCGCCGCGACCGAAGGTGAATTGCCGCAAAGCGGCAAGAGAAGCCGCCCTGGGGCGTGTGCGTCAGGATTTACACTTCTCGCTCCGCAAACGTGCGCGCCTACGGCGCGTGCGCTGCCGCGGAGCGCAAAAAGCTAAAACGAAAGCCCCGCTGAGCGGGGCTTTCGTTTTAAGCATTATAGTCCGTTGGTGTAACGATACAGGAACGTCACGGCCTCGGCGCGGTTGCAGGAGGCGTAGGGGGAGAACGTCGTGGGGCTGCTGCCGGTGGTGATGCCCTTACCGGAGGCCCACAGGATGGCGTTGTAGTAGCTCGCCTCGTTCGTGGCGCCCACATCCTTGAACGGGTTGGAGTAGTAGCCGCTGGGCTTGCCCGCGTAGCGGTACAGGAAGGTCACGATCTGGGCACGGGTGCAGACCTGATCGGGGGAGAACGCCGTGGTGCTGGTGCCGGAGGTGATGCCCTTCTGGCTGGCCCACAGGATGGCCTTGTAGTAGCTCGAGTGCGTGACGGCGTTGACATCACGGAACGGGTTGCGGGTGGTGGTCGGCTCCGGGCTGCCGGCGGCGCGCCACAGGAACGTCACGATCTCGGCGCGGGTGCAGGACTTGTACGGGGAGAAGGTGGTGCTGGACGTGCCGTTGGTGATGTTCTTGCCGACGGCCCACTTGACGGAGTTGTAGAAGTAGTCGGTGGTCTTGACGTCGATGAAGTTCATCGTCTGGCCGATCTTGATGGCCACGGTGCCGGTGAGCTGGCGGGTGCCGGTGCCGGTCGTGCCGTAGCGGGCGTAGATGGTGAACGGGATGTAGACGGTCTCGCCGGTCTTGGCGTAGCGGCTGGCAAGGAACGCGACGTCGCTGAGCGCGTTCTGGCTGGCGGTGGCGCTGTAGTAGAACTTGTCAGTCGTCTTGATGGAGCCGCCGTAGTTGTAGCCGTTGTAGTAGGTGTAGAGCGAGCCCTCGTTGACGGCGGAGACGGCGCTCTGGTCAAAGGTCACGTAGTCGATGGTGTAGTTGCTGCTGTAGCCCTTGGTGGAGCGCAGGTAGCTGAGGAAGTCGCTCTCGTCGAAGCGGACGCTGTCGCCCTGAGAGACGGTGTACTTGATATCCTCGCGCACGAGGTTGACGACGACGCTGCCGGAGTACGACACGGTCGTGCCGCGGCTCGTGGAGGAGCTGGAATAGCGGGTCGCGTACAGGGTGAAGTTCAGCGTGATGGTCTTCGCGGTGGACTTGGCGTTGGGGACGAACGTCACGCTATCGAGGTTGGTGACCTTGGTATTGCGGTTGAACGCGCCGGAGGAATTGCTGGTGGACATGGCGGTGCCGCCATAGTACAGCGTGCCCTGCGCGGTGGTGGGCAGGGAGAAGGTCACATAATCGAAGGTGACATAGGGATAGGACTTGGTCTTGCTGGCGTCGCCGCGGGCCTCAGCGACCTTGTTCATGAAGTCGTTGAAGTCGCTCTGCGCGAACTGGACATTCTCACCGGCCACGCCGTTGTAGTTGATGTTGTAGTTCTTCTGGTAGACGCTGATGGTGCCGCAGTAGAGCCTATTGTCGGTGCCCTGCGTCACGACATACAGCGTGCACTTGCCATTGATGAAGTTGGTGTCGGTCAGGGAATAGAGATTGGCGGCGGCAGTGGTGGGATAGTATTTCTGGCTGCTGCCGTTGTTCCAGTCGACAGGCTCGGTGTTCACACCGGCAACATAGTAATACCTTGCGCCGGAGGGGACCTGAACGTAATAGCGATAGGTGTTGCCGTAAGCCGCGACCGGCTCGGGATACTGGTCGGCATAGGTGGTCGAGCTGGGCGTTACGGGAACATTAAACGTAACGCTGTAGGTCTTGGGAACGTTAGAATTGGCAACGCGGGTGGTCACGGTGGCGGTGAACTTTGCAGTGCCGATGCCGCTGAGGTTTGCCTTGAAGTAAAGATAGCCGGAGCCGCCGGCGGGATAGTTGTACGAAGCAGTGCTCGTGCCGACACCGTAGGCGGTGGTGGAGGGAACCTGCGTGACGCCGCTGAGGGAATAGACGGTCTCGTAGGTGTAGGCGGTGCTGTAGGTCTTGTTGATGGCGGCCTGCGCGGCGTTGACAAGATCACTGTAGCTGTAGTTCACAGAAGTGCCGTTCTGAACAGCACTGAGGGTCGCCTCGATCAGGGCGCCGGTAACGGGGATGTTCTGCACATAGTCCTTGCCCTTATAGGTCGCCTTTGCGGTGACAGTGGTAGAGCCGCTTGCTCTGAGCGTTACGATCGGCGCGGCGGTCGTCTGGTTCGTCACAGTTGCGATGTTGAGGTTGGCGGAAACAAAGGAGTAGGTCGGGACGACCAGGCTAGCGGAAGATGAGGTATTCACAAAGTTCGCCGCCAAAGTCGCGGTCTGACCGATCTGCGTCAGCGTAACGCTTGCGGGGACGACAGTGAAGGTATAGGTGTCGGGAAGGCTCTTGACCGTGATGGGGTCACTCGTCTTAGCGAGCTTATCGCCCTCGCTTGCCTTGCAGTAAACAGAGTAGTCGGTCGCGGTCGTAACGTTTGCGGGGACCGTCCAGACGAGGGACTTGCCCGTGCCGATCGGAAACTCTTTACTGTCACCGATCTTGTAGAACCACGCATAGGTGGCGGCGTTGCTGAGACCGGTGGAGGTGGCGGTGAGCGTGGTCTTGCCGCCGGAGATGACCTCATTAAGGCTTGCCGCTGCGATCACGGTGGGGGTGACGGGGGTGACCCCCACATCAGCCATCAGCGCAGAATCCTTGACGTGCACGGTCAGCTTTCCGCTCGCGTAAGTGGGCTTGTTCGTCTCATTATCGATCACATAGCCGGTTGCGGCGGCAGACCACTTGTTGTCGCCTTTGAGGTCCTCGCCCTCAAGAAGGGAGATGTTGACCGCGCCGTTCGTCACAGAATAGGTTCTGCCGTTGAAGGTGACGGTGGTGATGTCGCCCGGGAGAAGCTTGTCATTGACAGTGATTCCCGTGGCAAGAGCGACGACCTGCTGCGCAACGACAGTGCTGCCGACGATCGCCTTGATGGTGCAGGAGGGGTTAAGCGTTCCGGGCGTCATCGGGGTGACCTTTGCGCTCAGACCGTTGCCCTGCGCGGTGGCGCCGGACCAGACATAGTCAAAGCGGTAGTCGGTTTCGCTGTTGAGCGAGGTTGTAGTACCGTCCTCGGTCTTGGTGACACCAAGGCTAGATGTGTCCAGCGTAAACGTAATCTCGGTGCCCCTATCAACGGAAGTAGAAGCGGATGCGCTAATCGTTGCTTTGCCGGTTATGGCATAGCCATCCGCAGGCGCGTCTGCCCTTGCAGGCACGACGACGAGGCTCAGGACCAATGTCAGAGCCAATAGCAAGGAGAGAAATTTTTTCATGTGATCTTCATCCTTTCGTGTTTGTTGTTGTCGGCTCCGCGCGCACAGAGCCTTTCTCATACATGGCATTTTACCATGCCGCGGGGAATAAGGGAACAGGAAAATGGAAAATTCATAAATTCTTTATCTTCCCTCTTCGCCCAGTTTCCCTTTGCTTCATTGATTAGACGCAAGAAACGTCTGTTTTGTTTCGCGAAACCCGAAAATTTCCCAAAAATTTTTTACGCCGCGAAAAACCGCACATACACGAACACCCCCAGAGCAATTTGCGCAAGCAAGATCGCGGGGATGCCGAACTTGAAGTACCAGTGCCGCGTTTTGTGGTGAAAGACCCTCATTGCGAAAAGAGCACCCGCGCTGCCGAGCAGCAGCGCGAGTGCAAATAGAGTCTTTTCTGGCACGCGCCGCGCGCCCTGAATTTTGGCGCGGCGCTTGTCTGCGCCGTAGACGCAGAACGTCAGAATATTGATCGCGGCGAGATAGATGACAAAATATCTCACTTTTCGAGCTTGCTGAGCTCCACGGCCGCCGCCGCGCCGAGGCGGGCGTTGTTGAACACGAGCTGGATGTTGGAATCCAGGCTGTCGCCGCCGGTCAGGTCCTTGATCTTGGCGAGCAGATACGGCGTCGTGGCCTTGCCGTGGATGCCGTCCTTCTTCGCGTCCTCGACGGCCTCGGCAATGGCCTTGTCGATGACTTCCTTGTCCATGGAGTACTCTTCGGGAATCGGGTTCGTGACGAGTAAGCCGCCGCGCAGACCCAGCTCGCGCTTGACGTGGAACGCCTTCGCCAGCTGCTCGGGCGTGTCGAGCTCGTAGTCGACGCCAAAGCCGGACTTGCGCGTGTAGAACGCAGGCAGCTCGCTCGTGCCGTAGCCGATGACGGTCACGCCGTGGGTCTCGAGATATTCGAGCGTCAATCCGAGGTCGAGAATGGACTTCGCGCCCGCGCACACGACCATGACGGAGGTGTTGGCCAGCTCTTCGAGGTCGGCGGAGATGTCGAACGTCTCCTGCGCGCCGCGGTGCACACCGCCGATGCCGCCTGTGGCGAACACGCGGATGCCCGCCATATCGGCGATCATCATCGTGGTGGTGACGGTGCACGCGCCGTCCTTGCCCTGCGCGACGAGCACGGGCAGGTCGCGGCGGGAAGCCTTCGGGATGCCCGCGCCGGTGCGGCCGAGGTAGTCGATCTCTTCCTTGGAAAGGCCCGCCTTCAGGCGGCCGCCGATGATGGCGATGGTCGCGGGGACCGCGCCGCATTCGCGGATGATGCTCTCGACCTTGAGCGCGGTCTCAACGTTCTGGGGATAGGGCATGCCGTGGGAAATGATGGTGGATTCGAGCGCCACGACGGGCTTACCGGCGGCAAGGGCCTCGGCAACCTCGGGGGCGATATCCAGATACTTGTTCATCGTTAAAATCCTCCTGTAAAGTAATAGGTGAAAGTTTCACGTTTACCTTTTGAGGTAAGATTGTATCATAACATACAACTTGTCAAAAGTCAATACAAAGCAGGGCTTGAATTTGCACGGGAAGTGGCATATAATACCTCTATTATCCCGTGAAAACCCACAAAAGGAAGGAAAATTATTATGGAACGAGTGAGAATTGCCGCGCTCTTCGCCGACAAAGAGCAGTACGGCGGCGCAAGCGTCACCGTATGCGGCTGGGCGAAGACCATCCGCGATATGAAGACCTTCGGATTCATCGAGCTGAACGACGGCTCGTGCTTCCGCAATTTGCAGGTCGTGATGGATGCGAATTCTCTTTCTAATTATAAGGAGATCGCCGCGCAGAACGTGGGCGCCGCGCTCATCGTGCGCGGCACCGTCGTGCTGACGCCCGAGGCCAAGCAGCCGCTCGAAGTCAAGGCAACAGAGATCGAGATCGAGGGCGTGTCCTCCCCCGACTATCCCTTGCAGAAAAAGCGCCACAGCGTCGAATATCTGCGCACCATTCAGCATCTGCGCCCGCGCACGAACCTCTTCTCCGCGGCGTTCCGTGTGAGAAGCGCGGCGGCCTACGCCGTGCACGAGTTCTTCCAAAGCCGCGGCTTCGTCTATGTCAACACCCCCATCATCACCGGCTCTGACTGCGAGGGCGCGGGCGAGATGTTCCAGGTCACGACGCTGGATCTGGAGAACCCGCCGAGAACGCCCGACGGCAAGGTCGATTACAGCAAGGACTTTTTCGGCAAGAAGACGAGCCTGACCGTCTCCGGCCAGCTCAACGCCGAGAACTTCGCTATGGCGTTCGGCGACGTTTACACCTTCGGCCCCACGTTCCGCGCCGAGAATTCCAACACCGCGCGCCACGCCGCCGAGTTCTGGATGATCGAGCCGGAGATGGCGTTCTGCGACCTCGACGGCGACCTTGAGGTCATGGAGGCGATGGTCAAGCATATCATCCGCCGCGTGATGGAGCGCTGCCCGGACGATCTTGCGTTTTTCAACAGCTTTGTCGACAAGGGCCTTCTTGAGCGTCTCCAGCACGTCGAGAGTTCCGACTTTGGCCGCGTGACGTATACCGAGGCCGTCAAGCTCTTAAAGGAGAGCGGCCAGAAGTTCGACTACCCCGTCGAGTGGGGCATCGACCTGCAGACTGAGCATGAGCGTTACCTCACCGAGCAGATCTTCAAGCGCCCCGTGTTCGTCACGGACTATCCGCAGGAGATCAAGGCGTTCTATATGCGCCTCAACGACGACGGCAAGACCGTCGCCGCAGCGGACTGCCTCGTTCCGGGCATCGGCGAGATCATCGGCGGCAGCCAGCGCGAGGAGCGCATCGAGCTGCTCGAAAAGCGCATCCGCGAGCTCGGCATGAATCCCGAGGACTACTGGTGGTACTGCGACCTGCGCCGCTACGGCTCCTGCCGTCACGCGGGCTTCGGCCTCGGCTTCGAGCGCATGGTGATGTATTTAACGGGCATCGGCAACATCCGCGACGTGGAGCTGCATCCCCGCACCGTGGGCAACGCAGACTTTTAATTATTCAAAAAATAAGGGACACGGAAACCGTGTCCCTTGTTTTTTGAGAATTACACTCCGCTTCGTGCCTTGCCGCCCAAAGGGCGGCTTCGACACGCGCGGAGCGAGAAGAGTTTTTTGGCACGCGCATGTCGCGCCAAAAAACGATTCGAAATCATTTCGCGTCTGCGGATGCGAAAAGCTGTGACGCTTTAATTATTTGTGGTAAATAGTTACAAATGGGAACAAAAGCTCGAAAAGCGTAGTCAAAAGAAGTGAAGTCTGCTATAATGACCGCGCAGTTTTGAGAGAGGAGATTTTGACATGAAACACTTTTTTGCGCTGCTGCTCAGCGCGCTGATGGTACTGTCGCTGCTGACTGCCTGCGGCGATAAGACGACGCCGTCCGACGGCGACGATCAGACCGTCACGGACGAGAATGGCAGCGACACCGACAACAATACTGACGATACAACTGACCCCTACGACGCCGTGCGCAACTACTGGTCCGAGGACCAGCTCACGCAGGCCTGGGGGCCGGATCAGGTGGTGGAGCACCTCTTTTTCCACCCGATCATCGCCTATCCGCAGTGGGCCTTCCACGACTGCAATGCCAGTCAGGACCAGCGCTACGGCCTCGACGACTGGATGGTGACGGTCGACGAATACAACAAAATTTTGCAGTCCGTGTACGACAAGGGCTACATTTTAGTCGCGATGGAAGACGTCTGGAGCGAGGTGACGGACGAGTCCGGCACGCATATGGTGCGAAACACCCTGATGCTGCCAGAGGGCAAAAAGCCGCTCGTCATCAGCTTTGACGACGTGAACTACTACCCGTATATGCTCGACGAGGGCTTCACGAGCAAGCTCGTCGTCGGCGAGGACGGCGAGATCTGGGCGCAGTGCACCGATCCGTACACAAATGAGACCTTTTTGACCAAGGAACTCGACGCGACGCCCATTCTCGACCAGTTTGTCTACGAGCACCCCGACTTTTCGCTGAACGGCGCGAAGGCCATCTTCTCACTGACGGGCTATCAGGGGATACTCGGCTACCGCACGCAGGATGACCGCGACATCGCGGCAGATTCGCCCGACCGCCCCGCGTTCGATGCCTACCGCGCGAGCGAGATCGAGGCCGTCAAGCCCGTCATAGCGCGTTTGAAGGAGACCGGCTGGACGTTCGGCAGCCACACCTGGGGTCACATCCGCCTCGACACCAAGCCGCTCCAGACCGTCATCAACGACACCGAGCGCTGGGCGGACGAGGTCGGCTCGCTCGTCGGCCCCACGCAGATTTTGTTCTATCCCCACGGCGGCCGTCCCGACGGTGACGACTGGCACCAGACCGGCGAGCGCTTCCAGTACCTGCAAAGCCAGGGCTTCCGCATCTTCGCGAGCGTCGGCACGAGTTCGTTCAGCTATGTGAAGCCCGACATTTCCGCCGTCATCTGCGACCGTCTGCATCCGGACGGCACCACGCTGCGCCACTCGCGCAGCCGCTATCTGCAATTCTATAACGCCGAGGACATCATGGATACGCAAGTCCGTCCCGATCTTGGCGTAAACTGGTGAGGAGGCGTTATTATGGCAACGTTAGAAGAACTCAAGGCGAAGGCCGTCGCCATGCTGGACATGGCGTATGTGCCGTATTCCCACTTCCCCGTGGGCGCGGCGCTCGAATGTGAGGACGGCGCTGTCTTCACCGGCTGCAACATCGAAAATTCGAGCTACGGCCTGACGAACTGCGCCGAGCGCACCGCGGCGTTCAAGGCCGTGAGCGAGGGGCACCGGCGCTTCAAGCGCATCGTCATCGCTGGGCGCAGCGACGACTACTGCTACCCCTGCGGTGCGTGCCGTCAGGTGCTCTACGAGTTCGGGCCCGACATGGAGGTCGTGTGCCTGAACAAGGACAACGAGGAAAAGCACCTGCACATCAAGGAGCTGCTCCCCTACGGCTTCGACCAGACGTGGCTTGCAATCGACGAAAAATAACGAAAAAAGAGAGCGGCGCTGCCGCTCTCTTTTTTGTTCGCTTCAGTTGCTTCCAGAGGAAGAGGCTCCAATCGTCACCTCGCCGCTCATCGTTTCGATTGTAAGCTCGCTCACCGCACCGCCGTCGAGCGCGGGCACAGAGTAGTGCGTCGCGTGGTCGTCGAGACAGGTGATGAGCGCTCCTTCGCGCTCGGTGAGCGCGGAGCGGAACGCGCCGCTTTTCGTTTCATAGTCGAGAGTAAAGCCGTCCTGCGCGGGAAGGGTCAGATAGATGCTGCCGCTCTCCGTTTCGGCATCAAGGCGCAGCGCACGCTCGGTAGCCAAAATCAGGTTGCCGCTGACGCTTTCGAAGTCCAGCGCGCCGAGCGCGCCGACGATATCCACCTTGCCGCTCGCGGTTTCGATCTCGGCGCTCTCCGCATCGCCCGCCAGCTCGATCGCGCCGGAGAGCGTCGAAATATCGACCCTTGCCCACGTGCCGTCCACTACACCGGCATTGCCGCTCGTGGTCTCGATCTCCACCTCCGGGCAGTTCGCGCACATCACGCGCGCGTCGCCGCCGACGGTCGAAAGCTTGATGCTGCCGGAAACGTCCGCGCCCACGATGGTGTAGGCGTCCGTTGTTTCGACTTCGATCTCCTCAAAGTGACCGGCGCTGACCAGTTCCCTCGGAAGTCCCACGTCGAGGTGCTTTTCCCCGTCGTAGCTGCCGCGGTAAGCGTCGCCGAGGAAGCGGATGCGCAGCGTGTCGCCGTCGATCGCGCAGACCATCTTCTCGCTCTCGGCGAGCGGCGCGGTGGATTCCTCCTTCACGCTGATCTGCGCGCTCTGCTCGGCGGTATAGATGTTCACGCTGCCGCTGCGCCACGAGATGTCGATCTTGCGGATGTCTTCGCTCTCGCCGATGCTGAGCACCGCGCCCGGGTGGAGCTCTTCGCTCCCCTCCGCCTGCGTGCAGAAGGTGTAGGTCGCGCTGCTGCCGTCCCAGAGCGCGTCGACGGCGAAAATGCCGTCGCTTTGCGGCAGTTCTGCGCGGAATGTGCCGTTATCCTGCCGCTGGGCGGTCACGGTCTCGGACGGCATGCCGGTGCTGCCCCAGGCGTCGGACGGCCAGCAGCGGAGACTGACGGAATCGGGCGAATTATCGCCGAAATCGAGCGTTACGGTGTAGAAATAGGCGGCCGACACTGCAAAGGGCATTTCCAGTACAGGCGTGATGTCGCGGCAGTTTTCGTCCAGCGGGTGCGCGCCGCAGGCAATGACGGTCATGCTCTGTAGGCCCTGGGTGTAGGTCCAGTCGTAGCTGCTGCTTTTGAGGGTGACGCTGCAAGCGTTTGCACTTGTCACCGTCAGTGTTGGCGGGGTTTGGCACGCGGCCTCGTCTGCGCTTTTTTCGCCGCAGGCGGTCAGGGAGAGCAGGAGCGCGAGCGGGAGCAGAAGGGAAAGGAGCTTCTTCATCGTTCGTTCCTCATTTCTTTCGGATACTTCTATAGACGTATGATAGCCGAAAAAGTTCCCGCGCACAACGGCGATCGTTGCACACAACGCGGCAATTTGTTGTATCGTGAATTCTAATACCGGAGGCGGTACAGCTTTTTGCCGCGTTGTGTGCAACGCTGCTTCATGATACGGCGTATCATGAAAAGGCAAATCATGCATCAGTGTTCCCGCGTTTGCAGGGGGGTGTGGGCTGCCTTTTCCAACATTATATTTTGGGGGAAAGCGCATGGACAAGACGACAAATTTCGACCTGCCGCAATGGGTCAAGTCGGATCAGATCAAGATGGACGACTTTAACGGGGCGTTTGCGAGCATCGACGCGGCGCTCAAGGCTGAGGGTGACGCGCGCAGCGAGGCCGACGGCACGGCGGCGGAGCGCATCACGGCATTGGCGCAGACGATCGCAAACGGTAAAATCTGCCGCATAAAATACGGCTCGTATACCGGCAACGGCACCTACGGCGCGGCGAACGCGATCAGCATCGAGTGCGGGTTCTACCCGCTGCTGGTGATGGTGAACAGCTCGAGCAGCAGCCACTACTGGGCGGTGCGCGGGTTCGACAAGTTCTACTACAGCAACAACCGCGAAAACGAAATGACGTGGGGCGATACCGGCGTGAGCTGGTACTACCCGCAGGACGACCAGTATTACCCCCCGTCGGGCAACCAGATGAACGCAATCGACACGACCTATTACTATCTGGTGCTGGGCTACAGCAACGACGGAGAGCAGGGAAACTGAATCAAGGCAAAAAACAGCCCCGAGCCGAAAGGCTCGGGGCTGTTCATTTGTTTCTTACAGTCGATATCTAAAAATTAGATATGATAGGTAAGAACGAGCGTGGACGCGGTGAAGTTGGTGTATGCAGTACCATTGTAACCCATCACGGAAACAACCGTGTTGGAAGGCAGCTGATAGTTGTCCACGGTGGAGAGGGTAATGGTGGCACGATAGTAGCTACCGGCGGTGAAATAATCACCATTCCAAGGCTCGTACTTGTCGTTGGCGTTACCCTTTTCCCAAGACACGGTAGCAGTGACCTTGCTCGGGTCGAGCAAGGTAGCAACACCATTGACGGTGGCATAGACCTTCTCGACAACAGCGGTGCTTGCAGGAGCCGCGCTAGGCGAAACCGTCAGGTTGGTGACGTTGATGCCGGTGATCACGGTGCTGTCAGCAGTGCTGTTCTTGTCGTAAGCGTAGGCCTGCGCGCAGAGACGGTTGCTCTGGCCGGTCGCGTTGTTGATGTACACGAAGTAGTAGTCCTGATCAACAGGATTGCCCATCGTGCCGACAACCTTGGTCAGGTCAGCGACCACGCTGTAATACTGGCGGCCGTCAGCGTCATAGTAGAGGGAGTCGCTGAAGTTGTCGCCGATCGTGCCGGAGATCTTATCAACCGTGTAGGTCTTGCCAGACTCGTAGGCGGAGGAACGTGCGTAGGTTTCCGTAGTGGTCGTGCCGTTAACAGTGGTGGAAACGACCTCATCCTTCAGAGTCTCGCCAGAAGTCACAGCATGACCCTGCTTCACAACGCCGTCCTCGAGAGCAACGACGTAGAGCGTGTTGGTCTTGGGCTCACCCGCAACGCCGTTCACCGTCAGGGTGCTCTGCAGAGCAGCATAGTTAGCGAACTTGACTTCGCCGGCAACGCCGTCGACATAGCCCTTAACGACCCACGTACCGTCGGCGAGGGTGTAAGCGCCCTGCTGACCGTCGAAGTAGAACAGGCTCGTGACCTTGGAGCTCGTGGTAGCGCCGATGACGTAAACGTAATCAGCAACACCGTCTTTGTTCAGGTCAACCCAGTCGACCTCATCCGCATTGTAGTTATCAATGTTGGTGAAGCCGGTGATGGACTTGAAGGTATAGGGGTTAGCAGTGGTGCCAGCGCCGGAGCGAACCAGGAACGTGGTGTTGGCGTTGACAACCAGAGTGTTGGTGCTGCTGGTATAGACCTGAGTGTTCTTGTACACTGCGAGATTGGCAGCGCTGTTGAGCTTGCCGGAATCGGCAACCCTATCTGCATCAACATAGTTGTCCACTTCGACAGCCTTGAGGGTGCCGTTGGACTTGGTGGTGAAGCGGAACAGGTGACCGTTCAGCAGCTTGTTGGCGGCATCCGCACTGGTGTTGGTGTTGATGTAGGAATCAACATAGAAGTAGGTGCCATCAGCAGTCATAACCTGATTCTGGTTACCGGTGCTGTGAGAGACAGTACCAGTTTTCAGAACGAGGCTACCCTTCTCAACAACCTTGTAGGTCATCTCGCTGATGTCGACCTGAGCGGTGGTGCCGTCCACATAGGTGACGTTGGCCTTTGCCACGCCGGAACCGTCAGTGGCGTTGCCCGCCCACCAGATGGAGTTGATGACGCCGTAGCTGTTGGCAGCAGCGATCGCAACCGCACCGATCAGGTTGTTGTAGGAATCGAAGTACCAGGTGTACTTGGCGTCCTTCTGAGCGGCCTCGTCGAGGTAGAACTTGACAGCATCGTCATAAACGGTGCCCTCGACGTTGTGCTGCTGGGCGTTCCAGTAGATGACGCTCTGAGCGCCCTCGATGGAAGTGGCCTTGCCGAGGATCTCGGCATACTGCTTGGTGTTGTTGAGCACCTTGCCGCTGACAGTGGCGGAGTTGGTGACATCGGTGAAAGCGTTGACGAGGACATACTCATCCTTGGCGTAGCCATAGTTGTCGTCGTAGTCCTTGAGCGTCAGAGTGGTGTAAGTAGCCGCCTTCTGAGCGCCAGTGCCATTGGTGCCATCATAGACTTCGAGGGTGATGGTGGCAGGAGTCTTGACGTGACCCTGAGCATCATAGGTGATGTCAGCAACGTAGGTGACCTTGGCAAGGAAGGTGTCGATCATCACGATGGTCTTGGCATCCTTGTAGACCTCGAACAGGCGGCCCTGAGCACCCATCGTGGTCTTGGTGTCGGTCAGGTTGACGAGGTAGTTCGTGGTCTGGGGCTGGCCGTTGACGATCAGCGTGTAAGCGGTATCAGCGCTCAGGCCGAGGTCGTGAGCGACATCGCACTCAGTAACAGCCTTGGTGTAGGTCAGGTCAGCCTTGGAAACAAAGGTGGTGGCCTTGTCGCCAGTGTTGTAGGTCCACTTGGTGGCGGGACGGCCCCACTTGTCAGCAGCAGCAGCGGAAGCGAGCTTGAAGTTCTTCTCGCCGAGGCTGTTGGTCTTGGTGTTGATGACCTTATCGGTCACATAGCCGAAGGCCGGGGTGTAGGTGACCTGAGCCTTCTGGATGCCCTGGAACAGGAGCTCAGCGACCAGCTCACGGGAAGCGGGAGCGTTCAGGTCGGTGGTCTTCGCCACGTTGTCCAGAACGCCGAGCTGCTGCGCGGTCTGCGCAACATGGAGCGCCCAGTCAGCGCCGGAGAACTCGTTGTTCTTGTCGTAGCCGACAGCGCGGAGGATCATGGCGAGGACTTCATAGCCGGTGACCTTGCCGGACGGCTTGAAGGTGCCATCGGGATAACCCTTGACGAGGGAGGCGTTGGCGCAGTAGCCGATGTAGCCCTGAGCCCAACCGGCACCAGCCATGTCGCTGAACTTGTTATAAGTGGCATAGAGGCCGGACTTATCGTTCTTGGCGACGTCGGCAGTGTAGATACGATAGATGATCGTAGCTACCTCAGCGCGGGTGATGTTGCCCTCGGGCTTGAAGGAACCATCCTCATAACCCTTGAACACACCCATGCCATTCAGAACGG
>OJNT01000421.1_pt1 | contig 34411 bp, 19 predicted proteins | sample 1597981 | NCBI WGS metagenome assembly OJNT01 (sample SAMN01915211, study PRJEB22387) | human gut metagenome | isolation source: stool | host: Homo sapiens | place: USA
GTAAAAACAATATAATCAGATACTTTTCAAGAGCTTCTGAAAGAGATATTAAAGCGTTCTTTAAGTGATACTTAACCGTACTCACCGAAATATTTAGCTCATTAGCAATTTCTTCATGTTTTTTTCCTTCGAAACGACTCTTCAGGAACACACGTTTACATTCTGACGGTAAACTCTCAACAGCTTTATTAATTTCATCTTCCAACTCACGTTCCAATAATGAGCCTAATGGATAGTCATCCGACAGGAAGTACCCTTCTGCAGCAGACAGATAATCAGAGGGAAAGATAGAAAATGGGATTTCCCGTTTCACTTGTTCCGATTTCAGGTAATCTAAGCAACGGTTACGAACAGAACGCATCAAATAGGAGCGAATAGATACCGTAACATCCAAAGTTTTACGTATCTCCCAAAGGTGAAAAATAACATCCCCGACAATAGTCTCTGCCAGAAAGCGATCCTTTACATACTCATTAGCAACATAACATAATAGAACGTAATGGTGGTCATATATATATTTATAAGCCATTTCATCACCCGCCCTGAGTTGCTCCACTATGCTATTTTTGTTTTTCATGCTTTAGAATCCAAAAGTTTAACGATAACAAAGTTAGAAACAAATTTCAAACATAGCATTAATATTGCAACATATAAATAAAAAGTAAGCCATGTTATAATACATCACACCAAAGTTTCCCATAGCTTACTGCTGCCTGCTTCCCATCTCAACAGATACACTCTGGAATATATTTTCAGAAAAAGTTTTTATCCGATTTTACTCCCATACTCTCATAAACCATCCATATCCCTTTATTCATCGGATATATAGCCATGAGAGCAAACCAAGAGAGTGGTATGAGAGCAACCGTTCACTCTCATAGTCATACCGCAATATTTTCTCCTTAATATATTAATTATTACCGTAATATCCTTTTCCCGGCACATAAATCGGTTGCATCAGTCCACCCATATTTTCCAGCTTTCCTTCATCGCGCAGGCGGCGGATATGGCGCATTGCAGTACTTCTCACCATTCCGCACAAACTCTGGAAATCGGTTCTTCTCAGGAATTGGTGCGTGCGGAAGTAATTCTCCAATCGACGGTCAATCTCTTCGTTGGTGATTTTCTTAAAACTCAAATCCCCCTTCAAGCACTGCACTTTGAGGACACCGAATTCAGTCTTCAATGCCTGGTCGGCACGAAACTTGATGCTTTTCAGCTTTACCTTGGTTGACTTTCGTTTAGTGTCCACCGTCACCGGCTCCGTGCAAGTGAGGCAGGGATAGAAGTAGCCGATGCCATCCAGATGCACCTGCCGGCCTTCGGCAAGTTCCTCACCCATGACGTGCGACAGGGCATCGAGCACAGCCGAGACGTCAGTCTCCGTTAGCGAGCAGCGACTCTGAATGCGGCGACGCAACACGTCGGTACCCGTAGAGCCATTCAACTTGATGCGCGGATGCAATGTTTTCTCTCCCTCTTGTTTGTCCGAGGGCTTCGGAACTTCATACCAATCAAATAATATCGCCATTGTTCTATGTTTCAAAGTAACTGTTTCTGTTCTATTTATGCCCCACATAATATGGGTAAATGCCTAATGTTTCTTATGTTTAGGCTTCACATTCTTCATAGGCTCACATCTGTAGACAAATTAGTTCACAGTTATGAACAAATTTATTTATAGCTATGAACAAATTTATCCACAGATGTGAGCCTTTTATAATGTTAAGGACAAAGATAAACAATTCATAGGGAAAAGCAAACAAAGTAAGGACAATAATCAGAAGAAACACAGGCATTACCTTCTTTATCCTGATTAAATTCTCTACCTTTGCAAGAGTAAAGCATCAAATTAAAACATGAAAGTCACCCTGATAAGAACCGATAAAGAGCACGGCAAAGAAGCTCTCAGCACCTGCGAGACAGGCACATTATTCGAAAAAATAAAGACAGAAACGAAATCCGGACATATCACAGCCCTACGAAGCATTCTGCCGGCACTGGAAGGTACACATTCACAGTACGAGCACATTGATAAATTGCCCCGCATTTATCCGGCCGTAGAATACACCCGCACCAAAGAAGGTGAACGGCGGATGAAACAGTACAACGGACTGGTGCAACTGGAAGTGAACAAGTTGGCAGGAATGGCGGAAGTGGAGTACGTGAAACAACAGGCAGCACTCCTACCCCAGACTTTCGCCGCCTTTTGCGGTTCCAGTGGCCGGAGCGTAAAGATATGGGTGCGCTTCGTATTGCCCGACGGCGGCAGATTGCCCGCGAAAGAAAAAGAAGCCGCCCTGTTTCATGCCCATGCCTACCGTCTGGCTGTGAAGTGCTACCAACCCATCTTTCCGTTCGACATCGCCCTGAAAGAACCCTCGCTGACACAGAATTGCCGCATGACATTGGACAAGCGTCCCTATTACACCCCCAATGCCGTAGCTTTCTGCCTGGAACAGCCGCTCTCCATGCCCGGCGAAGAGACTTTCCGGCAACGGAAGCAGCAGGAAAAGAACCCGCTGGCACGACTGCAACCGGGATATGAAACAGCCGGAACCTTCACGATAATTTACGAAGCAGCCCTGAATCGCGCCTTTCAAGAAATAAGCAACTGGAAGCGAGGCGACGACCTGCAACCGTTGCTCATCCATCTGGCCGAACATTGCTACAAGGCGGGTATCCCCGAAGAAGAAGCCGTGCGGCAAACGCTCATTCACTATTACCGCGAGGCGGACGAACAACAAATACGGCTGACTCTGCACAACCTCTATCAGGAATGTAAAGGATTCGGTACAAGAAACAGTCTCAACAAGGAGCAAGAGACCGCTTTCTTGTTGGAAGAATTCATGGAACGACGTTATGAATTCCGTTACAACACCGTGCTCGATGCTCTGGAATACCGCCAGCGAGACTCTATCCACTTCTATTTCAAACCTGTGGACAAGCGCGTGCGCAACAGCATCTCCATCAGCGCCCTTAAAGAGGGTATCCGTGCATGGGACCGTGACGTGGACCGTTTCCTGACTTCGGAATATATTCCGTTCTACAATCCCGTCGAAGAATACCTTTACGACACAGGTCAGTGGGACGGGAAAGACCGTATCCGGGCACTCGCCGCACTGGTGCCGTGCAGCAATCCGCATTGGAAAGAACTGTTCTACCGTTGGTTCCTCAGCATGGTAGCCCATTGGATGGGGCTTGACAAACAGCATGGAAACAGCACTTCGCCCTTGCTGGTAGGTGCCCAAGGGTTCCGCAAATCAACCTTTTGTCGCATTTTGCTGGCACCCGAACTTCGTTTCGGCTATACGGACAGCATCGACTTCAAGAGCAAACAGGAGGCAGAGCGCTACTTGGGGCGTTTCTTCCTGATTAACATTGACGAATTTGACCAGATCAATGTCAACCAACAAGGTTTCCTGAAACATTTGTTGCAGAAACCAGTTGCCAACCTGCGGAAACCTTACGGGAACACCATCCAGGAGATACGCCGTTACGCCTCATTCATCGGTACCAGCAACCAGAAAGATTTGCTCACCGACCCCAGCGGCAGCCGCCGTTTCATTTGCATCGAAGTGACGGCTCCCATCGAAACGAATGTCACCATCAACTATAAGCAACTCTATGCACAGGCTATACACGCCATCTATAAGGGCGAACGCTACTGGCTGAACGATGAGGACGAGGCCATCCTGAAGCAAACGAATCGTGAGTTCGAGCAAGCCAGCCCCTTGGAGCAATTGTTTCATTGTTATTTTCGTCCGGCAGATGCGGAAGAAGAAGGAGAATGGCTCACTGCTATGCAGATACTGAATTATCTGCAAACAAAGACGAGAAACAAACTGGCCATCAACAAAGTGGCGCAGTTTGGACGTGCACTACAGAAATTGAATATACCTTGCCGGAAATCCATGAAGGGAACGCTTTATCATTTGGAAAAGCTAAATGGAGATTAATGCAGGATATTCAGTAAGTGTTTATTAAGCATAGGGCACCAAGCAATCTTCATACTCAATGCCATCTCTACACGGGAGATATAGCAGACGGGTAGCAGTTCTATTAGAATAAATCAGGATAGTTTTGCATCCTGCCATTGAAGCATCCCCCAGTCCAGTTACTCCACTGGTTTCAATGACTTGGGGTATTTCCGGGCTTGCTTTAAGGAGGAATATAGGATGGCACCGTCGGAGTATATAAAACAAAAGCAATAAAAAGATGAAGCGGACATCCTTTCTACCTGAAAGAATGTCCGCCTCTTATAACAACTACCTACTGAAAACTGTAACTAAAAAAACTACCCTTTGTTTATTAATACCAAGCTTATGTTAATCTATAACCTATTGTCGATGTTGCAAAGATAGAGTGAAATTTTCATTCAGTAGTAGCACAATTGTTTCATAAAAGGTGATAAATCAGTCAAAATGCACTTAGTAAGGAAATATTTCCAATAATTTATCCCGTTCTTCTTGTGTAAGACCTATAATTGAACCATGACGGATGCCTGCCGGAAACTCGACCTTATCATTATAAAAAGGAGCTGTTTCATTCGTTATCTGAGACCACTCTTTGAAATCAGGAGTAGTCCATAAACCAAAACCTGCACTATTTCCAAAGTAATCCCACACAATGCCATAACCTGCATTATCATTTAGCGGAAACACATACGGACCTTCCACATTATCAGCTGTCAGTTGATAAGCATCACCATAAGGACCTTGAGCATTCTTTGAAGTGGCCACCCAGATTCCATTCTTACGATATACCAGATGATAAAGACCATTTATCTTAGTTATGTTGGCATCCAGGATTCCAACCTCGTCTTTATACAAGAGCTTTGTTTCAGAGAAATTCTTGAAATCCTTAGTGGTTGCATAATAGATAGAGGCCGTGTTCCAATCGCCATTCACTTCTCCCGTCCAATGAACAAAATAAATATCATTCTCTTCATCATAAGCAAATTCGGGTGCCCAAGTCTTAGTGGCGCCTTCTGGTGCTACATCTACTAAGCGTTCGTTCTTCCAATGAACCAAATCATCCGAATCCCAAACAGTAAAAGGACGCTTACTCCATGACACAGTAGCTATCAGATGATAAATTCCCTGTTTATCTTGCAATACCATCGGATCTCGCACTAACTGATCATTGTAGGAGGCTGATAAAACCGGCTTTCCACCATTCAATACACGAAATACAAATCCATCCTCCGCCAAAGCATAATACATGTGTTTCTCATCATTTCCTTTCATGTAAGCGACTAGATAAGCTACTTTAGGTTTTTCTATTATTTTCTTTCTGTTCCCACAGGAAGAAAATATCATCAAAAGAAGCATTAACAATACAAAAACATTTCTATTCATAAAATTCATCTTTAATATAATTACTCATCTATTTTCCCGTAAGGAATAAGATTGCAGAAAGCACAACCAAAATATCTATTGAAAACTTACAAATATACAATCTTATTCGTTTTTTGTCTCTCTCTTAGCGTTTTTACCACCATTAAAAGAATTTGGTAGAGGATGTGTCAAGTTACTTTTGCCACATCCCCCAACAGTTTTTTTAGTTGGTATAACCCAGATTTTGTTCAAGAATACCTCCGGCTTCCGTTATGGCAACTTGCGGTATAGGAAACAATACTTGATAATCTTGTGCGTTATTGCCACGGGCACGGGCGCGACTGATGTACACTCCATGACGAATCAAATCCTGACGGCGCTGACCTTCACAGAAAAGTTCACGCCCCCTCTCTTCTAACAAATAAGTACGAAACGCCTCTTTTGTAGAAGTGGCTGATGCAGGAATTGTGACTCCTGCACGGTCAGTAATTAGTTTCACCGCATCAACTGCACTTGTAGTCGGACCGTTTAATTCATTCTCAGCTTCTGCATACGAAAGCAACACTTCTGCATAACGGATAACCGGTTGCGCTTTCTGAATGCCATAATTAGCAAACTGTGTATCAGTAAATTTAATAGGAATAGCCCCTACCATGCCACTGTTACGATCCTTGTGAGAACCATCATTAGCATCATATTCACAGAGTATAGCCTTTTTGCGCACGTCATTGTCGGCAAAGGTATCATAGAAATCCCAACGCATGCAGAATACTTGCCAACCAGAGAAGTAAGTATCATTATTACCCCGAATATACGAGTTGCCTAAATGATTATAACCGCGCTTAAAATCACTGGGCAATACTTCAGTTACATAAAAGTTATCAGATGCCGAATTGGAAGGAATAGACCAGATATGTTCTGCCGTACAATCTTTATTGAATAAATCCTCATACTCGGAAATAATGGAATATCCCATTTGCATCAATTGACTGGCAGCTTCTTTTGCCTTTGCCCACTCTTTCTCATGCATATAAAGCTTCATTTTGAGCGCATAAGCCACTGCCTTTGACATACGTCCCCAGTTATCAGGGTCACTATTATACTTATCGGGGAAAGACGAAGTAGCAATAGCCTCATCCAGATCTTTCTCAATATATCCGATATATTCCACCAGTGAAGGACGAGGCAGAATGGTATTATCCATCAATGTTGCAGGGTCCAGTTTCACATTGACCGGTCCAAACCAATCGAGCAAGGTATACATGTAAAATGCCCGAAGGGTCTTTGTCTCAGCAATGAAGCGATTACGGATATCTTCCGTAGCACCGCTACTGTTACTAATCTGGTTAATCACATCAGTAGCACGTGCAACGAAACGAATTACGTTATAAGTATTCACAATAGCTCCACCAGTAGAAGGACCTACATTAAACTCGTCATAAGTATGGCTCGCATAGTGACGGACCATATCGGTAGTGACCATACCTGCCGGATAATAGGCATTGATATCGGCATTAAACAATGCATTATACCAACCACCGGTTCCACCATCTCCATATCCCCAGTTTGTGGTACATGGCAGATAGATGCCGGTTACTGCCGCATCCATATCTCCTTCCGTTCTGAAGAAATTGGATGGAGACATGTCCGTGAAGTTTTTGGTTTCCAATAAATCATCACACGAGGTCAACGTCATCCCTGATAAAGTTGTACCTAAAATCATATATATAATCAACTTTTTCATAATATATGTCATTTACAGATTAATGATTAGAAATTTAAATTAAAGCCGAAGGATAGAGATAGAGCCTGCGGATATGGATTATCTGTCGTTAATTCCGGGTCGAAGCCTTTATATCCGGTGAACGTTGCTACATTCTGGGCATCAACAAAGAAACGTGCTCCACGAATAAACTTGCTGTTCACAAAAACAGATTGCGGTAGTGTGTATCCTAAAGTTATATTCTTCAGCTTCACATAGCTACCATCCATCAAATTGAAGTCATTCCTGCCCGAAGGATTGGAACTGTCATAAACATTCGTAGCAATGCCCGGCATCCATCCTTTACCGGTCTGGCTGTTCCAAACATCGGTCATAATTGTTTTATAGGTATTACCTGCTGCCGTTCCGTTATTACCTATTATTCCGGTATCAGGCACTTGTCCCCTCCATTTCTTATAGCCGAATGCTCCATAGAAGTAGAAGTTCAGGTCAAAGCCTTTATAGCTGAAGGTATTACCAAAACCGGCAAACCAGCGAGGGGTACTATTACCCAATTTTACGACATCTTTTGAATCCAGAACTTTGTCATCATTCACATCTACGTATTTAACATTACCCATTGCCGCATCAGGCATATAACCTGGAATATCTTCTTTTGATGTAATGATACCATCCGTTTTCCAACCGTAAATAGCATCTATATCATCTTTCTCACCGATATAATCAGCCAATGCAACTTCCGGATTACGTTTTACCCAGCTGGCTTTGAAGTAAGACAGATTAAAAGTACTCTCCCATTTCAAGTATTTGGAGGTCAGATTATCGCTCCTGAGTGAGAATTCGAAACCCTGACTTTTTGTTTCACCTATATTGGCAGCAACACGTCCCACAGCATTGTTTGAAGGCAATTGTTGATAATCGAGCAAATCTTTCACTCCACGGTGGAAAAATTCAATAGAACCATTGATACGCTGATTAAACAAACCGTAATCAATACCGATATTAAAAGTATAATTGGTCTCCCATTTCAAGTTGGGATTTTGTATCTGAGTTAAAGCCAAACCAGTATGCATGGTGCTTCCTATCAAATAATTGTACCCGGATTTGTACAACGACTGGGAATTGGTTCCCAACACATTCTCATTACCCACAGCACCGTAGCCTACACGAAGTTTCAGGTCACTGAATGGAGTTTTATCTTTCATGAAAGCCTCTTCATTGATGCGCCAGGCTAAAGAAAAGCTTGGGAAAACACCCCATTTATTATTCTCGGCAAAGTAACTTGAACCGTCCCGACGAACGGTAAAAGTAAAGATGTAGCGATCCATCAACGAGTAATTCAAACGCATAAACTGAGATAATTTAGTGCGTTCATTTCTCCACGAACGGATTTTCTCCTTCTCTTTGTTACTAGCAATCCCCACATTGTTGTATCCGAATGCATCCGTAAAGAAATCAACTGCCGACATGCCAAATCCATTGTCAGTTGTTTGATAATAGCCTGCACCCAGAACACCAGAAACACGATGTATCTTATTAAATGTTTTATCATAATTCAAAAAAGCTTCTGCACTTATGTTTACTACTTTCGAGAAACCTAATTGTGCCTGTCCTTCAGGAACGATTGTATTCATCGCAGATACAGGAATATAGAATTCACGGGAGCTTGACTGAGTATCATATCCTCCTACTCCGCGCAGAGACAGCCCGTCAAACAGCTTCAAATCAAAAGTAGGTGCAATAAAAATACGTTCCGTAGTTGTCTTATCTTCAATATCAGTAAAAGAAACCGGATTATTGATTAATTTGTTATAGGAGCGGGTATAATTACCATCTTCATCTCTTACCGATATATCCGGTGCATAACGCAAAGCATTCAAAATCATGTTGTCACCATTACCGGATGCCCCCACTGATGTGCTATTAGACTTAACATTTGAGTAGTTGATTTTAATTCCGGCTTTGAATCTTTTAGAGAACTCCTGATCCAGATTCATGCGGATGCTATGGCGTGCTAATCCCGATTGTTTCAACATTCCGACATTATCATAGAAGTTATATGAGAAAAAATACTTTGTTTTCTCCGTACCGCCATTCACTGAGATGTTTTGATCTATGATATATCCGTTACGGGTCACTTCATCCATCCAGTCTGTTTCAGCCGTATAGCCATTCACGTCTTTAAAGATAGGCGTATATCCGCTCAGGTCAATCTGATTATCTCCATACGCTCCCATCTTATGACTATAGAGGTAGTATTCCTGTGTCCACAAGTTGGTCTGCTCACGGAAATCACGAGCCCCCATTACTTCCGGATAGTCTTTCTGGAGTTGTGTGGTGAACGTACTTCTATACTCCACTTTCGGCTTACCGACTTTACCACTCTTGGTCGTAATAAGAACCACGCCATTAGCAGCCGAGGCACCATAAATAGCAGCTGCCGAAGCATCCTTCAAAACCTCAATGCTCTCGATATCACTCGGGTTTATGCTATTCAAAGGGTCACGATCCACACCTGATCTATAATCATAAGTTGCCGTTTCCAGTCCCGGATCGGCTGTCGAATTATTTTGCAAAGGTACCCCATCCACTACATACAACGGAGCATTGCTTCCACTTGGCGAAGCCGCACCACGAATATTAATAGAGATACCGGCACCCGGTTGAGCAGACTTCTGAATGGCACTCATACCTGTCACCTTTCCTTGCAACATCTGGCTCACACTCGATGAACTGACTACGTTCAATTCATCCGCTTTCACAGAGGCAACCGAACCGGTAATGTCCTTCTTACGTGATGTACCATAACCGATTACAACCACTTCATCCAACGTCTTCGTATCTTCATTCAAAGTTACATTCACAGGTTTGTCTCCTTTAACGGTGATTTCCTGATTTACATAACCAATATAAGAGAATACCAGAACATCTCCGACTTTAGCATGGAGCGTAAACACTCCATTAACATCGGTAATACTTCCGGTAGATGTACCTTTAACAGATACATTCACACCAATCAGCGGTTCCCCGCCGAAATCTGAAACAATTCCTTTAATAGTAAGAGATTGTTGGGCTACCAACTGCACCTCCGATGGAGAAGCATACAAACCAGTGAATCCGAATTGCAGGATTCCGGCCAAGCACAAAGCAAAGATTCTGTGTTTTTTCATAATTGATTTTATTAAAAATGATAGCACAAAATTAAGCTAGGTCTTAAAAAAACTCAGATACGATATCAGACAGAAAAGAATGAATTATCGGACACGATGAACAGAAATTGAAAAAGTATGAATACAAAATGGACCATAGTTTTCCATCGAACCTATAATCAACAACTTACGAAGGAGTTCAGAAAACTTATCCCATGTATTCATCCATGTAAACTTTCGGCGTTTTCCCATATTTATCCATAAAACATTTGGCAAAATAAGAATGTGTGGAGAATCCTACCATATACATAACCTCTGCCACAGTAAACTTTTTCTGACTGAGCAACATGGCAGCTTTCTTTAGCCTGATTGACTTTATATAATCTACGGCTGTATTACCTGTTAATAACTTCAATTTACGATACACCTGTTTGCTATTCAGTCCTGATAACTCCGCCAGTTTTTGCACATTCAGTTCCGGATCTTCCAGATGTTCTTCTATCAGGCGTGTGATATCAGTCAAGAATTTCTCATCCACTGACTCTGTCACTTCAGTAGTCTGTACCGGTAACTCTTCTTTATCTGCTTGCTGGGCTCGTCGCACAAGCAATGATTTATTCTTCACTATTTGCAGAATACGCGCTACCAAATGATCCATCTCAAACGGTTTTGATAAAAAAGCATCCACCCCCAATTTATAGGCGTCCAGTTCTGTCTTCTTATTATCTTTGGCAGTAAGTAATATGATGGGAATAGTAGCCGTAGTCAAATTACGTTTCAATAAACGACTCATTTCAACACCATCCATGATTGGCATCATAATATCCGCCACAATAATATCAGGCATAAACTGTTGTGCCGCTTCTAAACCTGATTTTCCATTATGGGCAATTTCGCAATGCATTCCTTTCAGGTTATCCGCCATGAATCGGGCTATCTCTACGTTATCTTCAACAATTAATATACGCAATTGCTGCAAGCCTTCATCTTGTATGTACTCAGTAGAAATAGAATCAGCTCTTTCCTGCGTCCGAATAACAGGCAATATGATTGTAAAAGTTGTGCCGACACCAATCTCAGAGGCAACTTCAATCTCTCCACCATGCTGAATCACATAGTTTCTCACCATAGAGAGTCCTATACCAGAGCCTTCTTTATTAACCTCCTGATTATGTTTCGACTGATAAAAACGGTCGAAAATATAAGGTAAGTCGTCCTTTTCAATTCCCATACCTGTATCTGATACTTCTATCTTGAGCCGGGACGCATCGTTATCTGTATGCAATTCGTCTAACATGACAGTAATCTTTCCTCCTGAAGAAGTAAACTTCAGAGCATTGGAGAGTAAGTTATTGATGATTGACTCCAGTTTCAATGGATCAACTTCCATATAGAGTTCTTTCAAATTTGTGATCAGTTCGATAGTAACAGACTTAGTATCTGCATTTTCCTGATATACAGCAATGATACTGTGAACAAACTCCACTATTTCCAATTGAGACAATGCCAATTCCACTTTTTCCGGTCCTATATCACGGAAGTCAATAATCTGATGCACCAACGTACTCAGCCGGGTAGCATTTTTATGAACAGTCTGCAACATGGCTTTCGTCTGAGTGTTCTTGGTGGTAGCCATTAACCGGTTCACCGGTTCCAGAATCAGGCTTAAAGGGGTTTTTAGTTCGTGAGACATATCTGTAAGGAAATCCATCTTAAGGTTGCTCAACTCTACAGCTTTCTCTTTTTCAATGTGTTCAATACGTAGCCTATTCCTTACACGTACATAATTAACTATCCAAAGTAATAAGCCTACAATAAGCAATGCGTATATCAACTTGGCCCAAATGCAACTATACCAAGGATGCAGCACACTAATGGATAATTCATACATCGGATATTCAGTCAGTCCCTCACTATCTGTCTGTTCTATTTGCAATATATAGTCGCCTGGGCGAAGGTTTGAATACAAAATACGATTTGTATTAGCTTCTAACAAACGCCAGTCTTTATCCGCATCCACCAATCGATAGCGATAACGGGGTTTTGTTCCTTCAGACAAAGAAGCCCCGGCAAATTCCACTGATAAATTATTCTGCCAAGGTTCCAGAACAATTTCACGGGTATAGGCAGGCGCCTCTTTCAAAATCACATTATTATCATAAGCAACCCCTGTCTGCACATATTTATCATTTATAAGAATAGAAGAGAGAATGACAGCACGTTTCACTGGTGAAGGCATCAATAATGAATCGGGGCTGAAATGCAATATCTGGTCAATGCCTCCCACCCAGATAAATTGTGTCTCCGGATCAAAAAAGGCACATGAATAGCGAGCTTCATCTAGCTTTAAATAGCGCATATCATAAGTATGCTTGTCCATCACAAGAATGCCATCCGAAAGGATAAGCCAAAGATTATTATCTTTCTCAATAATACTCTGTATGGATTTCCCAACCAACAATTCATTCTTTATAGAAGTTACCGCATTCATGCTTGGATTAATTCTATCCAGTGTACCGATACCAGCAACCCATATATAGCCTTCTGAGTCACATATAAGATCAACTATATCAAGAGTACTCAATCGTTTTTCACTTTGTGACGGAGCAAAATACTCAACTCCTTCTCCACTCGCAATAATCTTATTTAAACCGTCAATGCTGGCAGATACCCATACATTGCCTTCCTTATCTGGTATAGCCTGATGAATGCGTCCGCTCAGAAGCCCGAATTTTCCTGCACTTGCATAGTAATTCTGTTCTGCCAGATAAACAGAGCTCTTTTGACTGAGCAGTTTACGCTTATCCACCACAAATATTCCGCCCCGGTATGCACTTATCCACAAACGTTTCTCCGCATCTTCAAAAATACTATAACACCAATTGGCATTGCGCGTACGGGTTGAATCCATAATTGCGAAATTCACAAAATCATTGCGCTCATAATCAAAGAGATTTACTCCGCCATCTGTCGCCACCCATAAGTTATGGTCAGAGTCTTCATAAATATGGCGAATGCGATTGTGTGAAATGAAGTGTCGGCTCTCTTTCATCTTATACCATTCCGAAACTTCTTTGTCTATATCATAACGTACAAGCCCATTAGTACCTCCCAACCAAAAGTTGCCACGTCCGTCGCGATAAATGGCAGTAATACGGTTTCCCTCTTCCGACCGAACTATTTTCTCCCAACGTTGCACATAAAAATTGCCTTTGCTACGGTAAAGGGATATACCACAATCAGTACCAATCCAAATGTCGCCATTAGAGCCTTCATAAAGTCCCCAGACTACATTATTGGATAAAGAGCGGCTATCCAGAGAACTATGCACGTAATATTCCTGCGCATCCGTTTCTTCGTTGTAGATATACAGCCCATTGTCTGTACCCAGCCACACTTCTCCTCTGCTATCTACCAAAATAACTTTAAAAGAGTTGTTGGTTAATGAAGGTTTGCATTCAAACGAATGATTTGCAAGGTCATATTTCAGCAAATCGCTTTCCGTACCCATCCAAATACTATTCCGTTTCTTATCTAAAGCCATAGAGATAATGAAATGCGATTGTATTTTTCCTTCCGGAAGCGATATAAAAGTACAAGTATCCTTTTTGCCATCGTACACATAGAAGCCACCATTGCTACTGGCATACAAGACGGATGAGTCTACACCCAAAAGAGAATAAACGGGTTGTTGCTGTGTATCTTCCACGCGTCTGGTATGATTCGTGCGAATATTAAAAACGACCAATCCGTTCATTGTTCCCAATAGCAAACGGTCATCATCAATGCGTGCCATACTACGAATGTCTATCGAACCTGTTTCATAAATAAAGGCATAAGCATTAGCCCTCATATCAAGTAAGTAAAGCCCGGCTCCGGTTCCTATATAATAATGTTCATCGTCTACTTTCAGGGAAGAATAAACCGTGACATTATGATGCCCTTTCTCAAAATGGGGCAGATGTTTCTCTAGGTTATCCCCATTGTATAAAAACATTCCCTCTGAAGTTCCTGCCCATATCCGTTCAAATTCATCCTGAAAGAAGCAATTCACCAATACTCCCCCTTTATCTATATTTTCAAATCCGCGAGAGTTCCGGAATTGAGAATAGAGGGGAAAACAATATAAACTATATATAAATGAAAGTAATATGAGGAGTCTGTTCTTCATCCTTATACATTCAAAGTTATTATTGCTACAAAAATAGTTTCTTTTATCAAAAGAAAAAAGTTTGTGTCGCCGAAATATCAGCAAGAGTGGGTATACCGATCGGAATATCAGTTCTGTATTCCAACCGGGACACCTACAAGTCTGTATTTGTAATACAAGGAATTAGTTTATCCCAAATGTATTGAACGAATGTGCCTCATATCCGTTGTCGCGGCACAGGCCTCCGCCCTCCGTGGCATACCACATGTAGCCTTCACTGTCCTGAAAGATGCGATGGATATGCGCCACCGGCAAGAGTTCCTGCGTGGGAAGTTCGGTCATCAGCACTTGTTGTGCCGTTGCCGACAGGCCTATCAGCAGGCTGAGAAGAAAACTATAACAATATTTCAGAGACATGTATTTCTGTGTGCTAGATGTTATCAGACGCAAAAACAACATTTTTATTCCATCCAGCAGGCTAAAAGGAAGTTTCTTTCAGCCTGCAAGTCTATATTAGTATGCTCAGCGACGAGGAGCGTACGGTTTTCCCACCACCAGTTTATCCCCCGATAAATCGACTTTAAACAGGTGCGGAATACGAATATATCGCCCGTTCACATCTTTATGACTATGAACCGACATCATCCACTCACCATCCAAAGTACGGAACAGCATTCCATGTCCGAAGTTAGGCGGAGTGACCGGTTCTTTCTCTTGTATCCAAGGGCCATCCAAGGTTCCACTCTCGGAATAGGCAACGCCTTGTGTATAGTCCTGGAATACCCAGCTTGTCCATATCATACCTAACCGGCCCGTACCTGTGCGGAAAAGCCATGGTCCGTCAGTTACACGGTTGGGCAATACTTTGTCCCCCATCTTCTCACGGCTCCAGGGAGAGTCACTGGCACGGAAAAGAATCTTTCCTTTGCCGATGGAACCGCTTAAATCGGGCTTTAATTCGATCTTTTCCATCGTACCGTTCCAGTTTTGCAGCCATTCGTGGCAATAGATCATGTAAGGTTTGCCGTTACTGTCCACCCAGAATGTTCCATCAAGGGTAGGCATATTCTCGGGTAAGTAAGTGGGGTCTTTCATAGGTTTATAAGGACCCTCCGGCTTATCACTGACCAGGATGTGGCTGGCACGACGGGGGATGACGTTTCCTTTTACGGTATCAATCTTGATGGCGTTGTTCGTAAAAGTGGCGAAATAGTAATATTTTCCGTTGTATTCGTGCAGTTCGGCTGCCCAGATTTCGGGTTTAGAGCCCATCCAGGAGTCAGGATCAGTTTCTGCTACACGATAAGGACCTTCCCAACGGGCAAGGTCTTTGCTTTTCCAAAGGAGGCCGCCGGTACCGGTCATATAATAAGTAGAAGTTTTCTTATCAGCCAGTATGCAGGGGTCACTCAGGTGGATAGAATCGAGAGGGATGTTGGTACGAAAACGGTTCGGAACCTTCTGCTGGGCAGATGCAAGGACAGAACACAAGGTAAATATAAACACCAATAATTCTTTTCTCATATTAGTTCTTTTAATATAATGAGGATAGATACGCGAACGACGCGGATAAGGCGGACAAACGCGGAATAATCATAAATCCGCGTTTATCCGCTTCATCCGCGTCGTCCGCGTATCTATAACTTATTCAATTTCTATACCGTGTTGTACCGGAGTAAGAATGAACGTAAATTCATAGTCACCATAAGGCAACTGATACTGTGGCAACGGCCATGCACCCCAACTGTTCACACATCCTAAGCCCATCTGAGCCTTGTCGATGCAGAGATTTGTCAGGTTAGCCTCTTTCACTTCGGGAGAGTGGCTCTGACCTTTATCCCAACCATCGTCTAAAGACTCGATAGTATAGTGCAGGGCTGATGCGGAGAACGGAGCGTCAGCTACAATCTGCAAACCGCGTCCGGCATCGTTCAGTTGCTTCCACCAGCGGATATCGGTCTTCGTACCTGTTTCCTGCGGACGGATATAAGAATAGAATTGTTCATCTACACTTTGGCGATACAATCCCAGATCTGTACAATGATTACGGTCACTGTAGTTCTCTACCGGGCCACGGCCATAGTATTCTACAGTTTCAAAAGTCTTAGGCATCTGCATCTGCATACCGAAACGGAACATATGAGATACTTTAGCCTGCGGATCGGCAGTCATCTTCTGAGTCACCTTTACAGCACCCTTGTTGTTGATTACATAAGTAAGATCCAGTTTGGCAGAAACATTCTTCATTTCGTATTCTGCACGTACCACTGTCTGATTGTCTACTGTCTCCCATTTGAAGGAAGTCAGCTTCAGACCCGGGTTCTTCCAGGCAGCGAATTTCTGTTGCAAACCTGCACCGAAATCATTGTCCGTAGGTGCACGCCAGAAGTTAGGTGCCAGTTCGGCATCTTCGTTCATCAATTCCGTGCCTGCTACGTTGTAGCGATTCAGGTAACCGGTATGTTTGTTGAATTCCAGACGGAAGTTATCACCGTTGATGATCAGATAACGCCAGTCGTTTTCCTGGATTTGAGGAGCAACGGTAGGAGTATTCACAACTTCTACATTCTTCAGGTCCATAGCAGGAGCCTTGTAGGGGTTCAGTACAAGCTGGTCTTTGGCTACGGCATATCCGGCGGGAAGCAGACCTTCGCGGTTCTTCAGACGATAAGTTACATTCAATAACCATTCTTTACATTCGCAGGTTTTGCCGATGTTCAGTTTCACTTTGGCAGTCTGCTGCGGAGCTACGTTGAGGTCTTCTACACGACCGGTACGAATTACTTTACCGTTAGCAAGCAATTGCCAATCCAGATAGTAAGCGGAAAGGTCACGGAAGAAGTTTTCGTTGTACACGTTCACTTCGCCGTTCTTCAGGTCAGCAGGAGTTGTCCAGATGTTCTGATAATAGTAACCCACTTCGTACATGTGCGGATTGGGAACACGGTCGGGACTGATCAGACCATTATCACAGAAGTTCTTGTCGGAACCGTCGTAACGGTTGAAGTCGCCGCCATAAGCGTAGATAGTTACACCGTCTTTACCTTTCCAACGGACGGACTGGTCTACGAAGTCCCAGATGAAACCGCCTTGCAGGTTAGGGTATTTACGGATCAGATCCCAATATTCTTTGAAACCGCCCTGTGAGTTACCCATAGCGTGGGCATATTCACACTGGATAAGAGGCTTCTTGGCATCTGTACGCTGGCCATATCTTTCCATGTGCTTGTAATCGGCATACATGGGACAGTCAATGTCGGTAAATTCGTTTCCGTGCGCCTGTTCGTATTGTACGGCACGGCTGGAATCTTCATTCTTGATCCAACGGTAGCAAGCTTCAAAATTAGGTCCGAAACCGGCTTCGTTACCCAATGACCAGAAAATAATGCTGGGATGATTGAAGCCGCGTTGTACGTTGCGCTGGTTACGTTCCATGTGAGCTTTGGCATAGTCGGTGCGTTTAGCCAGTGTCTTTTCACGATAACCCATACCGTGTGATTCGACATTAGCCTCAGCCACTACATACAAACCGTATTGATCGCAAAGGTCGTACCACAGATTGTCATCAGGATAGTGACAGGTACGCACAGCGTTGATATTAAATTTCTTCATGACCTGGATATCCTGGATCATGCGTTCGGGAGATACGACATAACCACCATCCGGATCAATTTCATGACGGTCGGCACCTTTGAAGAGAACAGCCTGACCGTTTACTAATATCTGGTCACCTTTCAATTCAATCTTACGGAAGCCTACCTTTACGGGGATTACTTCGTTGCTGCCTTGCAAAGTGGCACGCAGTGTATAGAGGTAAGGAGTTTCGGCTGTCCATTTATGCGGATTTTCCACATTCATCAGAATGGTACCGCTACCTTTGGCTGTTTCCGTAGCTACTGCCTTGCCGGTAGCATCCAGTAATTCCAGATTTACGTTACCGCTGCCTTTCAGGTCGAGCGTCACACGCAGAGAACCATTTTTGTATGCCTCGTCCAGATCGGGAGTAATACGGATGTCCTGAATACGTTTCTTGTTGCGGGCATAGAGGTAACAATCACGTCCCACACCACTGTAACGGAAGAAGTCCTGGTCTTCCAGGTAGGTTCCATCACACCAGCGGAATACCTGGAAAGCGATGAGATTCGTTTGTCCGGGTTTCAAATAAGGAGTCAGGTCGAATTCGGCTTCGAGCTTGCTGTCTTCGCTATAGCCTACATAACGGCCATTTACCCAGAGATACATGTTGGAGGTTACAGAACCGAAATGAGCGATAATGTCTTTCCCTTTCCAGTCGGCGGGAACAATGATCTCACGACGGTAAGAACCTACATGATTGTTCTCTGTAGGAACTTCAGGAGGGTTATTCTGGAACTGATTACGCCAAGCGTAGCCGGTGTTCACATAAATAGGATCGCCATAACCATTCAATTCCCACACAGCGGGAACTTGCAGATTATTCCAGCCTTTGTCATTGAAACCTACTTTCCAGAAGTCGGTAGGACGCTGGTCGGCATTGCGTACCCAAGAGAATTTCCAGGTACCGTTCAAAGTCATGTAATTAGCAGATTGGGCTTTCTTGCCTTGCATGGCGGCATCTGCCGATTCATAGGCAAAGTAATTAGTGTGCATGGGAGCACGGTTCACGGCATTGATTTCCGGATCAAGCCACTCTTTAAAGGACTGTGCATTGGCAGTCAGAGCCAGGGCTGCAAAGAGTCCGGTAATAAGATGTTTCTTCATGGATATAAAATTAGTATGTTTGTAGCGGCACGAAGAATATTTTCTGCATACCGCTACAAAGATAGGGTGAATGAACTTTTTTTAGGGTGAATAATAGTTCAAAAAAGGGGGAATAGAGTTCAAAGAGCTACTGTATCCGGTACACTCCGAACGAACGTGGTTCAAGTTTCAGTTTCAGAGATTGTCCTTCTACCTGTACCGGACGTACACGGGGAACAATCGCTTCCTGATCCAGCGTATTTACTGTGCGCCAATTGTCATTCTGTAAGTAAGTGCAGGAACCGGCAACCAACTGACGTTTCTTCAAACCTTTGAAATCGATCTGAACATCGGCAGGCTTGCTGCTTGCATTCACCAGTTTCAGGATGATTTCTCCGGTAGGTGCATTCAGTGCAGCTGTTGCATAGAGGCTGTCCTGCCCTGCTACTGCTTTGCCATCCATCTTCAGGCTGAGCACATCGGTACCGGCATTCATGCCATACATCTGCTGAACGTAATAGTTCGGTGTACGCATCATGCGCAGGTTATCGAACCAGATCAGGTCCGGATTCCACTGCCAAGCGTCTACGTGAGCAAACAACGGTGCATAAGTAGCCAGATGAACAACATCCGCATTCCGTTCCAGTCCCGTCATAAAGGCAGCTTCGGAAAGGGCGGCGAGGAAGTTGTTATCCTTCTTCGTGGAATGATCGTGTGAAGCATATTCTCCAGCGAAAACCTTCGGACCTTTACGGTCGTAATTGTCATAGCGTGACGCATTGCCAAAGAACCAATCAGGATTCATGTAGTAGTGTTCGTCCACCAGGTCTACACCGATACGCTTCATTTCGGGCCATAGATAATCGAATTTATCACCGCTGGCACTCGGGCCGGAGCTACCTACAACCTTCACATCAGGATATTTCGCACGGATAGCTTTTGTGAAAGCTTCCAAACGTTCTACATAAACCTTATCCCACTGTTCATTACCGATACCGATCATCTTCAGATTGAAGGATTCGGGATGTCCCATATCGGCACGCACTTTTCCCCACTTGGAAGTAACAGGCCCGTTGGCAAATTCAATCAGGTCGAGTGCATCCTGTATGTACGGATCGAGTTCATTCATCGGAACTACTTCGTTGCTTTCGTACTGGCAGGAGAGCCCGCAGCTGATTACCGGAAGAGGTTCTGCACCGAGGTCTTCGCTCAACAGGAAGTATTCGAAGTAACCAAGTCCCAAAGTCTGGAAATAGTCAGGGAAGGCTTTATGTTTGAAGGTGTAGTTCCAGCGGTTTTCATTCAGAGGGCGGTTTTCAACAGGACCTACGGAATTCTTCCACTGGTAACGGGTTTCAAGACTGTTACCCTCGATGATACAACCACCGGGGAAACGGAATACGCCCGGGTTAAGGTCATAAAGGGCTTGTGCGAGGTCGGCACGCAGGCCATTCTCACGTCCTTTCCAAGTATTCACAGGGAACAGGGAGATATGATCCATATCCACCGTACCACGTGTTTCGAGGACGATACGCAGGCGGGCATGAGCATCTGTGAAAGGAGATTTCAGCACCGCCGTCAGCTTTTGCCAGTTATTGCCGCTGACTTCGATTTCTTTCTTCAACAGATTCTGTGCATTGGAGTTGACAAGCTCGATGGAGAGCTTCATCGGCTTCGCATCCGGCGTGCGGGCATAAACGGAGAAACGATATTCTTCACCTTGCTTCACACCGATGCCGCGGTAACCTTCATTATCCAGTCCGGCGCGCAGCAGACGACCATCGTTCACTACGCGTACATAGTGAGGATTGCGGTCAAAACAAGGATTTGCATCCTGAACGGTTACATTACCGAAAGGCACCCAACCCACGAAAGGTTGTGGGAATTCAAACGAACGGTTCTTTACCAGTTCGGCATACAGACCGCCATCGGCACCGAAGTTGATATCTTCGAAAAAGATGCCATACATTTCAGGTTGTATCTTTGCCGTCGGTTTAGAAACGTCGACGGTCATTACATGTTGTTGTGCCTGCATGCTCAAAGCAAGAGACAAAGCAAAAAGGGCAGTTAACTTTCTCATTATTATATCTTATTTTTTCTTTTCAATATTCTGATGGATACGTATCACCGTAAACGAATAAGCAGGCATAGAGTAAGAAAAGTCATTTCCTTCTACCTTGAAATCAGAAGAAGCGGGTTTAGCTCCTCTGTCTTTCGGATCACCTGTCAATATCGTTTTTGTAGCCGAAGGATTTACCAAAGTAACTCCGTCCAACTTCACCTGGGAAGAAACTTCCACCGGAAGCATATTCACTAACTTCACGATATAATCTCCGGTATTAGCGTCTTTCACAACTGATACTCCGACACGTTTCTTCACGGCATCCCAGCCATTATTCAGTTTTACCGTAGAAGACAAGTATTCGGTACCGGCATTCTGACCATACATCTGTTGGGTATAGTAGCCTACTGTGGGTTTTACTTCCGCATTATTAAAGTAGATTAAATCCGGATTCCATTGTGTATGGCCTTCTTTAGCCAATAGAGGAGCATAAGAAGTCATTTCTACTACATCACCGTTACGTTCTACGGCAGTCAGGTAGAGAGCTTCGGCAAGTGCAGTTTCTACATTATTGGGGCGTCCCGGCAGGTGAGCGGCGTATTCGCCCAAATAAACTTTCGCTTTGCTACGGTCGTAATGGTCGTAATATTCCTGATTGTGAATCATCCAACCCGGTTCTACATAGTAGTGTTCATCTACCATCGGTACACCCAGTTCGGTAGCAAGATCCCAACCTACTTCATAATCCGTACCTTCATAGAACGGACCGGTAGTACCAATCACGGTAACTTCAGGATATTTTGCTTTTACGGCATCGAATATCATCTTAAAGCGTTCCACGAAGACAGGTGTAATCATGTCCTCATTACCGATACCGATGAACTTCAGGTTGAACGGTTTCGGATGTCCGGCTTCCGCACGCTTCTTACCCCACACGGTTTTGCGGGCATCTCCGTTGGCATATTCTATCAGGTCGAGAACATCTTGGATGTACTGATCCATTTCTTCCATCGGAATACCACCCTGCTGTCCCATGCAAGTCAGTTCATCCTTGGAATGGTGGGCACAGGTACCGGAGTTCTGACAAGGTACACCGGCTGCAAGCACAGGTACGGGTTCCGCACCCATATCTTCACAGAACAAGAAGTATTCGTGGTATCCCAGACCGCGTGTCTGATGGTATCCCCAAAGATTGCGGAGCGGCTTACGGGCTTCCAACGGACCGATAGAGCCTTTCCAATCATAAATATTATCTATTCCATCGCCATGAGCCACACAACCACCAGGGAAACGTACGAAACGGGGATGCAGGTCGGCAAGCGTTTGTGCCAGATCGGCACGAAGTCCGTTTTTACGGCCTTTGAAGGTCTTTTGCGGAAAGAGGGAAATCATATCCAGCGCATACTTGCTGACAGCCTGGGGAACAATGGACAGAGATGCAGCAGCCGCATCACTTGTGGCTGTCAAGACTGCTTTCTGTTGTTTCCAATCTTTAGATGTTATGTTTACGGCAGTTTGTGCTATAATTGTTCCATCTTTATCAACCAAGTTCACAAGTACTTTGCCTCCTTTACCCTCAAGTACTTTACCAAAGAGTGAGAAGTCATATTTCTCGCCTTTCTTCAAGGCTATGCCGTCGAAACCAGCATTCACCAATGCTGTTTGTTCAGCTGCATTCACATCGAAAACAGCATAATGGGAGTTATTAGGGTGAATAGGATTTTCCGTTGCAATGCTCAATGTAGCATCACTGCCCTGAACACTCCAGGAGTGAGTAGTATTCCAGTTCTGATCGTTACCACGATCCGTCGGGGTATACTCAAAGTCGCGGTTCTGAACCAGTTCGGCATACAAACCACCGTCAGCTCCATAGTTGATATCCTCAAAGAAAATACCAATCAGATGCTTGCTGATTTCTTTCGCCTGACCTGCATTTACCTGAATGGTAGCCTCTACTGGCTTGAGGTTGGCAAAGCGTACAGGGTCTTGCTCGGTACGCTCGGCATTCAGTGACTGGCGGTATTTCTTATGTTCGGCATAGCGAATGATTTGCTGCACGGTAGTATAGGGAACTTCCTGCACCCAGCCTTCTTCTTCAGAACCATTCACCAATACCTTCTTCTGAGTGGTGGGATACACATCTTTGGGTTCATACTTGCTACGTTCTTCGGGAGAGAAATAACTCTGTGCTTCCCACTTCTGCAAGTCGGGAGAGGTTACATAGGCAAGTGCCTTACCGGTATTCGTAGTTTCCCAGATGCAATGCCACTTGCCATCGGCACGGGTTTGCATCAAATGGGGCTTGAACATAGTCTTTGCCCGTCCCCACGGACCAAAGTCGGAATTCACATAGGCAAATCCATTAGCTACGCTAAACCACTTCTCTCCGTCGGGACTCCAAGCAAACTTCAGGCCGCTGCGTCCATCACGGTTCGAATAGGAAAAAAGGTACACCTGATTCGGTTCATTCGTCACGCCCTCCACCTTTGCCTGCACAGGGAAGACAAAAGACAGAAGTAAACATACACTTAAAAATCTAATCAATCTGTTCATGGTATTATTTATCGGGTTATTTGTTTTTCCAGTACTTTCTCAGCTTCTCAGCCTCTTTCTTAGTGATGTGGATTACTGCTCCATGTTTCGGTGATGAGAAGTTAGTCGCCTTCATCACACCTTCATTGAAGTGTCCTAGATCTTTGAAGTTCACAAAATCAGTGGTTTCACTGAAACCGAAATTATGAGGATTGATACCATAGATGTCATACATTACCACCCATTTGTCTTCGCCAATGCGCTTCCACATGTTAGGAGCTTCGCAGGCTTTCGGCTCCGGATCTACCCATTCCGGCAGGTAAGTATATCCACGGTTGATATATTTCGAAACGGCCTGTTTGATGCCCGGTGTTCCGTCGTGAGCGACGTAGAACATGTGATACTTATCACCTACTTTCGTGATATCAGCATCGATAGCTGATTTGGTAGCATCGGGATATTGGAACAACAAGCGGGGTTCTGTTTCCAGACCGTCGAAGTCTTCGTTTACATAAGCATAGTACAGCATATTCCGTGCATTGCCCATGCGCATGGTGAAGTAGATCATTATTCTGCCTGCATGTTCATCGTAGACCAGTTCAGGTGCCCAAGCACAACCGATCTCATCATATCCGGGGAAAGTCTTGTCAATACGGACCACATGGTGTGTCCAGTTTACAAGGTCTTTTGATTTCATCAGGACAAAACCACGGTTGTTGCCCCAGCCGTATTTGGCTCCATCACGCTCCCACTCGGTGTTGCGCAGACCTTTCTGCTGGGCAAAGATGTGCAGGTCGGTCATGGCAATGTAGAAAGTACCATCCGGTGCACGATAGATATGCGGATCACGGATACCTTTCTGTTCGGCAATCGTATCACCGGCAATAATGGGCTGACCGTTATTTACATCCGTAAATGTATATCCGTCATCACTGACTGCGAAATATAAACTATGTGTATCATCTTTGAAATAGGTAAACAGATAGGCTCCCATTTCCTTTTCATTCGTTTTCCAATCCTGAACCAGTACGGCACCACCTTGCGGTTGGAGGGTCAGTTGGAATTTGCCGTCAGCTTTCAGTTTCAGAGTTTGCAACTGAGGTTGCAGTTCTTTATCATCATTATAGAATGAAAGAGTCTGTCCTGCCAGCATAGGCAATTCGAGTTTCAGTTTCAGCACTTCTTTTGTACCGTTAACAGCCGCTACATACCATTGCTTACCGTGACGACGTGCAACGACTGCATATTTTCCAGGATAACCATCAATAAAGCGTGTTTCATCCCATGTAGTAGGCACCTGTTTCATAAAGTCCAGGCAAACTTGCGGGGCATCTGTCAGATTGTTGGGTGCCAAAGCATAATTCTGAATAGGGTTCTGGAACAATACAGCTGTTGCTAACTGGAATACATCCGTCGTGCGACGGGTAGTTCCGCCATTGTTTCCCCGGTTCAAACGCTTGTTCAGGAAAGTACCGCCAAATTCCATGCAGCCTACCGCATTACGGATAAAGGGATGCAGGCAGGCATTGAAAGCTTCTTCATCACAGAAATGTTGATTGAAAATCAGATTCTCGGAAGCCAGTACCGCTTCGCTGCCTACATAGTTGGGATACATCCGCTCCCATCCGCGAGGCACTGTACAGCCGTGGAAGATTACCATCAGACCATGATCGTCAGCATCACTCAGAATACCTTCGTACAAACGCATGGTTTCCTGTTTGTCTCCACCGAAGAAATCTACCTTGATACCTTTCACACCCTGCTCCTGAAGCCATTTCATTTCACGCTTGCGGATAATCGGATCATCCATCATATTGACAGGCCCTTGCTCGATATCATTCCAATAACCGCTTGAACTGTACCACAGGAATACATCCACACCCTTACCTTGTGCATAGTCGATGAGAGATTCCATACGCTTATGGCCGATTTTCGTATCCCACCAGTTGTCAATCAACACGTATTCATACCCCATTGCAGCAGCCAGATCAACATAACGCACCTGGTCATCATAATTAATACTGCCGTCCTGCCAGAGTATCCAGCTCCAGGTACCACGCCCCATCTGATAATCATGTTCCGTCTCATACAGCGGTTCCACTACATCCCAGATAACAGTGGTTTCTACAATAGGCTTCAATGTCTCACCTACCGTAATCGTACGCCAAGGGGTAGAACCCGGTAAAGCGAAAGCGGGGGCAACTGTTCCGTTACCATTATTCTCTTCAGCCATCGGAAAAGCTACCGTATACAGATTTCCTTCTGTTACATCGCTCAGGCGCGAACCGCAATAGCGACTGTCTACTCCTGTCTCACTGACAAGCACCCAGCCATTATCTCCTACGCGGAACAGGCAGGGGAAAGTATATCCGTGTCCGTATTGCGAACGGACATCCATCGGGGCATCCGCCTTATATTCTTCTTCATAACTCGGTTTTGTCCGCTTCCAGCCTATCATGGCGTCACTTTGCGGACACATGAAGGTAGTAGTCTGTTCAGGAAAACGGAAACCGGTTGCCTCACTATTCACAACAAGGCTTCCCCGTTCGCCCTGGCGGGGCAACGTATAGCGGAAAGCAACGTCATTATTGCTCACACGGAAGATTACGTCCATCTTCTGCCCTTTTGCATTGACAAAGGCACATACCAGTTCATTGGCCTGATAATGTATCTTGGAAGCTTTGATACGCGATTGCGTGTAAACGGTATCAATTTTCCTTTCTTCATGCCCGGTCAGTTTCATTGCTTTCGCAAAGTCTCCCACATTGGTCTCCAGACCCAACGGAGATGATTCCAGCATCTGTTTCCCGTTATAGGTGAGAGAATACGATGCTTCCTTCCCTTCCGGACACGAAACTGTTAGTTGTAATTTACCGTCAGGTCCGCTGACGGTTACATTCTGTGCTGTCAGCGGCAAGGCTACCGCCATACATAAAAAAGTTAATCCCTTCAGTTTGTTTCTCATGGTCAAATAATGTTTCTCTGGTATTTTAATAGTCATATAATTAAAGGGTTGGCACTACCCGTTTAATCGTTCCGTCTTCATTGAATTCCATACGGTCAATGCATACTTCCCGATGCGTACCCGGACCATCTTTCAGGAAGTTCTTATTAATACGATGGTAAACGATATACCACTCATCCGTACCCGGAATTTGTAACACTGCATTGTGTGCAGGACCGTAGATTTGTTTCTCCGGATTCTGAATCAGTACAATCGGAACTTTAGCTACCTCGATAGGTCCAAGCGGCGATTTAGATGTACCGTAAGCCACATGGTAGTTGGGTGAACCGGTATCATCTACCGACCACATAAAATAATAAAGTCCGTTACGGTAAAATACATAAGGAGCTTCACGGAATGCATAATCCTGCAAGGTTCCTCCTTCGGGAGTCATTACCGTAAGTGTTTTCTTCTTGATGGAAATCATATCTTTATTCAGTTCGGCGCCGGCCATGTAGCCATTACCCCAATACAGATAGGGTTTACCGGATACAGGATCGGTGAAGACATCCACGTCTATCTGCTGTCCGTGTCCTACAGGAGAATCTGTAATGATGGGCTGTCCCAGATCGGTAAACGGTCCGACAGGTGAGTCGGCCATTGCTACGCCGATTTGCTTTCCTCCGCCTTTGGCGGGATTGCCGCTATAATAAAAGAAGTACTTGTATTCTCCCTTGATGAGTTTTTCCTCAATACACGGTGCCCAGGCATTTCCATTCGCCCAAGGTACCTGTTCGGATCTCAAATCCAGCATAACGCCTTCATAGTTCCAGTTCTTCAGGTCGGTTGAAGAAAAAACAGTGAAATACCATCCACCCCAACCGGGTTGTCCGTCTGTTGTGGAATAGATATAATATTTCTTTGTCTTGTTTGAGTATAAGATTTCAGGGTCAGCATGAAATCCGGGCAATACAGGATTGTTCGGTATTGCACCCAATTCGACAGGCTTGCCCCATTTATCCGTGATACGGATCAATTCATCGCGTGTGATAGGAATAATCGTTCCGTGGCGGGGATGGAAGTTCATCTTCACCTCACTGTCTATCACTTTGAAGTTCTTCAGGTCGGTAGTTTCCGTAAACTGATATTTGCCTTTCATGTATACATCATACATTAATATATACTTATCCTGATTTATCAGTTTAAATGTGCCGGCACCTTCCACAGCATCCTTTGTTTGCTGCTTGTAATCCGGTTCTTCTTTCCACTGGCCGGAAGTCAGTGAACGGGTGGTTGCCACTTTAATGCCGTTTCCATGTCCTTCTGTCTTATAGAACAGGTGGAAAACACCGTCTTTATAGACAATATCCCCGTCGATACATGATTTCTTATTCTCCGGAATGAAGAGTGGCTTCGGCTCACCAATCAGATCTGTAAAGTCGTCATTGGCATACGCATAGTAAATGATATCGGCTCCACCGGCATACTGCATAGACCAGTACACCATATATTTGCCAGCTTCAGGGTCGAAAACCGTCTGCGGTGCCCAAACACGTTTCAGCTTTTCCTGTCCTTTATAGCGTTTCTGCATGTTGATGATGGAATGCGTCCAGTTTACAAGGTCATTGGACTTCAGCAGCACCATCGCACGGTTCGAATCCCAACCATTGCCAGATACCATATCTGTCACCACCATATAAAAGGTATGACCATCCTGACTTCTCAGAATATGCGGATCGCGCACACCACCGGTCGAACTGATCACTTTCGAATCAAGAACGGGCTTACCGTCATTCAGCGCCCAATATGTATATCCATCCATACTTACGGCATAACATACAGCTTCTTCACTGATGTGGTTACCTGTAAAGTAGGTAAACAAATAAGCCACATAATCTTTTTCAACGATAGGATGTTGTTGGGAAAAAGAAGGCAATGTCATTGCCAACATTAAACTAATAGCAACTGCAAAATGTCTCATAGTGTTCCTCATAAAATTCACGTTAGTTATTGGGTGTCAAAAATACACATAAAAAAGGAAATATACTACTACGATTCATGCAAAAAGGGAGTAATTTTGTGTCATTTCATTAAAAAACAAAGATTTACCCACTTATCTATAACAAAAATGGAGTTTGCCGGTAAAACAAACTCCATTTCGTATTTCAATTAAAAACGAATGTTCAATCCAAGAAACGTACCATTTCACAAGCAGCCAATAAGAATGCTCCCACTCCAAAGTTAGCTGTTGAATTGGCATCTACCACCTGCCCCGGAATTGCCTTTTCTCCGATAGGCTGCACATAACCGATACGTCCATCCGGCTGTAAAGCAACAGTCGTTAGATATTTCCAGGCATTTTCTACTACAGGCTGATAAGTAGCCCTATCCAAAAGGCCGTTATTCATACCCCACAGCAGACCATAGGTAAAGAAAGCAGTGCCACTGGTTTCCGGTCCGGGTGCATGTTCCGGATCAAGCAAACTCCGTGTCCAGTATCCTTCCGGTTGTTGACAGGCAACCACAGCTTTTGCCATTGTCTGAAAACGATCTATATATTCCTGACGGTATTTATCTGTTTCAGGTAAATCCTTTAATACTTTAGCCAGTGCCGCAAGCACCCAGCCGTCTCCGCGTGCCCAAAAGTCTTTCTTACCGTTCGCACTTTTATGTCTGGGATAGATATATTTCCCGTCACGGTAATACAGGGCATCTTCGGGATCATACATCAAGCTATCGGCAAATACCCAATATTCATGCAGTTTGTCCAGATAAAGCGGATTACCGGTTATCTTATATAGTTTAGTCATAACGGGCATCACCATATAGAGTCCATCGGCCCACCACCAATAATCGTTCTTATCCGTACTCATCTGATATTCCATCACTTCGCGGGCACGGGCTATTTTCTGAGTATCCGGCTCTATGTTATATAAATCTGCATACGTCTGGAAGCAAATCTGGTAATCACCGAAAAGCACATACTCATTACTTTCACCGTAGCTGTATTTCCACTCGGCTTTATTGTCCGATTTGGCGCCTTTCCATTCATTGTGCTCTGCCCAAGCCTTGGAATAATCCATGAAAGCAGTATCTCCAGTCAGGAAGAACGCTTCCATATTACCTGTATGATAGGCGGCATTGTCCCAGAATGAACGCCCATGCTTCGGATTCTGTTCCTGCCAATAGTTATTCACTTTATAAATGATATCCACAACCTCTTTAGCCTCATCTTGGGGAGCGGCACAAGACGACGCTCCAATCAGACAAAAGGCTAAAAGTATCACATTTTCCAAAAACGTTTTCATATATTTTTCTTTTTTTACTTAATTACTATACCATTCGTTATTATTCATAAAGGAGGACAAATTCATATCTACTGAGTACCTCCTTGGAATTGTGTCCCGGAGTGAACCCTATTCAATCGTATACTGAATGCCATTCAGTCGTATACTTAACCCTATTCAGTCGTATACTCATTATACCCCCTCCCAGAAGGTATTCTGAGTAAGGATTAAAGGGAGTCTGTCACTATAGTAAATTATACGTATACAAAATCAATTATTTACTTCCAGCACATATATCGGTTGAGGAGCAAATTCAACCATACGTTCACCATCACCTTGTTTAGTATGCTGCACAAAAAGATGGAGCCGACGTTTCCGCTTCCAGAGTTCCGTATCATGAGACGGCTCCCAGGCGTCTACCGCAAAGTCTGTCAGATCCGTAAAGGTCCACTTACCGGTTCCCACAGCCGAAGTATGCGCCATCGACACTCTACTTCCCCGTTCTTCATCACGGAAGATGTAGAATATCTCGCCACCATCCACCACGATACGCGGGCGGGCAATTGGAATCATCTTTGTACCACCACCTTTCAGAGAGAAAGGAGTATGACGATCGGAAACCTGGCGGTTCTGCCACATTTGTCCGTCGTACCACACAATACGGTATTGCGGAACATCACTATCAGGATCGCGCCAGTACGTGGCAATATAAGGGTTACCACTTGCATCCGCACTCATACTGGTCTGGTTGATGAGTTCTGAGTTTTGTGGAATGCGGCAGGCATATTCTGCATTATTGTAACGAATAGGCAAATCATATTTCTTGCCATTCGCCTTATACCACGTGACACCGTTATCATAGGAACGGGCATAACAAAGATCATGATTAGTCTCCACATGCCATGTTTCACGCCATACCCACGACAGGTGTATGGTTCCCTGCTCATCTACATAGAGTTGCCAGTAGGCATTCCGCTGGTCTTCACCATCTATCAGGACATCTTGTACGCGATACCATTTTTTCTCTTTCACAGAATAGCGGTTCATCACCAGATTTCCCCTGCCGGAAGAACCGGAACGATAAACAAACAACAGATCGCCTCCATTCAACGGATAAAACTCCGGATAAGTCACATTTCCCTCATCCACTCCGGTCATAGGCTCTTTATCACCCAGTTCCAGAGTATACGGAGCAGTGCTGCGACAATAATTCAGTTTATGTCCGTGATGGTCAAATGACAGATGCAAATAACCATCTCCGTCCAGCATCATGCTGATTATATTATGGGCATCCTTTACATTTCCCTTGTACTGTGTCCGTTGTAACGTCCATTGGTCAGAATTCAACTTCCGTTTGCCGAGCACCAGATAACCGTCCCCGTCATAATAACTTATATACTGTTCATCTCCTTGTGTCACAAGCGAGTTGTTTCTGAATACAGTCGTATTGACCGACGTTTGGCTATATCCGTTCCCCACTTCCACAAGACGGGGCTGTTGTGCCCGGAGAGTGGAAAATACCAGGAGAATCAGAAAGAAAAAAAGAATGCGTTTATTCATAATTATTATTCGTAATATGCGTGATCTTTCGGAAAATCTTCTCCTCCCCATGCTTTCTTTGATGTCCAGGGCTGTGGTGCATCTGTCCAGAAGGGATCATCAGCAGCCAAACCTAATGGCAAGAAAGCAAGCGAAGCCAAATAAAGACTACCATTATTGGTATACCAGTCTGAAATATTGGGTTGAGAACCATTAAAACCTAATGTCAGATAACCTTCCGCATTGAAATTGCGGTTATCACCGAACATGCGTTGAATAACAGCCGTCATTGCCGCACGCACCTGTCCGGCAGGCAATTCTTTCGGTAGCCAGCCACGTAATGACAACAAGGCAAGAGGCTGTAACACACCGATACGATAAGTAATTGAACGACCAAATACGGGGAAAGCACCTTCGGGAGAAACAAAGCGTTCCAATATCATACCGAAACGCTGCATACGCTTCAAAGCTTTCGGGAAGTTTCCGCCTTTCACATTCCAGATGTTTCTTTTTCCTCCATCCGTCATCACATCAAGGCATTCCACATACATGGGGTGAAGCACAAAACTGTTATAATAGTCAAATGCAAAATCTTCTCCGTCACTGTACCAACCATCGCCCACATACCACTCGTCTACTTTACGTAAAGCAGAAGTTATACGATAGTAATCGGTTTGGGCACCTGCCTTTTTCAGGAAGCATTCAACGGTTGAAGAGAATAACAACCAATTCGTATAAGGGGGATCTACCCGGCGCAATTGTTGGAATTCAGCAATATATCGCTGCTTTGTCAAAGCATCCAACGGAACCCATAAGGCATCATATCCACGCAAAAAGCTTTCAGCTATATAGGCAGCATCTACAAGAGGTTGTCCTTCCTTGCGCCATAGCAGGTAATCTTTACTTTCCGGGTCCACTGATTGGGCATAACTCTTCAATGCCCACTCACGCAATTGTTTGCGCTGCTGACCTTCTGCCGTGTCATCATCAGGCAATGACAACCACGGAGCCAGTCCGGCCATCAACCTGCCGAAGCATTCCATATAAGTCACTCGTTTATCACGGCCATCCCATGTAGGACTTAACTCTACCATCATATTTTCCTGCAATTTACCTTCGCTCATATTGCTCAGTACAGGTGCAGCCATCTGATAGAGAATGCCTGTCCATAATTCACGATCAGTCTTTACTTTTTCAGGTTTCTTTTTAGCCGATACATTAAGAGGTATCAGCAATGCTACGGTCAATAGTAGCCAAAGATATTTTCTTGTTTTCATGATATTCTATATAAGTTGTTTTTCATTGTTGCAAATATATCCGTTTCATAAGAAAACGAACTACTACAAATATTGCAAAAGAGGATATTTATCGGTCATTTCCGTTATAAAATGCATAGTTTTCAGGAAAATCTGGTCTTTTCCATCTTTTCTATTGCTTCTGATATACCCGTAAATAAGAAATTTACCATTTATCCAACCATTCAATAAACGGAATTCCTTTTTCACTAAATCGGATAGGCAACCAGATATAACGTGAATCTTCCAGACTGCTCAATCATTCTATAATGAGCCATACCTGAGATATACTTGCTCCGTACCAACCCCGTACTTTCTCCATCCAGAGGTACTTCTGAGTGGAGAATGTACGGAGCAAGTATGCTTCGGATAAGGCTCAAGTAAGGAGTGGATAGGAACAAAAGAAATAAGTTTGGTCTATAATTCCCCTTTTTTGACCTCAAAATGGTCATTAAAGATGAAATTAGGGTAACATCTTGGCTGCAATAAAATCAATCACTAACTTTGCACGAATATGGAAAATAAGAATAACCAAATGACTAATTATGGTGAGGCTGTAGAAACCATTAAAGTCGCCATATTGCAAAGTCAATACATGGCGTCTAAAGCTGTAAATTCCAACCAATTATCCTTATACTATGGTGTCGGACAATATGTATCGCAAAACTCTCGAAAAGGTTTTTGGGGAACGAGTGCTATAGAAAATATCAGTAGACAGCTTCAAAAAGAGTTGCCGGGACTTAGAGGATTCTCTGCTGCAAATATCAAATTCATGCGCCAATTTTATGAAGCATGGTGTAATGACATTAAATCGCTAACCGTAGTTAGCGAAACAGATAAATACGATTCGCTAACTACGGTTAGCGAAATTGATGCAAACCAACTAAAGAATACAAATGCAATACACGAAGGAGTCTTGTTTTCTGATTTTCTTTCATTGGGATTTACTCACCACATGATTATAGTTCGTGAAATAAAATCAACAGAAGAACGTTTTTTCTATATTCATCAAGCAGTAGCTAACAAATGGAACAAGTTTCTTCTACATGAATATATCAAAGAAGACCTATTTCATCACCAAGGCATATTACCTAATAATTTTCCTAATACGATTTCCGATACTCTCTCAGCATTGAAAGCCATAGAAATGTTCAAGGATGAATATTTATTGGATTATATCAATGTAGAAGAATTGATGGAGCGAGACAAAGAAGATATTGATGAGAAAATTGTAGAGCAAGCTATTGTTCATAATGTTAAGAAATTCATTATGACTTTTGGGCGTGATTTTACTTTTGTAGGCAACCAGTACCATCTTGAAGCTTTCGGCATAGAACATTTTCCGGATCTCTTATTCTTCAATCGAGAACTGAATGCTCTTGTTTGCGTGGAATTAAAAAAAGGAGAGTTCAAACCAGCATATTTGGGCCAGCTTACCACTTATTTACGTTTGTTGGATGACCAGATACGTAAACCACATGAAAATCCATCTATTGGTATTGTACTCTGTAAAAGTGCCAATCGGGAATATGTAGAGTATGTCATTCAAGACTATAACAAACCTATGGGAGTTGCGACTTATAAGACCTCAAGTGATATGCCGGAAAAGCTACGTAATGCTCTTCCAGACACTGAAGAACTAAAAAAAATATTATAATATATTTCGTTTTTC
>OJNT01000476.1_pt1 | contig 32021 bp, 26 predicted proteins | sample 1597981 | NCBI WGS metagenome assembly OJNT01 (sample SAMN01915211, study PRJEB22387) | human gut metagenome | isolation source: stool | host: Homo sapiens | place: USA
CCTCGCCGGCCACAGCCTTGGCAAGCAGGGTTTTACCAGTACCCGGAGGGCCGACAAGCAGAGCACCACGCGGCAGCTTGGCGCCGATCTCCTCGTAGCGCTGCGGCTTCTCCAGAAAGTCAACGACCTCCTTGAGGGACTCCTTGGCCTCTTCCTGGCCGGCGACATCCTTAAAGGTCACGCCCACGTCCTTGGAGGCGATCACGCGCGCGCCGGACTTACCCAGTCCGCCGCCGCCAAAACCGCCGCCGCCAAAGTTCATCGACGGGCCGTCATCGCCCATAGCCTTCTTCATGCGGCGGTTGAGCCACCAACCGATGAGGAAGAAAATCGCCATGGGAAGGATGAGCGTGAGCAGGTAGTAGGTCATCAAACCCGAGTTTTTATCGGGAACGACCGACTCCAGCGAAGCGCCAGACTCAAGCACGCGATCGGTAAAGCCCGCATCATTCGGCACACCGGTCGTCTTATAGGCGATGTTCTCGTCCTCGCCCTTCTTGGTGTAATAAATCGTATAGTCGTCGGTGTTGTACTCGACCTTTTCGACGCTCTTCTTGTCGAGCGCTTTCACAAACGTCGAGTAATCGGTCTCCGTAATCTGCTGCGTGTGACCGATGTTGGGGAACAGAACGGTCGAGAGCACGAGGTAGACGACGAAGGCGATGAGCACGTAGAGAATCATATTCCGTCTACGTTTGTTGTCATCCATCTCCATCTGCTTGAACTCCATCTACTGGGGTTGATAATGCTTTCTAGAATACCCAACCCGGACGGCGATAAACCGACGCCGGGCACGAAAGGACAGAGATGGCATCACTGTAAGTCGGCAAGGTTCAAATCTATACAGGCGACGGCAAGGGCAAGACGACGACTGCTTTGGGGCGCGAGAGAATGTCGAGGAACTGATTGCGATAAAGCCCGCCACCACGGAACTCGTGCTCACCGGCCGCGGGCTGCTGCCGTTGGCCGACCTCGCGGACTTAGTCACCGAAATACGTCCCATCAAACACTACTTCGACGAAGGCCTCCTAGCCCGCCAAGGCATCGAATACTAATTGATTCGTTTTCCGCCAACACCTACAGCTCATAAGGAAGTTGCGGTGGAATAGAACTTGTTTGACGGTCCGCAAGGGCTTTTCAGGAACTATTTCACCGCAACTTATCAGGGGAACCCGACGGATGAGCTAGGCGGTGGCGCGACCTAGCCAGTTGCCGCTGTGGTGGTAGATGGTGAACATGGTTGCGGTGATGAGCCAGGTTACGGGGTAGACCAGCAGTAGATGCTCGAGCGACGGATCGAAGGGCATGATCGCAAACACCCAAATCACTCTGAGTACGACGGTGCCAAAGATGGTGAGCATCATAGGCTGCAGACTCACGCCGGCGCCGCGGATGGAACCCGAGGCGTTCTCGATAATCGAGAAAATCGCATAGAACGGCGCAATGAAATGGAGGATAGTCGTGGTGTACGCCGAAATCGAAGCATCGTCGACAAACAAACGCGACAGCGGGCCCGAGAACACCAGCAGCACGGCAGACAGGCCACCAATGAGCATAAACGACAGCACGAGCGACGTATGGTAGCCCTTGCGCATGCGCTCGTAGTTGCGCGCGCCAAAGTTCTGCGCCGAGAACGTAGTGATCGATACGCCGAGCGCCTCGGTCACCATCCAGATAATGCCATCCAGGCGCCCAGATAGACCCCAAGCAGTCGTGACATCGGCGCCAAACGAATTAACCGATACCTGGATCAGCACGTTCGAGATCGAATAGGCAGCCGATTGAAAACCGAGTGGCAGACCACACGAGATCATACTCTTGCAAATACCGCGATCGATGCCGAGCTTAGATAGCGAAAGACGCCATGCACCCGGAGCGCGCAACATGCGCAACACGATCATCGTGGCGTTGGAGCAAATGGTCAGCGCCACCGCGATGCCGCAGCCCAGAGCCTCCATATGAAGCACGGCAACGAAGATGACATCCAGCACCGCATTAACAAGGCAGCCGGAAGCGATAATCACAGCAGGCCCGCGCGTGTCGCCCACGGCGCGCAGCAATGCCGTTCCCATATTGAGCAGCAGCGCCGCAACCATGGCGGCAAAATAGCAACGAGCATAGGCCACGCCCTCGGCCAATAGTTCATGCGGCGTGTTCATAAGCACCAGCATGGGCTCAACGAACACTATGCCAAGAATCGAGAAAACGATACCGCCCACCAGTGCGAGCGTCATGGCTGTATGGACCGAACGACTCAGTCGCTCATCATCGTGCTGGCCAAAATACTGACCGGTAATGACCGCGCAGCCGGCGCCGACGCCAACGCAAAAGCCAATGCAGAGCTCGGTGAGCACCATCGTGGCTTGAATGCCACCCAGCGCGAGCTTGCCGCCAAACTGGCCAACGATATACGTACCGATAAGCGTGTAGGCCTGCTGAAAAAACGAACTAAAAAAGATGGGAACGCACAGCGACAGCAATTGCTGCCAAATGACTCCTTGCGTTACATCAATAGCCGTAGATTTCTTAGCCACACGCCCTCCCCACACGCATACGTCAAACAGCAAAACAGCAATTTAAAACCAAAACCAAAACCAGCTTAGCACCGACTGGCGGCGACCGAAACACCCCGAATTAGAGCGCGGTGCGGAAAACTGCCTAGTGATACAAACCCGGCTGGTAGTGATACTCATTGCTCGCGTGCGGGCACAGCTGCCAAAAGGCGACGGCGCTCGCCGCGGCCACGTTAAGCGAATCGACCCCGTGCGCCATCGGAATGCGCACCGCGTGGTCACAGCCGGCAATGGTCTTGGCGCCCAAGCCGGCACCCTCGGTACCCATAAAGATTGCCAAGCGGTCAATCTCCTGCAGCACGGGATCGTCCAGCGATACGGAATCGTCCGTCAACGCCATAGCGGCACACGAAAAACCGGCATCGTGCAACGCGCTCAGACCATCATGCGGCCACACACGAGCCTCGCTGCCAATGCGCGTCCACGGCACCTGAAACACGGTGCCCATGCTCACGCGGGCCGAGCGACGATACAGCGGATCGCAGCACGTAGGGCTCACCAGAATTCCGTCGACATTGAGCGCGGCACCCGAGCGGAAAATCGCGCCGACATTGGTGTGATCGACAATACCCTCAAGCACGCACACGCGCACCGGACGATCCCCCGCCGCCTCGACGACGCCGCCCAAGAACTCATCAACCGGAATCTGACGCGGGCGACGGAACGCCGCCAGCGCGCCGCGCGTCACGTTAAAGCCCGTCAACTGCTCCATGAGCTCCATGGAGGCCACGAACACGGGAACCGGACCCGCTCCCTCGCGCACGACAAGCTGGTCAAACAGCGGCATCATCTGGTCGAGCCAGCGCTCGCCCAGAAGAAAGCTCACCGGCTCATATCCGGCGCGCACGGCACGCTCGATGACCTTGGCGCTCTCCGCAATATAGATGCCCTTTTGCGGCTCCAGCACGCAGCGAAGCTCACGCTCGGTCAGTCGCACGTAGGCATCGAGCCGCTCGTCCTCGAGCGAATCAATTCGCAGAACCTCAACGGCATCAGTCATAGCAGCCAGCCCGCACCCTTCTTTACAGCACATCTATACCAAACGAGGCGACGCTAAGCGCCGCCCCATGCATTCAATCAACCCGATGATACCGTTCACGCCAGACGATTTACGCCTCGATGCGACGATACGTCACGAACTCATAATTGACGCCCTCGTCACCCTCACCGGCGGCAATCGTCGCGACCCCGCTACGCTGCGCAATCTCCCACGCGGGATCGGCGTCCAAGTCGGGAAAGTACGTGTCCACGGGATGGACGCAGTGGTTATGAGTGACCTCGGCCTCCACGCAGTACGGCAAAAACTGCCGATAGACATCGCCGCCACCGATCACCCAGGCAACGAGCTCATCGGCAACCGCAGAGAGCGCTTCGTCAACGCTATGCACCACGTCGACGCCCTCGTGGGTAAAGCCCATATCGCGCGTAAGCACGATATTGCGGCGGTTCTTGAGAGGACGCCCGCCGGGAAAACTCAGCAGCGTCTTGCGTCCCATGATAACCGGGCAGCCCTTGGTGCAGGCAACAAAATGGCGCATATCGGCGCGATTGGACACCACCATGTCGCCCTCGCACCCAATGCCCCAATCGTCACACACGGCGACGATAGCAGATAGCTTACACGTCATGAGCACCACCTACACCGCAATGGGAATGTTCTTGACCTGCGGGCCGTGCTCATAGCCCTCGACGATCAGGTCATCGGTCGTAAACGCATAGAAGTCATGCACATCGGGGTTGAGCGTTACCTTGGGTGCCGCAAACTGCGGACGCTCGATAAGCTCGCGGACGATATCGACATGACGATCATAGATATGGGCGTCGGCGATCACGTGCAGCAGCTCACCGGGAATCATATCGACCGACTGCGCGACCATCATCAGCAAAATGGCGTACTGGCACACGTTCCAGTTGTTCGCGGCCAAAATGTCCTGGCTGCGCTGGTTGAGAATCATGTTGAGCGTCGGCTTGTCGTCCTGAGGACGCTGCGTCACGTTATAGGTCACGCTATAGGCGCACGGATAAAGGTGCATCTCGGACAGATCGCTAAACACGTACGTATTGGTCATAATGCGGCGACTATACGGCGTGTGCTTAAGGTCGTACAGCACACGGTCCATCTGGTCGAAGTCGCCCTCGACGTAATGGCTCTTCTGACCAATCTGATAGCCGTAGGCTTTACCGATGGAACCGGTCTCATCGGCCCACTCATCCCAGATATGGCTGTTGAGATCATGCACGTTATTGGACTTCTTTTGATAGATCCACAGAATCTCGTCCATGGCAGACTTAAGCGCCGTACGACGCAGGGTGAGCGCGGGGAACTCCTCGCGCAGAACATAGCGCGCCGTGACACCAAAGTTTTTAATGGTATAGGCAGGGGTGCCGTCCTCCCACACCGGACGGACCTTTTGGCCCTCGGTGGTGGTGCCATGGTCCAAGATATCGCGGCACATGGTTACAAACTGCTGATCAGCTTTGCTCATTGACCCTCCTGTCAGTCGCCTATAAGCGAGATTTATTGTAGCCCAGGCGCGCGAGTGTCGAATTGGACACTTAGTCCGGCACACGCAATGCACGGCAGCGCGGCTCCGCATGCGGCAACGAGGCATCTTAGCCTTTTTCTGACATATGACAGAAATGCCTTGCGCCCAACGACTAACGCGTTATCCTATTGTTGACATATGTCAGATAAGGAGTGTGCATGGCAGGAAGACGCGAAAAACTGCGCCGCGTCGGGATCATCCCCGAATACCGCGGCTTTACCCCCGATGGCCTGGCCAGCGGTGATGCCATCGACATGACCGTCGACGAGCTTGAGGTGCTGCGCCTGTGCGACCTGGAAGGTCTCAACCAAGAGGCGGTCGCCCAGCAGATGGGCATCGCCCGCGCAACGGTGGCGGCCATTTGCAGCCGCGCGCATCGCAAGGTGGCCGAAGCGCTGGTCAACGGACGAGCGCTCGTCATCGCGGGCGGCAATATCGCGTACTCCCCCATCGCCACGACGACGGCCGCATGGCCAGCAAAGGAGGTCGGCACCATGAGGGTGGCAACGACGTACGACAACGGCAACATCTTTATGCACTTTGGCCGCAGCGAGCAGTTCAAGATCTACGACATCCAGGATGGCAAGGTGCTCAACGAGCAGGTCGTAGGCACCGGTGGCACCGGCCACGGCGCCTTGGCGGGCCTGCTTGCCAACGGTGGCGTTGACACGCTCATTTGCGGCGGTATCGGCGGCGGCGCTATCAACGCGCTTGCCCAAGCCGGCATCACGGTCTATGCGGGCGCCCAGGGCAGCTGCGATGCCTGCGTCGAGGCCCTCATTGCCGGCACGCTCGCACAGAACGACGAGGCCACCTGCGACTGCCATGGCCATGACCACGAGCACGCCCATGAGCACGGCGAATCCTGTGGTTGCCACGGCCATCACGAGCACGAGGGCCACGAGGGCTGCGGCTGCCACTAACGGCAAGCATCTCAACGTCAACACGCTTCCGCGCGTGCGACAACCTGCGAACGAACGGCGAAGGCCGCCTGGAATACGATCCAGGCGGCCTTCGCCATACACGACTCAACCAGTCGTTATTTCTTATTGCGCATCTGCGCTTCCATCTGGCGCAGCAGGTCCATATCGGACTTGGGGCCGCCCGTACCCAGGCCGCCCATGCCGCCCAGACCCATAGCGTCCAGGCCAGGGATATTGGGCATGCGCATCTTCTTGCCCTTCTTGCCCTTTTTGCCCTTCTTGCCGCCGGCCTGAGCCTGATTGGCCATCGTGCGCATGCGGCCCATCATCTTGTTCATCTCGCCCCACTGCTTCATAAGGCTATTGACCTCTGTGGGAGTCACGCCGGCGCCCTTGGCAATGCGGGCACGGCGCTGGCCGTTAATGATGGAAGGACGCAGACGCTCCTCCTTGGTCATCGACATGATGATGGCCTCGTTCTTGTCGAAGATGCCCTCGTCCAGGTTGCCGCCCATCTGGTTGAGCGCACGCTGGCCGCCGGGGAGCATGCCCAGGATGCCCTTCATGCCGCCCATCTTCTTGACGGCCTTCATCTGGTCGAGCATGTCATTCATGGTGAAGCCCTCGCGCAGCATGCGCTCGGCGGCCTCGAGCTGCTCGGCATCGGCGGCCTCCTGGGCCTTCTCGATAATGCCGACAACGTCGCCCATACCCAGAATGCGCTTGGCCATACGATCGGGGTAGAACGGCTCAAGCGAATCGGGTTTCTCGCCCATGCTCACGAACTTGATGGGCTTGCCGGTCACCTGGCGCACGGAAAGCGCGCCGCCGCCACGAGCGTCGCCATCGAGCTTGGAGATGATCACGCCGTCAAAGTCGGTGCGCTCGGCGAAGGTCGAGACGACGTTGACGATATCCTGGCCGGTCATGGCATCGACGACCATCAGCACCTGATCGGGCTTGACAGCCTTCTTGATATCCACGGCCTCCTGCATCATCTGCTCGTCGATCTGCAGACGACCGGCGGTATCGACGATGACCACATCGCGCAGGTGGTCGACGGCCTCCTGGATGGCACCCTTGGCAATGTCGACCGGGTGCGCGCCGTCACCGCGGAAGACTGGCACGCCGATCTCGCCACCGAGCGTGGCCAGCTGGTCGGCAGCGGCGGGACGATAGACGTCGCACGCGGCGAGCAGCGGCGAGCGGCCCTGCTTCTTGAGCAGGTAGGCCAGCTTTACGGCCGCCGTGGTCTTACCGGAGCCCTGCAGGCCCACGAGCATGATGACATTGGGAATGCGATTGCTAAAGACGAGCTTGCTCTCGGTTGAGCCAAGCATCTCGGTGAGCTCGTCGAGCACGATCTTGACGACGTTTTGCGCCGGCGACAGCGACTCCATGACCTCAGCGGTCATGCAGCGCTCCTTGGTCTTGGCGACGAACTCCTTGACGACCTTAAAGTTAACGTCGGCCTCGAGCAGTGCCATGCGAATATCGCGCATGGCCGAAGTAATATCGGCCTCGGTCAGCTTGCCCTTGCCGCGCAGGCGGTCAAATGTGTCGTTGAGGCGATCGCTCAGGGAATCAAACACTAGTCACTCCTTAATTGGACTCGCCCACCAGGGCGCGGCAGAAATCTTTGGCATTGAACTCCTGCAGGTCATCGACCTGCTCGCCCACGCCCACGCGCAGGATCGGGAGCTTGAGTTTCTCGGCCACGGCCATGGCGATACCGCCCTTAGCCGTGCCGTCGAGCTTAGTCATGATAATACCGTCCAGGCCCAGCGCCTCGTTAAACTCGAGCGCCTGGTTCAGACCGTTTTGACCCGTCGCGGCGTCGATCACAAGCACGACCGAAACCGGCATGGGACCGGCGGCCATATTGGCGGCGCGCTTACGGGTCACATTGACCACCTTGGCAAGCTCGCGCATGAGCTCAGGGCTCGTGTGCAGACGGCCGGCGGTATCGATGAGCACCAGGTCACTGCCGCGCTTATCGGCCTCGTCGAGCACGTCATAGCACACGCTCGCCGGATCGGAGCCGCGGTCACGCTTGATAACCGGTACGCCGGCACGCTGCCCCCACACATCGAGCTGCTCGATGGCGGCGGCGCGGAAGGTGTCGGCCGAACCGATCACCACGTTCTTGCCGCGGGCAGCCATGGCGCTCGCGATCTTACCGACCGTCGTGGTCTTGCCGGCACCGTTAATGCCCACAAACAGCACGCAGCTCGGCGTATCGGAAAACGGATCTCGCTCGATGGGCACAAAGTGCTGCTCAAGCTGCTCGGCCAGGGCACGGCGAAGCTGCGGAGCGGTCTTGAGGTTCTTCTTGGCCGCGGCATCGCGCAGGTCATCAGAGACCTTGATAGCGACCTCGGCGCCCATGTCACCCATGACGAGGGTGTCCTCCAGGTCCTCCCAAAAATCCTCGTCGACCTCGCCGCCAAAGTAGAAGACCTCGTTGAGGGCCTCGCGGCTGCGCTCAAGTCCGCGCGAGAGAGCATCGAAGAATCCCATTATGCATTCACGACCTTTCCGGTTTCGCGATCGAGTTTTTGCGAGACGACGCGACTGACGCCGTCGGCTTGCATCGAGACGCCATAGAGGACGTCAGCGTCCTCCATAGTACGGCGCTGATGCGAGATGACCAAGAGCTGCGTATCGGAACGCAGTACATCAAGGGCGCCGATGAGCTTGGACAAGTTGGCGTCGTCGAGCGCCGCCTCGACCTCGTCCAGCACATAGAACGGCACCGTACGCGTGCGGTACACGGCAAAGAGCAGGGCGAGCGCCGTCAGGCTCTTCTCGCCACCCGACATGAGCATCATCTTGGTGATGCGCTTGCCGCGCGGCTGCGCCACGACCTCGATACCCGTATCAGCCGGGTGCTCGGGGTCGGTCATCTCCAGATGCGCCTGTCCACCCGGGAACAGCATGGCGAAGATCTCGCGGAAGTTCGCGTCGACCTTCTCAAACGTCACCAGGAAGGCCTTCCGCATCTTGCGATCAATGGCCACCGTGATCTTGGTGAGCGCCTTGCGCGCGCTCTCCAGATCGGCCAGCTGCTCCTCGATGTAGTCGGCGCGGCGCTTGAGCTGCTCGTACTCCTCCATGGCAACTTGGTTAACGGGACCAAGGTTGTTGATCTGGCGCACAAGCTGGTTGAGCTCGCGCTCGGCGGCGTCGCGGTCGGTGGGCGCGGGAAGCATGAGCGCTTCCTCGAGTACCGTGGTGCCATCGGCGGTGATGGCCTTAATGGCGGCCTCCACCTGCACCTCGAGCTTGCCGCGTGCGACCTTGAACTCGTTTTGCGTGGCAGAGGCGGTATCGACTCGCTCCTTAGCGCGGGCAACCTCTGCCTTGGCATCCTCAATGGTCTTCTTGAGCGAAGCGGAGTCCGCCTCCTCCAGAGAGGCCTGGTCACGCAGGCGCGCTGCCCAATCCGACGCGCGTTCCAACAGGGCAGAATAGCGTTCGTGCATGGGATCGACGCGCAGGCGCAGCAGCTCGAGCGAGCGCGAGGCCTGGCGTGTTCCGCGGATACGACGGTCGATGCCCTCAAGACGATGCTCCAGGTCGGGCACGCGGCCCTTCAGCGAACGCAGGCGTTCACTCGTCTGGGCTAGGCGAACCTTGGCGTCGGCGAGCTTGCCGGCAGCCTCGGAATCGTCACGGCGAACGCGGTCGAGTTCGTCGTTGGCCTCGGCAATCTGCAAGCCCAGATCGCTTGCCTGCGCACGGGCCTCGTCACGCGAACGGGTGAGCTCGTCCACGCGCGGGCGCGCGGCGCGAACGGCCTCGGCAGCCTGCTCACGGCGCTTGGAGATACGCACGCGCTCGACCTCGGCATTGTTGGCGCTTTGCTCCAGGCGGCCGATCTCGGAGAGCAGCGAGCGGCGCTCGCCCTCAAGACGGGCAATCTCACCGGCGGCATCGCCCTCAGCGGCACGCGCTTCCTCAACGGCCGCATTGGCCTCGACGACCTGATCCGACACATGCTCAAACACAGCGGCCAAATCGGGCTCAAGCCCCTCCAGCTCGCGAATGCGACGCTTACGCTCCAGAGCACCCGACGCCTCGCCGGCATCGAGGCCCACACGCACCAGGCCGCCGCAGGCGACGCGGGCGCCATCGGGGGTCACGTAAGTCACGCCGTCAACGACCGGCGCCGAAAGCGCGGCAGAAAGATCGTCCACTACGTAATAGCCGCCGAGCAGCGCCTCGACGACGGGTCCGTAGCCTGCGCGCACGGACAGACGATCAACCAGGCGGGTACCGGCAGCGCCCTCAGCGGCGGTAGAGCCGCTCACGCCGCGCGCCACCAGCAGTGCCTCGCCCGAGGCCTTCTTTTGGTCCAGAGCCGCACGACCGGCACGCTCAAGCGTGGCGGCGTCATCAAACAGCAGCGCATCGATATCGCCGGCGAGCAATTGCTCAACCAGGCCCTCAAGCTCGCGCGGGGCTTCGAGCACGTCACCCAGGCGGCCCGAAACATCATCGCCCAGCGCACCCACCAGACGGCTCACGAGCGGCGAGCTGTCGGCCATGCGGGCATCGAGTTTCTTTTGGCTGGCAAGCTCCGAGCGCACCTCGGACAGCTTGTTGCGCGCCTCACTCTCACGATTACGCAAGTCCTTCAGGGCTGCACGGGCGACCTCGGTGGCCTCACGCGCATCGGCCTGGGCCTGGCGCGCTTCCTCAAGAGCGCCCTCAAGCTCCTCGGCGCGGTCGCGACGGCTCTCGAGCGAGGCCATGACCTCCTCGAGCTGCTCGTCGATCTGCTCCAGGCGCGAGGCATACATGTTGTCCTCGACCTCGGCATTGCTCAAGGAATCCTTCACCTTGGCGAGCTCGAGCGCGGCGTTATCGGCTACGCGCTGCACATCGCGTTGCTCGCGCGTGAGCTGCGATATCTGATTGTCGAGCGCCACGCGCCGCTCGTGGAACTCGGCGGCGGCAGGACCGGCGGCGTCAACGTCCTCCTGGGCCTGCATGTGCGCGCCGGTCACTTCCTCAAGCTGCGCACGCGCGTCCTCGAGCTCCTCGACCACGCGACGTCGCTGATGTTCGGAGCTCGAGATCTGCCCGCGCATGTCGGACAGGCGCGACACCATGTTGTGGCCCTTTTCCTCGAGCAGGCGCATGTCGGAGTTAATGCGGCCGACCACATCTTGCATATGACGGCGTTGCTCGCCCAGATCGCCCACAAACAGGCCCTTTTCCTCGAGCATGACCTGGAGCTTCTCGAGCTCACGCTCCTTTTCGCCCATGCGGTACTGCGCAAGCTCAAGCTCGGCCGCGCCCTCCTTGGAGCGGCTCTCCAGGTCGTTCCACTGCGACTGCAGCGAACGCAGCTCATCGACGGCTAGCATCTGCGTAAGCTCGTTCGCGCGCGAGGACAGCTCTTTGTACTTACGTGCGCGATCGACCTGACGCTCCAGTGGTCGCAGCTGACGGGCGATTTCCTTATTGATGTCGCGGGCACGCGTCAGATGCTCGTCCATCGACTTAATCTTTTTGAGCGCACGCTCCTTGCGGCGCTTGTGCTTGGAGATGCCGGCGGCCTCCTCGATGAGGGCGCGGCGCTCCTCGGGGCGGCTCTGCAAAATGGCGTCGAGCTTGCCCTGGCTGATGATGGAATGCGTATCCTTGCCCAGGCCCGAATCGTGCAGGATGTCCTGAATGTCCATCAGGCGGCACGGACTCGAGTTGATGAGGTACTCGCTTTCGCCCGAGCGATACATGCGACGGGTGATGGCGACTTCGTCAAAATCGACGGGCAGCATATGGTCCGAGTTATCGAGCACCAGCGTGACCTCGGCGACACCCACCGGCTTGCGCGCTGACGAGCCCGAGAAGATGACGTCCTCCATGGCCTGGCCGCGCAGCTGCTTGGCGCTCTGCTCGCCCAGGACCCACAGAATTGAGTCGGAGATGTTCGATTTTCCCGAGCCGTTGGGACCGACGATGACGGTCAGGCCCGGCTCAAACGTCATATGGGCGCGGTCGGCAAACGACTTGAACCCTTTGAGCGTGAGGGACTTGAGATACACGGTTCCTCGCTTACACGTGCTTCTTATTGAGAATCACGCCGTTGGTGGTGTAACCCATACGGTCGAGCGCCTCAAGCGCGGCGGCTCCCTCGGCTTCCTTCTTAGAGGAACCGGAGCCGCGACCCTGGCGAATACCATCGATCAAAACCACAGCGGTAAAGGTGGGCGCATGCGCCGGGCCCTCGGAGCCAACGAGCTTGTACGCCGGAGGTTCGTGACCGTCGGCTTGCACGCACTCCTGCAAAAACGACTTGGGGTTCGCAGGATGCTCGGCACGCTCGGAAGCCAAATGCGGCTTAAGCGTACGGTGAATGAACTCCGCCGCCGCATCCCAGCCGGCATCCAGGTACAGCGCGCCCACGAGCGACTCATAGACGTTCTCGAGGGCCGAATGCAGGCCGCGCGCACCGGTACCGGTCTCGGAGGCACCAAAGATGATGATGTCGTCAATGCCCAGCTCGTGAGAAACCTCGGACAGCGTAGCGCCCGAGACAAGCGACACCTTCAGGCGCGTGAGCTTGCCCTCGTCAAACTCCGGATAGGACTCAAACAGGGAGCGTGCGACCACAGCGCCCAAAATGGAATCGCCCAAGAACTCAAGGCGCTCATAGCTGGCAGAAACCGGCTGGCCCTCGACTGCCGAGGGATGCGTAAGCGCCGCGCGCAGCAGCACCTTATTGTTGAACTCGTGGCCCAAGATTTCCTGGGCGCGCGTAAGTCGTTCGGATAAAGCCAAGACTTAGGCCTCCTTGGCAGCTTCGATAGCGTCGACGGCGTCGGCGACAGAGTTGAGCGAGAGCAGAGTCTCGTCATCGATCTCGAGGTTGAACTCGTCCTCGATAGCCGTAACCAGCTGCAGGCGCTCGAGCGAGTTGGCATCGAGGTCGTCAAAGGTGGTCTCCTCGCTAATTTCGGCAACATCGACGCCCAGAACGTCAGCAGCGACCTCGGCGATCTTGTCGAAGATTTCGGAGCGGTCCATAGCGCTTCCTCTCATAGTGCATGAATACCAAAAGAATGGTACCGCCCGGGCGGTACCAAGACACGGTTCTGATTCTACCCCACGACGTGCGCCGCGAAGCACATAACAGCGCCCTAACTCGCTCTTATAAAACGATACCGTCCATAGAGTTGGCGACATTCTCAACCAGCCCGGCGCGCACGGCTTCGGCCGCCGCGAGCGTACCGTTTTTGACAGCCTCGACTGAGGTGGCGCCATGGCCGATCAGGACCACGCCGCGCAGGCCCAGAAGAATCGCGCCGCCCTTGGCGTCGCCAGAGAGCTTGGCCTTAATCTCGCGCATCTGCTTTTTAATGAGCAGCGCGGCGATCTTGGTGCCGAGCGAGGCCATAAAGGCGCCCTTGAGCTCCTGCAGCAAAAACTTGGCAGCGCCCTCGGTAGCTTTGAGAGCGATATTACCCGACATGCCATCGGCAACGACGACATCGAAGTTACCTGAGGTGAGGTCGGTGCCCTCGCAGTTACCAACAAAGCCGGGAACGGCGGCCTTCATAGCAGGGAAACAGGCCTTGGTAAAGTTGGAGCCCTTCTCATCCTCGGTGCCGTTGGCAAGCAGGCCCACGCGAGGATGCTCGATGCCCAGGACGACGCGGGCATAGGCGCTACCCATCTGGGCAAAACGCACCATGTCATCGACCTCCACATCGGGGTTGGCACCCATGTCGCACAGCACCGTCAGACCGCCGGCGCGATTGGGCAGCGCATTGGTCAGACAGGGGCGCACCGGCTGCTTCTTGCCTTCGGCCTGATACCTAAACGGCGTCACATAGGCGGTGGCGGCGGCGGTCATGGCACCGGTGGAGCCGGCGGAGAAGAACGCATCCGCGTTGCCCCTCTTAATGGCGCGGCAAGAAAGCACGATCGACGACTTACGCTTGGTCATCACGGCGCGAATGGGATCGTCATCCATGGCGATAACGTCAGGCGCCTCAAGGGCCTCAACACGTGCATGGGAAGCTGCAAAGGGATTGACGATTTCGGCGGGACCAGCTGCCAAGACCTCGATATCGGGATCGGCGGCAAGCGCAGCCTCGATACCATCAAGAACAACCTGAGGTTTCTCGTCTCCGCCCACAACGTCTACACAAACGCGAACGTTACTCATATACATGCTCCTTATACAAAAATGGCCGACTCATTGAGCCGGCCATTGTGGTTCCATTTGGAACGGCATCGCATCCAGAGTATACCGTTACTCGGTAACGATAACCTCGCGGTCCTTGTAGAAACCGCAGCTGGGGCACACGTGATGCGGGAGCTTGACAGCACCGCAACGGGGGCACGTGGACTGAGCCGCAGCCGAGATCTTCATGTTGGCGGAACGACGGGTGTGAGTGCGGATACGACCCTGCTTTTGTTTAGGTACGGGCATAGTGACCTTCCTTATGAACTATCCAGTGTGGCGATTACGCGCAAGTAGCGATACTACCACAGTTTTACTCATCAAGCTTGAGATTCTTCAATGCTGCAAATGGATTTTCCGTGGCAGCGGCCCATTCTGCCTCTGCCTGGGCGGCGCAATCGCATTGCTCGACGTTGAGATTGCAACCGCATGTGGGGCACAGACCACGGCAATCGGGCTTGCAGAGCACCACAAACGGCGTGTCCATAACGACCGCGTCATTGATAGGCTCACCCAGATCAACGATACGGTCCTCACCCAGGAGCTCGTAGCCGTCCTCGTAGGCCTCGGGATCCTCGGGCTCCTCAAAGAGGTAGAACTCCTCGATCTCGCCGGCGATATCAAACGAGGCGGGCTCCAGGCAACGGTCGCACTCGCCGGTGGCGTGCGCGCGAACCATGCCCGTGAGCAAGACACCGGTACCGGCATTGGTAAAGACAACGTCGTAGTCGATGCCGTCCTGTAGCTGGTACTCCTTCTCGCCCACCGTGTAGGTGGCGACATCGACCTTACCGGTCAGCGGATACGAATCTCCAGGAAACTCGAGCTGCTCGGAAAGATCGACGGTAACGCTCGGGAACTCAGCCATTACCACTGACCATTCTGCTGGGCGGCACCCTCGTTGAGCTGCTGACGGCAACGGGTAACGGTGCCGGTCAGGCTCTTGAGGTTCTCCTCCAGGTGCGTAAAGACCTGCTCTGCGTAGTCCTCGGCAGCATAACGCGTCTCGCGCTCGTACTGCTGGGCACGATCGCGGATGTCGTCGGCCTGCTGCTGCGCAAGGCGGACGATCTCCTGCTCACCGGCAATGGTGAGGGCCTGCTGCTGAGCGTCGGCGATGATGGAATCGGCCTGAGCGGCGGCGGAAGCCATAAGCTCCTCGCGCTCCTTAAGGATACGGCGGGACTTCTGCCACTCCTCGGGATAGCTCATGCGGATCTCGTCGAGGATGTTGAAGAACACGTCGGCGTCGATGACCTTGAACTGAGCGTTCTTGCCGAAAGGCGGCTTGGCTTCCTCGATCAGCCCTTCGAGCTCATCGACCAAGCTGACGATCCTATCGCCAGGAAAATTCTCGCCCGGCATCCGGTCTCCTTTCATAGGTAACATATCATCGTGCTAGTTTACCACATGCCACCAGGCAATAAGAAACGTCACGAAAAGCGATGTTTGAGCGCTTCGACCACGTTGGACGGGACAAACGTCGATACGTCACTGCCGAGCGAGGCGATCTGGCGAACGACCGAGCTCGAGATATAGCCGTACTGTGGCGCACTCATGACAAAGATGGACTCCAGCTCACTATCCAGGCGATAGTTAAGGTCGGCCTGCTGCAGCTCATACTCAAAGTCGGTCATGGCGCGCAGACCCTTGACCACGGCCCCCGCCCCCTGCTCACGAGCGAAGTCGACCAAGAGGCCGGTAAAGGGCAGGACCTCGACGCCGTCGATATCACCGAGCGCCTCGCGGGCCAGCGCCACGCGCTCATCGAGCATAAACGTGGTGCCCACACCGTTTTTACCCTGCGACTCGGCAACAGCGACGATCACGCTGGGAAAGATGCGGCGGGCGCGGCGGATCACATCGATATGGCCAAACGTGATGGGATCAAAGGTGCCCGGGACGATCACGCGGTTGATGGTGTCATTCATGGGCGTCCTCCTGAAACGTCGTGGCATCGTTGTTATCAGCATCGGTGACGGCACTATCGCCCTCACCGTCGTCATCGCCGACCCAACGAAGCAGGTCGACCGAGGTAATGCCGTAGCGCTTCTCACGTACAGTCTCAAAGCCTACCGGATGCGCGCCCGCATCGGCGGCGGCATGCTCAAACAGGGCAAAAGCGCCAGGTGCAAGCAGACCCTGCTGAGCCAGGTTCTGCAGCAGTTCCTCGACCGGCTCGGCACCAAAAGCATAGGGCGGGTCGAGCAGGACCAGATCAAAGGGGCCGCCCGGTACACGACCGCGCGAGGCACTCGCCAGCATGTCGCCCGTGACCACGCGCCAACGCGCACGGTCACGGCAGAGCGACTCGATATTCTTGGTAATGAGCCGCGCGGCGTTGCGATCGATCTCAAACGTCGTGAGCGAGCGGGCCCCACGAGAGAGCATCTCTAACCCTAAGGCACCGGAGCCGCCAAAGGCGTCCAGCACACGGACCTCGTCCAGATCGAAATCGAATGCCGACATGACCATAGATGCGCACGCCTCGCGCACGCGATCAGTCGTGGGGCGGGTGACATCGCGACCACGGGGCTCCTCGATCTTACGACCGCGCCATTCGCCGCCGATGATTCTCATCCTCCGCTGACCTCCTTAAAGATATGTCGATAGCGCATGGCGACCGCGTCGCGCAAGGGGCGCGTCGCCACGGAGTCAAGGGTGCTAGCATACCGCAAGAGCTCGACCGCGTCCAAATGGGCCCACTCGATCAGTTCCTCGTCGGCATCCAGGTCGACAAAGCGCAGGGTCACGCCGCCGTGCTGGCGGTACCCCAGGATTTCGCCCTCGTGACGCAGACGCAGGTCCATCTGGGCGAGTGTAAAGCCGTCCGAGGTCTTTTCGAGCGATTGCAGACGATCTTGCGCCGCCGATGCGCCGCCGTTGCCCTTGGAGTGCGTCATGACCAGGCAGGTGCCCGACACGCTGCCACGGCCCACGCGGCCGCGCAGCTGGTGCAGAGCCGCCAAGCCAAAGCGCTCGCCGTTCTCGATGACCATAACGGTGGCGTTAGGCACGTCGACGCCCACCTCGACCACCGTAGTCGAGACGAGCACGTCGATCTCGCCACGCTTGAAGGCATCGATGACCCGATCCTTCTCCCCCGCTGGCATGCGGCCGTGAAGGCGCTCGATGGCAAGCCCCGGCAACGCCAGACGCAGTCGGTCGAGCTCGGTCGCCGTATCGTGCAGCGGCACGGGGACCGTCACGCGGCCCTCGTCGTCGCGGGCGATACCGGGCACGTCCTCCAACTCATCGGCCGAGTCATTCGGCTCCACGAGCGGGCAAATCACGTAGGCCTGCTGACCCTTTTCATGTGCCTCGCGGATGGCTCCATAGGCGAGGTCACGGCTCGACTCGGTGAGCACGCGTGTCGACACGCCAGCGCCAGGGACGGGCCGATGGCGGATGATGCTCGTGTCCAGATCGCCGTAGACCGAAAGCGCCAGCGTACGCGGGATCGGTGTCGCCGTCATAACGAGCAGATCGGCACCGGGGCCCTTCGCGCGCAGGGCGTTGCGTTGACCGACGCCAAACCGGTGCTGCTCATCGATGACCACAAGCGACAAGTGCCTAAAATTCACGTCTTCGGAAAGCACGGCATGCGTGCCAAAGAGAACGTCGAGTTCGCCCGATTCAAGCTGGGCATGGATCTGCTCGCGCTCTGAGGCCGGCGTGGCACCCGTCAGAAGCGCCCAGGACATGCCCGCCTGCGAGAGCAGAGGGCCGGTCTTATCGGCATATTGGCGCGCCAGCACGCCCGTGGGCGCCATAACGCAGGCCTGCGTGCCGCTATCGGCAGCCACAGCCAACGCGCAGGCGGCAACGGCGGTCTTACCGGTACCGACATCGCCCAGCAGCAGACGGTTCATCACGCGCCCGCCATCGCACATATCGTGCAGGATATCTTGGAACGCGGCCTCCTGCTCGTCGCTCAGCGAAAACGGCAGGGCTTGCTTGAGCACGGCCAGGTGCTCGCCCGCGGTGTGGGCATAGGGCACCACATCGACCAGGCCGCCGTCGTTGCGCAGGCGCAGCGCCAGCTGCAGGTAGAGGCACTCCTCGTAGGCAAGCCGTGCGCGCGCGATATCGCGCTCGGCCATACTCGATGGAAAATGGATCGAACGCAACGCGCGGGCATTGCTCATGAGCTTCCGCTTTGCGCGCAGCGGCGCGGGAATCGGATCGAACGGATTGCCGACGACCTCGAGCGCGCCGCTTACGATGCGGCGCATCCACGCCTGGCTCACGCCATCGCTCACGTAATGGACCGGCAGAATGGTGCCTGCGGCGCGCCCGTCCTCGAGCTTTTCAAAGTGAGGCGAGGCCATCTGCTTAAAACCGTAGGCAAACTCGACCTTGCCCATCACGGCCAGGCGGTCGCCCTGCTTAAGCTGCTGGGCAATCCAGGGCTGGCGGAAAAAGGCTACCTGCAGCACGCCCGTCTCGTCAACAAGTGAGACCTCGGTCACCTGCATACGCGGGCGATGCTGCTTTTGGACGATACGGTCGACCGTGGCGATGATGGTGCACACGGTACCGATGGGCGCCATCTCGATAGACCAAGAACGGGTAAAGTCGAGGTATCGATGAGGGATATGGAGAAGGAGGTCCCCCACCGTCTGAATTCCCAGACGGCGAAGGGCCTCCTCACGTTTACCCGAAACATATTTGAGCCGCGCGATATCCTCGTCGAGCGCATTGCTCTGGGCAAAGCGCTCCGACACGCGCGGCACGGAGCACAGCTCGGACATGGGCAGTTGCCTACTCGATCGAGAAGATCACGGGATAGAGCGGCTGCTCGCCACGATGGGCGTCGATCTCCAGATCGGGCTGAGCCTCCTCGACGGCGTCGACGATCTCCTGGAAGGCCTCATCGGACAGCTCCTCGCCGGCCAGAATCGTCAGCGCGTCGCCCTCCTCTTCCTCCTGCATGCGGTTGATGCAGTCGAGCGTGACCTGCTTCACGTCGGAGCCGACCACGTCGATGGAGCCGGCGATGATACCCATAACGTCACCGGAGTGAATCGGAGAGCCGTCAGAGGCGCTGGAATCGCGCACGGCGCGGGTGACCTCGCCATCGCGGACCTCGCTGATGGCGTCGACCATGGCGGCGACGGCGTCCTCGAGCTCGGAATCGGGCAGGACCGCGAACAGCGCGGAGAACGCCTGCGGAACGGTCTTGGTGGGAACGACGGCAACCTTCTTGTCCGTGCAGGCAGAAGCGGCAGCCTCGGCAGCCATGCGGATGTTGCCGTTATTGGGCAGGATGATGACAGAGGTCGCGTTGACCTGGTCCACCGCGCCCAGTAGGTCGGCGGTCGAGGGATTCATAGTCTGGCCACCGGAGACGACCACGTCGACGCCAAGGGACTTGAGGATGTCGGCCTCGCCGGAACCGGCGGCAACGGCGACAAAGCCCAGCGCCTTGGCGGGCTCGGCGGCCTTTTCCTGATCCTCGTGGATCTTGGCGGTACGGTCGTGGGCCTCCATCTCCATGTTGTGGATAAAGACCTCATAGATCTGACCGAGCTGCAGCATGTGCTCGAGCACCAGGTTGGGGGTGTTGGAGTGCACATGGATCTTGTAGTCGGGATAGGCGCCCACGAGCAGCTCACAGTCGCCCATGGAGCCTAGGAACTTAAGGCACTCGTCCTCGTCAAACGGGGCGTCAGCCTTAAAGAGGAACTCGTTGCAGTAGCGGAACTCCGAGCCCTCCCAGTCGTCGTTAGCCTCGATCTCAACACGGCCAAGAGCGGCATCGCGGGCAGAGCCGGCGGAGTCAAACGTAGCGGAGAAATCCTCGACAACGGTGCTGCGACCAAGCGCGGCGGCAACAAAGTTCTCCAGGAAGATGGCAAAGCCGAAGGCGCCTGAGTCGACCACGCCGTTCTCTTTGAGGACGGGCAGCAGGTCGGGCGTGCGGGCGACGGACTGGTAGGCCTCGACGACGATGGCATCGAGCGCATCCTCAGCCGAGAACTTCTTCTTCTCGCACTCATCGGCCTTGGTCGAGACATCGCGCAGGACCGTGAGGATCGTGCCCTCGATGGGCTTGCGGACAGCCTGGAAGGCGACCTTGACGGCGCGACGGAAGGCGAAGGCAATGTTGGCGGACGTAATGGGCTCATCGGCAGAGACAAGGCCCTCGGCCACGCCGCGCAGAATCTGCGAGGTGATGACGCCGGAGTTACCGCGGGCGCCCATAAGGGAGCCGTGGGTGATGGCGCCTGCGATGGCCTCCATGTCGGCATCGGCGGGAAGGGCGGAAAGCTCCTTGGTCACCGAGGCGAGCGTGAGCGACATGTTGGTGCCGGTATCGCCATCGGGTACGGGGAAGACGTTGAGCTTGTTGATCTCCTCGGCCTTGTCGGAAACGGCAGCCGCAGCGATCGGAAAACAGGTGCGAATGGTCTTTGCAATCATGGGTATTTGAATCTCCGTTTTCGGATGCTAGTTCAGACGGCTCTTGAGCGCGTCGATGTGGATGCCGATCTTAAGGCTGGCGGGATCGATCTGGGCGACCTCCTGCAGAGTGAAGGCAACGGAACTCGAAAGATTGTGGCAGACGGACTTCATGTTGACGCCGTTCTCGAGCACGACGTGAAGATCGACCGTAAGGCCGTTCTCGTCGGCGGAGACAAGCACGCCCTTGCGGAGGCGCTGACCGGCAAGCAGGCGCACGCTCTCGGCGCCCTGGAGCTGTTCGGCCATACCGACGACGCCATAGCACGTCATCGCGGCATAACCGGCAATATCGGCAATAACGTCGTTCGAGACGCTCAGGCTGCCGTTAATGGTCTCAGACACAAGAATCTCCTTATCTGGTGCTCGCGGCACCATGTCGTGGGAGCAATCATTGCAATATTCTACAACGAGCGCGCCGTGTTGAGGTGGTGGGTCGCGGGATTACATCCTCGACACGAAATGTTGATATGGTAACGTTCGCGAACGGCGACCGCGACATGAAAAAACCCGCCGCATAAGCGACGGGTTTTACAACCTGGCTCCCCGGGTAGGACTCGAACCTACAACAGCGCGGTTAACAGCCGCGTGCTCTACCATTGAGCTACCGAGGAATTTAAAGCCCAACGGAAAGGGCTGATTAATTCTGGCTCCCCGGGTAGGACTCGAACCTACAACAGCGCGGTTAACAGCCGCGTGCTCTACCATTGAGCTACCGAGGAATAGGTGCGTGCTCTCAAGCAACGAAATTTATTATACGGACGAATCAGCTCAGGGCAAGAACTTTTTTAAGAAATTTTCCGACCTAGTCATTGGGGACGTTCTTAAACGACCAGTCATTCAAGAATGTCCCCAACGACTACATGAAAGCGCCCCCAAGCGGATGTGCTTGAGGGCGCTTCTTGCTTGACTAGCTCTCGATATAGTCCTTCAGCTTGCTGGAGCGACTGGGGTGGCGAAGCTTGGCCAGAGTCTTGGACTCGATCTGGCGGATGCGCTCGCGCGTGACGCCAAACTCGCGGCCGACTTCCTCGAGCGTACGGGGATGTCCGTCGACAAGGCCAAAGCGCAGCTCAATAACCTTGCGCTCACGATCGGCAAGCGAATCGAGCACCTGGGTGAGCTGCTCCTGCAGCATGGAGAAGCTGGCGGCATCGGGCGGAACGATGGCCTGGGAGTCCTCGATGAAGTCGCCCAGCTGGGAATCCTCTTCCTCGCCGATGGGGGTCTCGAGCGACACGGGCTCCTGCGAGATCTTCTGGATCTCGCGGACGCGGTCGGCACTCATGTCCATCTCGGCACCGATCTCCTCGGGGGTCGGGTCGCGGCCCAGGTCCTGAAGAAGCTGGCGCTGCACGCGGACGAGTTTGTTGATGGTCTCGACCATGTGCACGGGAATACGGATGGTACGGGCCTGGTCGGCGATAGCGCGCGTGATGGCCTGACGGATCCACCACGTGGCGTACGTGGAGAACTTAAAGCCCTTCTGGTAGTCGAACTTCTCGACGGCGCGAATCAGACCGAGGTTGCCCTCCTGGATCAGGTCAAGGAACAGCATGCCGCGACCGACATAGCGCTTGGCGATGGAGACGACCAGACGCAGGTTTGCGCTGATGAGTGCCTGCTTGGCTTCGAGGCCCACGTTCTCAATGCGCGTAAGACGACGTATCTCGGCACGCGTGAGCTCGAGCTCGCCTGCCTCGGCAGCCTCGAGCTTCTCGGTGGCCTCGAGACCGGCCTCGATCTTCATGGCCAGATCGACCTCTTCGGAGGCGGTCAGCAGGTCGACCTTGCCGATCTCCTTGAGGTACATACGGACCGGGTCGCCGGTCAGCATCACCGTGGAGGCATCGATGCCGCGCACGCGCGAACGCGAACGGGACGTGCGCACGGTGCGCTTCTTCTTGCTCTTGGAAGAACCCATCTCGGCGTCGGCCTGACGGGCCATCTTGAGCTCGTGATCGTCGAGCGAGCCGGAATCGTGCTCGTCGTCGTCATCGAAATCGTCGGTATCGGTATCGTTATCGTCATCGTCGACGTCCATCGGGGCGTCGTCGTTTCCGCTCGCGGAGATAATCTGGATGCCGCTGTTGCGCAGCGCGGAATACACCGCGTTGAGCTGCTCATCAGAAACATCGATATCCTTCAGGGCGACCTGAATCTCGTCCTCGGTTACCGAAGTCCTGTTTGAGCCGTTGCCCATGAGCTTTGCAACGTAGGATTCCAGCCCAGTACCCGTGCTCTCAGTCTTTTTTGGCACAGATTCTCCCTTCGTAGTCCACAGGACTCAATACTTTAGCACACACATGAACGTCTATACCCAAAATAAAGACAGGATATAGGCGAGAATACGCTGGTTGACCACAACATCTAGGCCTGATCGGCACCCGCGGTCTCCAAACCGATCAAACGGAACGGATCGGCCACGCCACCGATCGACTTTTGAAGCTCGCGCTGGCGCTGTGAATCTTGTACCGCCTGCATCGTCAGCACCCGACGGGCCTCATCGTCGAGTGAACGGTCCTGACGCAACTTGGCCTGCGCGGCTCGCATGCGTCGTTTGATGGTATAGAGCTCGAGCGTATCGAGCATAAAGACGATGTTCGTCTCGGTCGGGTGCTTACTCGTTGCCGAGATGCGCCCGGCGCTGACAAGCGATGCCGCCTCGGGACACACCGCGCGTGCCGCATCCATGCATGCCGCAGGATCGGTTCCCGGCGGCGTCGCCAGCACGGCCCACGCAATGGACTCGTGACGCGGGTCGACCCACTCGATAGAACAAATGCGATCGGCATAGGTGCGGAACAGATCGGGATAGCTCGTGAGCATCGTCAGCAGCTCGCGCTCTCCCGCCAGGGATTTCCGCTCCAGATCGGTCAAAACGATCGGCATCGACGGAGCTGCCGCCGCGCTTGAGCTATCGGCAACGGGCGCAGCGCTTTCCATTCCCGCCGGCACATCGATTGGCGGCAGATCCTCGTCGACCTCCACCGGCGCGGCCCCATAGGCATCAAGCGGAACGTAGTCGTACGGGTCCTCCTCGACCGGTGCGGACACCGGCGGCGTCGCACCCGCAGCCCAGGCACCGCGACCGGCACTGCGCGCACCAGCCGCACCGCCGCCCGAGCCTCGTCCCTGCGAACCGCCCGCGCGCTCAGCTTGCGCGCGTTGACGCTCGTAGTTCTGCTCACGCCGGCGCTCGGCATCCTCACGCTTGGCGACATCGCGAAACACACGGCCCGAGCTCGCGCGCACGGTCTCCAGGTCCAAACCCAACAGATCGGCAATCTGGATAAAGTACGTGTCGATCATATAGCTGTCGCGCAGCGGATAGATGAGCGTCAACGCATCCTCGAGCGCTTTGGCGCGACCGCCCGGTGTGGTAATGTCGCTCGACTCCTGCAGTGAACGGTAGACAAAGTCCATGAGGGGCTCGGCCGCGTCAATGCGCGCCTGAAGCTCCTGGCCGCCATGCGCCGTGATGAACTCCATGGGGTCGTTGCCGTCGGGCAGCACCACGCAGCGCAGGTCCATCGAATCCTGCTCGATAAACTGAATCGCGCGGCGAGCGGCCTTTTGACCGGCGGCGTCGCCATCGAACATATATACAATGCGCTTGGCAAAACGGGTGAGCGTCTTAACGTGATGTTCCGTCAGCGCCGTGCCCAGCGTGGCGACGACATTTTTGATCCCCGCCTCCCAGCAGGCGATGCAATCGGTATAGCCCTCCACCACGATGGCAGTATCCTGAGCAACGATAAACTCCTTGGCCCAGTTAAAGCCATAGAGGTTTCGCTTTTTATGAAACACGCTCGTCTCGGCGGTGTTGAGGTACTTGGGCTGACCATCGCCCATGATGCGCCCGCCAAAGGCGATATTGTGACCCTGTTCATCAAAGATGGGAAACATCACACGGTCGTAAAAGCGGTCTGCGAGCTGTCCGCGCCCACGGCTTACAGCCACGTTGGCGTCGATCATCTCCTGCGGGGTAAAGCCCGCCTGAGACAGGTGCGAAACCAGCGCGTTGCGACCAGGCGCAAAACCCAGGCAGTAGCGTCGGCAGACATCGCCACCCATACCGCGGCTGGCAAAGTACTCGCGCGGACGGCTGTCCTTACCGCGCATAAGCATGGTGTGGTAGAACTGAGCCGTCTCGGCACACAGATCATAGATGCGGGCACGCTTGGTGCCGCGATCGCGGCGATCTCCGGTGTCGTGCAGCTCAATACCCGCGCGATCGGCCAAATAACGGATTGACTCGGGAAAGCTCAGGTTCTCGCGCTTCATGATATAGGTGAAGACGTCGCCGCCCTCGCCGCAGCCAAAGCAGTGCCACACCTGCGTAGCAGGGATAATATGAAACGATGGGGTCTTTTCGCCATGAAACGGACAGCAACCCCAAAACTCATGGCCGCGAGGCTTAAGCTCAACCGTTTCCTGCACGATGGTAACCAAGTCCGACGCCGCGCGTACCTGATCTTTTTCCTCATCGCTAATCACGGATGCTCACCCCCTGCTCACCCAAGTTATGACGGATATCGTCGATATTACCCTCGACGGTCGCGATCAACTCGTCCAGAGAATCGAACACGCGAGACGGACGCAGCCAGCGCGTAAACGCCAGCGACACGGAAGCGCCATACAGGTCGCCCGCATAGCCGATCAAGTTGGCCTCGAGATGCGCCGAGGCGGCATCATCGGCATAGGTCGGCGGCAGGCCGACGTTAACGGCAGCAGGCCATACGGTATCGTCGACCAGCACCAGACCCTCATAGACGCCATCGGCAGGCACTTGGATGCCGTCGGCCACCTGGATGTTTGCCGTGGGAAAGCCCATGTCGGAACCCTCGTGACGACCAGCCGCCACAACGCCGCGCAGCATATAGGGACGGCCGAGAAGCTCGGTAGCCAGCTCCACATGACCCTGACCCAGCTCATGGCGGATACGCGTGGCGCAGATGGTCTGCCCGTTAACGCAGAGCAGGTCGTGACCGTAAACGTCAACCCCACGCTCAGTGCCCCAGGCGCGCATCTCGGCAACGCCCGAAGCCCCGCCGCGGCCGAGCCTAAAGTCGTTGCCCACACGAATGGAGCGAATGTCGACAACGCGCGACAACAGCGCGAGAAACCCGACATGGTCGAGTGCCGCCACGGCGGGCGTAAAGGGAACGGCCACCACCGCATCGACCCCGGTTTGAGCCAAGGCATGCAGGCGGTCGGCCGTCGTCATCAATTTTTGAGCGGGCGACGGACTCACCACGACATCCGGATCGGGATCGAAGGTGACCACGACCGCCTTGCTACCGTGATCATGCGCATCGCGAATAACCGCGTCGATCAGCTCTTGATGCCCACGATGCACGCCATCAAACACGCCAATGGCGATCGACGCGGCACCCAAGAACTCGCACTCATCAAATGCATCGGCAGAAACAATACGGGCCTCATCGGACTCACTCGCGAAAAAGATACGTGCGAGCTCGTGGGGCGCCAGCATCATCGAACACCGCCGATCGCCTGCGGAAAAACGTGCTCCATCACAAAGCGGCCGCCCTCGATACGAGCAAGCGCCTTCAATCCGCCATCGAGCACGAGCGCGAACGGCGCCTTCGCCGTATCGAAGTCCGCAAGCGCGCGTTCAACGGGAATGCGGCGACCACAAAGCAGGTCGTCTGCAAGATTACCCGGTAAATCGACACGCGTGGCACCTAGGGCGGCGATGGGATCCAGAGCGAAGCCGGCAGCGGTCTCGGCAGAGAGCTCCTCTACCGCATGACAGGCGCCAATGGAAACCACGCCGGAGGCCGTACGGCGCAGCGCGGAAATATGCGCAGCACTATCGCAGGCGCGACCAAGATCGCGAGCGAGCGCGCGAATGTAGGTGCCCTTGCTTACCGAAAACGCCACGGTCCAGACGCATGTATCGCCCTCGCCGCTCACGGCGATCAGGTCGGCGGCATAGACCTCGACGGGACGCGGGGGCAAGTCTACCGCATTGCCCTCGCGAGCACTCTTATAGGCGCGAACGCCATTGATCGAGATGGCCGAAAACGCCGGCGGCACCTGCATCTGCGGGCCAAGCATAGCGGCGAGCTGCTCACGGGCGTAAGCGAGATCGCGCAGCTCGGGGGCAACGGGCACCGTGCGAACGGCCTCGCCCTCCGCGTCATCGGTGTTGGTCTCGACGCCAAACGAAATGTCGGCGACATAACTTTTGGTATCGAGGGTTAGCATGCCCAGCAGACGGGTCGCCTGGCCCACGCCCACCACCATGACACCCGAGGCCATGGGGTCGAGCGTACCGGCATGGCCGACGCGTCGCTCATGGAGGGCGCGTCGGCACTGCGATACCACGTCGTGGGATGTACAGCCCACCGGCTTATCGACGGCGAGCAGCATATTCAGTTGAGAAGGCATACGACGAGCCATGTACCATCCAAAATGTTAGAGCTCGACGGTCACCGAAGCGGGATCCTCCCCTACCAGCTCGGCCAGCATGGGGAGTGCCGCGGTGAGCGTCTCGAGAATCGTTCCGTTGTTAGAGAAACCGGCGGCCGCGGGATGCCCGCCACCGCCAAAAGCAGCAGCAATCTCGGAAACATTGAGGTCGCCCTTGGAGCGCAGGTTGCCGCGTACCTTGGTATCGCCCTCAATGCCCTTCAGGAACAGGCAGACCTCAACGCCCATCACCGAACGCACCACATCGACCAGGCCGTCGCACTCGTCCGAAGTGACGCCGCAAGCCTCGAGGTCGCTCTGGTACGCATAACTATATGCCACGCGACCGTGCGCCACTGTCTTGATGCGGCCCATAACGATGGACTTAAGATGCAAGAACTCAACGCGCATGCTCTGGTAGACCTCGAGCGCAACACGCGCCGGATCGGCACCGTGCGCAACCAGGCGCGAGGCGGCATGGAACGCAGAGGCATCGGCGTTTTGATACTGAAAACGACCGGTATCGGTCACCAAGCCGCACAGTAAGCAGGTCGCGACACCGTCACGGGCAACAATGCCGCAATTATCCAAAAAGCGGTCGATGATCATGGCGCAGGCCGCGGCGTCGACGCACCTCAGGCTCAGCTCGGCAAATTCCTCGCGCGCCGGATGGTGATCGAAACACACGACATGCGACGAGCGGCGGAGCACCTCGGCTGAGTTGTTCAGACGCTCGACGACCGGCACGTCCACTGAGATGAACAGGTCCGGATTGCCGGTATACGCAGATGCGGGCACCAGACGGTCGGCACCCTCCATAAAGCGGTAAATGCGCGGAACCGGGTCATCGTCTGCCAGCAGCAGGGCAATGTCCTTGCTGGGAAAGAACTTCATAAGCGAGAGGCCCAGACCCAGCACGGAGCCCAGGGCGTCGCCATCGGGAGACGTATGTCCCGAAATCGCAATGGAGGACGCATCCTCGATGAGCTCGAGGATGCGTCGCTGAATATCTGCAGACTCGCACGATGCGAGGTCGGCGGAATTACTCATCTAAAGCTGCCTCCTGGGCGGCATCCGCTATTGGATAGCCGTCCTCGTCCTTTTCGATCGCAAGCGTGGCGGGAACGTTTTCCAGCGCACGCGTGATGCGCTCGGCCTCATCGGTCGAGCGATCGATGCGAAAATCGAGCTCGGGCGTGACGCGCCAATCGAGCGAGCGGGCCAACAGGCTACGGATGCGGCCCTTGGCGCTGGCGAGCGCCTCCATGACCTCGTCGTAGCGGCTCGCGTCGCACGACACGTACACGCGCGCGAACGAACGGTCCACCGCGACCTCGACCGCGGTCAGGGTGACCAGGTCGAGACGCGGATCGGAAACCTCAAAGAGCAGGATATAACCGAGCTTCTCGCGAAGCTGCTCGCCCAGACGGCGGGTTGCCTGCGTTTGCTTCATAGCGCTACCCCCTACTCGGTACGGGCAACCTGGTCGATACGGTAGCCCTCGATGGTGTCGCCAGGCTTGATGTCCTGGAAGTTCTCCAGGCCAATACCGCCCTCGGAGCCGCTCTTGAGGCTCTTGGCCTCGTCCTTGTAGTGGCGCATCGAGGCGATTTTACCGTTGAAGACCACGATGCCGTCGCGCACCAGGCGCACGGAATCGGTCGCGGCGATCTCGCCCTCTTCGACGCGGACACCGGCGGCGATACCGACCTTGGGCACCTTGAAGGTGTCCAGAACGGTTGCGGAACCCGTGGAGACCTCGACCTCGGTGGGCTTGAGCATACCGATGCGGGCAGCGTCGAGATCCTCGAGGCACTTGTAGATGACGTCGTAGCAACGGATCTCGACGCCCTCGCGCTCGGCGGCGGAGCGGGCCTTGCCGTCGGGACGGACGCCAAAGCCGATGATGATGGCGTTGGAGGCGTCGGCCAGGACGACGTCGGTCTCGTTGATGGCGCCAACGGCGGAGTGGATCGTGTTGATGCGCACCTCGGACTGATCCATCTTGTCGAGGGAGTCCTGAAGGGCCTCGATAGAACCCTGGACGTCGGCCTTGATGATCAGGTTGAGCTCCTTGACCTCGGCATCGGCGATGGTCTCGAAGAGGTTCTCGAGCGTCACGTGCTTCACGCGGCTCTGCTCCTCGATACGGGCCTTGAGCGAACGCTCGTCGGCCAGCGCACGTGCCTCGCGCTCGTCCTCGAACACGCGGAACTCATCGCCGGCGTTGGGGACGGACTGTAGGCCCAAGATCTCGACGGCGTCGGAAGGACCGGCCTCGGTGACGGCGTTGCCCTTGGGGTCGAGCATGGCACGGACGCGGCCATAGGTGAGGCCGGCAACCAGCGTGTCGCCCACGCGCAGGGTACCGCGGGTCACGAGCACGGTGGCAACCGAGCCGCGGCCCTTATCGAGCTTAGCCTCGAGGACGTTGCCCGAAGCGAACGTATCGGGGTTGGCCTTGAGCTCGAGCACGTCGGCCTGGAGCAGCACGGTCTCGAGCAGGTCGTCGATACCGATCTTCTGCTTGGCCGAGATGTTGACGAACATGTTCTGTCCGCCCCACTCCTCGGGGATGATGCCGTACTCGGTAAGCTCCTGGCGCACGCGGTCGGGGTTGGCGCCCGGCTTATCGATCTTGTTGACGGCGACGACGATGGGAACGCCGGCGGCCTTGGCGTGGTTGATCGACTCGATGGTCTGGGGCATGACACCGTCGTCGGCAGCCACGATCAGGATGACGATATCGGTCACCTTGGCGCCGCGGGCACGCATGGCCGTAAAGGTAGCGTGACCGGGGGTATCGATGAAGGTGATCTTACGGTCGTTGATCATGACCTGCGAAGCGCCGATGGCCTGGGTAATGCCGCCGGCTTCGCCTGCGGTAACGTTAGTGGAACGGATGCGGTCCAGGATGGAAGTTTTGCCGTGGTCAACGTGGCCCATAACAACAACGACCGGCGGACGTTCGACCAGCTGATCGGCGCTGTCCTCTTCCTGGGTGAACAGGCGCTCTTCGATAGAAACATGAACTTCATGCTCCACCTTTGCGTGGAATTCCTCTGCGATCAGGGCTGCGGAATCAAAATCGATCACATCGGAAGCAGCGTGCATTTCGCCCATCTGCATGAACTTGGCAACAACCTTGGCCACGTTCTGCTTCAGGCGGGTAGCCAGCTCGCCAACGGTGATCTCATCGGGGATGGAGATTTTGAGCTGGGCGTTGCGGGCCTTTTCCAGCTGGATGCGCTGCAGGCGCTCGGCTTCGGTTTCACGGCGGCGGCCAAACTGCTGGCCGCGGCGGTTATTGCGGTTGTTGAACTTTTCTTTTTTGCCGGTGGGGGCGTTCTTGCGCTTGCTGGGCATATTGCGGCTGTCGGCCAGGTCATCATAGCGGGCGCTGAACTTATCCACGTTCACATCCACGGTGCGGGTATCCACAGACACCTGGGCGCGGTCAACCTTGACCTGCTCGGTGGCGACGGGCTCCTTGATGCCGGTCTCGCTGGCCAGCTCCTGCATGGTCACGCGCTTTTCGCTGCGCTTTTCGGCCTGCTTGTTATCATTGCGCTTATCATTGCGCTTTTCCTGCTGGACCGGTTTGGGCTGTGCTGCCTTGGGCTGCGCATTCTGGGCGGGCTTGGCCTGCTCCGCTTTCGGCTCTGCCTTGGGGGCTTCCGGCTGCTTGGGCTGCTTGGGCTGGGGCTTAGCAGCCTCCGGCTTCGGCTCTTCTTTTTTTGCCTGGGGCTTTGCTTCGGGCTTTTTGGGCTCCTGCTTGACGGGCTGCGGTTCCTTGCCGGATGCCAGATACTCGCCCAGGTCCTTGACGGCGGTTTCGCGGGTCAGGGCTTCCAGCAGGGCGTTGACCTCGTTTTCTTCAAAGGTCGCGCCCGTCTTGCGGGTCTCGCCGGTCAGCTCCGCAAAAGTCTCGATAACCTTTTTGGTGCTGATGCCAAAATCTTTTGCAATATCCGTAACTTTGTATTTGAAATCAACCATTGGCTGAATCCTCCTTCACTTGCTTTTTGAGGTAGCCTGCACACAGGTGTGCAAGGTTTTCGTCCGTAACCGCAAATACGGCAGCAGGCTTTGGCGTAAGCATGCGCAGGTCCTCGCCTTTCAGCGGCATCACCGCGCAGGGGATCACCCCGCGGCAGGTATCCTGCATATGCTGCGTGGTGCGCTTGCTGGCGTCGCAGGCCAGTAGCACCAGGCATGCCTTGCCCCGCATCACAGCTTCTTCCACACGGTCATAGCCGTGCAGCAGCTTGCCGGCTTTGCGGCAAATTCCCAATGCACCCAACAATGGGTCCTTATCATTCGCCACGGGGCATCGCCTCCTTTACTGCCTGCTCGGCACAGGCCATCTCCTCGGTCAGGCGCTCAAACACCTCATCCGGCACCGGCACACCAAAGGCATGTTCCAGCCGCTTGGCCTTGCGTGCTTTGGCCAGGCACGCTGCCGACGGGCACAGGTATGCGCCGCGGCCGGAGCGCTTGCCGGGCAGATCCACGCTGACTTCACCTTCGGGGCTGCGCACAATGCGCACCAGTTCTTTTTTCGGTTTTTGGGTGTTGCACCCAACGCACCGGCGCACCGGCACCTTTTTTTGCGGTTTTTGTTGCAAATGGCTGACCTCTTTTCAGTCTCAGCGCCGCATTGCACGGCGTGTGCTCATTATTCCTTGCCGGTTTCCGGGGCGGTCTCGGCGGCGGGGGCTTCGGCCGGCTGCTCAGCCGGGGTTTCATCCTCCTCGCCATAGTAGCCGGATTCCGGGCGGATGTCAATATTATAGCCGGTCAGGTGGGCGCACAGGCGCACATTCTGGCCCTTGTTGCCAATGGCAAGGCTCAGCTGGTGGTCAGGCACGGTCAC
>OJNT01000480.1_pt1 | contig 31760 bp, 25 predicted proteins | sample 1597981 | NCBI WGS metagenome assembly OJNT01 (sample SAMN01915211, study PRJEB22387) | human gut metagenome | isolation source: stool | host: Homo sapiens | place: USA
CGATGGCGTACATGTACTTGCCGTGACGGGTCTTGTTGTACAGGAACCAGAAGCACCCAGCCACGACCAGGGCGATCCAGATCAGCACGGGGACCTTCAGGATGGTGTTGGAGGCCAGAGAGGTAAAGTTCTTGTTCAGGGAGCCGATGGGGGTACCGCCGGTGTAGACCAGGCAGATACCGTAGACGACCTGCTGCATACCCAGGGTAGCGATAAAGGGCTGGACCTTCAGGTAAGAAACGACCAGACCGTTGCACAGACCCACAATGGCGCAGATGGCAATGACCAGAATGAACACCACAGGGGTGGGCAGAGTGGGCATGTTGGGGTAGAACTTACCGGCAGCGCCCTCGGTCTGCGCAAAGATGCAGGCCAGGCAGGCAGCAAAACCAGCCAGACGGCCTGCGGACAGGTCGTTGCCGGTGGTGATCAGACAGCCGGAGATGCCCAGCGCGATGATGTAGCGGATGGACACGTTCTTGAACAGGTTGATCAGGTTTGCAGGTGCAAAAAAGTTCGGGTGGATGATGCCGACGAACAGAGAGACGAGCAGCATCAGAACGATAATGGCGTTGTTGCCCAGCCATTTCTTTACGGATTTACCCGTTAATTTCTTGGTAGCTTCCACAATAGACAGCCTCCTTGTTTACTGATTGGCCGCTGCCGTTTCGGGCGCGGTCTCAAACTGGGTAGCCAGCTCCATGATGTTCTCCTGGGTCGCGTCCTTGCCGTCGATGAAGCCGGTGACGCGGCCATCGCACATGACCATGACGCGGTTGGACATACCAATGATCTCGCTCATTTCAGAGGAGATCATAATGATGCTCTTGCCCTGCTTGGCCAGATCGGCAATGATGCAGTAGATCTCGTACTTTGCACCAACGTCGATGCCGCGGGTGGGCTCGTCCAGGATCAGGACATCGGGGTTATTTGCCAGCCAGCGGGCGATCAGCACCTTCTGCTGGTTGCCGCCGGACAGGCTCTTGATCTGGGTCTTGGGGCTGGGCACCTTGATGGCCATCTTTTCCTTATTGGTCGCCACCAGATCCAAAATCTTCTTGTCATCCAGCATGATGGGGCCCTTGCGCAGAGCGTCCAACGATGCAATGGAGATGTTGTCGGCCACGCTCAGCACACCCATGATGCCGGTTGCGCGGCGGTCCTCGGTCAGCAGAGCCACGCTCTTCCGGATGGCATCGCGGGGCTGCTTGATGTTGACCTCTTCGCCCTTGATCCACACCCTGCCGGAGGTGTGTGCACGCAGACCAAAGATACCTTCCATCAGCTCGGTGCGCTGTGCGCCCACCAGACCAGCCACGCCCAGGATCTCGCCCTTTTTCAGCTCAAAGCTGCAATGGCGGAAGGAGCGCGGATGGATGGAGGTGAAGTCCTCCACCTTCATCATCACTTCTTCGGAGGGGTGGTTCTCCAGCGGCGGGAACAGATTGGACAGCTCACGGCCGACCATCTTGGCGATGATCTGCTCCTTGGTCATGTTGGCAACGTCCCACTTGCCGATGTAATGGCCGTCACGCATGATGGTCACTTCGTCAGCAATGACCTTGATCTCGTCCATCTTGTGGCTGATGTAGACCAGTGCAACGCCCTGCTCCTTCAGCTCACGCATGATGCGGAACAGCGATTCCACTTCGTTGGCGGTCAGGGAGGAGGTGGGCTCGTCCAGGATCAGCACCTTGCAGTTTGCGGAAACAGCCTTTGCAATTTCCACCATCTGCATCTGGGCAATGCTCAGGCTGCCCAGCTTTGCGTGGGAATTGATCTGCAGCTTCAGCTTCTTCAGCAGTGCATCGGTATCGGCATACATTTTGCTGTGGTCCACAATGGTGATGGGGCCAATCTTTTTGGTGGGGTAGCGGCCCAGCCAGATATTCTCAGCCACGGTACGGGCCGGGATGGGCTGCAGCTCCTGATGCACCATGGCAATGCCGCGGCCCAGTGCTTCCAACGGGTTCGCAATAACGACCTTTTCTCCCTCGTATTCGATCTCGCCCTCGTCCATCTTGTAAATGCCGAACATGCACTTCATCAGGGTGGACTTACCGGCACCGTTTTCGCCCATCAGGGCCATAACTTTACCGGGGCGGAGCTCCAACTGCGCGTGGTCCAGCGCTTTTACGCCGGGGAAGGTCTTGACCACGCCTTTCATTACCAGACGGTATTCTGACATTCCGCAGAGCCTCCTTATCTTGCAATTTGCAGGCCGCGCGGTGCGTCCTTTCTTTCCAAAAGAAGGCGCGTGCGCCCGAGAGAAATCTCGCACGCACGCGCTTTTAAGCTTTTACCAAGCCATAGGACTCACTGCGTACCTTGCAAACGTGAGTTTTGTGCTACAGGAATTAGAGGTACTGTGCTGCGTTCTCGGTAGTGACCTTGACGTAGTCGACCCAGTAGTACTCCTCAACGTCCTTGCCCTCAACAAACAGCTGAGTAGCCTCGGCAGCCTTGGTAGCCTGGCCCACGTCGTCGTTCAGAACGGTACCGGTCATCTTGCCGTCAACAACATTCTGGACAGCCTCTTTCAGTGCGTCAACACCGACCAGGTAGATGTCCTTGCCAACGGTACGGCCAGCCTGCTCGATGGACTGCAGAGCGCCCAGAGCCATTGCGTCGTTGTTGCAGAACACAACTTCGATCTTCTCGCCGTACTGTGCCAGAGCGTTTGCAACGTCCTGCTGTGCGGTGGTCTGATCCCAGTTGTCCAGGTACTCGTACAGGCACTCCACTTCCTTATCGGCATCGGTCAGAGCCTTGATGGAGTACTCGGTGCGGTACTGAGCATCGATGTTCTCGGGGTCGCCCTTGCACATGATGTAAGTGATCTTGCCGTCGCCGTTGATATCGCCCTGGGTCTCGGTCTCCAGGATCAGCTCGCCCTGGTAAGTACCGGACTGACGTGCGTCAGCGCCAACGTAGCAGCACTTGCCTGCGTAGGAGTCCAGAACAGCCTTTTCGGGCTCACGGTTGATGAAGACGATGGGAGTGCCGGAGGGAGAAATGGTATCCACGATGGTCTGTGCAGAGGTGGTCTGAACAGGGTTGATGATCAGAACGTCAACGCCCTGCTGCAGGAAGGTGTTGATCTGCTCGGTCTGGGTGTTCTGGTCGTTCTTGCCGTCAACGATGGTCACGGAGTAGCCCTTATCCTTCAGGTACTCTTCCAGGTCGGTGCGGTACAGGGTCATAAAGTTATCAGCAAACTGATAGATGCAGACACCGACGTTTGCGCTGCCGGTTGCAGCCTCAGAAGCAGCTGCAGAAGCAGCTGCAGAGGAAGCGGCGGTAGAGGAAGCAGCAGTGGAGCTGGAGGAGCCGCCGCAGGCGGTCAGAACGCCGGCAGCACCCACAACAGCAGAAGCCTTCATAAAGTCACGACGGGAAATCATTTTCATAATCTTGTTCTCCTTCATTCGCATATCACAGCATCTCATGGAATATACTTACATGTATGTTCCATGGTTTCTGTTTGTATTATAACCGTCTGGAAAATCATTCGCAATGGGACAAGTTCACAAGATTCCGGTCATTTCTTTGTGCACTCTTCACAGTTGATATTGTTGTGTACAACATTCTTTTTGCCATCAAGCACAAAATCAGTCAAAAATGCAACATACATCCAAATTCCATGCCAAAAATCCATAAATCCTTTCAAAACGGTTACAACATCGTTCTGTTCATGCAACAAATTTCTCTGTACAGAAAATGCCCGTTTTTTTCCCGGGAGTTTTGCACAAAGCGTACATTTCCGGGAAAAACCGGGCATTTTTTTCATTTTTCACTTTTCTTTGTGTTCGCGGCGGTAGCGGGTGGGGGTGACTCCCAGCGTCTTTTTGAAGATCTTTGTAAAATAATTCACGTCCAGAATGCCCACTTCCTCGGCCACGGCGGCAATGGTGTGGTTGTTCTGCACCAGCAGCTGGGCCGCGCGGTTAACGCGCTGGGTGTTGATATAATCGATCAGAGTGCTGCCGGTCTCCTGCTTGAACAATGCCGACAGGTACGATGGGCTGATGAAGCACATTGCGGCCAGACTTTTCAGCGTCAGCGGCTCGGCCACGTTCAGGTTGACGTAGTTCATCACCTTCTGCACCGCGGGCGAATACTCCTTCAGCGAGTAGCGGCGGACATAGGCACAGTAATCCCGCGTCATCTGCCACATCATCTCGTTGGGCACCTCGTTGGCTTCCTCAATGATGCGGCTGTACTTGCTGGAAATGGCATCAATATAATAGGGATGCACCTTGCTGGGTTCAATGGCCTTGCGCAGCAGGGTGTTCAGCACGATCATCTTGTTCTTCTGCTGGTAGAGCGTTCCCTCGAACCGGCCGCCGTAGGTAAAGCGGGAGTGCTGGTGCATGGCCTCGATGGCGGCTTCCTCATCGCCCCGGGCCACCGCGTCCAGAATGCGGTTCTCCGATTCATACCGCTGCTCCAGCATGGTGACCGGGATCTCCTTCTGGAACTCCGGCTCGTGGAAATAGCGGGTATCCGGGTGGAACTGGAAGGGCAGGAATTCCTTCAGCTCCTGCACCGGGACAGTGCAGCCGAACATCGTATCCACCACAACCCGCAAAGCTCCATAGAAATCGCTGGCCTCCAGGATCTTCACGCCGTTGTAGTACTCCTGCACAGCGGCCTCTCCGGCTTCCCCCAGATAGCGCTTGACCCATTTGCGGGCGCTCTGAGTGCGGGGGCCCACCGTCCAGGGTCCAATGAGAAAGACCGTGTTTTTTTCATCGGGGATGCGGAACAGGGCAAAGTGCAGCTCAAAGGTGCCCTCCACCAGCAGCAGGGTATTTTCAGGGGTGCTGTCCAGCAGCAGCTGGCCGAACTCCTGCCAGTCGAACTGGGGGTCCAGCGATCGCCGCAGGCCGTAGTCAAACTCTTCCAACCCCTCAAAGGGCGGGGTGACCCGCCGGGTCGGGATATTCTGCACCGCTGCCAGCTTTGTAAGGATCTGCAAAGGATCCACCCGCATCGTACACCGCTCCTTTTTCCTGTTGTTCCGCTCGTGCCATTGTATCATTCCTGATATATTAGTATACATCAATTTTGAAGCAGAAACAAGCCGCCCACAGGAATTTCCCGTGGGCGGCTTGATCCGTTTTTCCTTACTTATTATGGCGCTGTGCCAGTGCGGCCACGTTCTCCTCCACCTTCTGTTTGGTCAGGGGGTAGATGAAGAACAGGCTCAGGGCCACGGCCACGAAGCCGATGGCGGGGGCAATACAGGAGATGTTGAAGATGCCCATGGTGACCTCCGGGTCAAAGGCAGTGGCAGCGCTGTAACCGATCATGGTCAGCAGGCCGCCGGTCAGGCCGGAAGAGAACGCCTGACCCAGCTTGCGGGCAAAGGAGTAGACCGCATAGATGGTGCCGTCCTCACGGATGCCGTTGCGGACCTCGGAATCATCGATGACATCGGTGATCATTGCCCAGATGATGGTGTTGAAGAAGCCCAGGCAGATGAAGGCGGCGCAGAAGAAGCCGACATAGACCCAGACATTGGCGGGCTTGAGAACAAAGCAGATGACCTCCAGCACCGTGGCCACGATGCAGGATACGGTGGCCAGCTCTTTTTTACCGAACCGGCTGGCCAGCTTGGAGGCAAAGGGTGCGCAGACGAGCAGGATCAGCACGCTGCTCAGCAGAGAAGCGGTAGACTGGGCGGCGGCGCTGCCGTAGAAGTTGGGGAACACATAGCCTGCCATACCCTGCATGGTCAGCATGGCCAGCAGCAGGAAGAGGGCGGCAGCAATGATGCCCAGCAGGGCACGGTTGGTGAACACGCTCTTGAGCATCTTGCCAATGTCCATCTTGCTGTCGTTGGCGGGCACATCCACACGCTCACGCACCAGGTTGAAGCAGAGCAGGTAGCAGAGGATGGCGCAGACAGAGAAAACGCCTGCAATGATGGTCATGCGGCTGCCGGAGAGGACCGTCTGGCCATTGACGGTGACGTAAGCCACCATGGGGGTGCCAACGCCGATCACAAGGCTGGCCAGGGTGCTGCCGATGGTACGCCAGGTGGACAGCTCTGCGCGGTCCTTGGGGTCAGCAGAGATGGCGGAAGCCATGGAGCCGTAAGGGATGTTGACGGAGGTGTAGAAAATGGAGCCCCACAGGATATAGGTCACAAAGAGCCATGCCACCTTGAAGCCGTAGGACATCCCGGCCAGACCGGACTGGAAGATGAGGAAGGATGCGATGGCCACAGGGCCGCACATCCGCTTGAGCCAGGGGCGGAACTTGCCGTCCTTGGTGGGCTTGGAGCGGTCCACGATCTGGCCCATGGTCACATCGGTAAAGGCATCCACAAAGCGGGCGATCATCATGATCATGCCCACAACACCGGCGCTCACGCCCATCACGTCGGTATAGAACTTCATCAGGAAGCTGGACGACAGGATAAAAGTAAAATCGTTGGCGAAATCGCCGAACATATAGCCGACCTTGTCCCGCATCCCAAACGGGGTGGTCTTTTGCATTTCATTTGCCATTGTATTCTCCTTCGGTGGTCAATTCAAAACGGTACAGCGTCCCTTCTGCTGTATCCAAGTTTGTACTCCAATATTATGACAAACTTTTATCAAAAAATGTTAGAATATTTTTTAGGTGAATTCGTACAATTTTAAGGTATTGTTTTTGTACATTTTCACAGTTCGTTCACATTCTGTTTTTCCTCTTTTTCCCAGCATTCGCTTTTTGTGGCACTCTTTACGGAAGTTTTTAAACCCAGCCGGAGATAATAGCTATTCTGCCCAGAGCAGCGCCTGTTTTCCTGAAAAAAGTCTGGATTTATTCAAAAATCTTTCTATCCCTTTTATAAAATTTCTGTCATACTGGGTACAAAGACAATAAACGCCCCTGTGGCACGCAAAATGCCGCCGGGCTGATGAATGTGAGGTCATCCTGATGAACCGCTCCCTGCTGTATCCCCGCGCTACCACCACCCGCCGTCTCATCGGCCTGGACGGGATGTGGCGTTTCAGCTTCGACCCCGAGAGCAAGGGTGTGGAGGCCGGATGGGCGCTGGACCTACCCTCCTCTCTTTCCATGCCGGTGCCTGCCTCCTTCTGCGACCTGTTCACCGACAAGGCCTCCCGCGAATACTGCGGTGATTTCTGGTACGAGACCAGCTTTTTTGTCCCTGCGGAATGGAGCGGCTGGGACATTGTTCTCCGGTTTGGCTCGGTCACCCACCGGGCCCGGATCTTCGTCAATGGCGTGGAGGTGGCCCAGCACGAGGGCGGCTTCCTGCCCTTTGATGCCACCGTGACCAACATCGTGCGCTACAACCAGTTCAACAAGCTCAGTGTTCTGGCGAACAACGAGCTCAGCGAGACGATGCTGCCCGCAGGCACCACCCGTACCCTTGCGGATGGCAGAAAGATCGCCGCCCCCTACTTTGATTTTTACAACTACGCCGGCATCCACCGGCCCGTCTGGCTGATGGCCCTGCCCAAGGAGCGGGTGCTGGACTATTCCACCCGATACCGCCTGACCGAGACCGGGGCCGAGATCGACTATACCGTGTCCACCAACGGCCCCCACCCCGTGACTGTGGAGCTTTATGACGGCACCACCCGGGTGGCCGAAAGCTCCGGTACCACCGGCACGCTGGTGGTCAAAAACGCCAAGCTGTGGAATGTCCACGCCGCCTATCTCTACAATCTGGTCATCCGCATCCACGAGGGCAGCGCAGTGGTGGACGAGTATCTGGACCGGATCGGCATCCGCACCTTTGAGATCCGGCACGGGCGTTTCCTGCTCAACGGCAGCCCGGTCTATCTGAGGGGCTTCGGCCGGCACGAGGATGCCGACATCCGGGGCCGTGGGCTCGACCTGCCCACCATCAAGCGGGATTTTGAGCTGATGAAGTGGATCGGCGCAAACTGCTTCCGCACCAGCCACTACCCCTACGCTGAGGAGATCTACCAGATGGCCGATGAGGAGGGCTTCCTCATCATTGACGAAGTCCCCGCCGTGGGCTTTCTGCAGAGCACAGCCAACTTCCTGGCCGCCAATCAGGGCAACGGCAGGCAGCAGGGCTTTTTTGAGAAGGAGACCACACCTGCGCTGCTCAAGAACCACAAGGCAGCCCTGACCGATATGATCGACCGGGACAAAAACCATCCCTCGGTCATCGCATGGAGCCTGCTCAACGAGCCTCAGTGCACCAGCGCGGGCACGGAGGAATATTTCAAGCCCCTGTTTGAGCTGGCCCGCCGCCTCGACCCCCAGAAGCGCCCCCGTACTTATACGGTCCTGATGACCAGCCTGCCCGACACCAGCAAGGGCCAGCGCTTTGCCGATTTCGTCAGCCTGAACCGCTACTACGGCTGGTATGTACTGGGCGGGGCCGGGCTGGCAGATGCTGAAGCCGCCTTCCACCATGAGATGGACGGCTGGGCAAAAGTCCTGCATGGCCGCCCACTCATCTTCACTGAGTACGGCACCGACAACCTGAGCGGTGCGCACAAGCTCCCCAGTGTGATGTGGAGTGCCGAGTACCAGAATGAATATCTGGAGATGACCCACGCCGTGTTCGACCACTACGATTTCGTACAGGGTGAGCTGGTGTGGAATTTTGCCGATTTCCAGACCACCGAGGGCATCCTGCGGGTGGACGGCAACAAAAAAGGCATCTTTACCCGCCAGCGCCAGCCCAAGGATGCGGCGTACCTCTTCCGGAAGCGGTGGACAACGCTGCCGGTCGATTTCAAGAAGCGAAAAAAATGATCCCAAAAAACAGCAGCGCCCTGCCGGTTTGCCCCGGCAGGGCGCTGCTTGTTTGATATGCTTTTTACTTGATGCAGCTCGAGCACGGGCTGTACCCTGCCGCAATGGCCTCCTCGTAGCTGGAGAAGAGGATCTGGTTCTTCTCCGCAGGGAGGTTGGCACAGCTGGGCAGGTGGAACTTTTTGCTGTTCACGTTGCCGATATACCCCTGCTGCGCGGTGGACGCTGCCGCCGGGTCGGTGGGGTTGAGCTCAGCATCGGTAGCCGTTTTCTCGGTGCGGATGGTATAGTTCTGTCCATCGGAACCGATCACAATGGCCCCCAGCAGGTCCGTGCGGTAAACATCCACGCCCGCATCCCGCAGGATGCTCAGGGTCTCCTCGTGGGGGTGGCCGTACTTGTTGTTCACACCGCAGGAGATGATGCCCATCTCGGGCAGGACGGCGTTCAGGAAGATGTAGCTCGTACTGGTGCTGGAGCCGTGGTGGCCCACCTGCAGAACATCTGCCTTCAGGTTGGCACCGCTGTTCACAAGATCGCGCTCCGCATCCGATTCCATATCGCCGGTGAGCAGAAAGCTGGTGGAGCCGTAGTCCACCCGCAGAACGATGGAGGTATCGTTGGTGTTGTCATACTGCGCCACAGGGCCCATCATGGTCACAGTGGCGCTGCCCAGCGGCCAGACCGTGCCCACGGCGGGCACCTCCACCTGCAGGCCCTGCTGCCCGGTGTACTTGACGAAATCCTGAAAGCACTTGGTGGAGGCTTCCGTCACGGGGCTGTACACATGGTCTGCCGGAAAATAGGCCAGCGCAGCGGACAGGCCGCCCACATGATCCTCATGGGCGTGGGAGCAGAACACATACTGCAACTCCTCCACACCGAGATTCTGCAGGTAGGAGACGACATAGCTGCCATCGTCCACATTGCCGCCGTCGTAGAGCATATACTGGCCGTCACATTCCACCAGCACGCTCAGGGCCTGCCCCACATCCAGGAAGTGCATCTCAAAGTTGGCGGTCTGGCCGTCTCCGGCAGGCTGGGCAGTGCTGACCGTAGGAGTGCTGCTGCCCGGCACCACCGCCGAGGCATCACAGGCGGCAAGGCCAAGGGCCAGCGCCGCAGCCAGGGCCAGAGCGGCAATGCGCCGCCAAAAGCTTACTTTTTCTTTTTTGAAGTTTTCCACGCTGTATTCTCTTTCTGTTGATCATTCTTCGGCTTACGGGGTGCCGTGCCGTTGGGCGCAAAGCGTGCGCCGGGGCTGGGCTGGCGGCCGCCTGCGGTGCGGGCCGGGGCGGCTCCGCGGCTCTGATTCCTGCCTCCCCTGCCCTTGTTGGAGCGGACGGTATAGGTGCCGTCGTTGTGGATGGTCACCTCGGCAGGCTCGGCCCGGCGGGCAGAGCGCTGGACCGCGCGGCGGCCCTCGGCGGGCACCAGCAGCGGGATCAGGTCCTCCCTGTGGGTCATTTTCAGCGCTTTGATGACCTTTTCGGCATTGCGGGGCTCGTAATACTGGAGCAGGGCGCGCTGGAGCGCTTTTCCCTCCGCAGTCTTTTCCACGAACACAGGCTTGAGGGTGTAGGGGTCAAGGCCGGTGTAGAACATGCAGGTGCTCACCGTGCCGGGGGTGGGATAGAAATCCTGCACCTGCTCGGGGCGCATGTGGTTTTTGTAGAGATACTCGGCCAGATAGACGGCATCGCTCAGGGTGCTGCCCGGGTGGCTGGACATCAGGTAGGGCACGAGGTACTGCTTTTTGCCCGCCTTCTTGCTCAGCTCGTAGAACTTATCCTTGAACTTGTTGAAGGTCTGGATGGGCGGCTTGCCCATGTAGGCCAGTGTGTTGGGGGCGCAGTGCTCCGGGGCCACCTTCAGCTGGCCGGAGACGTGATACTCCACCAGCTCCTTGAAGAAGGTGTCGTCCGGGTCAGCCATCAGGTAATCGAACCGGATGCCGCTGCGGATGAACACCTTTTTCACGCCGGGCAGTTCCCGGACACGGCGCAGGATCTTGAGGTAATCGCTGTGGTCCACGATCATGTGGGAGCAGGTGGTGGGGGCCAGGCAGTGCTTGCCGCCATTGCACATGCCCCGCAGCATCTGTTCCCGGCAGGACGGGAACCGGAAGTTGGCGGTGGGGCCGCCGATATCGTGGATGTAGCCCTTGAAATCAGGCTCGTGGGTCATCCGCTCGGCCTCGGCCACAATGCTGTCGGCACTGCGGCTGGTAACCCGGCGGCCCTGATGCAGCTGGATGGCGCAGAAGTTGCAGCCGCCGAAGCAGCCGCGGTTCTGGATGATGGAGAACTGCACCTCCCGGATGGCAGGCACGCCGCCCATGCTCTCATAGATGGGGTGGTAGCGGCGGGTGTAGGGCAGCGCATACACCTTGTCCAGCTCCCAGCGCACCAGCGGCTTTGCCGGGATGTTCTGCACAAGATACTTTTCACTCTGCTTCTGGACAATGATCTGGCCGCTGACCACATCCTGATTGTCCATCTGGATGCGGCAGGCTTTGGCGTAGGCCACCTTATCGGAGGCCACTTTCCGGAAACCGGCGCACTCCACATACTTTTCAGGCAGGTGGTCGAAGTCGGTCAGGTAGCAGGTGCCGTCCACATCGGTGATGGACTCCACCGGCTCCCCTGCCGCCAGCCGCCGGGCGATCTCCACGGTCTGGTGCTCGCCCATGCCAAAGCTGATGAGATCGGCTCCGGAGTCCTCCGCAATGCTGGGCAGAACGGTGTCCAGCCAGTAATCGTAGTGGGCAAACCGGCGCAGAGAAGCCTCCAGACCGCCCAGGATCACAGGCAGGTCGGGGTAGGCCTCCTTGGCCAGCCTGGTGTAAACGGTGGCGCTGCGGTCAGGCCGCGCGCCGCCGATGCCGCCGGGAGAGTATTCGTCCTCGGCACGCGGAATTTTTGCCACGGAGTAGTGGCTCACCATGCTGTCCACGTTGCCGCCGCCGATGAAAAAGCCGTACTTCGGCCTGCCGAACCGCTTGAAGTCCTCGCAGTCGGAATAACGGGGCTGGGCCAGCACGCCGACCTTATAGCCCTCGGCCTCCAGCAGGCGGCTGATGATGGCGGTGCCAAAGCTGGGGTGGTCAACGTAGGCATCGCCGCCCACCACCACAAAGTCCAGCTGATCCCACCCCCGGGCTTCCATGTCCGCCCGGCTGATGGGAAGAAATTCGGTGTAGATTGGGGAAGAGTTGTCCATAGTGTTCCTCACTGGTTAAACCTCTCTGTCTGCTCCCCTGACAGGGAGCCAAGAGAAGTGTTGCTTGTGTTCTTATTCCTCCGGCTGATTCATCTGCATCTCCAGCCACTGCTGGCGGCTGATGAGGACAGCACGGGGTTTGGCACCCTCATAGGGGCCGATGATGCCCTTCTGCTCCATCTCATCCATGATGCGGGCGGCGCGGGCATAACCCAGCTTACAGCGGCGCTGCAGCAGGCTGGTGGATGCCTGCCCGGCATCGATGACAACCTCAACGGCCTGCTTGAGCATCGGGTCGCTGCCGGTCTCCTCATCCGCATCTGCAGAGGATGCGCCCTTCTTGCCATCCTGAATGGCGTGCTTTTCCATGGCTTCGATCATGGCCTCGTCGTACTGGACGGTGGCGCTCTGCTTGATGAAGTCCAGCACGCGGCTGATCTCCTCATCCCGCACAAAGGTGCCCTGGATACGCACCGGCTTGGGCGCGCCCACAGGCATAAAGAGCATATCGCCCTGGCCCAGCAGCTTCTCGGCACCGGCACCATCCAGAATGGTGCGGCTGTCCACCTGGCTGGACACGGCAAAAGCAATGCGGCTGGGGATGTTGGCCTTGATCAGGCCAGTGATGACATCCACGCTGGGGCGCTGGGTGGCAACGATGAGGTGCATTCCGGCGGCGCGAGCCTTCTGGGCAATCCGGCAGATGGAATCCTCCACGTCTTTGCCCACGACCATCATCAGATCGGCCAGCTCGTCGATGATGATGGCGATATAGGGCATCTTTTCCAGCATGGGGTCGGTGGCCGCCAGCTTGTTGAAGGATTTGATGTCACGGACATTGTTTTCCGCAAACAGGTGGTAGCGGCGCTCCATCTCCTGCACGGCGCTGCTCAGAGCACCCGCTGCCTTTTTCGGCTCGGTGATGACAGGCATCAGCAGGTGGGGGATGCCGTTATACTCTGCCAGCTCCACCACCTTGGGGTCAATGAGCATGAGCTTCACGTCCTCGGGGCTGGAGCGGAACAGGATGCTGATGATGATGCTGTTCACACAGACAGATTTACCGCTGCCGGTGCTGCCCGCGATGAGCAGATGGGGCATCTTGCACAGGTCGGCCACCTGGGCCACACCGGCAATGTCCTTGCCCAGCGCCACGCCCAAGGGCGAAGTCATCCGCAGGAAGGCCTGGCTTTCAAAGACACTGCGGATAAAAACGGGGGTCTTTTTGTGGTTGGGCACCTCAATGCCCACGGCAGGCTTGCCGGGGATGGGTGCTTCCATGCGGACATCGGCCACAGCAAGGTTCAGGGCGATATCATCGGCCAGCGAGGTGATGCGGCTGATCTTCACGCCCGCCATGGGCTGGACCTCGTACCGGGTAACGGAGGGTCCCCGCGAGATATCCAGCACCCGGGTGCGCACGCCGAAGCTTTCCAGCGTGTCCACCAGCTTCTGGGCGTTGGCCTTCAGCTCGTCCTGGGCACCGGGGTCACTCTCCTCGGCAGACTTTTCAAACAGCTCGATGCTGGGGTACTGATACTGGAAGGTCTCCACCACCTCCGGCTCCTCGGCCGGGGCGGTGGCGGCAGCCTGCTCGCCTGCGGCGGGTTTTTCCATGGCGGCCGCCACCAGCGTGTTCAGGTCTTTTTCCTCCACCGGTTCGCTGGTAATGCTGATCCAGCCGTCCTCGTCCGGTTCACTGCGCATGGCCACCGCGTTTTCCGCGCTGACCCGCACCGGCACCACCGGCTCGTCCGTAGTGGGCAGGGTGGGGGTCTGGAACACCGGCATCTCAGGCTGCACGGGCTCTGCCGGTGCAGCCGCAGGGGCTTCCGGGGCCGCAGGCGGCACGGTGGGGTTCACCACCGGGGCCGGAGCAGGCGATCCGGCGGGCGCAAAGAAATCCTCGGCGGCAGTCTCCACGGCATCCGGCACCACCGGTTTGACGATGGCCCGGGGCGGGGCCTTTTGGAGCGGGTCCTGCCCAAAGGTGCCGCCCGGCCCGATGATGATGGGCTCAATGGGCTCGCTTCCGCCCTCGGAAACAGAGGTATCCGGCCCAAGGTCGATATCAAACGCCGCGCGGGGATGGTTGGAGGTCACCTTGACCGGCTCAAAGGCTGGGGCAGGCTGGGCGGGAGCCGGTTCCGGCTCCACCGGCGCAGGCGGCTCGTAGCCCAGAGAATCGTCCACGGGAGCAGGTTCCGCTTCGCCTTCCATCTCCTTGGTCACCTTGTGGCCCCAGCTGAACACGCCGGACAGCCACCCGGGCACCGGAATGCCGCCGGGCACGTCTTCCTCATCGGAACTGTCATCGTAATCGTCCGCAGGCTCCTCGGCGCAGTACTCCTCTTCCGCCTGCCGGGCCGCAAGGCGCTCAGCACGGCGGGCGGCGTTCTGCTCATAGACCGCCACGCCTTTTTCATGCACGCCGCCGCCCACATTGCAGAGCCACTGCCAGCACTCGGCAGGGGTGATATCAAAGATATACAGGCTGGCGCACAGGGCCAGCACCGCCATGACCAGATTGGCCGCAGGCCGCCCGCAGAGCAGGAGCAGGTTGCCGCCCAGCAGAGTGCCCAGCACGCCGCCGCCCAGCCAGGCGTTTGCGCCGTTCTGGTAGCAGGCAGCGATCATCTGGGCAGCGGTCAGGTCGGCGGGGATATCCGAAAACACGATGACCGTGCCGCTGGCAAAGATCAGCCCCAGCAGCAGCTTGAACACCTGCATCAGCAGGTCCTGCCCCCGGGTGTAGAGGATGGCCAGATAGCACACCGCCGCGCCCAGCACAAAGCTGCCGCAGCCGAACAGCCCGAATAGGATCTGGTGGGCGCTCTTCCAGACGGAGTCCCCCTCCACGAACGCCAGCACGATGAGCAGCAGCCCCACAAACAGGGTGCCCAGCCCCGCCGGCATCCGCTCCTCGGCCCGGCTTTTTCTGCGTGCAGACGCGCGCTTTGCAGTTGTTTTTCGCTTTCGTTTTGCCATTTTCTGTTCTGACCCCTGTCCTTTGTTCCCATAGTATTCGATTCTTTCATTATACCACGGGTTGGGTCAAGTGGCAATTATAGAATGCAGACCGGTTTGACCCGCTCTGTAAACAAAGAACCATCCCCCGGCGCGGAGATCACGCCATGGGGACGGTTCTTTCAGGTACGTTATTGTTTCAGGAGAAGAAACCTGTTCACACGCTTATCAGTGGATGAACACCGGGCCCAGCGGGTTTGCAATGGGGCTGACGTAGCCGCCCAGCAGCTTGGGGATGGCCAGGCTGATGTCGGGGATAAAGGTCAGCAGCAGCAGGGCGATGAACATGCACAGGTAGAACGGCAGGGTAGCCTTGACGACCTTTTCCATGGGGCGCTTTGCAACGGCAGAGCCGATGAACAGGACAGCGCCGACAGGAGGAGTCAGCAGACCGATGCCGCAGTTCAGCACCACGATGATACCGAACTGGATGGGGTCGATGCCGATGGAGGTTGCAATGGGCAGCAGGATGGGGGTAGCGATCAGGATGATGGGAGCCATATCCATGATGCAGCCCAGAACCAGAATGATGACATCGATGAGCAGGGCGATGATGTAGGGGTTGTCGGTCACGCTGGTAATGGCGTTTGCGGCCAGATCAGGCACATGCAGCATGGTCAGGCAGTTGCCGAATACAGCAGAGGTGGCGATCAGGATCAGGACGATGGACAGGGTGTTCACGCACTCGTCCAGAGCGTACCATACGCCCTTCCAATCCAAGCCCTTGTAAATGAACACGGACACGAACAGGGAGTAGATAACAGCGATAGCAGCGGACTCCGTGGCGGTGAACACGCCGCCCACAACGCCAAAGACAACGATGACAACGGCAGCCAGTGCCCAGATGGAAGTACCCAGCTGCTTGATGAAGCCCTTGATGCTGAAGGGCGAGCCCTTGGGGTAGTTTTCCTTGACGGAGATGATGTAGGAGCCGATCATCAGGACGATGGCCAGCAGAGCGCCGGGCAGGTAGCCGGCCAGGAACAGGCTGCCCACAGAGATGCCGCCGGCGGTGGTGGCGTAGATGACCATGTTATGGCTCGGGGGAACCAGCAGGCCCTCGCAGGAGGAGGTAATGGTAACAGCAGTGGAGAAGTCGGCATCATAGCCCTGATCCACCATCATGGGGATCATAATGGAGCCGATGGAAGCGGTATCGGCGGAAGCGGAACCGGAAATGCCGCCGAAGAAATAGGAAGCCACGATGTTGACCATGGCCATGCCGCCGCGCATCCAGCCGACGCAGGCATCGGCCAGAGCGATCAGCTTTTCAGAGATGCCGCCGGAGCCCATGAGCACGCCCATGGTGATGAAGAAAGGCACGGCCATCAGGCTGAAGGACGAGATGCCCTTGACCATCAGACGGCAGACATCCGTAAGGGCCTGGCCCTGCACCATCAGGCAGAACACACTGGAAAGACCAACGGCGTATGCAATGGGGAACCGCAGGAAGATCATCACAAAGAAGCTGACCAGAAGGACAAGGATCGCCAGTGTCTGAACTGTCATATCAATTCTCCTCCTTTACAAACAGGCTCTTGATGTGGTTGTAGATGGACTCAAACTCGAACACGATCATGGCAATACCGGCCAGCGGCACGGGGAAGTACATCCAGAAGCGGCTCAGCCAGGGCATGGAAACGTAGAAGCCGCGGCCGCCCAGGGTGGTGGCGTAGTTCCAGCCCACCACCATCATAATGATGCCCAGCACCATCACTGCAATGTCGGCCAGGATGTCCAGCGCCTTGACGACCTTCTTGGGCAGGTAGACATCAAAGGCGGTCATGCGGATGTGGGCACCGCGGCGGATGGCCAGCGCTGCGCTCAGCACGGCCATGTAGCTCATACAGGTCAGCACCACCTCTTCCGACCAGGCAGGGTCCGGGATAAAGGGGACGTAACGGCCAATGACTGACATGGTGGTGATGAGGATGTCCAAGATCAGCAAAAGCTTGCAGATGAACAGCACCACCTTATAGGTAATGTCGTACGCCGGTTTGATCTTATCCAATGTGGTAAAGATTTTCGGCATAAGGTTTCCTCCTTTACGATAAAAGCCCGGCAGGGCAGCGGGCAGATCTCCCGTTGTCCCCGCCGGGCCAATTTATTCTTGCACGGAAAAGGCGCGTTTGCTTATGCCTTCATGTCCAGCAGCTTCTGGTACAGCTCAGCCTGATCAGAGGTGTTGTCGCTGATGACCTTGGCACATGCTTCCTGCCAGGGTGCCTTATCGGGAACATCGATCACGTTGCAGCCGGAGGACTTCAGCTCATCCAGAACCTTGTTCTCAGCGGTCTCAGACAGGTCAGCGTTGAACTTCTGGGTGTCAGCACCGGCCTCCATGATGGCAGCCTGCTGGTTCTCGGTCAGCTTTGCCCATGCGTTATCGGTGATAACAGCCTGAATAGCGCCCAAGGTGTGGCCGTCCAGGATCAGGTTGTTGGCAACCTCGGGGAAGGCGTTGGACTTGTAGTTTGCGATGGGCTGCTCAGCGCCATCGACAACGCCGGTCTGCAGTGCGCTGTACAGCTCACCGAAGGAAACGACGGTGGGGTTTGCGCCCAGGCCCTCGACCATGCCGTTCATAACGGGGTCGTTGGACACGCGGAGCTTCAGGCCCTTGAAATCCTCAATGCCGGAAACGGGATTGACGGTGAAGAAGTGGCGGAAGCCCTCCTCGCCGTAGAAGATGCCGCGAACGGGCAGGCCCAGCTCCTGGGGCTCGTTCAGGAACTCAGGTGCCAGATCGCTGTTGGCAAAGTTCCAGAAGTGTGCACGGTTCTCAAAGGTGAAGGGGATGCTCAGCAGCTTGGACTTGTTGCAGCCGTAGCTGGTCAGTGCAAAAGCGGAGATACGGCTCATATCGATGGAAGTGGAGCCGCCCAGGATCGCGTCCAGAACGTCGTTCTCAGAGCCCAGAACACCGGAAGCCTGCACATCGATGACAACGGAGCCGCCGGTCAGCTCTTCGACCTTCTCCTTGAAGTGGGTAGCGGTCTGGCCGACGATGGTATCCAGCGGGTTGACCTCAGCGTAGACCAGGGTGACCTTGGGATCGTTGGCAGCAGCGGTAGCATCACCGGCAGCAGAAGCGGCGGTGGAACCGGCGGCAGAGGATGCAGTGGAGCTGGAAGAGCCGCCACATGCGGTCAGGGCAGCAGCTGCGGTAGCTGCACCGGCAACGGCGAGAAAGCTGCGACGAGAGATCTTTTTCATGGTAAAATCCTCCTGAAATATATTCTTCTGTTTCCTTCCGGCAGCACCTTCCTGCACAGGTGCGGTGCCGTCGTTCATTCACTGTTCACACTTTAGCAAAATTTCTTGGTCAGAACAAGGGGTTTCAAAAAATGTCCTGTTTTTTGAAAAAATGTGAAAACAACTTCTGTACACTCTGCACAAATAAGAATCCCAGTCATTGGGCATACCTGCCAACAGCTGGGATTCTTCCTGATAATTTTTAGCTTTTCTGAATTCGGGCGATCAGCTCCGCCTGTTCCGCAAACTGATCGTACAGGGGCTGGACTGCAGCGCGGAATTTCTGTTTTTCCTCGCTGGAAAGCTCCGTGACCACGATGCCGCGGGCCAGCATATCCTGTTCTGCCCCGGCTTCCTGTTCAGCCCAGAGGGTGCGCTCGATCAGCGCCGACTCCCGCGCGCAGCTGCGCAGGATGCCCGGGAATGTCGGGTCCAAAGCGGCCAACTTCTCCATTGCCGGGATGCTGGCCAGCTGGATCTCCGGCACGCGGGTGTGCTCATCCCGCAGGAAGTAGGGAGCCACCTCGTAATGGCTCATGGCCTCATAGCTGGGCCAGTTGTTCTCCGCCCCATCAATCTGGCCGTTGTGCAGGGCTGCGTACACCTGACTGTACACCACCTGCACCGGGTCGGCTCCCAGAGCCGAGACCATCATACTCATGGTGTCGGATTCCTGCACACGAAGCCGCAGTCCCTGCAGCTCTGCCAGGCAGGTGACCTTCTGGCGGGTGTAAAAGCTGCGCACACCGGCATCGAACCAGGAAAGCCCGGTCAGGTCGATATCATCCAGCCGGGTCAGGAACTCGTCCCCGATGTTTCCGTCCAGCACACGCCACATCTGGCCGGCATCCTGATAGAGGAACGGCAGCTGCAGCACGTTCAGGGCAGGCATGTATTCTGCCAGCTGGCTCAGGGAGACGCGGGCAAAGTCGATGCCGCCAAACTGTATCTGCTGGATGACGCTCATCTCCGCCCCCAGCTCGCCCTTGCTGTACACGGCGATCTTCACCCGCCCTTCCGTGCGCTGCTTCACCTTTTCGGCAAAGGCCCGCGCTGCCACGGTGGTGGGGTAGTCATCAGGCTGGTTCTCGGCGTAGCGCAGGATGAGCTCCGGCTGTTCCTCTGCGGCCTGCTGCTTTTTGCAGGCACACAGCTCCAGTGCCGTGCCCGCCGCAGCCAGCAGCAGCTGCCGCCGGGAGATGCGGGCGCTCACAGCAGCCCCTCCGGAGCAGGATCCCGCTTTTCCCGGAGAGCGTGCTTTCGGTACTGGGTGGGAGTCTCCCCTGTCCGCTTCTTGAAGGCGCGGGCAAAGTAGCTGGCATCCTCATAGCCCACCATGGAGGCCACCTCTGCCGAGGAGCGGAAGGGGTCTGTCAGCAGCTCCTTGGCCGCATTGATGCGCAGCTCGGTCAGGCAGTCGAGGAAGTTCATCTTCTGGTACTTTTTGAACTGTGCAGAAAGGTACGCCGGGCTGATGTGGAGGATCTCGCCTACACTGTCCAGCGAGATATCGAACATATAGTTATCCTCCAGATACCGCCGCACATGGGCCATGACCAGCGCGTTCTGGCTGTTCTCGGCATCGTCCGGTTCTGCCGCCGGGGCAGCAGGCTCCATCGGCTCCGGCTGCACCGGGGCCAGTGCCTCCAGCTTGCGCTCTGTCTCGATCTGGCGCATGGCCCGCCGGATAGAGGCTTCCAGCTCATCCGGGTCCACGGGCTTGAGCAGGTAATCACAGGCTCCCAGATGCACGGCCTCGTGAGCATACTGGAACAGGCTGTACGCCGTGACAAAGATGACCCGGCACCCGGGACGCTGGGCCAGCACGGCGCGGGCGGCATCCAGGCCGCTCATGCCCGGCATCTCGATGTCCATCAAAATGAGGTCTGCCCCCACAGGATGGCGGTATCGGCGGCCTTGCGGCCATTTTCGGCGGTCTCCAGCACCACCTCATGCTCAAAGCGGCGGGAGACCATCTCGGTCAGAGCTTCCCGCTCCAGGCACTCGTCGTCCGCGATCAACAGGCGTATCATTCGTCAAAGTCCTCCTCTTCCAGCTCCACAAGGGGCAGATACAGGCTCACTGCCGTGCCCCGCCCCGGGTGCGAGCGCACCTCGAACCGGCAGCGCTTGTCCAGCAGCCGCAGGCGCGCCGCCACGTTATACACACCAATGTGCTCCCACCGGTCGCCGGGGGCCGCCAGCCCCGCCTGCAGCTGGGCCAGCTGCTCCGGTTCAATGCCCAGACCGTTGTCGCACACACTGATCCGCAGCAGCCCCTGCTCCCGCAGCGGCGTGATGCGGATGCGCACCGCACCGCCCTCTTCCTTGGGAGCAATGCCGTGCTTGAATGCATTTTCCACGATGGGCTGCAAAATAAACGAAGGCACCATCGTCTCCGTCAGGTCGATGGAATCCGAGATGCGCCACCGCATCTTCACACGGTCCCCAAAACGGACGTGATAGATGGAGTAGTATTCATCCACGATCCGCACCTCGCGGGCCAGCGGCACCTGCTCGTCATTGCTCATCAGGCTGTACCGCAGCAGGTGGCTCAGCGCTGTGATCAGCGCCTGGGTGCGGTAGGCTTTCTCCTGCCCTGCTGTCTGCAATATGACGTTCAGGGTGTTGAACAGGAAATGCGGGTCGATCTGACTGCGCAATTGCTGCATCCGGCTGCGCTCCATCCGGTTCTGCAGCTCCAGCGCGGCGGTCTTTTGCTGGTGGAGCTCCCGCTCCATCTCATTCTTCTCCCGCAGGGTGTTCATCTGCTGGGCCATGGAATGCTTCATCCGGTTGAAGGCATCGGTCAGCTGGCCGATCTCATTGTGTTCCCGGGGCACCGGCACATCGGGGGTGTCGTACCCGCCCGCAATGATCTCCTGCGATGCGCCGATCATCTGCTGCACCGGCCCCAGCAGCCGCAGCACCGACCACGCCATCACGCAGCCCAGCACCAGGCAGACCACCGCCACGACCGTCTGGGCCCACTTGACCCGGCTGCTCAGAGCCGAGACCTCGGTGTAGGTGCCCTGCGCATCGGAGATGGCCGTGTTGAGCAGCTGCTGGGTGTACTGGCCCAGATAGCTGCCGCAGGGCGACACCTTGTTATAGTAGAGCTGTGCTGCCCCGGCATCGTCCCCTGCCCGGACGGCTTCTTCCAGCTGCTTTACCAGCGCCGTGTAGCTCTTGTAGGTGGTACATACCGCATTGTATAAGAGATACTGCCCCTCGCTGACCGTGCTCAGGTCTCCATCGATCCGCCAGAGCCAGGCATTGGTGGTGGAGAATGCCGCGTCCAGCTCCATCAGCAGCTCGTCCGCGTCCCCATATTCCCAGCGGTAATCGCTCAGGGCAGTCAGGCTCCGCTCCACCCCATCCTGAAAGCGGCTGATGGCGTTGAACCTGCCCATCTGGTCATCCAGTTCCCGCAGCACGGTGCCGGACTGGTAGAAGCTGAGAAAGATCTGTGCCGCCAGCGCCAGCAGAAAGGCCGCCAGCCCCAGCGTGATCCGCTGTTTCAGCGTCATTGAACGGTGCAAAGCCACCCCTCCCGGCAAAGAATTTTTTCTCGATCAATGCCTTATTCTACCATGTTTTGCGGCAATTTTGCAAGATTTACCTTGCTTGTTTGAAAAGAATATGGTACGATGCCTAAAAAGGAGTGATTTTCCATGCCCCAAGTCTTGAGCATTTCCGTGGAGATGGATGCAGGTTCCTTCCACAAATTTGCAGCCTTTGACCTTTTGCGCCACAAAAAAGCCTGGCACCGGCCCCTGCTCTTCACGGCCATCCTGCTGGTATTTGCCGGCATCTGCCTCTCGCAGGTCGGCCAGCGGGAGGGTGCCGCCCTGCTGACGGTCGTTCTTGCGGTGGTGGCGCTGGGCCTGCCCGCCGTGTGGTTCTGGACCTTCTTCCATAACCTCAAGAACCAGATCCGCAAGCTGGGCCTCCCCCGCCCCTTTTACCGGCTGGAGCTGAGCAATGCCGGGCTGGATGTCTGGATGGCCGGTGAGCAGGACAAGTCCGAGCCCAGCCGCCACTACGACTGGCAGAGCATCCATCTGGCCTACCGCACACCGGATGCCATTTATCTCTATGTCCAGCAGAATCAGGCCTACCTGCTCAACACCGAGCTCGATGCCGCCTGGACCTTCCTGCAGGCCCAGCTTTCGCAGGAGCGGCTGCGGGATTTCAGGTAATGCCGCGTGCGGCATCCATTCCGCACAGATAAGGCAGCAGGCAAAAATGCAGTACCTTCCATGCGAAAAAGCGCAGAGAAGGTACTGCATTTTTTAATTTCAGCCCCATTCAGGGTGCAAAAACATCCATGACATCGGTACACCACTTCAGCTGCCGGGCAAACTTTTCCCGCAGGACATCGTCACTGCCGCTGCCCTTGAAAAGCCCCTTGTTGTTTTCCACGGCAAAATACAGGGTGCCGTCCCGGTGCAGGCTTCCGCTGAAGCTGCCCTCGGCCGTTCCGGCCAGGGCCAGCAGCTTCCGGCATTTTTCCTCCGTCAGGCAGACGTTCCGGGCGGTGTCATCGTCTGCTGTCAGCTTGAACTGCTGTTCAAAGCCGTCCACGGGGTTTTGCACCGATGCGCTCCGGACAAGCTGCCCCAGCTTCCCTCTTGGGGTAAAGGTCAGGCTCACCGGCATTGGTGTACCGTACCGGCAGATGCCCCACAGACCGGCGTAGACCGTGTCATAGGACGGCGCATTGACCACAGTGGGGTCGTCCGGGTCCGTATAGCTGACATCCCGGTCCAGTTCGATGCTGCACAGCTCCACCTCATAGCCCCGGTACTTTGCCCGGACGTGTTCCCCGCCGGTCATGCGGTCATACTGGGGCAGCGGAAGCCCCGCTTCTCCAAAGCAGGTGATCCGGCCATTGGGTGCAAACTGCACCTCCTGAAACACGGCATCCAGCACCACCGGAACGATGCGGCGGTCCACATCCTGCCGTGCGGCCTCCTTCCGGCTGCTGTGCAGCCACCCCAGAAGAAGCACCACTGCGATCACAAAGAGCATTCCATAGGGCATAGCGTTCTCCTTTCCTCTGTCCGGCTCAGCCGCAGATGTTGAAGTACAAGCTGGCGTAGGGGTCCAGCGGGGAAAGATCCATGATGTTGCCCTCAGGGCTGACATTTTCCAAGTTGTCCAGCGCCATGGCATCGGCATAATTGTCCGGCTGCGCCTGTGCGGCAAACACCAGCCCATCGTAATCCTCGGGCAGATAGACCACATAGCTCTTGGTAAAGATCTTGTCGTCACTGTTGCTGCTCATGTTCCAGTCGGTGGAGAAGAAGAACTCGATGTCGTAAGCGTTGTCGTTCCAGTACACCGTGTGATAATAATGGTTCTTGTCCCGGCCCGTATCTCCTCTGGCGGTGGATGCCGTGAGCCATGTGCCGGTATAGGCATCGTAGAGCTCGCTGGAGATGTAGGTTTCGTAGGTCTGTCCAAAGTAGGGGATGGAGGAATCCGGGATATAGCAGACCGCATCGAACTGGATCTCCCGGATGCCGTCATGGGTCACATCGTCATACTTTGTCACCTGCCAGTAGCACAGGTCGGTGTTGTAGCCGCTGCCCTTTCCGGTAAAGCTGCACACGCCGCTGTCCAGCTGGATGGGGTCAGAGGAATTCACGGCGGCATTGATCTCCAGCCCATTTTTCTCAAAGCAGGTCGCCCGGGAGACGATGGCATCCACCGGGTGCAGCGCATCCGAAGACCCCACCTCCAGCAGGTCGCCGCTGACGGAAAGATCCAGCCGCATCTGCGGGGTGTCATCGTCGAAATAGAGATCCATACCGTATTCGTTCGCATCTGCCGTGCCGGTGTAGATGGCCTCATCCTCAGAGTTGACGAATTCAAAGGTGCCGTCCTCATGGACACGGAGCCAGAGGTCGATGTCGTAATAGCCCCACAGACCGATATAATCATTGAGGTAGTCGTAACCATCCATGGCACTGACCTCCTCCACAGAGGAAGCCGTGCTGACGGCAGCCGGAGCACTGCTGGCCGGGTCAGCACCACCGCAGCCGGTACAGAGGATGCCACCCGCCAGCAGAAGGCTGGCAAGGGGCAGCAGACGTGTTTTGTGTTTCATGGTCGTTTTCTCCTCTTCAAAGTTTCTGCCCCGCTGCCCAGACAAACAGCAGCGTCAGCAGGATATACGCCGCATCCAGCATTGCTGCCATGATGCACAGGACCTGAAGCCCCCGGCGCAGCCGGGGCTTCCGCTGCAAAAGCCGGGGCAGCACATACAGCCCGGCCAACATCAGCGCAAGTAGCAGAACCGATCGTTCCAGTGTCATATTCTCAGCCCTCAATCCACCAGCTCAAGCTGATCGCAGATGTTGTAGAACACATCCTGCATGTCGTCTGCCTCATCGGCAATGGTGCCAAAGGCATAGAGATAGGTGTAGTCGTCGGTGTCTACCGTGTAGACCATCCATTCCCGCTGATCCTCCCCCGAGCCTGTGGTGTACCAGACGATGTACACCGGGTAGGAAAGATTCTGGGTGTAGTCCTCATCCTGGAAGCAGGTGACGTTATAGGGTTCTCCCTCGCCGGTATCCAGGGCCGCAAACCGGGCGGCATATTCTGCGTATTCCTCCACGGTCTCGTCGGTCCGCAGCGACTGGAACGCCATATCCACCACCAGCACCGAGCCGTCCTGGGTCATATCCTCATAGGTGTAGGTGCCATCCTCGTAGTTCTCGTTCATCAGGTTTTCCATGCTGGTAAAGGGCAGGCCACCGCCCACCAGCACCGGGATACTCGCCACGTCCGAAGAGGCAGGGATCAGGTCGCCCCGGCCGTCCTCCGGCGGGATGACCTCATAGGCTCCCGCCTTGTCGGTGTCCGAAGCCGTGCCTGCGGCCTCGGAACCGCCGCACCCGGTCAGGGAAAAGACCAGCAGCGCGGCAAGCAAAAGTGCAATGTGTTTCATTTGTCGTTCCTCCTGTTTCAGAAAAGCTCCGTATTCTGCGCCACAGCTTCCATCAAACCCTTCATCAGGTCAACCGAGTCCTGAAAACTGCGGCGGTATTCCTCAATGATCTTCGGGTCGATGTCCTTGGAAACGGCCATAATCTGCCGGTCGGTGGCAAAAGCGGCAAACATCAGATCCCCCCGGAAGCTCATCCGCAGTTCCCGGGCATCCACCGCCCTCCGCAGCTGCTGCTCCCAGTTTTCCAGCTCCGGGCCAAAGCCGGGGCGGGGGCTTCCGGGTAGGACAAACGCTTCCTGCGCCACCGGCCTGCGCATCCGGCAGACCAGAAACAACCCCTTGAAGATCGTTTTGGAGCAGGTGCGGGTGTTGTGTGGGTCGTCGGGCATGGGGTCCCGCACCTCCCAGACATGGGTGAGGGAAGCGTTGTGCATGGCAAAGGGGATGCCCTGATAGCTGCCCTCGTAGCTGCCGCGGGCACTGGCAGATTCCCATTCCTCCGGAAAAAGCCCGGAGCGCCGCACCAGTTCATTGCTCATGGGCCACTGTTTGTTTTCCGGCTGCGGGCCAAAAGCCTTGCGCAGTGCATCCAGAAAGCCGTCGCCCAGCTGCCCGAGGATCAATGCGCTCTGCATGGCGTGGATCAGCTGGATCAAAAATACCGCTGCTACGATCACAAGTATCACGATGGTGCAGCCCACCGTAAAGCTCTGAAGCAGGATGCCGGCCAGAACACCCAGCACGGCACCTGCAATGCAGCCGTAGGCGCAGAGGTTTGCCAGATGCCCGTAAAACAGGATGCGGCGGGAAAGCTCCTCATCCGGCATCTTTTCCTGCGGGGCACGGTTCCGTTTCCTCATACCGCATCACTCCCATCAGCACCCGACGGTGCTGCTCACTTTTTTGCCCATCTTGTCTGCCTTATCGTAGCCGTTGTACTCCGGAACAAAGAAGGTCTTAGCCATCACGTTGTTGTAGCTGGTGTCCCAGTAGATCACAGTCCACATATAGGCATCCATCTCATCGTTCCAGATATAGCCCCGCATGGTTGCAAAACGGTTGGTGGCGCTGCTCTCATCCACCACTTCCCAGGAGGTATCGGGCCACTGACCGCCGTACAGCTGCTGGAAATCATACTCCAGATATTCCTCTGCGTAGTCCAGAACAAAGTCATCATCGGAGCCGGTATAGTCCATGTAATCGTCGGTGACCCTGCGGCAGACCGCAAAACCGCAGTCGTCCCATTCGGGGTTCGCCACCACCAGTGCGTCGTCCAGAACGTCCAGCACATAATACTCATAAGGGTAATAGGTCTGCACATGAACGGTCTTGTCCTTGACGTGCATCCGGTTGCCTTTGTCGGTAAAGGTCAGGTCGTGGCCGGATGCATAGACGCTGAATGCCAGCGACATGGTCAGCAGTGCAGCTGCAAACAGCCCCAGCGTTCGTTTCATCGTGTTTTTCATAGAATTGCCTCCTTTTTTGATAAGTGTTTTTTCCTCCGGTCATGCCGGAACGGACCGGAAGGCCCCGGTCTCCGGGTCCCAGCAGAAGAGCAGTTCCAGGGTTCCTTTTCCCTGCGAAAAGCGGAGCAGGATATCGCTGCTGCCATCGCCGTTCCGGTCTGTGATCTCCATGCCGAGGTAGCGTTCCTCCGCATTCTCCACAGGGGCGGGGTAGACCAGTTCGGCCAGCAGCACCTGATCCTCTGTATCATAGTAGAGGGCGGTGTCCCCGGTATGGATGCAGGCGCAGAAGTCGATGGCCTCCCCGCCCCGCACCAGCGTCCCCTGATCGTCGATGATGCCCCAGGTGCGCCAGTCGCTTCCGGCAATGTCCTCCTCCGGCGGGTCAGTTTCCTGTACTGCAGGAGCTGAAAGGAGGTTCCACCTCAGCAGCAGGATCAGAATTGCCGCCAGCAAGATACCGATTTGTTTTTTCATCTTTATTACCACCTGTTGTTGAAAAGCAGGTCGGTACCGTTCAGGCTCAGGGTGCTCACGTCCTCCCCAACATCGCCCGGATGCTCATTGGGGATCAGGACAGCGGTATCCTCGGTGCCATCATCCCAGAAAAGACTTACGGCATCGCCGTCCACCATCCACTGACCGGTATACACGCTGTCGGCATCAAAGCCATAAACGCTGTCCCCCAGATCTTTCTGGCCATACAGGATGAAGCCGTGGTTGGGGTAGAAGTTGAGGTACAGGTGCTCTTCATCCATCCGCCACTGCCGGTACATCAGCACGCAGGCGTTGTGCAGGTCCTCATCATCGGTGTAGTCGGAGCGGATGTAGTAACTCGGGAAGGAGCTTGCATTTCCGGTCAGAAAAGCCCTGCCGTCCTCGATGATCTCCACGCTGTTGAAGACGTTCTCCTCCATCTGAAGGCTCAGGAAAGGCACATCGTCCGGGCCGATGTCAAAACCCTCCATGTTGTAGACCGTTCCCTTCATGGGGTAGGCGGTGTAGGTGTCCTCGGTGGAGCCGTATTCACCGTGCATCTCCACCGTGCCGTCGGAGCCGATATGGTACCAGTTTTCCGAGGTGTAGTCGCCCCGCTCATACCAGAGCCAATCGTCCAGTGCTTCCTGCTGTTCGTCGCTCAACTCGGTCACAGAGGATGTATCCGGGCTTTGTGCAGAATAGGGCGCTTCCTCCGCTTCCGAGCTGGGGGAAGGCTCTGCCGTGCCTCCTCCGCAGGCGGAAAGACAGATGCACCCTGTCAGCAGCAGGCTCAGGGCAGCCACTGTTTTTCTCCATTTCATCTCGTTTTTCTCCTTTCCTGTTTTGATCTGCAAAGTGTTTTCCCGGCAGTGAAGCAGCTGAGAAAAAGGCCCATGTCCGCATCGCAGGGGTGTCGGACATGGGCCTCGCAGATCCGCAGCTGCCCCATCACTGCTGCGGTGCCGCAGCCTGTTTCCAGACCCGGATCACGCGGTACTTCGTGACCTTCTGTTCCGGGTGGAACGCGCCGTCCTCAGCCGTCAGCAGGCCCTGTTCGGTGCACCACTGGGCGGCCTTTGCAGTCTCAGTATCTGCCGTGTCCGCAAAGGCGGGCAGTGCAGCGGGTTCCGGCCTTCCGGCGTTCTGCCACAGCAGCAGGGCCAGCTCGCCGCGGGTCGCGGGGATTGCCGTGCCCTCAGGCAGCAGGTCTTTCAGGATGGCGCGGGTGGCCAGTTCGTAGATGCCGAAGCCTGCCGCACCCACCACAGCAGCGCCGCCTGCCACGGCCAGCACCGCGCCGAGTCCGGAGCCGTCTCCACCGTCGACCACCGTTTCGTCCGGGACAGGGGCGGGGCCAGGCTCAGGACCCTCGCCGATCCACTGCCAGTGGGCATAGAGGGTGATGTTGTCGGTGATCGGCTCCAGATGCTGCGATTGCATATAATAGGACTGTTCTTCCACCGGCTCACCGCCGACAGCTGCAGTGTACCAGCCAACGAACGTATAGCCTTCCCGCTCCGGGCCCATGCCCTTCATCAGCGGGACGGTCAGCCCTTCGCCGGTGCCTTCAGTCTGTGTGGGAAAGCTCACCCGATCGTGGCTTTCATTCCACCTGTCATCGCTGATCCAGCCCCAGTCCGTGCCGCCGTTGAGATCGAAGGTGACAGTGTAATGTGTGGCAGCGGGGTTGCCGGTGGTGATCCCAAAATTCACAATCGATTCGTAATCTGTCGCTTCTTCCGCGAATGCAGCCGCAGGCAGCATGGTCAGGGCCATGGCTGCTGCCAGAAAGGCGCTGAGCAACCGCAGCTTTGGGGTGTGCCGGAGTTTATTTTTCATAAAAGCATCCTCCTTCCGTCTTTCCGCTGCCCTGTGCGCTGCTTTTTCAGCCTGCATCCGGGCGCAGAAAAACCGGCCTGTTATTCCTCTAATAAAAGAGTACAACGGGCCGGTGAAAAAAGCTATTAACCTGAGGTTAGTATTTTTTTGCAAACAATTCTGCCAGCTGGGCACGCTTCGTGCGCGCGCCGCCGCCAATGCCCAGCTTGGAATAAAGCTGGTTGGTATACTGCTTCACGGTGCCTTCGGAGAGGAACAGCCGGGCAGCGATCTCTTTGTTGGTGCAGCGGTCTGCAATGAGCCTTGCCAGAGCCAGCTCCCGCTCTGTGAGCCGGGCGGCCGCTTCGGGCAGGGCTTCGCTGCGGTTCAACGCCCGGCAGCGTTCCTGCTGCGCTGCGCCCAGAGCAAGGATGCGCCGGACAGCATCGGAATACGATCCTTCCTTCGCTGCTTCCAGCAGAGGTTCCAGATCCCGGAAGTTTTCTGCAAAGGGCACTACAAAGCCGTCCGGGGCAGCCTGCGCCAACGCCTGCTCCAGCAGGCTGCGCCCCTCGTCCTGCCTGCCCAGCCGGGCACAGGCTGCCGCCATCTGGATCCGCAGATGCAGGGCTACGAGGTCATAGTGAAGGGCCTCGCACATGGCCAGCAGCCCCGGGCCGCGGCCCAGCACCCGGGCCCATTCTCCCTGTGCCAGATACACCTGATTTTCGATCAGCTCGATCATGGGTTTGCCGGGAGCAAGGGTGTTTACGGTATTCATGCGGTGGGCGGCGTACACCTCCTGGATGCCGTCCGTCTGCCCCCGCAGGGCGTAGTAATAGGCACAGATGGCATGGAACAGATTGCGCCATGCCATATTGTGCTGCCGGAGCAGCTCTTCCCGCCGCACTTCCAGCGGGACCTGTGGCGTGTATGGCCCGCAGAGGGACAGCCGCCATGCCAGAAAATCACAGCAGAGGGCCATGTTGGTCTGACCGTTCCCCTCGATCTGTGCATAGGCACGCTCCAGCAGGATCTGTGCATCGTCGAACCGCCCCTGCTGCAGACCCGCTTCTGCCCGCATGATGGTCTCCGCCCCCATGCCGTGCCCGTTGGTGATCTTATAATAGTGGGGCATACACTCGTCCATCTCCGCCAGCTCCCGGTCCAGCTGACCGGGCTGACGATGAAACATCATCAGCACCGAGGGAGAGCCGAAGGTCCATCCGCCGCTGTTCTGGATGCTGATGGCCGGGTGGGACATCTGTGCACTGGCACTGCGGTGCAGGCGGCTCATGGCAGAGATATCGTTGTACATGAGAAAGCTCAGGATCAGGTCACACTCTCCCAGCAGGTTGCCTTTTTCCTCCTGAGACCACTCCGGATGCTCTGCCACCGTGGTCAGCAGAAGCTCCTTCAGCTCCATCATTTTGGGGATCTGCCGCCAGTTGAACATGCAGCGCATCAGCACCAGAATGGCAAACGGGTGCCGCTTGAGCGTTTCCACCGGGCAGCGCCCCAGCCGTTCCAGCAGCTCTGCCGAACCAAGGGAGGTCAGCAGGATCCCCGCATCCCGCTCAATGACCTGCAATGCCGCATCGTAATCCCCGCACGCCTCGTAGGCAGTCAGGGCGTGGAGATACTGCTGCTTTGCCTCATACCACGCGCCGTACCGCTTCCGGCAGGCATCCCGCTTCTCCGGTGCCAACCGGGCAAACAGCCGCTCGGCGCACTCCTTGAGCATGTGATGGAAGCGGAAGGTCTTTCCATCCGGCAGACGGGTCACAAAGGCGTTCTGCTCGGTCAGAGTCCGCAGGATCTCCGCTGCGTCCGGCATTTCGGTCACGGCCTGTGCCATTTCCACAGTGAATTCATCCGCAAGCCCCATCATAGCAAGGAATTCCTGCATTTTGGGCGGCAGGTTTTCCAGCATCGCCGCCGTGAACATGGAATAAATGTCCGCGTCCTCACTCAGCAGGATGCCCCGTTCAGCCAGGGAGTGGAGGTTCAGGTAGATGGCGGAGAACCACCCCTCGCAGGAGCGCAGCAGGCTATCCACCTGTGCTTCGGTCAGATCCATGCCGCAGCGGTGGGCGTAGTGGGCAAGCTCGGTATGGTTGAGCCGCAGCTGTTCCTTGCCGATGCGGTGCAGGCGGTGCCCCAGCCGGAGGATCTCCTCTTTGGGCAGAAAGTTGTTCCGGCTTGCCACGATCAGGTGAACATTCTCCGGCAGGCGATTTGCCAGTCCGCACAAAAACTTTGCCGCTTTTTCGTCCTTTAACAGGTGGAAATCATCCAGAAACAGGTAACAGGGCCTGTCCCCCGCCAGCACCGTGCACAGGTCATCCATCAGCTGGGCCGCGCTGCTGGCATCCTCCGGGTACTCGCAGCCCGCCAGTGCAGTCAGCCCCGCTGCTGCAAAGGCATTCTGTACGCTCTTCCAGAAGATGGAGCGATTGTCAGAATAGATATTCACCCGCAGGATGACTGCATTTTCCGTCTGCCTGCGCTGGTTCAGAAACCAGTTGACCGCTGTGGTCTTGCCATAGCCCATGGGAGCCACCACCGCCGTCAGTGCACTGACTGAAACAGGGCGCAGGGTCTCCTGCACCCGCTCCGAAATATAGATCGCATTCAGGTCCAGTTTCCGCATCGTTTTTGCTCCTTTTCCCCATCCGGAGGATCCTGTGATCCGCTGTGTCAAGTATAGCATAAATGCGGAAAAGCTGCACGCTGTTTTTATCTAACTGAGCCAGCGCAGGCAGACGGAAA
>OJNT01000542.1_pt1 | contig 29937 bp, 36 predicted proteins | sample 1597981 | NCBI WGS metagenome assembly OJNT01 (sample SAMN01915211, study PRJEB22387) | human gut metagenome | isolation source: stool | host: Homo sapiens | place: USA
TTATAACAAGAGGGCGGAGGACTGTTTACAGCTCGAGCGCTTGGCTCATCAAAGAAGCCGTCCATCCATTGCCCTCCCATTATAACAAAAATAAGCATAGCCTCCGAGGCTTCCTATCCGCTTCGGGTGCTATGCTTATTTTGTACCAAACAAAGTAGAAAACGAGCGAAATGAGATACGCAGGCCCTGTGGAAATGAGCGCGTGGCGAATGCCGTCCATCAGCGGCACCTCGCACACCGTCGCGGTGATGACGGGCGAGTCAGACAGCGGCGAGACCTTGTCGCCGAAGAACGCGCCGGTGCAGACCGCGCCCGCGGCCGCGGGCAGCGGCACACCGAGACCCTGTGCAACGCCCATTCAGGCGACGCCGACCGTCGCGAGCGTGCCCCACGACGTGCCCGCCATGGTGGACATCAGCGTGCAGAGGATGCAGACGACTGGCAGGAATAAGCCCGGCGTCAGCACCTTCATGCCGTAGTAGATCATGACCGGCACCGTGCCGCTCGCCATCCACGTGCCGACGAGCACGCCGACGGCCAGCAGGATCAAAATGGCCACGATCATTGACGAGACCGTCTCCTTGATGCCCTGCTGCAGCTCTGCATACGGGATGCCGAAGCACCACGCCATCAGGCACATGATGACGCCGTCGAGCGCCAGCACGATGCGGTTGTTGAGCTTCATCACAAGAAGGCCCACGATGATAACGGCGATGCCGACGAGCAGCATCAGCCCTGCCTGCCAGGGCTTTACGATTCTTTTTTCTTCCATGATTGTCGTCCTTTCTCGTTTTGGCTGGGTCAAATTGAAAAAGGATAACAAAAAAGCGGCTCTCTCCCGCTTGGGAGAGAGCCGCTTTTTATTCACTTGTTGACGCAGGTATCAGCAAAGCTGAAGCCGTTTTTCATTTGCTCACTGGCAGTGCGCAGGACCTTGTTGAGGATCTGCGTGCTCTCCTCTTTCGCCATCGCGCAGAGCTCGTCGTTCGCCTGCGCGGCGAGCGTGAAGTCGCCGCTCTCGCGCATCAGCCTGTCGTATTTAAGGACGATCTGTCTGCCGCGGATATTCACCGTGTCCTGATAGCCCCAGACATTCTGGATGCACGAGCCGTAGCACTTGTCGGCCAGCGCGCCGACAAAGCGGCTGACCCAGTAGAGATTGTCGGTCTCGGCGTCGAGCGTCACATTGCTCAAATAGTCCGGCATCTGCGGGACATTTGTGTATACCGGCAGCCACGCGGAAAATGTCGTAGAGCCGAAGCACACCCACTCGATACCCTTAATGGCCTCGGGGACGTCGCTTCTAATTTGACAGATCGTCGTCACGCCCGTGCGGTTGATACCGATAGGACGGTAAATGCCGCCTTTTTCCGCATGGCCCGCATAGGGATCGTAGGGTGTACCCTGATAGTGGGACGAGAGCAGGTATTGGATATCCTCCGCGGCAACCTTGCGCTCGGGAACGTAGGACCACGGAATGTCATCGCTTTCGGGCGTGAAGTCCGCGTTTTCGCCGTCCCAGCGGTAGGTGTGCGGTGCAAGGCAGCGGCCCATGAACCACGCACGCGGCGTGTTGTAGATGTGGTCCATGTCGCGGTGCGAGCCGAAGATATCCCGCGGGTTGAACTTGCCATCCTGATTCAGATCCAGATGGTTTTCCGAGATGAATTCTCTGAGGTCTGCCGAGCAGAGATGCGATTCCCGGGCACCGAAGGCGTCCTCAAGGTTGAACGAGTCCATACCGAACTGGTTCGGGTTGATGATGACGCGATCCTCGGGACTTTTCTTCGCGATCCAGTGGTGCCCGCCGATGGTCTCGAGCCACCAGACCTCGTTTTCGTCGTTGAAGGCGATGCCGTTCGACTCATAGGTGCCGTATTGCTCCAGAAGCGCACCGAGGCGCAGCACGCCCTCGCGCGCGGAGCGGATGTAGGGCAGGACGAGGACAACGATGTCCTCCTCGCCGATGCCGCCGCAGCGCTCCTCTTCCCCATCCTTCGCCTCGCGCAGCTCGACCATCGGGTCGGCCGCGAGCACGCGCGGGTTCGAGGTCGTGGTTTCCGTCGCCGTCATGCCGACGTTCGCGGCGTTGATGCCGGTCGCGGCCCAAATGCCGTGCTTCGGGTCCACGCTCGGGCAGGACGTGTAGCGCATGGGGTTCTCCGGCAGCGTGATCTCCACGTGGGACTCCACGCTTTTATAAATCTTCGGCTGCTGGTCGGGCTCGACCACGATCAGCTTTTTCTCATCAAAATGACCGTCGTCCGTACGGGCGAGCATCGTCGAGCGGTCATTCGTCGCCAGCTTACCGGCCAGTACAGTGGTGCAGGGCATAATTACATCTCCGTTTCCTGTCGATTTCACCGCAGCGCCGCTTTTTCGCAGCGCCGCCAAATTTTATCTGCATCCATTATATTCACGGAATCGTCCTCTGTAAAGGCAAAATTCCCTTTGCAGGTGCATCTCCCCTGCTGCTCTGCCGCGAAAAAATGTGGACAGGCCCGCTAAAAAGCAGACCTGTCCAAAAGGTTGGTATGCCGACAAGTTCTTCGCATTTATGGTTGCTGGATTGAAAGGAATGAAAATGCCCCGTGGAGATAAGCAGCAGATTATGACATACCCTGTTGTTCTACCATCGGAAGAAGAGTTAGCCGGGTTTAATACCATTGCTTCACCACTTCTTGAGCAGATTTATTCTAATAGAGCGGAAAATAAACGGCTGTCCATACTAAGAGATACCCTTCTTCCAAAGTTGATGTCCGGCGAGATAGATGTTTCTGCCGTCCAACTCTAAGCCGCTATTCTACCATAGAACGGACGTATTTGCTACCTTTGTCAACAGGTCCTATACTTGGCGCAAACGCCCGTTACTGCGCCGGTGCGGATCGCACTGATGAGTGTGCCGTCCATGATGGCAATGGGTACCTTGGTCTCGGGATCGTTCAGCGCGATCACGGCCGAGCCGCGCGGCAGGCCGTACTTGAACGGATTCTGCGGACCGCTGCCGATCCCACTTGATGCCGGGCATGTTGAACCGTCCGCCGATGTAGCCGGGCATGGCGTTGATGCGTCCCGTCGTCTCTTCAGCGTTGGGCTCAGGGCGCTTCATCACGATCTTGCCGGGCAGAATATAGTCACCCTTGTCATAAAGGCGGAAGACCTCTTCCAGATCGTCGATGGCCTTGTCCATCGACATGCCGCCGCAGCGGATCACGTCCTCCTGGGATAGATAAATCATTTCAACTTTCATTGTAGAAATTCTCCTTTTCAATGCACCGCGGCAAATAGTGACATTGATCGTCGTATTCGCCAAACGTGATAAGCGGGTGCGCAACACCTTCATCCTTCGCACCGGGGTAAAACGGGATATAGCGGAACTGGTTGAGGCCCAACGTTTCAAAAAGGCGCACCGCGTCATAGGCAGAGGACTTAAAGTCATTCAGCACATACACCTCCGAGCCCTCCGGCAGGCCGAAGACCTCGTCCAAGCGCTGCGCGGCAGACATTTGTCACAGCTGCACAGTGCTTTTTATCATCATAAATCAAATTTTTTGTAAACACCTATTGACACAGTAGGAATTAAGCGTTAAAATTCCTATCTGCAAGGTAGGCAATTATGAGCAAGGAGGCATGCCGCATGATGATCTCAACAAAAGGGCGCTACGCTTTGCGGGTCATGCTGGATATGGCCGAGCACGGAGGCAGCGAATGGCATCGCCTGAGCGATGTCGCGCAGCGCCAGCAGCTCTCTAAAAAGTACTTGGAGACCATCATGGCCGCGCTGAGCCGTTCGAACTTGGTCGAGAGCGCCGTGGGCAAATCGGGCGGCTACCGCCTGACCCGCTCCCCCGAGGATTACCCCGTAGGTGAAATTCTGCGGGCGGTGGAGGGCAACCTGTCGCCGATCGCGTGCCAGTCTGAGGACGGCTCCGGCTGCGGCGCTTCCTGCGACTGCGACGCGCGCCTTTTCTGGCAGGGGCTGGAAGACCAGATCAACAGCTATGTCGACAATCATACGCTGGCGCAATTCATGCGAGTCAATGAAAAAACACCGGCCGTCCTGAACGGCACGGAAAGAAGATAAGGTGGTTCAATATGAGTAAGACACTTTTAGAGATTCAGAACCTGCACGTGCGGGTCGAGGAAAAGGAAATTCTCCACGGTGTGGATCTGGCCGTGGGACAGGATGAGACCCATGTGCTGATGGGCCCCAACGGCACCGGCAAGTCGACGCTGGGCTATGCCATCACCGGCAATCCGACCTACAGCGTAACCGGCGGTTCGATCATTTTTAACGGCGAGGACATCACGGAGCTCCCCGTCAACGAGCGCGCGAAAAAGGGCATTTTCCTGTCCTTCCAGAACCCGCTGGAGGTCCCCGGCGTAACGCTGAGCGCGTTCATCCGCAGCGCGCTCGAGCAGAAGACCGGCGACCGCCTGCGCCTGTGGGACTTCAAGAAAAAGCTCAAAGAGACCATGGCGCTTTTGAACATGGACGAGAGCTATGCCGAACGTGATCTGAACGTGGGCTTCTCCGGCGGCGAGAAGAAAAAGGCCGAAATTTTGCAGATGCTCATGCTCGAGCCCAATCTCGCGATCCTCGATGAGACCGACTCCGGCCTCGACGTCGACGCGGTCCGCACCGTCAGCGAGGGCGTGCGCCTGTTCCGCGAGCGGACGCACGGCTCGCTTCTCATCATCACCCACTCCACGCGCATTCTGGAAGCGCTCCATGTGGACGCGGCCCACGTGATGGAAGAGGGCGTCATCGTCCGCAACGGCGGCGCCGAACTGGTGGATGAGATCAACGAAAAGGGATTCAGCAGCCTGAAGGAAGACTGAATCGGGAGGCTCTTGACATGGCAGATTTGAAAGAAAAAACCTACGTGGAGGATGTGGACCGCAGTGTCTACGACATCCGGGACGCGGAAAACGACGCGTACCGAATGGAATCCGGCCTGACGCCGGGGATCGTCGAAAAGCTCTCCAAGGAGAAGGACGATCCCGTGTGGATGCAGCAGTTCCGGCTCGAATCCCTCCAGATCTACAATGAAATGAAGATCCCCAACTGGGGCCCGTCGATTGAGGGCCTTGATATGGATCATATCGCGACCTACGTTCGCCCGAACACCAAGATGCGCAACGACTGGAAGGACGTGCCGGAGGACATCAAGGAGACCTTCGAGCGCCTTGGCATCCCGCAGGCGGAGAGAAAATCCCTCGCCGGTGTGGGTGCGCAGTACGACTCCGAGCTTGTCTATCACAACGTCAAGGATTCCGTGGCGGCCGAGGGCGTGGTTTACACCGATATGGAGAGCGCCATAAAGGGCGAATATGCCGACATGGTGCGCAAGTACTTCATGAAGCTCGTGACGCCCCACGATCACAAGTTCGCGGCGCTCCACGGCGCGGTGTGGTCCGGCGGCTCGTTCGTGTACGTGCCCAAGGGCGTACACCTCTCCATTCCCCTGCAGTCCTACTTCCGCTTGAATGCCAAGGGCGCCGGCCAGTTTGAGCACACGCTCATCATCGTGGACGAGGGCGCGAGCCTGCACTTCATTGAGGGCTGCTCCGCGCCGAAGTACAACGTGGCAAACCTCCACGCTGGCTGCGTGGAGCTGTACGTCAAGAAGGGGGCCAAACTCCGCTACTCGACGATCGAAAACTGGTCGAAGAACATGTACAACCTGAATACCAAGCGTGCGCTGGTGGAAGAGGGCGGCACGATCGAGTGGATCTCCGGCTCCTTCGGCTCCCATGTTGGCTGCCTGTACCCCATGAGCATCTTAAAGGGTGACAATTCCCGCATGGAGTTCACCGGCGTTACGTTCGCCGGTGCGGGGCAGAACCTCGATACCGGCGCAAAGGTCGTCCATGTGGGCAAAAATACGAGCTCCTATATGAACACGCGCTCGATCAGCAAGAGCGGCGGCATCAGCACATTCCGCTCAAGCGTTGTCGTGGAAAAGGGCGCCAAGGGCGCCAAGTCCGCCGTGTCGTGCCAGTCGCTGATGCTGGACTCCGAGTCCCGTTCCGACACCATCCCCGCAATGGACATCCGCACGAAGGACGCGGCCATCGGCCATGAGGCCAAGATCGGCGCGATCAGCAACGAAGCCGTCTTTTATCTGATGAGCCGCGGCATGAGCGAGGAAGACGCGCGCGCGATGATCGTCAGCGGCTTTGCCGACAATGTCTCCAAGGAGCTGCCGGTGGAGTACGCGGTGGAAATGAACAACCTCATCCGGCTCGAGATGAAGGGCAGCATTGGCTGAAAGGAGTTTGGATATGAACGATACGATTTTGATCAATCGGCTCCCGACCCGCACCTGGAACCGGCTGGGTGTGAACGAAACGGCCATCGCCTGGGGGCAGGCCGACGATTTGGGCGAAGAGAAAATCACCGCCGCCGGTCAGACCGAGCGGCTTGAGATCACTGGCTCCGGCGAGCGCGGCGAGAAGATGGTGGACATCCACGTGCCCGCGGGCCAGACCGTCACGGTGTTTGAAACGCTGAGAGCGGAAAAGGGCCTGCTCGTGCGCACGGCGCTCCACGTTGAAAAGGACGCAAAGGTGCGGCTCGTGCAGATTCAGAATGCGGCACAGGGCTCGCTTCTCCGTCTGGAGACGAGCGGCGAGTGCGCCGAAAACGGTCAGGTAGAGCTGATCCAGGTCCTGCTGGGCCGCGGCGATGTGTACAGCGACGGCCAGTTCGAGTTGAACGGCAATGGCGCGGGCTTCACGGCGGGCATCGGGTATCTGGGCCAGAAACAGCAGACCGTGGACATGAACCTTGTCGTGAACCACTGGGGCCAGAAGACCACGAGCGAAATCAATGCCGCCGGTGCGCTCAAGGACGACGCGCAGAAGATCTTCCGCGGGACCATCGACTTTAAGAAGGGCTCCGCGGGCTCCGTCGGCAGCGAGCAGGAGACGGTTTTGATGCTGGGCGACGGCGTCGTCAACAAGACGGTGCCGCTGATCCTGTGCGCCGAGGAAAACGTCGTCGGCAACCACGGCGCGACCATCGGCGAGCTGGACGAGGACACGCTGTTCTACTTTGAAAGCCGCGGCATTTCCGCAGCGGAGGCGGAAAACATCATGGCCCGCGCCGCCATCGAGCGGCTGGCCCGCACGATCGAGGATGAAGCGGCGCAGGCCGCGATCCTCTCCGAGCTTGAGGAGGTGCTGTAAGATGGCGCATGCATATCGGGACGACTTCCCCCTGCTCAAGAGTCAGGATGTTGCGTATCTGGACAACGCCGCGACGGCGCAGCGCCCGCAGTGTGTGCTGGACGCCGTAACGGAGTTTTATAAAAGTAAGAACGCCAACCCCTTGCGCGGCCTCTATCCCCTGAGCATCGCCGCGACGGAGGCTTACGAAAACGCGCGCGAGGCCGTTCGGTCCTTTCTGAACGCGAAGAGCAGCCGCGAGATCATCTTTACCCGCAACACCACCGAGAGCATCAATTTAGTGGCTTACAGCTACGGTCTCTCCCACGTGAAGGCCGGGGACGAGGTGCTCGTCTCCATCATGGAGCACCACAGCAACCTTCTCCCCTGGCAGATGGTTTGCCGCCAGACCGGCGCGTCGCTCAAATTTATGGAATGCGAAATGGACGGCACGCTGGACTTAAATAAGGTCGAAGCCCTCATCACGCCGAAAACAAAGATCGTCGCCTGCACACACGTTTCGAACGTCTTAGGCCGCGTGAATCCCATCCGCGAGCTCGCGGCGCTGGCGCACCGCGCCGGCGCGGTGCTGGTCGTCGACGGCGCGCAGAGCACGCCGCACATTCCGGTGGACGTGCAAGCATTGGACGCGGATTTCTTCGCCTTCTCCGGCCACAAGGTCTACGGCCCCATGGGCATCGGCGTTCTCTACGGACGTGAAGAATTGCTGAACGCCATGCCGCCGTTCCTCACCGGCGGCGAGATGATCGAATCCGTCACCCGCGATGGTGCGGTCTTCGCCGAGCTCCCGCACAAGTTCGAGGCCGGCACGGTCAACGCGGCGGACGCCGTGGGCCTGCACGCGGCCATTGACTATGTCAAGAGCATCGGCTTTACAGCGATGCATCAGCAAGAGGTCGCGCTGACGCGCCGCGCGATGGACGCGATCGGCGAGATGCCGCACGTCCACGTGCTGGGCTCGGAAAAGCCCGAGGAGCATTGCGGCATCATCACCTTTACGGTGGACGATGTTCACCCGCACGACATCAGTGAGATCCTCGCGAGCGACGGCGTCGCCATCCGCGCAGGCCATCACTGCGCGCAGCCGCTTCTGGCCTATTTGAAGCATCCGTCCACCGCGCGGGCAAGCCTCGCATTTTACAACACGGAAGCCGAAGTCGACCGGCTGCTTGACAGCATTTCCACGCTAAGGGAGCGAATGGGTTATGGAAAATAGAAACTTTTACAATGAAATTCTCACCGAGCACAACCTGCATCCGGAGTTCAAGCACGACCTGCCGGACGCCGACATCGTGCTCGAGGGCGTCAACCCGAGCTGCGGCGACGACATCTTCCTCAAGCTGAAGCTTGACGGCGATGTGATCGCGGACGGCGCGTTTGTCGGCGACGGCTGCGCCGTCTCGCAGGCGTCGGCGGACATCATGCTCGGCATGATCGTCGGCAAAAAGAAGGAAGACGCGCTGAAAATGGGCGAGATCTTCCTGAAAATGATCCAGGGCGAGGCGTCGGAAGACGAGATCGACAGCCTGGAAGAGGCCTCGGCTCTCCGTGATATCGCCCATATGCCCGCGCGCGTCAAATGCGCGGTGCTCGGCTGGCGCACGCTGAAAGAGGCCCTGCTGGACGGGGACGAGCTGTCGTAACGCTGTCACTCCGTTGAATTTCAAATCAAAATAATAAAAAGAGGTATTTGCCGCATGCTGCGGCAAATACCTCTTTTTAAAAGCAGCTGCGTTCTTGAAAACTGATTGAGCATACTCTCTCCCAGATTTTGAAAATTCAAGCAGATTGATCGTCAAGCTATTCTTATCGGCTCTCGTCAATCCTTCGCCTGACGTTGGAAAAATGTCTGCGTTACACCTTTTGCATCCACAAACATAGTATGATTGTTGGTTTTCGTATCATAGCACGAGTTGACCAGCACTGTCAACCGCCGCATGACCAGAATCGCAGCCCGCGCAGTAAGTGATTTCATCCATGTTGACTTTTACGCCCCGTTGTGTGACACTATAGGCAACAAAATGATCTTGCAAGGAGAACAATTATGGCTGCCACTTCCGTTTCCGCGCGCTTTCAGGAGCTTTTTCCCGAAACGAACCTCATTTCTCTTCTGACCAAGTACGGCGGCGACGCGGACGATATTTTCGAGACGATTCAGGACCGGTACGACGCCCACGAGCAGGAGCCTCTCGTCGGCCTTCTCGGCATCAAAGCCGCGAATATCGACGCCTTTGCCCGCGCCGCCTACTGGGATTTCGTCAGCGACATCCGCGTCAGGTATCTCTCTTCCCTTCCCCGCAGCGAAGCCGCCGCCATCGCCGCCGCAGCCGACGGCCTCATCACGCATCCTGAAAATGACGATATCGACTGGACCCCCGACGAATTCGTCAGCGATTGGAATGATCTGCACCGCGGCGAGGAGCCACTCAAATAACCGGTGCTAAGCTGTATACCATGACAGATGCAAAAGGGCAAGGGAAAAGCGTTGAGGAACTTTTCCCTTGCCCTTTTTTCACTGGTGCTGAAACAGGACAGTGCAAATCGAATGGAAGCCTATATGCAGCACACCATCTGTGGGAAGAAGCTGCAAAACGGTTAAAGGGTCAGATAAAGGGTCAAACAGAAAAAAAAGAAGTCCGAAACCTTACGGTTTCAGACTTCTCAGTGGCAGCGGGAGAAGGATTCGAATTCGATGGTAGGTGTAAAATGCTGTAAATGCGCGTAAAGAAATCTCTGCGTTTTCAAGGCTTTTCGGATTTTGGCGTAAAATGCTGTAAAGCCCTGTAAAAGCTGTTTGGGGTAAACTTAGGGGTCAAAAATAGGCTTAATTCTTCCCTTATTTGGCTCTCAAAAGTTCTTCCCAAGTATCAGGAAATCCGATATGAGACAGCTCAATATCTCCAGCGTACTCTTCTAAAAGCGCTATTATGGCGCTCAGAACTTCACTGTTCCATCTGTCTCTGTCCGGGTACAAAAATTTCAGCATCACGATGTTATCAAAAAGGCTGCGTTGTAGCACGACAGGAAATCCCTTTGGCGTGGCCGGTACCGCAGAAAAGACACGATAGTACAAACGCCCGTAATGCGCGCAGATATTGCGCAGATCTGTACAGCAGCGCAGCCAGCTATCGAGATTGCCATAAGTGGTATTATACAGGTCCCTTGCAATCTCCTTTTTATCTGCCGTCTTTAAATCGCGGTAAAAGAAAGACAGCATCCCAAACGAAAAAAGTTCCGTAGCGACCCATATAGGGAAATTGCCCTCATATTTTTCACAGTGGTGCTTCACAAATGGAACTGTTTTGTTGTGTTGTACTTCTGATTCAAACAGCTTCCGAAAGCGTGCATGATCGTGTTTGGACCCGTAATTTGACGCATCCATATAGCCGAGAGGGCCGTACTTGTGTGCGTAAAAATAAGCAAACTGTGTCCGCAGATATAACTCTATCTGCTCGACCGCTGAGAACAAAACCCGCCGCATTTTCCGGTCGAACTCATATATTCTAAATACTCTGTGAAAGCTTGTCCCATCTCGATACATTCCATCAGCAGTTCTAAACGGCAGGAAGTACGCTGTAAAACGATAGTAGTTTATATGCTGTAGAACTGTTTTACAAAACGCTGGATCTACGATCTCGCAATGCCGCTCTTGAAGCAATTTCAACTGTTCGTCGTATGTCGTCGCAGGCTTCAGCTCCACAGCAGATTCCTCCCAGATATAAAATGTCCCCCCTGGGACACATCACACGTTGCCGTGGAGAGGTGCGGGGGGTCCTGTTAATATTATTATAGCCTAAATATTGCGGTTTGCAATTCGCGGGCTGCACAGAATTTGAAAAAGCGTACAAGCATTTTAGCCAAAGTGCTACAGAACAGCGTTTTCTTTCGGGTTTACCCCCTACATCAGCCTGTGGAAACCGCTTAACCCTAATACAAGACTCCACAAGTGTACGGATGCTGACCCCATCACTTGCTTCAACGTCACGGCAGACAATCACGTTGCTGCCTACTTGAAGTATATGCATTCTCGCCCTTCTTTGTCAATAAAAACTCACAAATTTTTTACTGCAGACATGCTTAAACGTGCTCAGGCTGTTTCTGAACGGTTCCGTCTACGCTTAGCATCGCTCGCCTCGATTTCAAATCGAAGCGAGCTTCACTGCTCGGATTTCAAATCGACGCAGTGACCGCCTGATCTGGACAGTCGCAAGGGTCTCATTTCAGATGAGGCCCTCAATGCACCGAAAGGCTCGGATTTCAAATCCGACCTTTAAGACATTTCGCACTATATGCAGCAAGAGCGGAGGAATCACCCTCCGCTCTTCTATTATCCCTCTCCTTGCCCCTTAGAAGCCGCAGGAGCGCTTTCGTCACGCTCTATGGCTTCGTCTATGGCTCGGTTGATAAAGCCGTTTACGCTCTCGCTGTGGGCTTCTGCGTGGGCTTGAATGATTTCTCTCTTTTCAGCATCCATTCTGATCTCCACGCGGACAAACTTTTCCATATATTTCTGCTGAGCCTTTTTTTGCGCTTCGGTTTTCTCTCCCATCAGATGCTCCTTTCAGTTTTTTAAATAATTATATCACACCTCAAAATCTAACGGTAGATACAAATTCCACAAATATCTACCGTTAGATTTATTTCTTCCGCCTATTGATATCTACCGTTAGATATTATATGATACGGCTATGCAAGACAGGAAACTGATTCGAGCATAAGAAAAAGCCCTCTGCATCACCGCCGACCAAAGCCAGATGCAGAGAGCCACCAACCACCACAGGGAGGCCGGTAAGGGTATTATACCGACCTCCCGCCGAGAAAACAAGGAGGAAAAACAGAATGAGTTTCTTATTTATGAAAAATTCCGTGAAGAGACTGTTTAAAATCATCGGCCAAGCAGACGGAACCTGCATTACAAGCGGGCGCAAAGGGCCGGAGCTTTCCGTTCTCATGGACGGCGATATTTGCTTGATTGACACCGAAAGTAAAGATTATAATGGGCGTATTTGCCTTATGTACTCCCCCAAAGCAAAGAAAGACTTATACCAGCGCCTTTTTATCGAGGGGCAAACCGTCCTTGTATGCGATCCCACAGATGGAGAAGAAAATGAAACAATCCCTTCGGATGAATTGCGCGTAACCGGCGTCGTTATTGGTATTGTCCGCAGCTTAGACGCAGAAGAAAAGGTTGACCTGAAAGACTGGCGCGAGTTTAAAGAAAAATTTCCGCATGATCCGCTGGAAGTTTACTATTCGCCAAGCTGGGACTATGCGCTGGCGGCGAAAAAATATTATCGCGGGTGTGGCCTTAGCTGCTTTATGTCCGGGTATCATTACGGGTTTGCGGAAGGCCGCAGAGCAGAAAAGGCCGCGCCCCGGAGAAAGCGCAGAGCCGCAGGAGGCAAAGCATGAAAGAAGAAACTATGCACCGGCTAATTGAACTTGAAGAAATTCATTTGCAGCTTCATTGCGCCGTTGAATCCGTGCGGCAAAGCTGGGTAGCCATGACGCAGGGGGATGATATGCCTACCGAAGCCGATTATGACGCGCTATGGGGCACTTATCACCGCCTGTCTCAGTTGGACGCAGAGTTTCTTCAAAACAAAGAAGACCTCTGGGCAGCCTTTGGACAGCTCTCTAAGGACGCAGAAAGCGAGGTGTCTGCATGAAACTTCTCTACTGCGCCCGCTGCACAACGCCGCTGATGAGTGCGGCCACGGTGTTTATTTGCCCGTGCTGCGGGGCTGCATACCGTCAGCGCGGCACGCGCTTTTCCTTTGTCGCCGATCTGTCCGGCGTATCCGTCAAAGAACTGATGCAAAGCATGGAGGTCACGCTATGAACGATAACGATAGATTCTATCCGGTCGTGCAAACGCCGGTCGGAAAGGTGCTGCTCATCGGCGCAACTATGACCGTTGAGCGCGAACGCGAGCTTTTCGGAAAGAAGGTGCTCCCGAATGAGCACAGATGAGTGCATTCGAGCGCATGATCTGATCAACACGCCGCTTTCCCATGTATGCGCGCCAAAGCGTACAGTAGCCCGTAGAGTCCGCCGAAGAGTAGCAAAGAATACAGTGTGTGAGTACAGCGAAAGCTATTTCACCTGTCCTTTATCGGACTGCAAACAGACTGTTGTCAAATGCTTAACGGTCAACCGTTTGCCGATAGATCCTCTCATGTAACGCAGAAAGCCCACAGGAACACTCCTGTGGGCTTTTGCTTTGCCGGTGCTTATTGTATTCTCGCAGTGTTACCGTGCGTCTTACAAGCCAGCAGGGGGGCTGCAACACCTTCTTGTTTTGAAGCCGCCCTTTACTCCGCCGTCTGCAGCTCCACGAGCTGGTGGATCACTCGTTCCAGTCGCTCGAGCACGACATCATAGCCGAAGATAAACATTTGCATTCTCCTTTCCCGTTAGTACAGCAGCACGGGCTTACCCGCCGCACGCGTCATGTTGTTGATGTTGGGGACGACCACGCGGGCAAGCGTCTTACCATCCACAACGAGGTTCACGTTGATGGGCTCGCGGCTGCCCTGTGCCAGCGCCTCCATAACGGCCTGCTTGATGGTCGAAAGCGGCGCTTCGACGTTCGTTCCGCTCTTCTGGTCGCCCAGCACGGCAAGAAACTTTCGGTTCGGTGGGATGACCGCACCGCTCGCAAGCGCTGGGATCTCGTTGTACACAGGCGCATTGCCGTCTAAGTTCTGCGCCGCCACGCGACGGCTGCGCGCCGGTGCCTTTGTTGATACGCGCGTGCCGGTGAAGCTGGATGTCGCCTTCTTGACTTTGGAATCGTCCACACTGTCGACGAAGAATTTCAGCGCAAGGCCGATCGCCGCCGAGATAATAAATGCAGTACCAGCGCTGACGATTCCCAGCGCTGCAAGGCCAACGCCAAGAACACCGGCCAGCAGTCCAAGAAGTACGCTGCGCCCGATGCTGACAAGCCGCTGCGTGCCCTTCTTCGGGTCTTTGCGGACGCTGTAAATGCTCAGTCCGAGAATCAGGCCTAATCCCATGCCGACGACTGTACCGACGCCCGGCGTCACGATAGAGCCGATAACAGCGCCAAGCAGCGCGCACAGCACGACGATCAACTCGGAAAGAAGCTGCGATTTGCCGCCGTGTTCCTCGTCCCCCTCTGCAAAGCCGGTGAGATAGAGGCCGAGGATCGCGCCCAGGCTGAAACCGGCCACGCCGCCGGTGATGCCAAGAAACACGCTGCCAAGCAGCGCACCGAGCAAAGCCGTGATGACCACGATCCACGCATCCTCTGCGTCCATCTCGGTTTTCCATGTTTCGGGGTCAAGGCCCACAAGGTACAGCCCCAGCAGCACACCGAGGGATAAACCGATGACGCCGCCCGTGATGCCGCCGAACGCCGCGCCGAGTGTTGCACCGAGCAGCACCGTTAAAACGGTCAGCCATGTTGCCTTGCTCTTGGGGATAACTTTCTTGTCAAAGCTCCATTTTAGGTCATCCACGACGATCTCAAGCCCCGCGCGGATGGTCTTAAAGATATCGTTGATCTTCTGGAACACCTTGTCGAGCTTTTCCATCATGGGCCCTTCGTCAAAATCAAAGTCCGGCGCAATGGCGGATGCTCCGCCGCCACCGCCGCCAACGGACGTTGTTGTGCTGAGTTTGTTGATCTCATCGAACGCCGCGAGCGCGTCTGTCGCTTCCTTTGCCGCCTTGCCGGTCGCGTCAATGGCGGCGGCCTCTTTGTAGAGGTTTTTGCCCGATGCCTCCATGCTCTTCTTTGACTTACCGCTCAGAATCGAAATGATCGTCACGATCTCCGACACAATGGCCGCAAGCAGATTCATTAGCCACGTCAGCGCCGGAATGAGTACGTCCATCAAAGGCGCGGCCAGCGTCAGCAGCGCACCTTTGAGGCGGGCAAAAGCGTCGGATGCCTCTGTGCTGGTCGCAATAGCCGCCTTGATCTGCTTGCGCAGCGCCATGAGCGCCGCCGTGATGACTGAGAATACAAGCATAGAGCGCGCTAAACTCTTGACCTGATCTCTGAAACGCGCGGCATACTGGCCCGCTTTGGCAAGCGCGGAATTCTCCGCCTCGCGCTCCCTGCGTTCCTGCTCCGTATTAGCGATCAACTCACCGGCAGCGACTTTTGCTTTGTCGAGCTTTACAGTCATGCTGTCGATGTTGGCGGTCGTCTCTTCGTAAGCAGCCGAAAGCGTTTTGACCTCCTTCGTCTGCGTGTGCAAAAGCGCTTCCTGCTGTTTGAGCTCCGCCTCCGCAGCGGCGCGGCGGTCGAGCACTTTGGCCTGATATTCGTTCTGCGTAAAACCCTGTTTTTGGATCCATTCGCGGTCGTTCAGCCGTTCGACTTCCTTTCGCAGCATCTTCACGCGTTCCTCAGTAGCTTTCGCTGCCTGAGATGCGGCGTCAAGCTGCTTTTCAAGGTTCATCTTATTGCCCGTTTCCTTTTCAAGCTTGCTGTTCAGTTCGGATATCTCGTCACGCAGCTTGCTCAGTCTCTTTTGTGCTTTGGTCGAATCCAAATCACAAGAGAAAATCACACTGCCGTCAGCATTCGCCATTTAATCACTCCTTTCCCAATTTCAACCAGGTCGAAATGGTGGTTTCTTCTTCCTGGCTGAGCTTATTTTTTATGTTCACGAGGTCGCTGTTGCGGCGGTACCATTCGCGTTCGTCCTTTTCGAGCGCCTTTCCTCGTGCTTTTTTGTCTCTGATGCTCACGACCTGTGCAAAGGTGCAGTCACCGAGATCGTTATATGCACCGAGGAACGTCCACCAATGGACGCCCCCGGTGTTGGTCTCCGCATCATAAGGAATCTCGCGGATATCCCGTCCGAATATCCGGTTGATGGGCGGGAGGATCAACGGATAGTCCTGCTCCCAGTCAACCAGCTTCGGCGATTTCCTCTTGTCCGTCTCCTGTCCGCCGTTCTGGAACCATGTAAAACGGTCTACAGCTTCCTGCAAATGCTGCGGCGGGATATCCTCAGGCGAAACATAGAACATCTGCAAGATGCCCTCTGCGCGGTCAGTGCCGCTCAAATCAGGATCACTCAGCATTACGAAGATATCGAGGATAACGCGAAAGTCCGTGCGGATCTCATAGCTCTCTCCGCCGATCTCGACGGAGGTAGGCAAGCCCCAATTCATCGGCGATACTTTGCCGTGTACTTCTGAATGCGCGGATTCGTGGCTTTCTGCTCACGAGCAAAGGCGCTGTCTGTCTCATCCATCAGCGCAAGCAGGAAATTTGTCCATACATGCAGGCCGTCCGCCATCGCATAAAGGTTCATGCTGCCAAAGATGCTGTCACATACCGGCTCTTCAAAAAGACCGTCGATGATCTCGCGCATCTCCTTGTCGCGGCGGTCGGCAATGTTGAAAATCTCAACGCGGTCGCCGCACTTCTGAACCTCATCTGCGTATTTATCCTGCTTCTTGTCCAGTGTGTCAAACGCGTTGTAAAGACGCTGGATAAATGCGCCGTCAGTCGGGTTGAATCGAATGATCACATCGCCCTTAACGCCGTGCACGGTGTATTCCTGCACGCCGTTCGCAAAACTAAGTTCCATATTTATCTCTCCTTAAATTTGTTTTCAGGAAGCTTTGTATCAGAATGTTGATCTCTGCCGCTTATCGAAAATCAGAAGTTCTCCACGGCCTCGCCCGCGAGATCGTCCCATTTTTCGCTCATGCTGACAATTACACCGGGCGATTTGCGCCGGTAGCCGTCCCCGTCGCCGCAACTGTCAGAAATTGCCGAAATGCTGTCCCATGCCCGCATGACTGCGCCCTCCCCGCTCTGGCAGTCAAGAGCGATAGCGTTAAGGGCTGCGGCCTCTCGGCGGCTGTCCGTAGTCTTTGCGGCTTCGGCTGCGTAGTGACCAACTAACTTTAACATTGTGGGGTTGCTGTCGAATCGCTCCATGAACGCGGAGTAATCAGCCGGGGAAAGAACGCCGGTTTTCATCAGCTCAAGGGCGTTATTGTCGATTGCGTCAGGGTTTGCAATATTGGCGGCGCGCACTGCCTGTTCCAGCTCGGCGCGGATCGTGCGGCGCGTGGCCTTGAAGTTGTCCCAAACGCGGGCGCTCACCTCGTTAAAGGTGGCTTCTGCGTCATGCAGCTTTAGCGCTGCGCGGGTTGTTCTAACCTGCTTTTCCTCGGCGCTGTCTCCGGGCTTCCATGCGTTAGCGTCACGGCTGGACTGCTGTGCCTCTTGGAGCGCGTGGAAAGCGGTGTTGTACTCGCTGCGGGCTTCTTTGAAAGCTGTATCGAGCTTTCGGGCATAAATGTTAAACTTGCTCATGGTGTAAATTATCCTTTCTGTTTTGTGCGCTTTTGCGCTGTTTTTCTTAAAGGTCAATAATGATAATGCTATCGCAGTCTGATAAATAATCTCGCGCCGCCTGTTCCGTCTGAAATACCTTTTCAGGGCTTTGCGGCGCTCTGCAAGCCGCCCATGCGCCATTTTCAAGCAATGTCATAATTGCTATGCCCGTTTGCTTCTGCGCTGCAATCGCCTGTAAAGAGGCAATGCGGGCTTTAATGCTGTTATTCAAGGGCTTTGCCTCCGATCTCGTCACTCTCCAATTCCGGCAATTCCAGCTTGCCGCGCTCAATGGCTTCGTCAAGCATCTGATAGAGGGACAAGCTCAACGGGTCTATGCCCTCGACAGGATGGGGATACAGCACAATGCGTTTGCCGTCCGGCGTCACCGCGCCATACTTACGCAAATACGTAAACGCATCTTCTGCCGTGCGGAACTCACCGCCGCCCTCGACGATGAAGACCGTCTCATCGGCTGACAGCAACCTAAGGTATTCCCGCAACGCCGCAAGGCGGATATCAAAATTTTTCTTCATCGCTGTTCCTGCTCCCTTCGCCATGCTTCAAGCTCGTCAAGCTGCTGCATGATGTCTGTGATCTCCGTGTACTTCACCGTCTGCCGTAAAATCTCTGCTGCGGCGCTTACTCTTGTCTGCGCTGGTGCATCCTTGTCTTGCATGATCGTCGCCAACGTGTCCGCCGCGGCGTGCGCCCGTTCTTGCAGCACATTCCGTGCTGCCTCCGTTCGCTCTCGCCGTGCCTCGCTATACTTCCGCATAAACTCTTCGTCACGTTTTCGGCGATAGATCGTTTGTTCATTGATCTCAAGTTTTGCCGCCGCGCTCCGCACCGTCGCGGAGATCAAAAGCGCGTCAATAATGGTCTCATCTCTGATTTTCTTTGACAAAGTTTGAAAAGCCCCCTTTCCGGCTCTGCTTTATCTGACGTTGCATCGTTCTTTCAACGGTAGAATTCCACTAACGGCTTTCGAATACGCGGGTGCCGCAGGGCTCGTATTGCTTCCCGCCGCGCCTTTGCATCAGGCTTTTGACCAAGCCAAAACTCACTGATGATCGCGTCGCGCTGCGCATCTGTTAGTTGTGCAAGCGCCGCTTGCACGGCCTGTCGAAAATCCCGCTGTTCGATATCCTCAAAGGCTTCTGCCGCCGCTTCATCTGAGATTGTGTCACCAAGCGTCAGGTCGCTGTCCTCGTCGCCTATCGGCTCGTCCATTGACCGGCAAACGCTGTTGATGGGGTCACATCGCGTCCGCTGTGTTCGCTGCCCGCAGGCTTCTGTGAGCTCCGCCTTGAGCTTAATGCCGTACAGCGTGAGAAATTCACCCTTGTTCACATCCCATGTTGGCAGCGTGTCCATGAGGGAGATAAACGCCACTTGCAGAAGATCACTTTCCTCGACACCCGCACGGCCTTCCATTGCCCGCACCCACCTCAAGGTCTGCTGCCACGCAAAGCGTTCAACCGCCGCCCAAAGTCTCAGAATGTCCGCCTCGCCCGCCTGCACCGCTGCTGCAATTTCGCTTGTTCGCTCGCCTTGTGTGGCAAGTGGTTTTGCTTGCATATCCGCTCCTCCTGTGGTAAAATCAGAATTGACAATTCGAACTCACCACAAGAGCGGTCCTCCCCGATTTGGGGAGGGCTTTTTTATAAACGGAAATGTCTGTTCATTGCCCGTTCGAATTTATCACGGTCATCGACGGGCAGGTGCGGGATAAGCAGGCGTTGCAGTTCATCACGCTGACGGTAGCGGTCACGCTCACAGCGCGCGGGCTTGGTTGATTTTAGAATGCTGTACGCTTCCAAGATAGTCATAAATCCTCCGCCATAAAATTTGAATTTTGACCATCTTTTCTTTCTTCTCTCCTCCGATATTCATGTGCCACCCTCCAAAAATCCGCCCCGGCGTTTTTTCTCTGGCTCACGATACGGCTCCGAGAGCTCGGTAAACTTTTGATGCGCACCGTCAAAGCTCATCTGCACAACACCCTGCCGCCCGCGGCGGTTTTTCGCAACAGAAACCCCAACCGTGCCGAATTCATCGACGCGCCAGAGAAACAGCACCTTCGAGCCGTTCTGCTCCAACTCTCCGCTATCGCGCAAAGAAAGCAGGGTTGGGCGCTCGGTATCGTTGACACCACGGTTAAGTTGTGCCGCCGCAACGATGGGGATTTGCAGCTCGGAAGCAAGGTTTTTTAAGTCGCGGCTGATCTGTCCGAGCTCAAGATTTCGACTGTCTGCACGGCGGTCGGCCTGCATCAAGCCGAGGTAATCCACCACAATCAGCCGCAAATTATGAATCGTTGCCGCAGCACCGCGGATCTTGCTCACTGTCACGGCTGGCTTGTCCCAAAAATGAAGCGGCAAACGTTCCAGCCGATTCGACACGGCTGCAATATCCGTCCACGTCTCATCGTTCAGGTCGCGGTCGATCAGGTTATCCATTGTCGCCATACTGCGGCGCGCAAGTAAGCGCTCGGTCAGTTCAGACGCGCTCATTTCCAGCGAAACGAAAAGCGTTTCGTTCCCGGCTCTGGCTGCGCTTTCTGCGATATCAAGCAAGAACGCAGATTTGCCGACACCCGGACGAGCACCGACGATGATGAGTTGTCCGCCCTCGAAACCCTTCAAGACGCTATCCAGCTTTGGGAACCCCGTATCGATACGGGACTGCTCCGGTGCTGAAAGGCTCCACAAGGTCTCTGTAAGAGCCTGCGAGACACTTTTCAGCCGTCCGCCCGCATTGTCAAGGAGATGTGCCTTACAGAGTTCGGCAATCGCTGTCGCCGGATTCTCTTCATCGAGCGCCGCAAGCACACCATCGCGCAACCGCTTTTCCGCTGCGTGTTTATGTAGCAGGCGGGCATATTCCTCCGCGTTTGCGAGTGTTGGCGTTAGGTCGATACAATCGGCAAGAAACTGCCGGGGATCGTCCACAAGACCACGGAGACCATCGGCGGCAATGTTTACATCAAACGCCTTGCCGCGTGATACTGCGCTATCGGCAGCGTCAAAGACCATAGCGCAGGCGGAAATAGAGAAGTCCTCGACGCTCACGATCTGCCGAAGTTGTAAGACACGTTTTGGTTCAAGACAGACCGTTGCGGCCAGCGAGTATTCAAGAGCCGAGGTATCCTGCATCACGTTTCGCCTCCCATCTTCGCCAAGAGTTGAGTAAACTGCTTCCGAAACTTGCCTCCCGACAAGATGTTGCTCTGCCAGAATGAGTCGGACTGCGAAAACTGCAAAACCGCATTAATGTCCTCCCAGCTATGCTTGTCCAGCCTGTGGCACTTGTCAAAGTCCGCCGCCCAGCTTTGCAAGGTCGCTTCTGAATGCGCTGTGCAATTCGGCAAGCGTTCTTCGATCTGATCCGCGAGCCAGCGCGCAGCGCGGTACGGAAGTGAGTCGTGCTCAAAAACCTGCTTCGGTTTCTTCGTTCCGGCGGGAGGCGGAACGAGAGAATGATTTGAATTGAAATGTATTGAATTGGTATGATTCGTATACGCTTCGTTCAAAGGTATACGTTCGTATACGTCCGTATTCTCTCGAACACGATTCCATCTTGCTTCTATCGCCTTTTGGGCATTTTTGCAGCGATCTTGATATCTCTGTTTATCTGCGTCCAAAAGAGGTTGAACAAACCCCCATGTAATGGCCAGAGCAGGGCTATTAAAAGCCGGTTCTATCCCGTCTTCACCATAGCTGAAAATCGCATCCAAAAGCATCCCCTTTTCTTCAAGAGACAGGGCTTTTAGCCCCGGTCGCAAAGTGAAATAGAGCATCACTCCCGGTTGTTTCCCTCCGGCCATCAGTTTGTCTCCATTTGATCTTCAAGCCATTTTTCAAAAGCCTTTGCTGGAATCCTTACACAGTTACCAAGCCGAACAACGGGGAAGCCCGGCAAACGCATCCACCGATAGACTGTCGGTCTACTAACCCCCATTGCCGCAGCCAATGCCGTCGGTGTATATGCCAAAGATTCCATCAAATCGCCTCCCGTGACAGTTGTTCGATAACCTCAAAAATCTTAGACTTTTCCTCGTCCGGTAGCTCTTTGCGCAACTTAGAAGAGTACCTCGATTCCGAAATCCCGAGAGCTGCTGCAATTTGGTACTGCCGTAAATCGCTTCTTGCCATCGCAGCTCTGATATCGCAATTCATTTTCATCCTCTTTTCCTCCTTTACCCTTGACTTTTTCCCTCTCAAGAGGTAGTATATCAGCGAATAATAAATATTTTTCTTCTCTGATACTCGGAGTATAGCACAAGCGTTTCACAAAAACGATATTTCACTCTAATTTATTTCAGAGAATAATTTGAGTAGTTTCTTCGCAGAAAAGAGGGAAGCAAATATGGGAAGGCCATTACGAGTTTCAACACCAACAACTAAAGCATTTGCGGAACGATTATCGGACTTAGTTCAAGCGAAAAAGAATCAAGGACTAAGCCATGATGAGATCAGTAGAGAGATAGGCGTATCAAGTGGAGTTTTATCCGAATGGATGTCAGATAACAAAACGGCAAGTATTGAAAATCTTGCCAAGCTATCAAGGTACTTTTCTGTCACGTCCGATTATTTGCTTGGCCTGTCTGAAGCTAAGACAGCGGACAAAGATGTACAAATTGCTTGTAAGACAACGGGCTTATCCGCAGATGCTATCGAGTCGCTACGATTTGACCACAGCCAGTCAAAACGGCGCGATATATTTGCCTTTGAAGATTTCTTAATAAAGGAAAGCTATGTTTCTTTTTGGGCTGTTCAGATGCGCAATAGTGTCAAAAATATAGTTGAAGTTAATTCTCTTCAATCAAAATTAGGCTCAGATCTTGTAACGGATGAAACAAATTTTCACCGATGGCAGGCTATGCGTAGCTTTGAAAAATCTTTTAATAAGGCTGTGGAGGAATTTACCCATCTTTATTCAGAAGACTTAAAAATTGCAGACACAAATGCATATCTCGTTGCACGAAAAAAAGAGTTTGAAAAGTATCTAAAACGTATTGAAGAACTACAGTCAAGTCAAAAGTAAAAAACCGCCCCCGGTGTTGCAGCACCGAGGACGGTTATAGGGGGCAGCAAACGGAAAGCCTACTGCCCTCCAATCATAACAAATGCAGGAGGAAAAAGCAATGCCAAGAAAAGCAAATACCCGCGCCGCGTCGGGCGCAGGCAGCATCCGGCAGCGGCCTGACGGTCGATGGGAAGCCGTGTGACCGTCGGCAATGACCCGGGCACAGGAAAACCGATTCGCCGCAGCATCTACGGAGACACGCAGAAAGAAGTGTTGACCGCCATGCGCGACGCGCAAAAAGCGATCGACGACGGACTTTACATAGAGCCGACGCGCCTGACGCTTGCGCAATGGCTCGATATCTGGCAGAGCGATTATCTGCTCTCGCAGAAATACGGCACGGTCAAGACCTACAAGGCCCAAATCGCAACGCACATCAAGCCCGCCCTCGGCGCGGTGAAACTCACCAAACTCACGCCGCATATCATCCAGGGCTTTTACAACGATCTGCTCGCCAATGGCCGCATTGTTCCCAAACGGGACAAGCAGGGCAAGATCATCAAAAAGGGCGGCGTCGCCGTCACGGAGACCGCACCGCTCAACGCAAAGACCGTGCGCAATGTTCACGGCGTTCTGACAAAGGCCCTTTCTCAGGCCGTCAAGGTGGACTACATCGCACGCAATCCGTGTGACATGGTAGACCTTCCCCGCGTCGAGAAAGCGCAGATCATGCCGCTCACCGACGAACAGGTCAAGTCTTATCTCGCCGCAGCGGATACCGACAATGACTATGGAGATATTCTGAAAGTAATTCTCTTTACCGGCCTGCGTGAAGCCGAAGCGCTGGGGCTGACATGGGATTGTGTCGACTTCAAGAAAGGCACGCTCAAAATTTGCAAGCAGTTACAGAAGCGCCCCGCCGAAGCTGGCGGCTTCCAATTTGCCACCCTCAAAAACGACAAGACGCGCATCCTGCGCCCCGCCCCCTTCGTCATGGATATGCTGCGCGCCGTTCGCTCTAAGCAGGCGCAAAGGCGTTTACAGGCCGGTGATCTTTGGCAGGACTGGATAGACCCCGCCAAGCAGTACGCCGCCTGTCGGATCGTTTTCACAAATGCGCTCGGCGACCACCTGCACCCACAGCGTCTTTATGCACATCATAAGAAGATCGCAGCCAACGCAGGAGCGCCGGATGCCCGTGTGCATGATCTGCGCCACACCTTCGCCGTGCTCTCCCTGCAAAACGGTGACGACGTGAAGACCGTGCAAGAAAATCTCGGCCATGCGACCGCCGCTTTTACGTTGGACGTTTACGGCCACGTCTCAGAGCGCATGAAGGAGGACAGCGCCGCCCGGATGCAGGGCTATTTTGAAAATCTCAAAAAGGCATGAAAAAAGCTCCGTCGATCTCATCATCGGCGGAGCTGCTTTTGTCCCCGTTAAGGGGTAAAACTTTTCATTGGGGTAAACTTAGGGGTAAAACGTATTCTGTCAAAATGCAAATGCAACTTTTCTGCGTCAAAAGTGCCTAAATCACGCAGTAAAAGAAAGAACCGCAACTTTTCAGTCACGGTTCTTTGGCAGCGGGAGAAGGATTCGAACCCTCACATACGGAGTCAGAGTCCGCTGTGCTACCATTACACAATCCCGCTATATTGCATTGTTCGCAGCGCTGTGTCGTTCAGCGAACAAATGTTATTATAGCAGGAACTTTGCATTTGTCAACAGGAAATTTTCTAAAAAATCAAAATTTGGAAAATTTCTGTCTCTTCCCCACTTTCCCGTCACATCCAGATGGCGAACAAACGCAGCAGCGGCTCGAACACGCGGCGCAGGACGCTGCGCTTGGCCCACTCCTCCGCCGTGACGAGGTGGCTGCGGTCGACGATCATATCCATGTCCTCGAGCAGCGATTCGATCATCGGCGCGCTGTAGACCATCACGCCGCACTCATAGTCGAGCTCAAAGCTGCGGTAGTCCATATTCGCCGAGCCAACAAAGGCTGCTTCGCGGTCGACCATGATGCTTTTTCCGTGCAGAAAGCCAGGGGTATAGCGGTATACCTTTACGCCGTGTTTGATGAGCTCACCAAAGTACGACTCCGCCACGCAGTCGGCGTACCAGTGGTCAGGCTTGCCCGGCAGCATCAGCCGCACGTCCACGCCCCCGTCGCCCGCGATGCACAATGCACGCATCAGGCTCTCATCGGGGATGAAGTACGGCGTCGTGATATAGAGGAAGCGCCGCGCGCCGGAGATCATCTGGAGGAACACATCCTCGGCCGGATTGTCGGGGTTGTTCTGCGGTCCGTCGGTAAACGGCTGGCAGAAGCCCTCGCTTTTGACCGGCGTATGGGGGCGGTAATAGTCATGCTCGTTGTGCATCACGCCGCCGAGGTTCACACACATGCGGATAAAGCTTGCCGTCAGGCCCCAGGCGCCCTCGCCTTCAAGACATACGCCGCTGTCCTTCCAGTAGCCGAAGCGCTCGATGAGATTGGCGTACTCGTCGGCGATGTTCACGCCGCCGGTGTAGGCGACGTCACCGTCGATGCAGGCGATCTTGCGGTGGTCGCGGTAGTTGAAGTGCAGGCGGTTCACATACTCGTGCACGGGGTTGAAGATAAATACCTCGACGCCCACCTCGCGCAGACGGTCGATCGTCTCGCCGGAAAAGCGCTTGATGTTGCCGAAGTCGTCGAAGATGATCTTGACCTCAACCCCCTCGCGCGCCTTGGCGCAGAGGATCTTTTCAAGCTCATCCCAGAGCTTTCCCTCAGCCAGAATGAAGTATTCAAGGAAGAGGAAGCGCTCAGCCTTGGCTGCGCGGTCGATGAGATTACGCAGCAAAATCGCGCCCTCGGGCAGGTACGTGACAGAGGTATTCTGATAGAGCTGGAAGTCGCGGCGGCAGAGGTAGTTTGCCGTGCGCGACCAAGCGGGCAGCTGGCGCGTGAGCTTGTCGACGGCGATCTCACTGCGTATGCGCACGCTCTCCGGCTCGTCAGGAAAGCGCTTGGTGTTCTGCGGCAGATGGCGCTTCTGCGCCGCGCCGCCCCAGAGGAACCAGAGAATCATACCCACCGGCGGGGCCAGCAAAAGCAGGATGAACCAGATGAGCTTATAGGAAAGCTCACCTGGTTCATTGTAGATATGCACCGCAAGGAACAGCGCGCCGACCTGTACGACGCCGTAGGCCAGCGCCAGATACTCCTGCATAAAGTAGGAGATGGCGACAACAAAGCCGATCTGCACCGCAAGCAGGACGACGACCAGCATGATCCGCAGCGCCGCAGAAATGCGCCGCTCGCCCTTTTGCTGAATCTGGAATCCCTTCATCGCAGTCTCAGTCCCCTCCTGTTGGCTGTTCCCTGTTTTTTATTTTTTGTTTTCCTCAGTTCTTCTCGTAGCGCTCGTTCTTCTCGTTCAGAAGCTCGGTCTTGATATCGTAGAGCTTCTGCGAGAGGTCCACATAATAGTTATGCGGGTTATCGAAGCGCTTGACCTCGTCCCAGAGGGTATTGACCTGCTCGGCGCAGTATTTTTTGATCTCCTCGATGCCGGGACGCTTGTAGACGAGCTTGCCTTTCTGGTAGATGGGCACGAGCAGCTCGCGCGCTTCGAAGTGATAGACTTCCTTACGCTTCCACGTGGCGTCGGGGTCGAAGATCTCAAGATTCCGGCTGTCGTCCACGGTCTCGTCGTAGACCGTCAGATAGTCGGCGATGGCCTTGCCGGTGTCACGGCCATAGAAGCGGTAGAGCTTCTTGAAGTGCGGTGTCGTGATCTTGCCGACGTTCTCGCTGATCTTGATCTTGGGGACGATATTGCCGTCCTTGTCCTCCACTGCGACGAGCTTATAGACGCAACCGAAGACCGGCTCGCTCTTGGCGGTAATGAGACGCTCGCCGACGCCGAAGGCGTCGATCTTCGCGTCCTGCATCCAGAGATCCTGAATAAGGTACTCGTCGAGCGAGTTCGAAACGGTGATGGTGCATTCCGTCCAGCCCGCCTCGTCGAGCATCTTGCGCGCCTTGCGGGAAAGATAGGCGATGTCGCCGCTGTCCAGGCGGATGCCGCACTTTTTGATGCCAAGCGGCTTCAAGATGTCGTTGAACGCTTTGATGGCGTTGGGAATGCCGGACTTTAAGGTATTATAGGTGTCGACAAGCAGGACGGCGTTCTGCGGATAGTATTTGCAGTAGGTCGCGAATGCGTCATACTCCGTGTCGAACATCTGCACCCAGGCATGGGCCATCGTGCCGAGCGCGGGCGTGCCGTAGAGCTGGTCGGAGATGGTGCAGGCAGTGCCGCAGCAGCCCGCAATATAGGCAGCACGAGCGCCGTCGATGGCGGCGGCGGAGCCCTGCGCGCGGCGGGAACCGAACTCCATCACGGCGTGGCCCTTGGCGGCGCGGACGATGCGGTTGGCCTTGGTGGCGATCAAGCTCTGATGGTTCACGGTCAAAAGCGCGAACGTTTCAAGCAGCTGCGCCTCGATCGCGGGCGCGCGCACGACGACCATCGGCTCTTTCGGGAAGACGGGCGTGCCCTCGGGCACGGCGTAAATGTCGCCGCTGAAGTGGAAGTCTGCAAGATAGTCGAGAAATTCCTCGCAGAAGATACCTCTCCCGCGCAGGTAGTCGATGTCCTGCTGGTCGAAGTGCAGATCCTCGATATAGTCGATCAGCTGGTCGAGGCCGGCGGCAATGGCGTACCCGCCTCCGTCCGGCACCGAGCGGAAATAAACGTCGAAATAGGTAATGCGATCCTGGAACCCTGCTTTCAAGTAACCATTGCCCATAGTCAACTCGTAGAAGTCGCAGAGCATGGTCATATTGAGCTTCTGATCGGTTTTCATAGTCACCTCATAGTGTCACGGCGCGGACTGTGCCGCGCCTTGTAATAGGTGCATTATATCTTGCATACCAAAATAAAGCAAGGCTTTCCGCCCTTTTTCCGCTTTTTACTTGACTTTATCCATTGCGTCCCCTATGATAAAGGGACTTTCTAAAGAAACGGAGCATCACAATGGGTGTTATTTTAGGCATTGACATCGGCGGTTCGAGCACGAAGATCGTCGGTCTTGCCCCCGATCTTTCCGTCATCGACATGCTGCGCGTCAAGGCTGACGATCCGCTCACCTCGCTCTACGGCGCGATGGGCAATTTCCTTTCCACACATCATCTCCAGCTCTCCGACATCCGCCACATCGCGCTCACGGGCGTAGGCTCTTCGTATGTCGAGGGCGATATCTACGGCGTGAAGACCATCAAGGTCGAAGAATTCCCCTCTGTCGGCGTGGGCGGCCTTGCCCTCTCGGGCAAGGAGCACGCGGTCGTCGTCAGTATGGGCACGGGCACATCGTTTCTCTGGGCCAACAAGGGTGGAGAGATCCGTCACCTCATCGGCAGCGGCGTGGGCGGCGGCACGCTCGCGGGCCTCAGCTCGCTCACAACAGGCGTGCACCAGTACGCGCTGATCCGCAAGCTCTGCCAGGACGGCGACCTCAGCCACATCGACCTGACGATGGCCGACCTCTCGCGCGAGCAGGTGGGCGATCTGCCGCCCGAGGCCACGGCGGCGAACTTTGCCAAGGTCGCCGACGACGCGACGCCGTCGGACAAGATGCTTGGCATCGTCAACCTGGTGCTCCAGTCCATCGGCACAATGTCGGTGCTCGCGTGCAAGTGCTGCGGCACGGACACGGTCGTCCTCACAGGCGCGCTGACGATGCTGCCGCCGGCAAGGGAGACGTTCGAGCTGTTCAAACAGCTCTACCATGTCAATTTTATTATTCCCGAAAACGCGACGTTTGCTACCGCCATCGGCGCGGCGCTGTACAGCGTGAGAGAAAATTGACGAAAACTATTCAAGAAAGTGCCTGCCATCCGGCGGGTACTTTTTATTTTCAAACGCTTGTTCTATTTCGCATTTTATGCTACACTGTTCGTGAAACGAGGTGAACACGATGGACCGCATCATTCTGCACTGCGACTGCAACTGCTTTTACGCCTCCTGCGAGCTTTTGAGCCATCCTGATTTGCGCCAGCTTCCCGTCGCGGTCTGCGGCGATCCAACGGAGCGCCACGGCATCATCCTGGCCAAAAACGAACCGGCGAAGCGCTGCGGCGTCAAAACGGCGGAGACCATCTGGAAGGCCAAGCAGAAGTGCCCCGGCCTCATCCTGCTGCCGCCGCACCACCGCCTCTACGCCGAATACTCAAAAAAAATCAATGCCGTCTACGGCGAGTACACTGACTTAGTCGAGCCGTTCGGCATCGACGAGAGCTGGCTGGATGTGACAAATTCCCTCCACCTCTTCGGCGGGGACGCCAGAGCGCTCGCCGACACGCTGCGAGGCCGCATCAAGCGCGAATTTGGACTGACGATCTCGGTCGGCGTGTCATTCAACAAGGTGTTTGCCAAGCTCGGCAGCGACTATAAAAAACCTGACGCCACGACCGTCATCGCACGCGACAACTGGCGCGACATCGTCTTCCCCCTCCCCGTCGGCGATCTTTTGTTCGTCGGCCGCAGCGCACAGGAGCTGCTCGGCCGCTACGGCGTGCGCACGATCGGCGAACTCTCAAAATGCAGCGAGGAAATGCTCGAAACCCTGATGGGCAAAATGGGCTCGCAGCTCTACCGCTATGCCAACGGCCTCGACGACTCCCCCGTCCGCGGAGCGGCGGACCGCGGGCCGATCAAATCCGTTGGTAATTCGACGACGTTCCGCCGCGACCTGACGCGCTGGGATGAGGTGCAAAGCGGCATCTCGCTGCTTTCTGACAGTGTGGCGATGCGCCTGCGGCGCTACGGGCTCTACTGCGGCGGCGTACAGGTCGGCATCAAAAACAGCCGCTTTCAGGTCTTTTCGCGCCAGACGACGCTCGACCACAGCACGCACCTGATGCGCGAGATCAACGATACCGCGCTCCGCCTTGCAAAGGACTTGTGGAAAGCACCCGACCCTATCCGGCTCCTCTCCGTCACGGCACTGCATCTGACCGAAGAAGCGCAATCCTACCGCCAGCTCGACCTGCTCGGCACGGACGACACACAGCAGGAAAAGCAGGAAGCCGTCGAATCTGCAATGGACGCCCTGCGCAAAAAATTCGGCCGCGGCGTCATCTCCTACGGTACCGCCGAAGACACCATCAGCGGCGAAAAAATCGAACGGGATTAAATGCGCCGCAGGCTTTCGCGCCCGCAGGCGCGAAATGATCTTAATCGTAAATTCCGACGACATGTGCGTCGGAATTTACTCTTCTCACTCCGCGCGTGTCGCAGCCGCCCCGCGGGCGGCAAGGCACGAAGCGGAGTGCAATTTTATCGGAGAGACGGCTTCGCCATCTCTCCGATAATCTCAAA
>OJNT01000559.1_pt1 | contig 29269 bp, 20 predicted proteins | sample 1597981 | NCBI WGS metagenome assembly OJNT01 (sample SAMN01915211, study PRJEB22387) | human gut metagenome | isolation source: stool | host: Homo sapiens | place: USA
CAACACGTCCCGTGGTATGTCTGTTACCGGACGAACCAGCATGTCTGACGGTGCCAGTGCAGAAAAGGGCTTCTATCTTTCCGGCGGAGAAACCTACACATACAGCGTGTGGGTGTACAGTGAAACTGCGGAGCGTTTTCATCTGTCTCTTTCCTGTGCAGATCTGGACACGGCACAGGAAACGGAAACCGAACTGACGGCAAAACAGACCAGAGCCGGCAAATGGACGAAGCTTTCCGCTTCTTATCGTGCACCGGAAAACAGCGGCGAATTCCGGCTGACCATTACCACAGACAGCACCAACGATTTTGTGTTTGATGATGTCACCGTAACAGGAAAGCAGGACAGCAACGAGGTTTCTGCGGCGGCTGCGGAAAAGGGACTGAAAGACGAGTTTGCCGATTATTTTCGGGTGGGCAATATTCTCAACGGCAGTACTGTAAAGAACTCCACCATTACTGCCAGCGTGCTGAAGGACTATAACAGCATCGAGTGCGAGAACGAAACCAAGCCAGATGCAACACTGGTGCAGTCCCAGTGCAGCGAAACGAATATCGGTGTTTCTCTGAATAATGCTGCCAGCATCATGGACTTCTGCGTGAATAATAACATTGCCATGCGTGGTCATACGCTGGTGTGGCATAGCCAGACACCGCTGTGGTTTTTCAAAGATAACTTCAATGCCAGCGGAAACTGGGTTTCCTCGGCAGTCATGGATCAGCGTATGGAAAGCTACATCAAAAATATGTTTGCGGCAATCAAGACCCAGTATCCGGATCTGAATCTCTATGCCTACGATGTGGCGAATGAGTGTATCAGCGACGACAGCAACCGTACTGCCAACAACGGCGGCACCAGAGAGCCGGGTGAGAACATCAGCGGACAATCACCATGGGTACAGGTCTACGGCAGTAATGCCTTTGTGGAAAAAGCCTTTACCTATGCACGGAAATATGCACCGGAAAGCTGTGCTCTCTACTATAACGATTACAATGAGTATTGGGATCACAAGCGGGATGCCATTTATAGTATGTGCAAGTCTCTCTATGAAAAAGGCTTGCTGGACGGCATTGGCATGCAGTCCCACATCAACGCAGATTATGACGGATTCTCTGGCGTGTCGGCATACACCACGGCAATGAAGAAATTTCTTTCCATTGGCTGTGATGTGCAGATCACAGAATTGGACATCACCATGGAAAACGGCAAGTACACTCTCCAGCAGCAGGCGGATAAGTATAAGGCAATCTTTCAGGCTGCCATGGACTGGAACAAAAATCCCAGCTCAGACGGCAGAGTGACCGCCGTGTGCATCTGGGGGCCGAACGATGCCAACACATGGATCAAAACGGAGAACACTCCGCTGCTGTACGATACCAATCATCAGCCGAAGCTGGCATATACCACACTGACCTCTATGATCCCCCAGTCGGAGTGGGGCGACGGCAGCAATCCCGGCGGCAATGACAAACCCATTGAACCGAATGAATACGGCTGGTATTTCCAAAGCACATTTGAGGGCGATACAGACAGCTGGGAAGGCAGAGGCAGTGCAGATGTTCTCACCAGCGGCAGAACCGCCTATGTGGGCAGTGAAGCATTGTTGGTGCAGAACCGGGCGGCTGCGTGGAATGGTGCCGGAAGAACACTGAATCCCAAGGTGTTTGTACCGGGAAAAGAATACAGCTTTAGCGTTAACGTGGAATACTTTGACGGCGATGCAACCGACCAGTTTTTCCTGAAACTGGCATATACCGATGCCAACGGCGAGGCACAGTACGCTACCGTGGCAGAGGGAACTGCCGTCAAGGGCGAGTGGGTACAGCTTGCCAACAAAAACTATCAGATTCCGGCAGATGCCACGAATATGGTGCTGTATGTGGAAACCGCAGAAAGTACAAATAACTTCTATCTGGACGAGGCGATCGGTGCTGTGGGCGGAACGTCCATCATCGGTGCAGGGGAATCCAAACCGTTCCATCGGGGCGATGTCAATGCAGACGGTGTCATTAACGGCATAGATCTGGCACTGGCACGACAGGGCGTTTCCGGTGCATTCTCCGGCAATGCAGCAAGTCTGGCAGCAGACGTAGACCAGAGCGGCAGTGCAGACGGTACAGACCTCCAGCTGATTCAGGATTATCTGCTGGGAAAAATCACAGAATTTCCGATCGCAGAAAAAACTGTGGATACAGCAGCAATGGAAAAGCTGTTTGCCGGAATTACGCCAGCTGCCAGCTATAAAGCAGAAGGGGAAAATAACCCGCTGTTTACCCAGCGATTCGGAGCTGACCCTGGTGTCATGGAGTATAACGGCAGAGTGTATGTCTACACCACCAACGATGTCATTGAGTATGACAGCAATGGAAATGTCACCGAAAATACCTACGCACAAGTCAACAAGATCAACTGTATCTCCTCTGATGACATGGTAAACTGGACCGATCATGGTGCGATTCCGGTGGCAGGTACAGAGGGAATCGCCAAATGGGCAACTTGTTCCTGGGCACCCTGTGCCGCACACAAGACCATCAATGGCAAGGAAAAGTTTTTCCTCTATTTCTGTAACGGCGGAAATGGTGTCAGCGTGCTGACCGCAGACAGCCCCACTGGTCCGTGGAGCGATCCGCTGGGAAAGGCACTGGTTACCAGAGCCACACCCAATTGCGGTGATATAACATGGCTGTTTGATCCGGCAGTTATGGTAGACGATGACGGGACGGGTTATCTCTGCTTCGGCGGCGGCATACCGGACGGAAAGGATGCCATGCCGGGGACTTCCCGTGTGGTAAAACTGGGCGAAGATATGATCAGTCTTGTCGGAACACCGGTAACCATTGAAGCACCATATCTGTTTGAGGATTCTGGTCTCAACAAGATCGGAGATACCTACTATTACACTTACTGCTCCAACTGGAATACTTCCGGAAATTCCTATGGTATGACCAGCGCTGCCATTGAGTATATGACTGCCAGCAATCCTCTTGGTCCGTATACTTATGGCGGAGAACTGTTTCCGAATCAAGGAAATTTTTTCGGACTGTACGGCAATAATCATCATTCCATCTGTGAGGTAGACGGACAGCTGTATTTGTTCTATCATAACCGCAGTGTAGAAAAGGCAATGGGGATCGAGGGCAACTATCGCAGCCCGCAGGTGGATCAGATCACAATGAACGGTACGAAAATCAATACGGTTACCGGCACAATGAAAGGAATCGCACAGCAGAAGTCTGTGGATCCCTACGTCAAAAATCCGGCAGAGATGATGTCCAACCAAGCCGGTATCAATGTTCGCGGACTGGGCGATACAGTTGTCACAGAGATTGACAAAGGCGACTGGATCAAGGTCAGCGGTGTTGATTTTTCCAAGGGTGCATCGCAGATCGTTCTGACAGCATCTTCAAAGTCCGGCTGTGCAGTGAAGATCTGCACCGGTTCTCCCACGGGAAAAGCTGTTGGATACGCAGAAATTCCGGCGGGCGGTAAGATGTCCGAAGTTTCGGCTGCGGTACAGGGACTTACCGGAAATCAGAATTTGTACTTTGTATTTAGTGGTCAGGCAGAAATGGACTGCTGGATCGCAAAGTAAAAAATGATTTTCTCCCCAATGGGAAGAATCATTTGCAATAAACCTCTGCGGTTCTGTTCCAATCCGCAGATAAAAAAAGAAATCTCTGAAAATCCATGTTGTTCCAAGGAGTTTTAGGATTTTGTTTCTTTGAAAAACGGTGGCTTTTTGAACTGAGTCCAAAAAGTCAGACAAAAATTCAAAAGAAAATTTATACAAAGCGACTAAGAGAAATCTTGGTCGCTTTTGTTATACAGCTTGATGTCTGAATTCTACGGGAGATTGACAAGCGGTGCTTTTTCTGCACTTTCCATCAACGCCTCCTGCATGAAGTACTGACCGACATTTCTGGGAAGCACACCGTAGGGACTGGCTTTTTTATACTTCACAGTGAGAAAAGTGACATTCTTCTCGCACCATGCCTATAGAATTTCAATTCCTTTCTCCCCTTGAAAACCCAGTTTCCAAAACACCACAGTTCAACAAACGCATGTTTGACACTTGTCATATGCTGCAATTTTTCCAGCCAATGGATTCACATCCATTCACTGCCTATTTTTGATGTTAGCGTGTTCCAAGAAAGACAGCACAAAAAAGCACATCACTCTTTGCATCCATTTCCTGCAAAAAGTAATGTGCTTCTTAGCCTTCTTATGCTTCTGAAAGGCTTTCCGATCTCATCAAGCCATGGATTTCCTGCCGATTCGGCATCACCTTTAACGCACCCTTTCGCGTCGTAATCAGCGATGCTCCGGCATTTGCAAAATGCAGCAGCTCCAGAAGCTGCTCTTTCGTGAGCTTGTCTACTTCATGCTCCAGCACATAGTTCAGCACGCAACCGAAAAATGTGTCTCCTGCACCAGTTTTTTCCACGGATTTCACATCATAGACCGGTGCTTTTGCCGCTGCATTTCTCGTATAGGCACAGCTTCCGTTTCCGCCCAGCGTGATGCAGATCAGCTGCATTTGCGGATACTTTTCCAAGAGTTCCCTTGCTGTCCGGTCGTAGTCCGAATGCCCGAACATAAACTCCACCTCATTGTCTGAGATTTTCAAAAGATTGCATTTGGAGAACCCGTATTCGATTTCGGTTCTTGCATCTTCAAGATTGTTCCAGAGCGGTTCCCGCAGATTCGGGTCAAAAGAGAGCATCGCTCCGCTTTCTGTCGCAGCATCTATGGCAAATCTGGTGGCTTCCCGAACGCCTGCATGGGTCGAGGAAAGCGTCCCAAAGTGAAAGATTCTGGAATCCTGAATCAAATCTGTACGCACTTCCTGCCTGGTCAGCATCATGTCAGCACCCGGATTGCGAATAAAGCTGAACTCCCGTTCACCGCCGGCAAAGGTATGCACAAAGGCAAGTGTCGTCGGAACACCTGCATCTGCCACCAGGCCGTCTGCACAAATTCCAACCTTTTTTATGGTTTCAGAAAGCTGCCTGCCGAACATATCTGCTCCGACTTTTCCAATGAACGCCGTATGCTTTCCCAGCTTAGAAAGCATGGCAAGCACATTACAGGGAGCGCCGCCCGGATTCGCTTCCAGCAAGGGATTTCCCTGCGGACTGATTCCGTTTTCGGTAAAATCGATCAGCAGTTCGCCCAAAGCTGTTACATCATATTTTTTCACCGCATTCACCTTACTCTATCGTATACAACGTATATGCTTCGCCAGTGACTACATCCGACAATCCGTATACCACACTGCTGATCACAGCTTCGCCCTGATTGGCATAGACTTCGATCAAATTGGAGTCTACATAGATCTCCAGTTCACAGCCGTCCCTGAGTACCGGTGTTTCCGCAGTCAATCGATATTTGCTGTCTTTCACAAATACAGCAGAGCGATCTGTGAAAAGCTTGTCCTGTTCCCGCCAGATCCGGTATCCTCCAATGTTGATACACTCGCCATTTTTCAGCGAGGTCTTTACCAGATAGCCAGACTTGCCCGCCTGCTCCGGCAAAGAAATCTCCTTGGTAAAAGCGTTTTGGATATGCGGATGAGGGCGAAAATAAATACGATCGTTCTTCACAGAAACCACTCTTGGAATACACATCATGCCGTTCCACTTACCGTCTACTGCCTGCGGCATTCTCATCCATGCAATAACAACACGATTGCCATTTTCATCAGTCGTACTCTGCGGAGCATAGAGATCCAGCCCATAGTCCAAAAACTGATTGTTATCTGCAAGCTGCATCGTTCCGGTCGCTTCATCGAATGTGGAGAACAGACAGATCGCTGCGGAATCATACGCTTTTCCATCGTTCAAAAAAGCCATGGGAGAAAACACCGTAATCCCCTTACCATCCACCTCAAAATAGTCCGGGCATTCCCACATCCAGCCGAAGTTGTCCTTTTCCACGTGGCTGAGATATTTCCAGTTCTGCAAATCCCTGCTCTGATAAATCAGCAGTCTGCCCTTTTGGGCAACAGAACTTCCCAGTACCATGTACCACGCATCTGTTCCACGCCATACCTTCGGGTCACGAGTGTGCGTTTTACTGCCGATCTTACCTTCTGCAATTGGGGGAATGATTGTCTTCTTTTCTTGAAGGTTATCAAAAGTCATACCGTCTGTGGAAGAGATCATCATCTGTGCCGAGAGAAACTGATCGTTCCGACAGTGGTTAATGTTCTCCGGATCCTCCTCCAGATAGTTGACACCGGTATAATACAAGTACATCGTTCCGTCCTGCTCCACAGCACTGCCGGAGAAGCAGCCGCTGCGGTCGTCGGTCTTGGTAGGATACAGGGCGATTCCCTTTTCCTCCCAGTTCACCAGATCCTTGCTGACAGCGTGTCCCCAGTGCATTCTGCCCCACTGCGGTGCATAGGGAAAGCACTGATAAAACAGATGATACTGTCCCTTGTACCAGATAAATCCGTTCGGATCATTGATCCAGCAATTCGGGGCTTTGAAATGAATTTTCTGCATAGTATCCTCCTAATTAGAAAAGACTCTCTTCGGTTTGCATATCAAAAAAGTGCATTCTGGACGGAACAAAGGCAAATTCTATGGCATCTCCGGGCTTGCTGATCTCATATTTGGATACTCTCGCCACCGAGGCAGTGCCACCGAAGTTAAAGTACAGATTGTTCTCATTTCCCATAACTTCTACGCTGTCCACCGTTGCAGACATGATATTATCCTTGTAAAGATCCAGATTCTGCGGATCCAGCTTGATGTCCTCGCCACGAATGCCAAGAACCAGCGTTCCCTGTCTGCCGTCCAGTTTCGATACCACAGATTCCGGCAGCTGCATCTTACTGCCGTCGGAGAAAGTCATGGTATTCCCTTCCACTTTCACCTCATAAAAATTCATCTGCGGCGAACCGATAAATCCTGCCACAAACTTATTTGCCGGATGCTCATACAAGTCCATCGGCTTTCCTACCTGCTGGATCACACCGTCTTTCATAATGACAATGCGGTCTGCCATAGTCATTGCCTCTACCTGATCGTGCGTCACATAAATAGTGGTACTGCCCAGTTGCCGGTGCAGCTTGCTGATCTCGCTTCTCATGCTGACTCTCAGTTTAGCATCCAGATTGGAAAGCGGTTCATCCATGAGAAACAGCTTCTGATCCTTGACAATTGCACGTCCCAATGCTACTCTCTGCCGCTGACCGCCGGAAAGATTCTTCGGCTTCCGATAACGATATTCCGAAAGTCCCAGAATATCGATTGCCCAATCCACCTTCTTCTTGATTTCCGCTGCCGGCACCTTCATATTCTTCAAACCATAGGAAATGTTCTTTTCCACTGTCATGTGCGGATAGAGGGCGTAGTTCTGAAATACCATAGAGATGCCGCGATCTCTCGGCAAAACTGCATTCATACGCTTTCCGTCAATGTAGAAGTCGCCACTGGTGATTTCCTCAAATCCGGCAATCATACGAAGTGTGGTCGATTTTCCGCAACCGGACGGCCCAACAAAAGCGATGAATTCACCTTCTTCAACGGAAAGACTGAAATCGGTTACGGAATTTTTATCTGCACCTGCATATTTCTTACAGATGTTCTTCATTTCAATAAAGCTCATAAGTTAACCCTCCTTGGAACCTGTGGAAACGACACCCTCTACAATCTGCTTGGAGAAAAGGGCATAGATAATAATAACCGGAATGGTAATCAGGGTGATGACAGCAAGTGTCTGTCCCATGGTTGTATTGTCGTTGGATGTGATGGAGTTCAAACCGATCTGAGCGGTCAGAAGATCGCTGGACGTGAACACCAGTGACGGCCAGAGGTAATCATTCCATACATTCAGGAATGTGAAAACACTGACAGTTGCTACGACTGTTTTGGACATCGGCAGCACCATTGTAAAGAAATACTTCACAGGATTGCAGTGATCCAGCTGTGCAGCCTCCCATACATCATCGGGCAGGCTGACAAAAACCTGACGGAACAGGAAAATATTAAACGGATTGACGATCATCGGAAGCACATAACCAAAAACGGTATTCAGCAGTCCCATTTTGGAAACGAACATAAAGTTGATGGTGATAATGGTTTCTGTCGGAATGATCATCAGCATCATGATGATCGCCAGCCATCTGTCACGAAACGGAAACTTGATCTTTGCCAGAGCATAACCTGCCAGGCCGTTGACGATCACACCAGCCACGATCATGATTGCTGCATAGAACAACGTGTTTGCCATGAACCGGAGGAATCTGGTGTTGAACAAAATTTCCTTATAGTTATCGAAAAATCCCTTTTCCGGTGCGGGCGGAATAAATGCACTGACGGAATTCATATCTGCTGTGATCGCAGCGTCCGGTTTAAACGAATTTGCAATCATCCAAATGACTGGAAACAGGAAGAATAAGGACAGCACCAGCATTACTGCAACAAGGATTCCATTAGCGATTTTTTGCTTTTTTGTTTTCATGTTTCTCCTCCTTGTCCTTTGTCAAAAATGTTTGAATCATGGTGAGTATGACAACGAATACAGTAAAGACGATCGCCATTGCCGAAGCAAGACCAATTTCCCAGTTTACCGTACCGGTTTCGTAAATATCATAGACAATGGTATAGGTCGAATGAGACGGACCACCACCGGTCATTACCATCGGCTGCACGATCATACGGAATGCACCAATGGTTACTGTAATAAAGACGAACACACAAAGCGGTTTCAGCTCCGGCAGTGTGATATTCTTGAATTTGCTCCAGCCGCTGGCGTGATCCATTTCCGCAGCTTCATAGAGTGCCGGATTGATTGCCTGTAATCCGCCGAGGAATATGATCATCTGATAACCGACACCCTGCCAGACACTCATCAGTGCAATGGAAGGCAGTGCCTGATTGGCACCATAGATAAACGGCTGTGCATCAATGCCAAAGTGAGAGAGAACCGTGTTCAGAATACCCTCCGGACTATAGATCTGCATCCAGAGATTTGAAACAACTGCCAGGGACATGACTACCGGAATAAAAAATGCGACCTTGAAATATTTCTTACAAACTGTGACTTTGTTGATAAGCAGTGCCAGCCCCAATGCTCCCAGCGTTTGTAGCGGAACAATGATCAGTACAAACTTAACGGTATTTCCAAAAGCTGTGGTAAACAGATCGTCCTTAAAAATGGTACTGAAATTTTCCAGTCCTACAAAATGTGTCAGCTTTGGATTCAATGCAAAATAATCTGTAAAGCTGTAAATCAATGTGAGTATCATCGGAATGAACAGGAACACCGTCATCAGGACCAGTGCCGGTCCGAAAAAAGCCATTCCGAGAATGGAATTCGATTTCTTTTTCATGTTATCTTGTGTAACGCTTGAGCTTTGCGTTGATCCTTTCTACAGATTTATCCATTTCGTCTGTGACGTTTTTGCCGCTCAATCCAACGTCCTCCAGAACCTGCTGAAACGATGTGCTGACCTGCGGATAAACAGGTGTTTTCGGTCTGGGATGACCATAATCTCTCAGCTGTTCGTAAAGTGCCTTATAATTTTCGTCTTCCTCAAAAGTGGTGATCTGGTCATATGCCGCATAAGTGGAAGGCATACTCTTGGTTTTCTCATAGAGAAGAACGCCGCTGTCCACACCGCTCATCCATTTTACCAGCTCTGTAGCGGCTTCAATGTGTTCCGTTTTTGTAGTGGCAGCATATGCCCAGGAACCAGTCGGCGTATATCTGCCGCCGTCCCAGTTGTCACTGACAATATACGGTGCAACACCAAGGTCGATGTCACTGTAGCTCTGATAGATCGTGTTGACTTCCCATGCACCGTCAAACTTGAACGCTGCACGTCCGCTTTCAAACAGGTTTTCAATGGGCGTTGCTGACATATACTTGTTTTCCACCAGTCCTCTGAAGTACTGGAACACCTCCGCATTTTTGTCCGAGTTGAAATACCCGTCTGCGGTAAGACCATCCTCACTAACGAGATCGCCGCCATTGGACCAGATAAACGGAGCATAGTAATAGATGCTGGATTCGCCGACCGGAAAGGTCATGTCCAATGGATATCCGTTTTTGCTGTCCATGATCGGTTTCAGCTGCTCCAAAATATCCAGAAATTCCGAGAATGTCCAAGGGTGATCCTTATCGGGCACTTCAATTCCTGCTTCTTCCAGAATCGCCTTATTATAATAGAGACCTACGCTGGATTCCATGGCACCGAGTGCATATAACTTGTCATCGACCGTTCCCTGATCCAGAATGGAATCCAGATAAGCCGATTTTTCTTCCTCGCTCAATTCGGAAAGCGGCTGAATAATACCGTTTGCTGCATAGGCAGAAATATTCGGTCCGTCTACGGTGATGACATCAGGAAGATCTCCCGACATAACCGAAGCATTGATCTTATCCGAATAACCACCGCCGCTGTCATTTCTCGGAATAAATTCAATGTCTGCAAAATAGGTTCCGTCATACTTTTCATTGAAGCGTTCCACCGACGCTTTATAAGCTTCGCCTTCCGGTGTGTCCTCAATGGTATGCACCCACATGCTGATATACTGCTCTCCCTCATCATATCCCTTTACATCACCGGGCTTTACGGTTTTGCTGCACCCTGTAAGCGGAACTGCACTCGCCAGAATTGAAAGAGCCGTCAGAAATAATGGTAGCTTTTTCATCGCTTTTTCCCTCCTTCTTTTTAAGTAACCGGTTACTTTACTGATTACAGTATATCATGGAACCAGTTACTTGTCAAGATTTTTTCTGATTTTTGTGGCAATTTCTAAAAATCCTGAAAACGTTTTGTGCAATTCTACAAAACTGGTTACTTTACTAATTCTTTTATTGATTCAAAAACCGTTGTGTGCTATAATGAAGAGAGAAACAGGAGGCATGAAAAATGGCGAAAAAAAATGTAACCTTTGCAGATATTGCAGCATACACCGGCTTTTCCAAAACAACGATCTCCCGATATTTTAATAATCCGGACTCCATCACTGTGAAAAATCAGGAAAAGATCGCAAATGCCTTAGAGGTGCTGGACTATAAGGAAAATAAACTGGCAAGAGTCATGGCAAACGGCAAAACAGAAATGGTTGGCGTGATCATTCCCAATTTATACATGCACTATTATTCGGATATGCTGGATCACATTATTTCTACTTATGAGGAATACGGTTATAAATTCATCGTATTTGCAGGGAACGAGGATGCCGATGTAGAGCGGCGATATATTCAGGAGCTTCTCGCCTATAAGACAGAGGGCCTGATTATTTTAAGCCACACACTTGCCTCCGAAGAACTGGCAGAATACCATATTCCCATTGTTACCATTGAGCGGGAAGACGAACATGTGTGCAGTGTCAATACAGACAACTACATGGGTGGCGTGCAGGCGGCAACCGTTCTCGCCAAAAGCAGCTGCGACATTCTGATCCATGCAAATGCAGATTTTCCAAATACCATTCCAGCTTACGGACGAATTCAGGGATTTCAGGATTTTTGCGAAACAAACGGGTTGGAACATCGCATCATGATTCGGGATTTTGGTGCCAGCTTTGAAGAAAATAGTGCAGAGATCACAAAGTTTTTGCAGGAGATCGAAGAAATTTATCCCGAAAAAAATGTGGGAATCTTTATGCCCAATGACACCCACGCCAACATTCTGCTCAATCTTATTATACGAAAATATGGCACATTGCCGGAACGATATAAAATCGTTGGTTTCGACAACTCTCCCGTTTCCAGAGAGGCGATTTTTCCCATTACCACAGTTGGCCAACAAATGGACAAAATCGCACAGGAGGCAGTAAAACTGCTTTCACTGCAAATCAGCGAACGAAAAAAACGCAGACCCAAGCCGCTTGCCGCACCGATTCACAAGGTGCTTACACCAGTTCTGATCCGCAGAGAAACTACAAAATAAAAGCAATCCCCTTATCCGCAGAATGCCGATAAGGGGATTTTTTATAAAACGTTCCAAAAGGCAACGTATTACATTAGAGTTTATTTCGTGATAGATTGTCAAATCAAGTATGACACAATCAAAAATAGGATTTTTTCACACACATCTTCCATTTTGATACGTTTTCGTTTATTCTTCCCACAACGATTCCATAAATCGCACGAAGGCTGCTTTGCCTGTCTCACTTCTCCGGAATACACCAGCATCTAACAAAACCTGCTCGAACACCTTCCCCACTTCTGTGTGCAAGATATCCCATGCATTTTCTGCTGAAAATTCCGGATGCTGTTTCAAAATGGAAACAGCCCAGTCAGCATGTGATGCGGTCAGCGGATTCGCCGTCAAATCTGCACCAGAAAGCATTGCCGTTCTCACAGCATCCAGTTCCACTGCAAGACGTGAGGGCAGCACTGCAAGCCCCATGACCTCGATCAGGCCGATGTTTTCCTTTTTGATGTGGTGCAACGACGGATTGGGGTGGAATAGTCCCAGCGGACGTTCTTCCGTAGTGCGATTGTTTCGCAGAACCAGATCACACTCATAGGTACTGCCATGCATTCTGGCGATCGGTGTGATGGTATTGTGCGGCACACCATCAGTGGAATCCAATATCTGCACACTTGCATCGCTATAGGTACGCCACTTTCCCAGAATCTTGCTGCAAGCCGCAGCGAGCATGCTCCGATTTGATGCCTGCAGCCGTATCACAGACATGGGCCATTTTACAATGCCCACCTGAACATCCGGAAACTGAGGGAGCACATAGTATTTTTCAATCGGTGCTTTTGCCATGGCAAAGGTATAGTTGCCGCCCTGAAAATGCTCATGACTGAGAATCGAACCGCCCACAATGGGCAGATCTGCATTCGAGCCAATGAAATAGTGGGGCAAAATATCCAGCACATCAAACAGTTTCTCAAGCACTGCCGCATCGATCTTCATTGCTGTATGCTTTTCGTTGAACACAATGCAGTGCTCGTGGTAATACCCATAGGGCGAATATTGCAGCTGCCACGGTTCTCCCTGAATTTGCAGCGAAACCGGACGCAGATTTTGCCTTGCCGGTTGTTTCAAGTTGCCGGCAAACCCTGCATTTTCCGGACACAGCTGGCACTTGGGATATGCAGATGCCTTGGCAGATTTTGCTGCGGCAATGTCCCTGGGATCTTTCTCCGGCTTGGAACGATTGATCGTAATGTCCAGTGTGCCGTATTCGGAAGCATATGTCCACTTCAAATCCTTTGCAATTCTGCCTCGACGCACATAATTCAGGTTCTGGCTAAACGCATAGTACCAGCCCGTTGCTGCTTCCGATGATACAGCGTAGTGCTTCCGAAAAGATGCCATCACCTCTCTGGGCATAGGCGTCAACACGCCCATAAGCCTGGTATCAAACAAATCCCGTGAGGCACCGGTATCCGGAATGAGATGCTGTGCACAGGCGTAGTCGATCAGCGGCTGCAAAATCGCATCAATCTCTGTTTCCGAAGATGCTTCTCCGCTGGTCTGCCAATCGTTCAGCTGAAAAACCTCCATGTACTGATTCTGTACCACATAGCGATCTTCCGGTTGGATCAAATCGTTTTACAAACCGTAATCCATCAGCTTTTGAATTGCATCGCAATTTATCTGTCTCACTCCTCGTATCCATTGGGGTGGTGCTTATGCCAATTCCACGCACTGGAAATGATCTCCTCCAGACTATCGTGCACCGGATTCCAGCCCAGCACACGCTTTGCCTTTTCACTGGATGCCACCAGTCTGGCAGGGTCGCCGGCACGGCGTGGGGTTTCTACTGCCGGAATGGGATGTTCGGTCACCTTGCGTGCGGTTTCAATTACCTCACGGACAGAATACCCGATTCCGTTTCCCAGATTGAAGATGTTGCTCTCACCGCCCTGCATCAGATACTGTACCGCAAGAATGTGTGCCTGTGCCAGATCGGTTACATGGATGTAGTCCCGAATGCAAGTGCCGTCCGGTGTGTCGTAGTCCGTACCATAGATGGAAATGGCATCCCGTTTGTCGTTGGGGACTTGCAGAATCAGCGGGATCAGGTGGCTTTCCGGATCGTGTGCCTCTCCGATGGTACCGCTGGCATCCGCACCGCAGGCATTGAAATACCGCAGAGAAACATACCGCAGGCCATGTGCTTTGGCAGTCCAGTGGAACATCTTCTCCATGGCAAGTTTGGTTTCCCCGTAGGGGTTTGTGGGACAAGTCCGGTCGCTCTCCAGAATCGGAATATTCTCCGGCTCGCCGTAGGTAGCGGCAGTGGAGGAAAAGACGATCTTGTCCAAGCCATGGCGTACCATTGCCTCAAGGAGTACCTCTGTTCCGCAAAGGTTATTGTTATAGTATTTCAGCGGATTGGCAACACTTTCTCCCACCAGCGAAAATGCTGCAAAGTGAATCACGGCATCGATTTTTTCCGCATCGAACAGCTTATCCAAAAAGGCAGCATCCCGGATGTCGCCCTCATAGAATTTCGCCTGCTTGGGAACAGCGCTGCGGTGCCCTGTCACCAGATTGTCTGCGACAATGACCTCGTGACCAGCTCTTACCAACTCCAGTGCGGTATGCGAACCGATGTATCCGGCTCCTCCTAAGACTAAAATACGCATATTATGCTTCTCCTTTCTGTGAAAAATGGAACTGTGTTTCCTGCCGGTACGGGGTATTTGCACGCAAAATCGGCGAGGGAAAATTGGGATGATTGATGGCGTCCGGAAAATTCTGCGTTTCCAGACAAAAGGCACTTCGTTTTCCGTAAGCACAGCCGTCTTTTCCCAAATCCGCCGGAATTTCTACGAAATTGGCAGTATACACATGAATGGCGGGCTGCGTTGTTTTGCAGGTGAGCCGGATTCCGCTCTCTGTGCTGTATGCCTCCGCCTGAATCGGTGCATCGGAACGAACGGCAAAACTATGATCTAACCCAGCTGCGTTCTGAATCTGCACGCAATCCTCCTGAAATGCTGCCGGAATCGGCTTGTATGCCCGAAAGTCAAAGGGGGTTCCTGCAACCGGTGCGATTTCCCCTAACGGAATGGAAGTCCGGTCAATGGGAATGTAGGAATCCGCAAAAAGTTTCAGCATATGATGCGCCAGTGTTCCGCTTTGGTGTCCGTCCAGATTGAAATAGCTGTGGTTTGTCAGGTTGCAGATCGTATCTTTATCACAAACTGCGTCATAGGCAATGATCAGAGTATTGGTATCGTCAAAGGTATAGGTAACAGTCACCTGCAAATTTCCCGGATAATGTTCCTCGCCGTCCGGACTCTCTGTGGTGAAAGCAACGCTGTTCCCGCTGCATTCCGCCTGCCAGATACGCCGGCTCAAGCTGCGGTAACCGCCGTGCAAATGGTTTTTTCCTTCGTTGCAGTTCAGCTGTATCTGCTGACCGTTCAGGACAAACTGTCCGTGACAGATACGGTTGCAGCATCTTCCAACAGTTTCGCCAAAATATTCTGCGCCGGTTTCATAGCCTTTCACATGGGCATAACCCAGCACCACGTCCCGCAACTGCTTCTGCCGATCCGGCACCAGCAGGGAAATCACCGAAGCACCGTAATCACAAAGTGTCACGCTTGCACCGGAGGCATTCTCAATGCGGTAGAAATGTGCCATCTGCCCACTGGAAGTTAATTCAAATTCTGAAATCTGTACTTGTTTCATGTAATACATATCCCCTTTCTCAATCAAACTGCATACCGCCAATGTTCCGGATCTGAAGGATCTGGCAGCTGCCCTCCCCGAACAACTGATCCATTTTTTCGCAGTAATCTTTCGCCATGTGCACCGGCACAAATGCCTGAATGGTTCCGGCAAATCCTCCGCCGTGCACTCTGGAAACGCCTGCATCTCCGAGAATCTGCTCGCTCGCCCAGAGTCCCAGCGTAATGCCCTGCTCTGCCGGTTTGCTGCAAGAGTAGAGATTTTGGAGCCATTTCGCAGAGGAATCTCCGGATTCTTTCACCAGTTTCAGAAACCGCGGAAAATCATTGCTGGACAGTGCCTTTGCCTCCTCGGCTGCACGCCGGTTATCCCCGTAGAAATGGGCAGCACGCAAAATAGCACGGTCGGAACAGGCAGTCCGCAATTTCGGAAGTGCCTGCAGGAACGCTTTCTCGTCCACTTCCCGCAGATGATTTTTTCCGAATTGTGCAGCCACCAGATTCATCTCCGCCGGAATGGAAACATAGTCATCTGTTAAATCTGCATGGCTGCCCTTGGTATCTGTGATACAAAGCATATAGCCGGCATCTTCAAACTGACAGGACAGTTTTTCGATTTTCGGGTTGTCCGTGTCCTCAAAATCAATGAACACAAATCCACCTACAGAGCTTACCATCTGATCCATCAGTCCGCTCTTTTTTCCGAAGTACCGATTTTCCGCATACTGTCCGATTTTGGCAATTTCTACTGCTCCGGCAGCACCTGCATGATAGTGCTGGTCGATAATGGTGCCGATGAGTACCTCAAAGGCTGCCGAGGGCGAGAGCCCGCTGCCACTCAGGACATTGGAGGTGGTATAAGCATCAAAGCCACCTACAGCAACGCCCATTTCCTGAAATCTGGAAACCACACCGCGAATCAGTGCAGCGGACTTTCCCTTTTCCTCCGGCTGTACCGTGAGGTCACACAAATCCACATAATCCTGCGGATACCCGGCAGATTGCAGCCGAATCACATGCTCGTCGTGAAATGCCACAATGGCAATGACGTCCAGATCAACAGAGGCAGCCAGAACACAGCCGTGCTGGTGGTCGGTGTGGTTTCCGCCGATCTCGGTTCTGCCAGGTGCAGAAAATACGGCGATCTCCTCCCGTTCCGGATACAGGCGGGAAAAGTTCTCTGCCGCCTGCAAATAGCGTGCACGCTGTGCAGCAAGTACGGCATCGGAGCTGCCGTAGAGTTTGCAAAATTTTTCATCATATTTTCCTGCGGTCAGGTCTGCCTGAAATTGTTTCAGTTTCATGGTCATGCTGCCTCCTCTGTCGTCTTTTCGGATGTCAATTCAGTCTGGGGACTGGAAATGGCGGAAACCACCTTTTTCATATACGCATCGTTCAGCTTATACTTCTTGCGGTATACCACATATGCCAGCAGCATTCCCACTGCCGGAATGACACACATCAGCACACGAATGGAGTTCTGGGTTGCGAAGGACTGGATCTGGTTCGGTACATATCCGGTCAGGTCCAGTGCAAAGCCGATGGACAGAGAGGTAAATGCAGCGGTCAGCTTCACGATCAGTGTCTGGAGGGAGAATACGACACCCTCATTCCGAACGCCCAGCTTATATTCGCCGTAGTCCACCACGTCTGCCAGAAAGACTGTTGCACAGCCCAGTTCCAGACCAGTACCAGTCTTGACGATCACGCCTGCAATGACAGTGAGCACAATGTTCTGCGGTGCAAAAATACCGGTGAGCAGCAGGATCATCAGGCCGATTGCCGGAAGAATACATGCCAGCAGGAATGCCTTCTTTCTGGAGAGCATCTTGGTGACCTTCGGGAAGATAATCAGACCAACCACTTCTGCAATGGAGGCGCTGATCATAAATGCAGAGAGCATACCGCTGTTGTTGCAGACATAAGCGAAATAGTAGGTTGCAACACCCATAATGAGCTGGATTCCCACGTTGTACAGAAGGATCAGAGCCACTGCCCAGCGAAGCTGGTCATTTCTCTTGATGATGGAGAAGATGTCCTTGAAAGAAACCTTTTCTGCCTTTTTGCCCACCTGCTTTTTCGGCAGATTGATGACGGTAACTGCAATGGTAAAGATAAAGGTTGCGGCAATGATCAGTGCAAAACGGTGATATCCTGTATAACCGCCGCCCAGTCCCTTGATGATCTGTACACCAAATCCGGCGATGATCAGAGACTGACCGATGCTGGCAAAAATACGGGGCAGTACAGAAACCTTTTCTCTCTCATGAGGATCTGAAGTCAGATTCGGAACGATAGACCAATACGGAATATCCATAATGGTATAGGTCATGCCCCAGAGGATATAGGCAACGGCAGCAAATACACAAAGTCCGATGCCGCTCAGATGGAAGTCGGTGAACAAAATGATAAAAACAAATGCGTTGATCAGTGTTCCGACAGCCAGCCACGGGACAAACTTTCCAAAACGGCTTCTGGTGTTGTCCACCAGCATTCCCATAAACAGATCGTTGAAGGCGTCCCAGATTTTTGCGGCAAAGAACATGATGCCGATAAATGCCGGTGCAACCTTAATGATGTCGGTGAAATAGATCATGGAGAACGTTGCGATCATGCCATAGATCATGTCCTTGCCCAATGCACCAAATGCAAAGGTATACTTGACTTTCCCCGGAACTTTCCCGGGATACATGACGTTTCCGCCGCCGGCGGGTTGTGTGCTGTTTTTTAACATAAGAAAAACCTCCTTGAATCGGAACCTGTTTTCGTTCTGGTCCCTGTTTTGTTGACATCTATATCATAGCACAGGGCATTCCCAAAAGGAATACATTATTCTGTACAAAAGATATAAATTCCAACACAATTCAAGAAGGTTTAGGCAATACCGCACAAAGATTGTGCGACAGATGCGTCGTCAAATTTTTCGTCAGATGAAACAAAAAGCGGAGTGAATACTTGATGTATTCACGAGCATTTTTGTGAAATATGAGAGTCTGTTTCGTATCTGACGTATGCAGATTGCGTCGTCAGATTTTTTGAGAGATGAAGGGAAAAACGGAGAAAATCCTTTGTGGATTTTCGAGTATTTTCCCGAAATATCTCGGAAAATATGCACGCAAGATGCGTGCGGGAAGATACGAAACAGACTCTGAAGGGAAATTTGTAAGCAGATGGCGTGCAAAGTCGCCAGACGCTCTTTGTGCGGTATTGCCTTTATTTTATTTCGTATAAGGGGATTGCGGAAGATAGCAGACTTTTTCTTTCGGCATTTCTGCTCCGGCATCGAAATTCCCCTGAATGATTGCAAAAATGGTTTTTGCCTGTTCCGAAACATTCAGATCTACCGTCCCGTAAATCACGCCGGCATCAATGGCATCCTGCATGTCCTGAATCCCATTGATGCCAATGATGACTGGCGGCGGCAGCTTCTGCTTTGCATAAAAATCTGCGACACCCAATGCCATGCTGTCATTGCTGCAAATCACCGCCTCGACTTCCGTTACCTCCTCTGCGGAGAGGTTCTGCATCTCCCGCAGTGCAGAGGTTCTCGCCCAGTCCGCGGAGATCACATGGAGCTGATTCAGAGGAAGTGCAGCAGAAGCTGTTTGCAGAAACGCATCGGTACGGTTGATGACATCGGTATGTGCCTGTTCTCCTTCTACCAGGATATAATCCAGCATGCCGTTCTGGTTCTTGTCCATCTCACAGGTATTCCAAGCCTGGATCAGCATCTCTCCCTGCATATTTCCGGCTTCTTTCGCCTCTGTGCCGACATACCATACATTGTCCTGCTCCACCAGATCCGCTTTCGCCGGTTCACGGTTGAACAAGATTACCGGCACATCCTGTTCCTGTGCGTCCTCCAGTATCCCCATGACATTGGTGGGCGAAACCGGATTCCAGAGGATCACGTCATATTCCTGCTGCAAAATTTCGTAAAGCTGTGTGTTCTGTGTTACTGCACTGCCAGAGGCATCAAAAACGTCGTAGATGATCTCCTTTCCGTCGATGTTCTTGTCTTTCAGCTGACTGCGAATGGCATCTGTCAATGTCTGAATATAGGGGTCGTCCAGATCATATACCGCAATTCCCACTTTCAAAAAGCGGTCAGTGTGCTGCCTTTGAAAGTGGACAAATCCGCCCACCACAGCAGCAGCCAAAAGTCCAACGCCCACCGCAGAGAAAATAAGGTTCTTCTTTTTCATAGCACTTCTCCTATTCAAACAGCAGTGCGTCCTGTTGGGCATCGAACAGATTTTCCTTTGTAATCTCACGCAGTTCCGGCGGAGAAAACGGCACATTTTTCCCCTGCATACGCTTTGTCAGATAGGCAATTGCCTGATACCCAAACCCATAATCATTCTCTGTCACGATCATGTCCACCGCACCGCTTGTCAGCAATGTATAATCCGGATGTTCAGGGCAGATCTGAATGACTGCCGCCGCATGGGAAAAAGCTTTGGTGTCGTCTGTTTCTCCGCAGACCAGCAGTGTTTTAGAGCCATTTTCAGAACTGGTATCCCGATCATATACCGCATCATTTTGTTTCAGGCACTGTTCCACAGACTCCGCAATTCGCACACTCTTTGTCTGCGTGGTATCTGCGGCAATTTCGAACGCACCTTGTGCTGCCTCTTGGATTTGCGGGGATAGGATCTCGGAGATCTGTTCCATGCCATCGCTATAGGCACCGTGGAAAAATGCAGGTGCATAGGTGACAGAGAAAATAGGAAGCTTGCATTGCTCCAGCGTTTCGGCATAGAACATTTCGCTTCCGGTATAGTATTGTTCCGGACAGAACAGCAGAACACCGTCACAGCCCTGCTTTTTTTGTGCAGACAGCAATTCTGCCCATGCGTTTTCCGAGAGCTCCGGAGTGTGTATGATACGAAGTGACACCGCACAATCCTCTGCACCGTCATAGATGCCCTCCTGAAACGCGCAGAAGCCGGACACTGCATCTTCCGACAAAATCACGGCGATCTGTTTTTTTCTTGTTTGAAAGAACTGCTGTCCAAGAAACAACAACAGCACCAGCAGAATCCCTCCGGCAAAGACCCAGAGCACCTTATTTTTCGGTTTCATCTTCCTGCCTCCTCATGGGGAAATAGATGCGTGCTGTAGTTCCCTCATCCGGTGCACTGATGATCTGCACGCCATATGCCTCACCAAAATACAGCTTGATTCGGTCATTGACATTTTTCACACCGATTCCGGACCCGCGCTTGCTGGACACCACATCGCCCTGCATCATCTTCTGCACCTGTGCTTCGGTCATACCTTCGCCGTTGTCAATTACATCAATGTGCACCAGTTCGTTTATCGCATAGATCTTCAGTTGGATCTCCCCATCTTCGTACATGCCCTCCATGCCGTGATAGACTGCATTTTCCAACAGCGGCTGGATCACCAGCTTGGGACACAGGCAGTCCGCCAGTTTTTCGTCCCAATCCACCGTAAATGTAAACTTATCCTGAAACCGCACATTTTGAATGGAAAGATAGCTGACGGCGTGTTCCAGTTCCTTTTGCAGCGGGATAATGTCCTTTCCCTGACTCAGAGAGATGCGGAAAAACTTTGCCAGCATGGACACCATTTTTCCGGCACCCTCATACTTTTTGCTCTGTATCATCCAGATAATGGAGTCCAGCGTGTTATACAAAAAGTGGGGATTGATCTGAGATTGTAGCAGCTTTCGCTCGGTGATCTGTTTTTTCCGTTCTTCTTTCCGCACTCGTTCCATTAGCTGATTCGTCTTTTCTGCCATGTCATTAAAGCCGTCGGAAAGTCCTCTGATCTCTCCGCAGCTCTCCGCTTTTGCACGAACCTGCAATTCCCCATGTCCGAACCGTTTCATGGTTTCGGAGAGTCGCAAAACCGGTGCGATCATCAGACGCTGAATCAAAAAGTCCAATATCACAGAAACCACTGCCATCAGCAGAACAATGACTGCGATTCCGGTTCGGAGCTGTGTGCTGTTTTGCAGTTCTTCCGTCAAAGAAGCAGCAGAGATCAGTTTCCAGCCGGTATATCCTATGGTTTGCTGTTGGAGCAGCCACTCCTTTTTGTCCTGCAAAACCACCTGATTTTTCGGTGCATGCAGCGTCCATTCGGTTCGCACACCGCTCTCCAGTCGTTTCTCAAAGGGATAGCAGATCAGATGCTCTTCGTTGTCCATCAGGTAAAAATAATCCGTCTGTGATGCCGGATAGATGTTCAGCTCTGCCTCCATGTTGTCCATGCAGACATCAAACCGCAAAATTCCGGAACGGCTCTTTCCGCCGTCCTGAAGCTCCACATAGCGGGAAACGGTTATGGCTTTTTGAAATCCTGCTGCTGTCTGGATATAATGAGGCACATCAAATGCAACGGTGTCAATTTCGGTTTCTGCTGCCCGAAACCATGCAGCACTGTCCACCGATTCTGTATCATAATTCTTTGCATTCTGCCAGAGCAGTGCCCCGTCAATATCATAAATGGCGGCATACAAAATCTTGTTTTCATGAAGCTGGCAGAAATCCGACAAAGTCTGTTCCGTCAAAAGTGCCTGCAGGTCAGTGCTCTTGATGATCTGATAATAGGCGGTATTGGCAAGCGCAATGGTGTCGTCCACATTTTCCTCAATGCTGAAACTCATACGCCGCAGCTGCTGGGTATTTTTCTCCTGCAAAAAAGCGGTGATCTGTGCCTTGGTATACTCTGAATAAAGGGAGATGATCAGTGCAGTGAACAGACTGACGGTCAGGAAAAACAGGGCAGTAAAAATCAGACGAATGCTCTTTCCGTCAATCTTTCGGTGCAGCCATTGCAATATCTTTTTCATGCTAGTTCTCCGTTGCCAGTTCTTTTCGGAATTTTGCCGGCGACATGCCCATGTTCTTCTTAAAGACATAGCTGAAATAATTGGGCTCCGGATAGCCGACTATTTCTCCGATCACTCTGCTTTTTTCGTCCGTTGTTTTCAGCAGGCGAACCGCCTCATCCATTCGCTTCTTCGTCAGGAACGCCAGAAAGCTCATGCCGGTTTCCTTGCGGAAGAGGTTAGAAAAGTGAGATGTGCTGACATGCAGATAAGCACACACCTCGTCCACGGACAGCTCCGCATTGCCGTAATGCTGCTGGACATATTCCATGGCCTTTTGTGCAAGGATACTGTTCCGATCCACCTTCCTCTGGTGAATCGCATAGATAATATAATCGCAGTAGTTCAGCAGCCATGCGTTCAGCTGCTCTCCCGTTTCCAGGGACAGGACCTTCATGGTCATACGCTTGGCATCGGCGAATATCTCGTCGTCCATCATGTGATACTGGCGAAAAATGCCGGAGATGGAAAAAATGATCTCCAGAATCGCTGACTGGTAAGCATTGAAATTATAGTGGCTCTCTTCCAGCTGTGTCACCAGCTTTTCCACTTCTTTCTGCACTTTTTCCTGATCTTCCAGCTTGATCGCCATTTCCAGTTCCTCTGTGGATATAGAGGTATACACGTGGTTTTCGTACAGTTCCACATCTTGATAAGAGGTCACAGACTCTTCTGCGGACACCACGCTGTATTCCAACGCCTCCATCGCCTGTGAAAACGAAGCCGGCAGCTCTTCCAGCTTTTCACAGATGCTGCCGATGCCGCAGGAAAATGCCACTTGATTGTAGTGCTTGGAAATATGAGAGGCTTCGTTCAGTGCTTTCTGAATCCGTATCATTTCCGACGGTGCAGAGAGCAGCAACAGATAAATGATCTTGTCCAGATAACGAAATGTCCGAAAGGGACAGACCTGCTGCAGCATCTCATTGACGGATTCTGCCACGGAAAACTGCAACAGATAATCATCGCTTTCTTCTGTTGTCTTCATGCTGACCACACAAAAACAACTGGCATCCAGTGAAACCGACAGATTTTTTTGCTGCCGCTGCATCTGCTCTGGGGTAAGTGAGCCCCTGACCAGTTGTATCAGAAACTGCTCCTGCAGCAGCGGCAGGCTCTTTTGATAAATTTCCGCAAAACGCTCCTGATTTTGACGCTGTTCCAACTCCGTTTCCAATTCTCCGCGGATTTTTTTCAGCAGGTTTTGCATCTCCTGAAAGTCGATGGGTTTCAGCACATATTCCGATACCCCATAGCGAATAGCAAGCTGTGCATATTCAAAATCGTCCCAGCCGGAAAAAAGGACAATTTTGATATGCATCATGTTCTCGTGCAGGATTCTCGCCACTTCCAATCCATCCAGGAACGGCATTTTAATGTCGCTGATTACCAAATCAGGACGAAGCGTTTCCGTCTGTTCCAGAAGCTCCTTTCCGTTCAGTGCTGTTGCAATGACACGAAATCCCAGTGTTTCCCACTCCACAGAATCCCGGATTCCCTCTAAAATCTGCGGCTCATCATCCGCCAATATTACTGTGAAACACAAGATATTTCCCTCCATTCTCCGCCAATGCAGCTGATTGTCAGTATGATTATAGCACATTTTTTCAGAATTGACAATGGAAAATAGAAAAAGAGAATCGGATTAACATATTTGAGAAAAATCATTTTTAGGGTATCTTGAAAAAGCACATCACTTTCCTCACCAGACAAATCAAAACCCAGTGATGCAAGTGATGTGCTTTTCACGACCATCTTCAATTTTCAGAAAAAACAGCACTTTAACCTTCACTTTTAATATCAAAGTTCCACTCCACCAACAAAATCAAAAACATTACAGGCATCCAAAACTTTTCGGACGTTTTCAGCCCCGTCCTATCAAAAATGGGCATTTTGAAATTGTCAATAACACTTGACACATTAACCGCAAGGATTTTGAAGTTAAGCAGCGATAGTCAAAGCGGAATAGAACCTACGCCTTTTTACAGCAGGGGGAATCCCGCCGATTGCCGAGCAGATTCTGCGGTTGCTCCAGTAGCTCATAAAATATCGCCAGGCCATCGTTTTTAATGCTTCAATCGTATAATTTTCGATTCTTCTGCCTCTGTTATAAAATAATTCCTCCTCTGTTACAAATTTGGTGAAGTTGTTCCGTAAGCTTAGTGTTGTCTGCAAATTGAATGATAAGAAGATTGTGCTGATGATCGATGAGGTAGACAGTGCCAGCAATAATCAGGTGTTTCTGGACTTTTTGTCGCAGCTCAGAGGATATTATCTGATTCGCAACAAACGTCCAACCTTCCAATCGGTCATTTTGGCAGGTGTTCATGACATTCGAAATCTTCGTCAGAAAATCCGACCAGATGCAGAGCATAAGCATAACAGCCCGTGGAATATAGCCTCTGCCTTTGAAATCGATATGAGTTTTAACGTGCATGATATTGCCGGAATGCTCACAGAATACGAGAATGACCACCATACTGGTATGGATATTCCAAAGCTGTCCCAACTGATTTACGATTATACTTCTGGTTATCCGGTGCTGGTTTCGATGATTTGCAAGTGTATGGATAAAAGTGGGAGTTGGGATGATCCTTCCTTTGAAAATGCTGTCAAATATCTTGTCAAAGAGAAAAATCCTCTGATAGAATCGCTGATCAATAAACTGGAAGACGATCAGCAGCTGTGCAATTTGCTGTATCGCTTATTATTCCAGGGCGAAAAATATTTGTTTAGTGCCTATGATGCAACGATTCAAAGTGCAGTCATGTATGGGTTTGTGAAAAATCAAGATGGCTGCATTGTAATTGCCAACCGCATTTTTGAAACTGTCATCTATGATTGGTTTATCTCCTCAATATCGACGGACAGTCCGATTTTCTCTGAGGGTTTCAAAGACAAAAATCAGTTTATTCAAGATGGTCAGCTGAACATGGAAAAGATTCTGGAGAAGTTTATTCTCCACTTCAACGACATCTATGGCAGTCAACCAGATAAATTCAAGGAAGAGGATGGCAGAAAGCTGTTTTTGCTGTACCTACGCCCAATTATCAACGGCACGGGCAATTACTACATTGAGGCTCAAACTCGTGACCAGAAGCAGACAGATGTCATTGTAGATTATCTGGGAAAACAGTATATCGTGGAATTGAAAATCTGGCGTGGCGAGGAATACAACACCGAGGGCGAAAAACAAATTGCTGAGTATCTGGACTATTATCATCTTGACAAGGGATACCTGCTGAGTTTCAACTTCAATAAGAACAAGCAGTCTGGTATGAAAACCATTCAAGTGAATGGAAAGACGGTTGTTGAGGCTGTGGTGTGATAATGGGGTAGATTATCATTGTCTTTTCTTGTTGTAAAAGCTGAGTCGCTTGACTTTTTTACGATCATGCAGTATAATAATGATAAACCTGCGCATGATACTGATATGGAACAGAAGTAATTGTGCGTATTATCCTATTTTTTTAGGTCTGTAAATCTGCGTATTATCCAAAAAGGTGTTTGTTATGATACTAAGACGTAAAATGTACAACAAGCTGCTGACACTGAAAAACGAGCTGAACGGTAAGAAAGCATTCCTGATAGAGGGTGCAAGACGTATCGGCAAATCGACGATATGTGAGGAATTTGGCGGAAATGAATACAAAAGCTATATCCTGATCGACTTTGCTAAGTGTCCAAATGAGGTGAAGGACTATTTTGTGAAACACATGAATGATTTGGATACTTTCTTTATGCTGTTGTCCACATACTACGGCGTGAAACTGTATGAGCGTGAGTCGCTTATCATCTTTGACGAAGTGCAGATGTACCCGAAAGCGAGAGAGTGTGTCAAGTACCTTGTTGCCGACGGCAGATATGATTATATCGAAACAGGCTCACTGATCTCTATAAAGGAAAATGTCAAAGACATTGTCATTCCTTCGGAAGAGCGTCACCTGAGTATGTACCCTCTTGATTTTGAGGAATTCTGTAATGCCTTGGGCGAGGAACAGATCATCGACTATATCCGCAAGTGCTTTGCCGACAAAGTTCCCCTAGAGAACGAATTGCATTACAAGGCGATGTTGCTGTTCAAGCAGTATATGCTTGTGGGCGGTATGCCGCAAAGCGTGATTGCTTTCCTTGAAAGCAGAAAAGATTTCGACAAAGCCGATATCGAAAAGCGTGATATTCTTGCACTCTATCGCAGTGATATTATGAAGATAGATGCAAGATACAGGAGCAAAGTTCTCACCATATTCGATCAGATACCCGGTCTGCTTTCTCAGCACGAAAAGCGTGTGGTTTTTAGTGATGTATCAGCAAAAAGTACAGCAGATCAATATGAGGAGACTTTCTTCTGGCTTTCTGACTCGATGATATCGAACGAGTGCTTTCTATGTAACGATCCGAATATCGGACTTTCGATCAACGAGAACAGAGCCTATGTAAAGTGCTATCTCGGTGACACGGGACTGCTGGTCAGCCATGCCTTCGATGAGAATGAACTGCTCGAAGATGAGGTATACAAGCAGATACTCGGTGACAAGCTGAATATGAACGAGGGTATGCTCTATGAGAATGTCATCGCTCAGATGCTGACCGCTAACGGGCATAAGCTGTACTTCTACACACGGTACAATGTCGAAAAGCATCGTAATGATATCGAGATAGACTTTCTCATATCCAATAACAGTAAATTGAAATACAAGATGTTCCCGGTAGAGGTTAAGTCGAGTAAGAGATATTCCATCGAATCGCTCAAACGTTTTAAGGAAAAGTACAAGGCAAGGATAGGTGAATGCTATGTAATCCATCCACGAAATCTCAGTTTCAAGGATGACATCATCTGTATACCGCCTTACATGACGATTTGTCTGTAAAAAGTCTATGCAGTAATCAAACTGTACAGCTTGTTTTATGCTTTTAGATATATAATCTCTCCACAATATCCCTCATAGCATTGTAGACATATTCAAGTGTTAATGTTGTCTGTAAGAGGGTATGATTTCGTACCCTTATGCATAGCCTTATGAGATTATGAAACTTTATGAATGACTATATATCAAAGAAATGGCATGAAAAAGCACTGCTTTTCCTTATTTTTCGTTATGAAAAAGAACGAAAAGCAGTGTTTTATAAATCTCATAACCTGAAGGTTGTAGGCGTAACTTAGAGATAACAATTAAATACAAGGCAATTGACACGTGCTTGAAAAGAGATACTGGTAAAACGGTATCTCTTTTTTTATTTTCTACGTATCTTACAGTTTTGCGTCATACAAATGCACGTATCTGTGCAGAATAAACCAAAAAGACCACCAGAATGGCTTGGAAAAGCTGTTTCGGTGGTCTTTTTTTATGTCCTTTTGCTGGAGTGGAGAACCCTTTTTCCCTTAAGCCTTACATGTAGAAAGTGAAGAAGAAAAAATCCAACTGCCAAAGGAGCTTAATTATGAGAATGACCAAAACCAATTACGATGTGAAGAAAAAAGCCTTGGAGAACGGAGTGCGTCTGTTTGAAATCGCACAATATTGCAATATCAGTGAGAGCTGCTTTAATGCACACATGCGTAAGCCACTTTCCACTGATGAACACCAGCAATTATTGAATGCGATTGATGTTATCACAAGCAGAAAAGACAAGTGATACTATCTTGGATAGTAGTCCAATTTTACAGCCGTTTTATCATGGGAAGAGGTGCTAAAAATGAGATGCCGATATAAGTCAATCTTACAGCAGGACGATAATGTTAAAGTCGAAGTGACTACCGGCGAAAATTGTACAGACTTGCCAGCCGAAAATACAAAAGTAATGGTGGAGTATTACCCTGCTATCGGTAAGAGTGTAGTTACAGCCAGCAATATGTTGAAAAAGGCGAAGCATTTCAAAAACGCTGACGATTTGGCATGTTACTTGCTCGACAAGCACAGCAAGCCGAATCGTAAACCTGCAACAACTTCTAAGGCTGGCTCAACAAGAAGTACAAGAGTTGATAATGCTGTTGCTGAGAACACTGAAAGCATAGGTGTAGATACAAGTGCGTGTGATGTGGACAATGGCATTGCTGATATTGATTACAGCACGGTTGACACGGAAACGGGTGAGTTATTTAATTGTCGCACAAGCAAGAGCCTGCATCTGACGTGGGTTCATGTAGGCAAGGAAATCATAAGTGGGACAAGTGTCTGTTTATCACCTGCACCATGGCAAGCCTTCCGTCTTATGACGAAATGAATCGCTTAGCCACAGGCTTTGTTAACCGCTTGAAAAAGCAGTTTAAGGATGAGTTCCAAGGCGTTCATAAATTTCTTGAACCGTGTGAAGATGGCAGTTGGCACGTCCATTACATTGCATGTTTTCACGAAATACCAGAAACGTTTGAAAAATGGGCGAAGAAATGGTGGGCAAGAAAGCAAGGCTACGAAAATCCGATGCAAGTTTTGATACGAAAAATCACCAGTCAAGCTGACCTAGAAGCAACAATACGCTATCTCAATCCGTGTTCCACGAAAAAAGAACATCGCATTCCGCATTATCCGAAAAACTGTCAGTGTATGCGTGGCTACGGTGATTATGCGATGCCGACAATAGCAATCTGCGAATTTGATGTTGCAAAAAAATCGTGGGGCACGAAGACCCCACGAAACGCAAAAATATAAGAGTGACTGATGCCGATACCAACGTCGAATTGTACTATCGTATCGAGTATCACTTCACATCTGATATTATAGCCTACTGGCTGGAGCGGTGCTACGATATGGCAGGGGATATACATACACCTCCAGT
>OJNT01000567.1_pt1 | contig 29013 bp, 30 predicted proteins | sample 1597981 | NCBI WGS metagenome assembly OJNT01 (sample SAMN01915211, study PRJEB22387) | human gut metagenome | isolation source: stool | host: Homo sapiens | place: USA
AGGTGCTGTTCGAGGCCCAGCTGGGCGCTCTGCGCGACATCGACTTCGGCATCTACCCCTACACCACCTCCTCCAACGTCATCGGCGCTTACGCACCCATCGGCGCAGGCATCCCGGGCCATAAGCTGACCAACAGCATCGGCGTGATGAAGGCTTACTCCTCCTGCGTGGGCGACGGCCCCTTTGTCACTGAGCTGGCCATGACCGAGGAAGAGAAGCACGCCCTGCGTGAGGCTGGCCACGAGTACGGTGCAGCCACCGGCCGTCCCCGCCGCGTTGGCCCCATCGACCTGGTGGCAAGCCACTACGGCGTGTTCTGCCAGGGCTGCGATGAGGTTGCTCTGACCCTGCTGGACGTGCTGGACTACATGGAGAAGATCCCCATGGTCACCGGCTACAAGCTGACCGACGGCACCATCACCAAGCGCTTCCCCATGGGCATGGCTCTGGACACCGCACAGCCCGTGGTGGAGTATCTGCCCGGCTGGCACTGCGATATCACTGCCGCCCGCAAGTGGGAGGATCTGCCCCAGGAAGCCCGCGATTACGTTGAGTATCTGGAAAAGGCTATTGGCTGCAAGATCACCTACATCTCCGTGGGTGCCGAGCGTGAGGCCTACATCCACCACAACGTCTGATCCGCGCCACAGAACCCGCCGCATTGAAAAGGAAGCGTGACTATGTTTGATATCATCACGGACAGCGCCTGCGACCTGACCCCTGAGACAGCCGCAACACTGAATATTGAGATCATCCCCTTCTATGTCTCGCTGGACGGTGAGCACTACCGCAAGGAGGGCAAGGAGATCGCCGTGCGCGATTTCTACCAGTTCATGGTAGATAACCCCGCGGCCTACCCCAAGACCAGCCTGCCTTCGCTGGAGGATTTTGAGACCGCCTTCCGGGCCCATGCCGAGGCAGGCCGCCCGGTGCTCTGCATCTGCTTTACCAGCAAGATGAGCGGCTGCGTGGGCAGTGCCCGCAACGCCCGGGAGCTGGTGCTGGAGGATTTCCCCGATGCTAAGATCGAGGTCATTGACAGCACCGCCGCCACCGTGACCGAATCCATCGTGGTGGAAAACGCGGTGGCCATGCGGGATGCAGGCTGTACGCTGGACGAAGCCGTGACCTGGCTGGAAGCGGAAAAGATCACCAACCAGATCTTCTTCACGGTGGGCAATTTGGACTACCTCATCAAGGGCGGGCGCATCGGCAAAGTCACAGGCCGTGCCGCCAACATTCTGGGCATCAAACCCATGATCCTGTTCAAGGAGGGCGAGATTTTCTCCGCTGGCGTGGCCCGCGGCCGCCAGAAGAGCTTTGAAAAGGCCCTCGACCTGCTGATGACCTATCTGGCCGAGCACAACGGCACACCCGATGACTACTGCATCACGGTGGGCTACGGCTACGATGCCGACGAGGGCAAGCGGCTCTGGATGCAGACCCGCGCCGCCCTGCGCGCCAAGTACCCCACCTGCGAGTGCAATGTGGTCCTGCTGCAGATCGGCTGCACCATTGCCGTGCACACCGGCCCCTATGCGTTGGGCATGGGCGTGATGCGGCGGTGGAAAAAACAGTAACTCCCTCAGTCGCCTCCGGCGACAGCTCCCTCTAGGAGGGAGCCTTACGGCAGCGAAAAGCCTCCCTCTGAGAGGGAGGTGGCATTGCGTCAGCAATGACGGAGGGAGTTCCCACATAGTAAAAAAGAAGCCCCGACGAATGTCGGGGCTTCTTTTTGTTTTTCAGCCTTGATTTTTACGATGCACGATCACAGAAGACGGTGACACGGGTCTTGCCGCCATAGGTGCAGGTGTACAGCACCAAGGCGTAGCCGCTGTGTTCCACTTCCTCCACACTGTGGGGGTCAAGCACTTCGACCTTGTTCACGACGTACTCATTCACGATGCCGTCCATATCGGTGAAGGTGACGCTGTCCCCCGCTGTGAGGGAGGTCAGCTTGCCGAAATGGCTCTCGTAGTTGTGCGCCGCAATGACCAGATCATCGGTGCGGGAAGAGCCGAACTGGCGGCAGGGGGCGATCTTCAGGCGGGGGTAGCTCCACTCGCTCATCACCGGCAGATCAATGCCGATGGCGGGAATGGAGATCTCACCCACATATTCGTTGCCGTCGATCTCCACCACCGGGAGCTCGGGGTCCAAGGGGCCGCTCTCTGCCTCCGGTTCCGGGTTCTCCACCTTCTGCTGAAGGTCGGCCACCACGGTCTGGGCCTCGGCACCGGCGTGGGCATCCTCGTAGCGGTTGTAGGCGTATAGGCCGCCAGCCGCCAGCAGGAGCACCACACCCAGCACGATGCAGACAAGCCCGGGGGATACTTTACGCATTCTTTTCACGTTTCTTGCTGCGCTCCATCAAGTAGGCACCCACGGCCACCAGCACCAGACCGCTTGCCGTCAGAACAGGTATGGGCCAGTTCAGCTGACCGGTCTGGATCAGTTTGGGACCTTCGGCCGGGCGGGCATCCGCCACCACGCTGGCCGGGGCGGTGGGCTCCGGTGCACTAGGGGTGGTGGTTTCAGTCACGGTCGGGCGGGCATCTGCCGGGGCCGGGTTCTCCGGCGTGGAAGGGGTGGGCGGGGTGACAGGATCAGGGTCATACGGGTCCGGGTAGTACGGAGTCTCGATGGCCTTGTAGCTGTTGTTGAAGGTGATGCTGCTCACCTTTTCGTCCATCAGGTCGGCCTGTGTGTGCACGGCCATCCGGGCCACCAGCTTGTCGTTGTCCCACACCACGGAAACGCGCAGATAGTACACGGTTTCATCGTAGGTGCCGCGGGTGTTGACACCGGCGCGCTGGCGCACGGTGTAAACGTAATAGCCGGGCTTGGTATACTCGATGGGGCCAAAGCTGCCGGTCTCGCCGTCGGTGATCTCCAGAGTGGTCACCTCGGGCAGGGGCGCATTGTCCACAGCCTCAAGTTCCACAGTCAGTGTTTCCTTTGGGAGAGGTGTTTCCCCCGTGGACTGAATGGAAACCGGAAGCTCCTGCAACTGTGTATGCTGGTCAGCCGCGGTGGCCGCAAATGCCGCCGGCTGACACAGGCAGAACCCCAACGCAAGCGTCAGGAGTGCTGCCGCAATTTTACGGAACCTCATTTCATCCTCTCCTTTATGAATCCGACGCGGACGGGATCATCCACGCCAGAAGAATGGTGCGTGCATCGGTAAACTCCGTTGAACAGGTAGACAGCGCCAGAACCTGAGCATCATCGCCCGCCGCTTTCATGGCGGTCAGCGTTTCGGTGTTCAGGTTCAGGGCGTTCTCCTGCGCAAAGGTGTACAACCCCTGCAGGTCGCTGTCCCAGCGCTGGGGCTGGAAGATCGCGCTCTCAGACGAAGGGACCAGCAGACATGCAAAGGTTTTAAGATCATAGGTGCGGTCGGGCAGGATCAGCTCACCGGTGGTGTTCTCTGCAAAGAACTCTGCGTCCTTGTAGAGATCCAGATCACCGAACATCTTGCTCTCTTCCATGTGGTGACCATACAGCAGAGAGTAAGGGTCGGTGAAGTTCTTGTCGCAGTTCACATCCAGAAAGATGCTGCCTGCCAGCGAGAAATCACCGTAAACATCGGTGTTCACATAGGTAAAGTTGTCCTCGCCCTGTACCACAGGGTAGTCAATGGCGGTGTTGTCCAGTGTGACCCACGCGCAGACATCCGGGTTGATGCCCAGCAGCTCCTCAAAGCTTGCGCCGTTATCCGCGCCTGCCTTGGGCTTGAACTGCAAAAGCTCTGCCTGAACATTGTCTGCGGCGGCGTACACCTGCGAGTTGTCCCACAGGGCATAGGCTGAATACGCCCCGGCGACCACCAGGAACAGCACGACCACCGCGCTCACCAGAAAGTCGGCTGCCCTCAACGCTTTTCTCTGCCAGTTGATACAGCCCACCTCCGGTTAAGCATTCTAATTGATTGGTTTTCGGATGGATACGCCCTCTCAGGCGCTGCGCGCCAGCTCTCCCAAAGGGAGAGCCTACGCATCTACACGGTCAGCTGCCGCAATCGGTCGAGCCACTTTTGCCTCTCCCCTTGGGAGAGGTGGCAGTGCGGAGCACTGACGGAGAGGGCGTGGACGCGAGCAATTACTCCTCGTCGCGGCGGCGCTTGTTCAGCATCAGGGCCACACCACCAATGGCAACAATGGCCAGCATTGCAATGTAAGGAGCGTTGTCGAGGATAACGCCGGTGTCGATGACTACATTACCAGCACCAGCAGTATTGGTTACGGTCACAGTTGCAGTAGCACCCTCAACCTTGGTACCATTGTTGTTGCTATACTCAACATCATATTTAACTGCATTGTCACCAGAACCCACGGTCAGCTCACCATTAGTTTCGCCATTCTCAGAAACGGTATAGGTAACATCATAGGGAATATTGCCAATAGTATAATCTTCGCCATTGCTCAGATTAAAGGGTAAGGTTGCAGTATACTCAGTAGCAGCCTCAGAAGCCTTTTCAAATTTAACAGTAGAGATTACGCCATCCACACGCAGAGTTGCAGTAACAGGCTTTGCAGAAGAAAGGGTCACAGTAAAGGGGAACTTATATGCCTTATCGCCCATCGGACCCTTAACATCTTTATGAATGGTCAGTGCACCAGCCTGGAACTTATTATCGATGCTAGTGACTTTAGTACCCTTGCTCGTTCCCTCGTGAACAGTCACGCCAGTCTCAATACCGTTATCACCCTGTGTTGCATACACAGTCACGGTAAAGGTACGACCATCATTCTTAATACCTGCATTGGTTGCGCTTACTTCTTCCAGAATATAGGTAAACACACCAACACCGCTATACTTGGGCAGGCCAATCGTAAAGTTTGCAGTCCGTTCGCTGTCGCTCTCGTTTTCAAAACTCACAACACCCACAATGCCAGTTGCCTCACCAGTAACAGTTTTCAGATCAGGCACGATGCCATTATGAGAAACGCTCATCTGCTTACCAGACTTATCGGTCTGCTTCAGCTTGAAAGTCTCAGCAGGTGCGAAGGTATTAGCATTTTCAGCGCTATACTTTTTGGTAATGGTAAAAGTACCATTGCCATCGTTTGCAACAGGAGTGGTGGTGCCAACATCCGCAAACGCTGCGGTTGCGCCGACGGTGAGCATCATGGCGGCAGCCAGAACGCCCGCGAAGAATTTCTTCAGTTTCATTGTTATTCCTCCCTAGTAAGAAATAGTTCGTACTCCTGTGCCACGGCCCAAACTCCGCGGTTCACAGGCAGGATGCCGGCAGCTTCTTCCGGCTTCCGTGGTATTACAAACTGCGTCGCCGCAGTAGTGTAATCACTTTTGCTTGCACATCCTCCAGCGGAACCGGGCCAAAGTCCCGGCTGTCCTCGGATTGTGTGCGGTAATCGCCCAGCACAAAAAAGCAGCCCTCCGGCACCGTGTAGGGGTACTCCAGCGCGTCTTTTGCGTAGGTGGGGTAGAGGATCTCGCCGCTCTGCACCGCGCCGTTCACCACAAGGGTGCCGCTGTCGTCCAGAGCCACAAGGTCGCCCTCGCGCCCAAGGATGCGGCCCACCCGGAGCTTGCCGCCCTGGGTGTAGACCACAACGTCGTTTTTTGCGTAGGTTTTTTGCAGGCGGTAGCAGATGAGCAGGTCGCCATCCTTTACCGCGGGGAACATGCTGCTGCCCTTGGCCTGTGTGAGCAGGAACACCTGCGTGAACAGCACCCACGCGCACAGCAGGATCACCACAACGCGGCCCAGCAGGCTGATAAAATCCTGCCGGTTCTCAGCGTCCAGCCTGCGGCGGCGCACTGCCTTTGCCCCCAGCTTCAGGGCTTCATTGTCCAGCGGGTGCATCGGAATGCGCCTCCTTTTGGGGGTCAGAGCTGTCAAATTCCGGGTTAAACCTCTCAGTCTCGCTTCGCTCGCCAGCTCCCCTAGTAGGGGAGCCCTTGGCAAAACTGTCAGGTTCTGCATTCAAGGGCAGGCCCTTTTGCTCTGCCAGCAGCACATTGTACCTTGTGCGCTCGGCGCGGATGGCGGCTTCGTACAGGGCGTAAAGCTCTTCCAGCTTCTTCCACATTGACGCTTCATCCACGCCGCCCAGCAGGTTCTTGCGGAATTTCACCGTCCGGAACCACTGGATGATCGCTTCCTGCTCCGGGCTGATACAGCTTTCCTCTGCACCGGCCAGCCGCTGGGGCGCTTTCTTCTTCGCCATGCGGTCAGCCCCCTTTAGTCATCTTCCTTACGGCGCTTACGCAGCATCAACAGGGCAACGCCGCCAGCTACCACAGCAAGGATGACAATGTAAGGCAGGGTGTCGAGGAGGACACCAAGGTCAGGCTCGAGCGTCCGGTGATTGGTGAAGTGAACCGTCTGCTCAGTTGTACCGATTGTTACAGTTGCAGTACTATTCTTTTCGTATACTTCACCGTCTGTACCAATCTGCCAGCTGGTATCGTACTTCTCACCAGAATAATCTTCCTCTATAACTTTGTACTCACCACTTGGCAGATTCTTGAAGATAATCGAAGCTCCGTCTTTCAGAGTAAACTTGCCATTTCTCAGCCATTCAACCTTTGCACGATCTGCTTCGCTAATCTCAACATTGGCATCAGTAATATTTGCCGATGTCCCATCAGCTTTGGTAATCGTAAAGGTAAAGGCTTTGTTGGTATCGCCAAGTTTACCAGTAACAGTTTTGGTAACGGTCAGGTTGGCGGAAGCAGGCACATACTTTGCGTAGAAAGTTGTATCCGCAGAAATGGTGCCATTTACAAAATCCGCTTTTTGGGTGCAATTTTCATCCGTATACCAACCTTTAAAGGTGTAAACTGTACCATCTGGGGTTGTTTTAGTTTTCGGGCAGGTTGCTTCAGTCTGACCTTCACCAATAACATCCGGGCGGGCAATCGCTTTCAGCGAAATCGAAGTACTCCCTTCTGGGACAGTAAATGCTCCGCCATAATCACGCACTAGAGCAAAGGTATCTTTACCCACATCCTGAACCTTAAATTGGACGTTGATGTGCGTTGTATCATGGAGCACTATCAGACCATCCAGATGGTACGTCATTTTTTTATCACTGACCGACGAAATCGGAGATTTATATATGCCCTTCGTGTATGTGGATTTATACGTCTCTTCATCCGTCCAGTCTCCATCCTTGCCGTTTTTGCCAGTGTTGGCTCCACCCGCAGCAACGACCTCGTACCATTCAATTGTGTACGTGCCGCCATAATTCTTCTTTGCGGTATCTGACTCCCAACTACTCGGTTTTTCCAGATAATAGTAATCCTTGTATTGGCCATTCTGTTTAATCGGAATCACAGGAAACTGTCCGGAATCAACTATAATTTCAGTTCCCAACTTCGTATCAATGTCGGCCGTGTCATAAATTGAGGTACGCTTATTGTAATTGCTCGGAGCAACTACATTTGAAATCGTACCAACGGCCATGCCGTTCCACGCTTTATTTTCAGCTTTACTACCATAGTAATCACCCGAATAGCCCAAAACCTGCGTGTAAACATAAAGATTATAAGTGTCTTTCTGATTGCTTTCCACAACTGTAATATTCAGCTCATCGCCGTTACTAAGCTTATGTTTATCATCTGCTTTGGGGTCACCGTGGCGGTGGTTAATCGTCAACTCACCCGTTTTCGTAACCTTTAACCGTACTGTTTTGAAGGTATCTCCCACACCATAAATTTCGTCAACCAAATTCCCATTGCTGTCAACAAACTTCGCTTCACCGGGGTTTTTCTGATTCGGTGTAATTATCCATTTATGTTCGTAGTGCGATTTTCCGTTTTTGGATCGCAGTGTAATCGTTGCGCCAACCGGAACTTTTGCATCACCCTGAATGCTGCTGATTGTAGCAATCCCATCATTCACATTCGGGTACTCAACGCCATCGATCTCAATGCTGACGATCTCAATGCCGTCATCATCGAAGTCCTCACTTCCCTGATCCGGGTATTCCAACGCAAGCACAAAGGGGCTGAAGCTGGAGGTCTCAAAGGTCAGGGTGCCATTCTCATAGCTGACAACATCCAGTTTTTCCACGGTATTGTCGTCTTTCTGGTGGAGCACCTTCAGTGCATCGGCAGTGAGCGCTCCCGCTTCTTCCATTGCCGCAATATCCGGCAGTTTGTCCAGACCAGAAACGGTAACGGTGGCCTTCTGGCCCTTGGCCAGCTGCACCTTTTCGCCCTTGGCGTTCTTGGGGGAGATCTTCAGGCCCAGAATGGGCATCATTTCCCCAAAGCTGTCCTCGTGGCTCTCATAGAAACTCTCCATATCGTCATCACCCATGTGGATGACGCTGAGGCTATGGGCGGCAGAGGGCAGATTTTTCACCTCCACCGGCAGATTGACGCTCTTCGTGTTGCCGTCCTCGTCCTCGTAGGAAGCAGCGGCCTTGGCAGTCAGATCCACAGGCACAGGGTTCTTGTCCACCAGATCCTCGTGATCCACGTCCTCTTCCTCATCGGAGCCCACGGTACCGTCCTTCCATGCGGCGTAGACGTTCACAGTGGTGGTCTTGTCGTCCAGAATGTTGCTGGTGGGGTCGGTGAGGTTCAGGCGCACCCGGTTGCCAAACTCGTCCAGCGTGTACCAGTAGTCAAACTGCCGCAGTTCGCCCTTGGGGTCCCGGTTGGAGGAGGGGTTCTCGATGTAGCTGCTGTAGTCCGCGATGGTCTCTGCCCGGGGCACAGCCTGAATAAAGTACAGATTCCACAGAACCTCACCGTTCCGGGCCAGATACTCGCTCTCCGTCATATTGTTGATCTGTGCCTGAGCGGTAATGTCCTGCAGGTCGTTGGCGTTCAGCTCCTTCAGCCAGAAGCGGTAGACCACCATATCCTGCAGCTTTTTGATCTCGTCGCCGGAAACGACCACTTTGTCATCAGGCTTTTCCACCACGTCGTCCTCGCCGGACCACTGGGTCTCGGTGCTGGAGCTGGGGTCGGTGCTGGTGCCGTAGTCAATGACGGTGCCCCACTCTGTTTCCTTTACGTTGGGGCCGCCGTCGAGGTTGTCCTCGCCGCCCTCTACGGGCCGGGAGGCTTCCTCCTCGCCGAAACCGGCAGCTTCACCGCCGTCTACAGGCCGGGTGGCTTCCTCCTCGCCGAAACCGGCAAATTCGTCGTCAGGATAGGATGCCTCGCCGTCATCTACGGGCCGGGAGGCCTCTTGATTAACCTGAGGATCGATCAGACCCTCCGTTGCAAACACCGGCACAAGGCAGGTGCAGATGACCGCAAGTGCCAGACAAAGCGCAAAAACGCGCTTCACCAGCCTATCTTTTTTTCCGTGATGATTTTTCCGCACAGTGGAGCCCTCCCTGCATCATAGTATTTTTGGCAAAACCGGAGGAAAAGATATTCAACTTTTGTCGTTTTTCTTTCCCTTGGCAGGTTATTTTTACCAGACACATCATTATTGTAATAATAGCATGTATATCCAGTATTTTCAATAGTGAAATTTTATTTTCCCTTCCCCTTTTTAGACAAAATATTCTGCGATATACAGCACGTTATGAACCGTCGCAATATCATTGCGGGGAGTAGAACAGTCCGACTTATCCGCACGCCCGCCGCATTGTTATATCACGCAGTTTTGTGTTGTATCTTCGCAGTTTCACTCTCTATAATACATGAACCGCAGATTCCTTTCACTTTTTTTCGAGATTTTTTGAAAAAAGTTTTCGGAGCCCTCTCAGTCTCGCAAAGCTCGACAGCTGGGGTTAAACCTCTCAGTCACGGGCTTCGCCGTGACAGCTCCCCTAGTAGGGGAGCCCTTGGCAGGCCGTCGCGTTTTCGGGGTCTGGCGCTTCGCTCCTTTTGGCAGTGCTGGCGTAATGTTCGCCTCTGCGGTAGATGATGCTCTTGGAGCGCCAGCGATCAGATTGAAAAATGAATCTCATGCCAAGGCCTCCCCTACTAGGGGAGGTGGCATCGAGCGTCAGCGATGATGACGGAGAGGTTTTGCACCCAGCAGCCGCTCCCGGTGGTAAACCTCTCAGTCACGGGCTTCGCCGTGACAGCTCCCCTAGTAGGGGAGCCCTTGGCAGGCCGTCGCGTTTTCGGGGTCTGGCGCTTCGCTCCTTTTGGCAGTGCTGGCGTAATGTTCGCCTCTGCGGTAGATGATGCTCTTGGAGCGCCAGCGATCAGATTGAAAAATGAATCTCATGCCAAGGCCTCCCCTACTAGGGGAGGTGGCATCGAGCGTCAGCGATGATGACGGAGAGGTTTTGCACCAAAAAGCGCCCCCATCACTCAAAGGAGCAATAGGGGCGCTTTACCATATTACAATGGGTTCCGCTTACTCAGCCTTGGGGGCTTCGGGAGCCTTTGCTTCCTCAGCCTTTGCGGCGGGCTCTGCCGGAGCGGCAGGAGCGACAGCGGGCTTCGGAGCCTGCTTCACCACGGGCTTGGGGGGATTCGGATCGTCCTTCAGCGGGAAGAGGATGATGTGCTTGGGGCACTTCTGGGCGCACATGCCGCAGCCCTTGCACTTGTCGTAGTCCACACGGGCCACGCCGTCCACAACGTGGATGGCATCAAACTTACAGGTGCGCTCGCACATGCCGCAGGCAATGCAGGAAGTGGTGCAGGCCTTCATGGCAACGGGGCCCTTATCCTGATTGGAGCACATGACCACGGGCTTGCGGGGGCCGCCTGCGTCGATCATAATGACGTGCTTGGGGCAGATGTTGGCGCAGGCACCACAGCCGGTGCACTTGTCCTTGTCCACCTTGGCCACGCCGTCCACAATGTGGATGGCATCGAACTTACACACCTTGGTGCAGTCGCCCAGGCCGATGCAGGCAAAGGTACAGGTCTTGGGGCCGCCGTACAGGGTGGCAGCAGCGGCACAGGTCTGGATGCCCTTGTACTCGTAGCTGGGCTTGCAGTGCTCGGAGTTGCCCTGGCACTGGACCACAGCCTTCTTCTCCACAGCGCTTGCCTCACCGCCCATGATCTTGGCAATGGCGGCAGCAGCCTTGGGGCCGCCGGGGGCGCACTTGTCGCAGGGAACGCCGTCCATAACAACGGCCTTTGCGTAGTCGGCACAGCCGGCGTAGCCGCAGCCGCCGCAGTTTGCACCGGCCAGGCAGGCAGAAACTTCTTCAATACGGGGGTCTTCCTCAACCGCCATGAACTTTGCGGCCAGCACCAGAACAACGGCACCGATCGCGCCCACGATGGTACAGAGGATCACAGCAGATACAATATTCATAATCCTGTTCCTCCCTTACAGCGTCACGTTGAACAGGTTTTCGACGAGGCCGCCGAAGCCCATAAAGGACAGGCTGGTGATGGCTGCTGCGATCAGGGTGATGGGCAGGCCCTTGAAGGGTGCCGGGGGATCGCAGGCTTCCACACGCTTGCGCACGCCGCTGAACATGACCATGGCCAGCATAAAGCCGACACCTGCACCCACGGCACAGACCAGAGCCTCAATGTAGGCAGCGGCAAAGCCAAGGGTAGCAACGTCTGCGCCGTAGTCGTCCACGACCAGAATGGTCACGGCCAGCACGCAGCAGTTGGTGGTGATCAGGGGCAGGTAAACGCCCAGAGAATTGTACAGTGCAACAACATACTTCTTCAGGAAGATCTCGATGAACTGCACCAGCACTGCAATGACCAGGATGAACACGATGGTCTGCAGGTAGCCCAGGTCAGCGGGGTTCAGAATGAAGATCTGGATGGGGAAGGTGACAGCCGTTGCCACCAGCATAACAAAGATAACAGCGCCGGACATACCAATGGAGGAATCCAGCTTCTTGGAAACGCCCAGGAACGGGCAGATACCGTAGAACTTCACCAGCACGTAGTTGTTCACCAGGATCATGCTGAAGAAGATCGCAGCAAGTTTGACTAACATCTTATTCTGCCTCCTTCTTCAGGTTGTCGAGGTCGCAGCAGCTCTTGCGCTCGATGCGGGCATCCAGCTTGCCTTCCAGCCAGACGCAGCCGGCCATCAGCACGCCGTAGCAGAAGAATGCGCCGGGAGCCTGGGTCATAATGCTCATCTTGGCCATGCTCTCGGGCAGGACCTGGAAGCCCAGCCAGGTGCCGCTGCCCAGGATCTCACGGATGGAGGCCATCAGCACCACGGTGAGGGTGTAGCCGATGCCCATGCCGATGCCGTCCAGTGCGGAGTCCACCACATTGTTCTTGCAGGCAAACATCTCGGCACGGCCCAGAATGATGCAGTTGACAACGATCAGGGGCAGGAACACGCCCAGTGCAGTGTACAGGCTGTCCATGTAGGCGTGCATCACCATCTGAACGATGGTCACGAAGCCTGCAATGATGACGATGTAGCAGGGCAGATGGACTTTAGCGGGGATCACGTTGCGCAGCAGCGAGATCAGGATGTTGGAGCACACCAGCACGAAGGTGAAGGCTGCGCCCATGCCCAGCGCGCTGGAAACTGCCGTGGTAACAGCCAGGCAGGAGCAGGTGCCCAGAACCAGACGCAGAACGGGGTTTTCTTTGATGATGCCGTTGGTAAGGATGCTTACCTTGGACTTGTTTTCGCTTGCCATTTCTTACCAACCTCCTTTATGCCAACTCGTTGTAGCAGTTGATGCAATCGTTGATGGCGGCAAACAGAGCCTTAGAGGAAATGGTTGCGCCGCTGTATGCGTCGTAGCCCTGGCCCAGGGTGATGTTCTGGGTGCCATCCATGCCATCGAACTGAGCAAGGAAGCTGTCGGTGGCAACGTTGCTGCCGATGCCCTTGGTCTGGGTAGAAGCGTCCACCCAGATGCCGGTGACAGTGCCGTTGGTGTCGAAGCCGATGATGACGGACAGGATGCCGCCGTCAAAGCCCTTTTCCTCAGCCTTGATGGCCAGGGAGCCGTCGGTGGCCTTTACAGCACCGGTGATGTTCTCGGTGGTGTAGTCGGTCACTTCCTCCAGATCGGAGGCGCTGGAAACGGTGGGCATCACGTCCACATAGGCAGCCAGCGTTGCGGCCTTCTGGTTATCCTCAATGATGGGAGCCGTAAAGGAGTTGACCATGGCCAGCAGCAGGCTGACGATCAGTGCGATCACGCTCAGCACAACAACAGGCTTTACACTGGTCTCCCAGGAAGAATTCTTATTCATTTGCCAGCACCCTCCTTTGCTTTCTTTGCAGGCTTAACATAGCCGTAAGGAGTCTGACGGGTCCAATCGTTGATAAAGGGGACCCACAGGTTCATAAACAGCAGCGCGAAGGAAACGCCCTCGGCGTAGCTGCCCCACTGACGGATGGCGAAGGTGACGATGCCCAGGCACAGGCCGTAGATCAGCTTGCCCTTCAGGGTAAAGGGGCTGGTGACGTAGTCCGTTGCCATGAACACAGCACCGAACATCAGGCCGCCGGACAGGATGCCGACCAGTGCGCCGTGCAGGCTGCCGGTGGAGATCAGGTAGAAGATAAACATGCTGCCGATGTAAGAAGCGGGGATGGCGATGCTGATGGTCTTGGTGGCCACCATATAAATCAGGCCCAGCAGGATGGCCAGAGCGCAAGTCTCGCCCAGAACACCGCCGTGCACGCCCATGAACAGATCCAGCAGGCTCAGCTTGCTGGTGTCAGCCACAGCCAGCGGGGTAGCGCTGGACAGCTGGTCAACTGCTGCATCGGGGAACACCCAATTGTTCATGGAACCGGCAAAGCTGATGAACAGCACGATACGGCCCACCAGTGCAGGGTTTGCAAAGTTCATGCCAATGCCGCCGAACAGCTGCTTGACCACGATGATGGCAACCAGGTCGCCGATGATGAGCTGGCCGATGGGCATGCCCACGGGCACGTTCATGGCCAGAATGATGCCGGTGACCACAGCGGACAGGTCGCTGATGGGGTTTGCCTTCTTCAGCAGCTTGCAGTACAGCCACTCAAAGGCCACACATGCCACAACGGACACTGCGGTGACCAGCAGGGCACGCGCGCCAAAGATGATTGCAGAGGCCACCACACAGGGGCACAGGGCAACGATCACGTTGGCCATCAGGCTCTGGGTCGTTTCCTCACTGCGCAGGTGCGGGGAGGCCGAAACAATAAGCTTCGTATCCATTACTTATTGCCTCCTTTTTTGATTTCACCAAGGTAGAACGCCTTTGCCAGGCCCATCATCTGGGTGCAGGGGCGCTTTGCCGGGCAGACAAAGGTGCAGGAGCCGCAGTTGAAGCAGTAATCAACATGCAGCTTGCCCAGCTCCTGAACGTCGCGGGCAGCGTAAGCCTGGTTGACCTCCACGGGCTCCAGACCCATGGGGCAGTACTCCACGCAGCGGCCGCAGCGGATGCAGGGGTTGACCTGCGGGGGCTCTGCAGCAGCGGCGCTGAGCATGATCAGGCCGGAGGTGGTCTTGGTGGTGGGGTAGCTCAGGTTCTCCACAGCGGGGCCCATCATGGCACCGCCGGCAACCACCTTGCCCAGCTCCACGCCGCCCTTGATGCCGACAGCGTTCAGAACATCCTCGTAGGCAGTGCCCACGGGAACGATCAGGTTCTGGGGCTTTGCGCAGGCATCGCCGTCCACGGTGATGCAGCGGCTGACCACCGGCATACCGGTAGCCAGGTACTTGCCCAGGGTAGAAACAGAGGTCACGTTCATCACAATGGCACCTGCATCTGCGGGCAGACCGCCGTGCGGAACCTCGCGGCCCAGGCACTTCTCGATCAGGATCAGCTCTGCGCCGGTGCCGTAAACACTGGGCAGTGCCTTGACCTCGATGGCGGGCTTGTCTTTGGTCTTCTGGTTCAACAGCTCGATGCACTCGGGCTTGTTGTTCTCAATGCCGATGATGCACTTCGGGATGCCGGTGTACTTCAGCACGGCCTCGATGCCGCGGACGATATCATCGCTGCAGTTCAGCATCTCCTGCGTGTCGCTGGTCAGCCAGACTTCACACTCGGAAGCGTTGATGAGCAGGGTGTCCACGGTCTGCTTGGGCTGCAGCTTGACATCGGTCGGGAAGCCTGCGCCGCCCAGACCCACCAGGCCGCACTCACGCACGGCTGCCAGGAAGCTGGCCTTGTCGGTGACCTCGGGTGCCTTCACGGCAGGGTCCACGGTCTGCTTGCCATCGGTCTTGATGACAACAGAGTCGCACATCCGGCCATTGGAGAGACGGAAGGGTTCCACAGCGGCCACGGTACCAGAAACACTGGAGTGGATATTTGCAGAGACAAAACCGCCTGCCTCACCGATCTTGGTGCCAACAAACACTTCGTCGCCCTTTTTGACCAGGGCTTTCGCCGGAGCGCCGATGTGCTGGCTCATCAGGATGCGTACCTGCGCGGGCAGAGGCATCGGAACTGGTTTGCTTGCAGCGGTTGCCTTGTCATGCGGCGTATGCGCGCCAAGCGCCGCACGTTTCAGCTTGTTCAACATGGAATAAATCCCCCATTCTGCTTGAATTGCCACCCCTGCCCTCATGCGGGCGCACTGCGGCAGGGACAGCAGCTGCTTAACACAGTTATTGTATCATTTTACAGCCGGAAGTTCAACGACAACAGCACCAAAATGATGCAATTTCCTCAATTTTCTTTGCCATTTTTAACGATTAGTCGTATCTAACCAATTGTTTTTTTATTAACAACCACCAACTTCACGCAACTTTACTACCGTTTGCCTTTCTGCCGGGATTATGGTATACTGTTGCTAATGACCCTGCGGAACGTCCCCTGCTCCGCATTTGAACGACCGGGCCATGCCCGCCAAGGAGGATCGGATACCATGAAAGTTCTCAAAGCTCTGCTTGCCATCTTCACGTTCTTAGCCGCCGCACTCACCTGCACGCTTCTCTTTGTGCAGGACAGAAACGCCCCCCACTATATTAAGATCTACGAGAACGAGCAGTAAGCAGTTTCTCTGACAAACAAGATCCCCCGGAAAGCGGCCCACGCCGCCCTCCGGGGGATCTTTATGCTTTATGGTTTTTTCCTCTGTATCGGGGAACGCTCAGTTCACGTCGAACAGGCAGACCGCCTGATAGACAGTGCCGTTAGAAGTGGGAACGTATGCAACGCCGATCTTTTCTGCTAAGTTGAATGCACTGGTATCTTTGAACAGCGAATCATACTTGAAGCTGGTCTTGGAAGCGGGGTTATAATCACTGGTGATGGGACGGTAATCTTTGGTCATGCCAACCACAATCTTCACACTGCCCAGTTCAGCAGTGATCTTACGGTAATTTTCCCAGTAGGTCGTGTTATTGATCTTGTTATTGGTATACTCCAGCCAGTTCTCCAGCAGAGCCTTCGTCACTGCGCTGTACTTTGCACTGTACTCAACCTGGCCCAGACCCTTATTGGCAGCCATGTTATTCACGGTCATCACCACTTCGGGAGTACCGTCCTCCGGCATTATGCTATCCGGGTCGGTGGTGCCACCGTCGCAGGCGGTCAGCATTGCCAGTGCCAGAACACCGGCCAGAACAAGTGCCAGAACTTTTTTGAAACGCTTCATTGCAATGCCTCCTTGATTTTATTTAATCGTTATCTTCACACCCGAGCAGGAATCTTATGTAGGCAAAGGTGCGCTCCTGCCCCAGATCCCGGACCATCAGCAGCAGCTTTTCCAGCAGTGCCCTTGTTTCGGGATGGAGCAGATAGTGATCCTTGCTCTTTTCATAATACTGCCACGGGGATGCGTCGGTGTACTTGTCGCCCAGATAGATCTGGCTGGCCGCCACGCGGTCGCAGACCATCTCGCAGACATAGCGCAGGGGCATTTTCATGCCGCCCAGGCCAGATTTGTTGGTTGTGTAGTCGATCCAGTATTCCAGATGGTGCTTGTTGCGGCCCTTATGGTGGAGCCATGCCGAAGAATAGCCCCGGGCGGCGCGCTCTGCCTCGTTTGGGCTGTGGTCGCCCTGATAGTAGATGCAGCCCGGGATGAACTCGGTGGGGCTGTACTTGCTCAGGTCATGGGTCAGGCCCTGCCGATAAAGGCCGCATTCAAAGCAATACTTCATCACCAGCAGTTTATGCCGGGTGATGGTCTCAAAGTGTCCCTTGATGTTCATTGGAGGGTACCTCCCCGGAATCTTACCGTTACCCTGCCCTCTTTCAACCTGCGCAGATCGTCACTCTCCGAAAAATCCTCCCGGTCACGGGTCAGGTTGGGGTTGTAGTAGGGGTCATCCAGAATGTTTTCCTTGCCGTGGATGGTGTAGAGCCGCTGCTGCTCCGCCGCAAAGCGGGCCGCCTTAACGGGGTCTTTCTCATCCCCGCCCCGGCTCTTGCTCTCATAGTGAATGAGCTCGGCGTAGGGGGTCCAGGCAATGCGGTAGCCCGCATCCCGCACCCGCAGGCAGAAGTCCACATCGTTGAAGGCCACGGCAAACTGCTCGTCCAGCCCGTGCATCTCGTCATAGACGGCGGTCTTTACCAGCAGGCAGGCACCGGTCACACCGGAGAAGTCCTGCACGGTAGAGGTGCGGAACAGATAGCCGCTGCCGCCCTTCTTCTTATACTTGTGGCTGTGGCCCGCGTAGCCGCCCAGACCGGTCACGATCCCGGCGTGCTGGATGGTCTCATCCGGGTACCAGAGCATGGCACCGCAGATCGCCGCGCCGCCGGGGTGGGCGCACTGCCGGAGCAGCTCCGTGAGCCAGTCGCCGTTTACCACTTCCACATCGTTGTTGAGCAGCAGCAGGTAGTCGCCCTCTGCCGCTCTCCGGCCAAAGTTGTTGATGGCCGAGAAGTTGAAGCCCTTGTCCGGGTAGGTGACCACCTTCAGGCCATCGTACCGCTGCCGGGCCTTCTCGTAATAGGCAAAGGTGGCCGGGTCTGTGGAGTTGTTCTCGATGACGATGACCTCGAACCGATCCCAGGTGGTCTTTTTCCAGATGCTCTGCAGGCACTTTTCCAGATCCTCGGTGTGATCCTTGTTGGGGATGAGGATGCTCACCTTCGGCTCCCCCACAATGTCCCACCTGACCCGATAGGTGCTGGGGTACAGGCCATCCTCTATGGTACCGGTGCGGCCGGTGCGCTCCAGATGGTCGGCCAGCGCCTTCTTTGCCGCTTTGGCAACGTAAGGCTTGGCATCGGTGCCGCCGGAGGTCGAGCCTTCGTGCACCCGCCAGTAGTAGAGCACCTGCGGCACATGGGCCGCGCCGCCCACCTGCTCAATGAGCCGGAGGAAAAGGTCGTGGTCCTGACTGCCATCACATTCGGGGCGTTCCCCGCCCACCTGCTCGAACAGCTCCCGCCGGAACACGGCCAGATGGCAGATGTAGTTGCAGCAGAGCAGGTAATCCGGGGCGTAATCGGGCTTGAAGTGGGCCACCAGCGGCTTTTCGATCTTTTTGGTGAAGAGGGCCTCGTCGCTGTACAGGAAGCCGTCCGGCTCCCCTGCCTCACGCAGCTGCCGGATCGCCTGACCCATGGTGTACATGGCGTGGGGCGCAAGGATGTCATCGTGGTCGGCCAGCGCCAGATATTCCCCCGATGCCAGTTCAGCGGCGGCGTTGGTGTTGGCCGAAATGCCCTTGTTTTCGATCTTTTTGTATACGATGTGTTGATATTTTGTCTGATATTCCCTTACGATATTCCCCACACTGCTGTGGGCGGCATCGGAGGCATCCGCCAGGCAGAGCTCACCATTGGGGGCGGTCTGGTTCACGAAGGAATCCAGAAACTGCCGCAGAAACACCTCAGGAGTATTATACAACGGTGTCAACACGGAAATCGTCGAAAGTTGGCAGTTTTCAAAATTTTTTCCTGCCATTTCGGCTCTCTGGGCTTCCAGCACCTTTTTTGCGGGCAGGTAGCGGGCCTTTTTGCCAAAGCACCGCCGCCTGACAAAGCCCGCGCCCCGGGCCAGCATGGTGCCCAGACCCTCGTCCTTTGTCAGCTGGACCGCATAGCCTGCCAGCTCTCTGGCACGTTTCAATCGTACATTCATGGCTCAGGCCTCGCCGCGCTGGGTGGCCTTGTAGGCCGCGCAGACTGTCTCGGTATCGCCGTTCATTTTCAGGTGGCCGTGGCTCAGCCATGCCACCTTGCTGCACATCCGCTCGATCTGCTCGATGGAGTGGGACACCAGAATGACGGTGGTTCCGCCTGCCATCAGCTCCTTCATCCGTTTTTCGCATTTCTGCTGGAACAGGAAGTCGCCCACCGAGAGCACCTCGTCCGCGATCAGGATATCGGGTTTGGTGATGGTGGCAATGGCAAAGCCGATGCGGGCCACCATGCCGGAGGAGTAGTTTTTCAGCGGTACATCCAGAAAGTTCTGCAGCTCGCTGAACTCCACGATCTCGTCGAACTTCTCGTCCAGATACTTGGGCGAGAACCCCAGCACCGTGCCGTTGAGGTAAATGTTCTCCCGGGCGGTCAGGTCCATATCAAAGCCCGCACCCAGCTCGATGAGCGGGGCGATGGTACCGTTGACGGTGACCTTGCCCCTGGTGGGCTTGTACACGCCCGCAATGGTCTTGAGCAGGGTAGATTTGCCCGAGCCGTTCAGACCCACCAGACCGTAAAAATCGCCGGGCATGATGTCCAGGCTCACGTCCTTCAGGGCGTAAAACTCGTCGTACTGCAGGCGGCCCTGCACCATGGCCAGCAGATATTCCTTCAGGCTCTCGTGCTTTTCGGTGGAGAGGTTGAAGCACATGGACACGTTGTCCACTTTGATGATCGGTTCCATTCTTCTCCCCTCCTTAAATATGCAGCACAAAACGATCCTGCGTTTTGCGGAACATGTGCACGCCCACCCACATGGAGACCACTGCGCAGATGCCGCAGACCGCAAACATGTTGAGGTCCAGCGGGATGCCCCACATCAGGGTGCGGCGGAAGCCGGTGATATACCAGTACATGGGGTTCAGCTTGATGATCTGCTGCATGTTGAACCCGCCGATGGAAAAGGTCATCTGGGTGGGGTCATAGAAGATGGCGGAGAAGTAGAGCAGCGCCGTGATGAACACGCTCCAGATGTGCATGATGTCCCGGAAGAACACCGTTGCCGCCGCCAGGAACAGGCCCACCCCCAGACTGAAGAAGAAGAGGGTGATGAGCGGGTAGAGCGCTTCCAGAAGGGTCAGGTGGAAGGGCGCACCGGTAAAGATCATCACCAGCAGCAGGGCCACAAAGCTGAACACGCAGTTCACCATGGCAAAGCAGCACTTTTCCAGCGGGAAGATATACTTGGGGATATACACCTTTTTCAGCAGGGGGGCGGCGCTGAGCACGCTGCTCATGCTGGAGGAGGTGGCCTCATTGAAGAAGTTGAAGAGCAGCTGACCGCACATCAGGAACACCGGGAAGTTGTCGATGCCGCTGCCCCGCATATCCATCAGGCTGCTGAACACAGCCCAGTAGACCAGGCACATCAGCAGGGGGTTCAGCACGCTCCACAGCACACCCAGCACGCTGCGGCGGTATTTCAGCTTGAAATCACGGCTGACCAGATTCCACAACAGATAGCGGTAGCGCCAGAAGCCGTTGAACATTCCTTTCAGTTTCGCCACGGGCTATCACCACTTTTCAAAGAATTCAAACTTCTGGGCTGCAAAGGGCTCATGCAGCTTGTCCTTTGCGCTGGTCTTGTGCTCACAGCCGCAGTCGGGCCACTGCACGTTCACGGTGGGGTCATCGTAGGGGATGCCGCCCTCGCTGGTGGGGTCATAGACATCGGTGCACTTGTAGCAGAACTCGGCCACATCGCTCAGCACCAGGAAGCCGTGGGCAAAGCCCTCGGGGATATAGAACATCTTCTTGTTCTCCTCGCTCAGGGTCACGCCCACCCACTTGCCAAAGGTGGCGCTGTGGGGGCGGCAGTCCACGGCAACATCATAGACCTCGCCCTTGGTCACACGCACCAGCTTGCCCTGGGTGTGGTTCTTCTGGAAATGCAGGCCGCGCAGCACGCCGCGGGTGGAGCGGCTCTGGTTGTCCTGCACGAACTCCTTGTCGATGCCGGCGGCAGCAAACTGATCCTTCTGGTAGGTCTCCATAAAATAACCGCGGTCATCACCGAACACCTGCGGCTCAATGACCACAACACCAGGGATCTCGGTCTCAGTAAACGTAAACTTGCCCATATTTCTTTTTCCTCTCTGTTTTCTTTCAGAAAATTTTGTCTGTTTGTAGTATATGGAAAAGTCCTTGCGGGCTTTTGCGCGATAGATCAAACTGTCCCTTCCTGCCAAGGCCTCCCCTGGTAGGGGAGCCTCTGGCGAAACGGGTCAGTGCTTACTTCTTGATTTACCTTTCTTCCATTTTATTCTCAGCCGCACCACGCCGAACGCCGCAAGGGCGGCCAGCACGGTGGCACCGACCGAGATGGCCAGCAGGCCGCCTGCGATCCTCTTTGGCCCCACATCCCGGGAGGCGGGCAGGGTGGCGTTGGCGCTCTTGGCCAGCAGCTCCTCCAGCCCGGTCACAGCGGCAGGCACCCGGACGCTGGCCGTTTCCTGCACGTCCCGCCCATGAATGGTATACACCGCATACACCGCCGGGTCAACCCCCAAGAGGTATCGTTCGGGCAGTTCCAGCGTGACCGACACATCCGCAGCGGTCAGACCGTCGGCCAGCAGCAGCTTCACACCGGGGTCAGAAACCGTCACCGTGCCCAGCGTGCTGCCGCCGCCCGCCACTTCCAGCTCCCCGGTCACGCCCTGGGCAGGGATCTCGGTGTAGCCGGTGTAGCGGGCAAAGGCATCGTCCAGCAGGGTGCGGACATCGTTGTATTTGTCGGTCTTGATCTGGCTCTGCATGGTCACGCAGATCAGCCGCACGCCGTTCTGCTCCGCCAGGCAGACATAGCTGTACCGGGCAATGTTGGTGTAGCCGATCTTGGAGCCCAGGATGGCCGGGATATAGTACCGGCTGGAGCCCACCCGCATTTTATCCTGCTGGTGGAAGTACCGGGTCACGGGCTGGACATTGGTCGGGCCCATGGTGTACATCTCGTTCCGGGTAAACAGCGTCTCGAACCCGGGCTGGGTCAGCGCCCAGCGCAGGATCTGCGCCATGTCATAGCAGCTGGTGTAGTGGTCCTCATCGCTGATGCCGTGGGGGTTGGCAAAGTGAGTGTGTTCCAGCCCCAGCTCCTTTGCCTGCGCGTTCATGGCAGCCACACCGCCCTCAATGGAGCCGCCGCCGAAGTATTCGGCCAGCAGGTTGGCCCCATCGTTGGCGCTGGCCATCATGGTGGCATACAGGGCATCGGTCAGGGGCACTTCCTCCCCTTCCTGCAGGGCGATATGGCTGGAATCGGTGCCCGCCAGCGAGTAGACATCCTCGTGGCTGACCGTCAGCTTGACATTGTCCCACTTGCCCTGGGCCTTTTCACAGGCAAGGCCCAGCGTCATCACCTTGGTAATGGATGCCGGGTGCAGTTCCTCGTTCATGTTCTGCTGGGCCAGCACCAGACCGGTGTCGGCATCGATGATGCAGTACGCTTCCGTAGCCGTCAGTGCAGGCCCGGCAGCTGCCGCGCCCGGCGCAAACGCCGCCAGTGCGGTCAAAAGCACCGCACACAGCATGGCGATGTGTTTTTTCATTCCAGTTCCTCTATCTCAAGATATTATGATATAGTATACCACATTTTTATCCCTCTGAAAAGAGAAACCCTCAGTTCCACTCCCGGAGCACCGGCTGCAGCTGCTGACCGTGCAGGGCAGCCTCCAGTGCAGCGGGCAGCAGGGTGAGATCCGCCTTCAGGCTCTGGGGTTTCTGCGCTGCATCGTCCTGTCCGTAGGGCACAAAGTAATAGTGCTTGCGCTGCATCAGCCGGGCGATGTTCTCCCCGGAAGCCCCCAGCCCATCGTTGGTGGAGACCGCCAGCAGCACCGGGCACCCGACCCGCAGCAGGCTTTTTGCCGCCAGCGTGACCGGCGTGTCGGAAAGGCCCGCCGCCAGCCGGGCCAGTGTGGTGCCGGTGCAGGGGGCCACCACCAGTGCCCGGGCCAGCTGCCGCGGCCCCAGCGGCTCCACATCCTGCAGGGTATCCAGCACCCTGTGGCCGGTCAGGGTCTCCAGCCGCGCCTTCCACTCATCCGCCCGGCCAAAGCGGGTGTTCAGGCCGGAGGCCGCATAGCTCATCACCGGCAGCAGCTCCCAGCCCTGCCGCACCAGCTGTTCGGCCTGAGCCACCGCCGCGCCCAGCGTGCAGAAGCTCCCGCAGACCGCAAACGCCACTGTCCCGCGCAATTGCCTTTTCATGGTGTTCCCTCCCTTTCCGCCAGGATCTCACAGACCGTCCGGGCCAGAGCCTCGCCCGCCGTTTCGGGGGCGCAGGCCGTGGGCAGGCTCAGGGCATGGATGGCCCGATGCCCCAGCCGCCGGGCCGCGGCAAAGTCAGTGCCGCCCGGCTTGGATGCCAGATCCACGATCAGGCTCCCAGGCCGCAGAGCTGCCAGCACGGCTTCCGTCAGAACAGGGGCCGGGATGGTGTTCACCACCGTGTCAAAGGCCGGAGCGGCCTGTTCCAGCCGGGCCAAATCCACCGCCCGCAGGCTGAAACTCTCCGCCAGTGCCCGCTGAGCCGGCCGCCGCGCGGCCACCGTCACCTGTGCGCCCAGTGCCGCCAGCCGTACCCCAAGCGCCTGCCCCACCGGCCCAAAACCGGCCAGCAGGATGGCGCTGTTCCAAAGCGTCCGCGTCCGCTCCGCCATCAGGATACCGATGCAGCCCTCTGCTGTCGGGATGGCGTTGCAGAGGATCAGTTCCTCCCGAGCAAAGTAGTCCACCAGCTCCACGCCCGCCTCCGCCGCGATCTGCCTTGCCTGCGCCGAGAGCTTTCCACCCAGCGCCAGCGCCCCCGGTTTTGCGGCCCGCAGCAGTTCCGCCAGCGGGGTGCGGCTCTCGTCCAGCGGCAGCGGCAGTAAGATGTAATCGGCCAGTGCCGTCTGCTCCGGCCCGCCCACCGCAAACCCGGCACGGGCCAGAGCCCGGCCTGCCGCCGCCAGCCGCGCGTCCGTTCCGATCACCGCAAATCGTCTTTGTCCATCCATTCCCGGCCCCTCCTCCCCATGGTCTGCGTCATCCTATGCCCATGGAGCGCCGGGTGTGAAAAAGCCGCTGCTCTCCGTCAGGAAAGCAGCGGCGATCTGTTTTTTATGATACCGGCTTTTCGGTCAGAGCGGCGGCAGAGATTGCCTCCGGCTCCTCCATGTTTCGCGTCCGCTCCACGGCCTCACGCATCCGCGGCAGCTGGACGGCTTCATCAAAATCCGCATATCCCTTTGCGTAGGCAGGCACCATCTCCAACCGGTATTCTGCACTTGCAACGCTCCATTCCCGGATAGAAAAGTGCTCCGGCGGAAAATTCAGCCAGTTTCCACTCTCTCCAAACTGCGAGACCGCGTCCACCTGAATGCGGAACAGATTCTTCGCATAGTAAGCGGTCATTGCGATATTTTTCCGGTAGAGCTTCTGCAGATCCTTTTCCCGGCTCGTCGCCTTGCAATACGTCACAAATCGGGTGTCTGCCATCCGCTCTCTGGCTTCCAGCAGGCTCAGGATCGTGCCCTTCTCATCTACCAGATACCCATTGGTCGTCGGGTCCAGCATACACCACTTTTCCTGCGACCGGTCGTAGATCTCCGTGACAACGTGACAATCAAAATCGAAGGGAGAATAGGGCAGGAAGCGCACCCGCCGTGCGTAGATTCCCAGTGCCAGGCAGATCTCCTCCAGAATTTTGGCCTTATTCAGGCAGTTGATGCCCTGTTCCGGTTTATCCAGACTGTAATCCAAAAGCGCCAGGGCGTTGCAGTCCACATGGCCGTCGTACCATGGGCTGTGCGTCAGCTTAGGCGAGAGGTATTTCAGCACCCGAATTGCCCGCTGCAGGTCCGTGCCTTTTCCTGCAATTTTCTCAAAGGGATACTTTTTCAGGAGGTCGGCATACTCCGGGCAGTCCATGCGATATTCCACCGCCGTGCTCTTTCCCGGTTGAAAGCTCCGATTGTTCCGCAGGATTCCACGGTAAACATTGTAAAGGACTTCTGTCTCTTCAAAATTCATTGTTTTTCCCCTCTCTTTTTTGGATAGACGAACGAATGGCCGTAAGTGTTCATTTTCCCCTCTATTTTCAGACCCTATCGTTTTTTATAATACCACGGTTTTCCTGCTCATGCAATGCAAAATGCCCGGCCATGCGGGCGTTCCCACACAGCCGGGCGGCTTCCTTTTTCATCATTCGGGTCTGCTCAGGGCCGCTTATATTTCAGCGGTGTCTGCACCTGAGCACGGATCTTGAGCAGATAGGTCCGGGTCTGCTCGGTGCCCCGCAGGATGGCCTCCACCTGTTCCCGCTGCTCCGGGGTCAGGGCCTCGTCCTCGGCCAGCAGGTCGGCGTTGCCCTCAATGACGGCCAGCGGCGTTTTGAGCTCATGGGAAAGCTGGATGATCTGCTCCCGCTGCTGCTGCTCCATTTTCCATTGGGCCTGCAGGCTGGCCGTCAGCTCCTGCCCCATGGTCTGCAGGGCAGCCAGTGTCTCGGCGTATTCCCGCACCTGCGCCCCGGAAAAATCGATCTCTTCCACGCCCTTTTTCTCAGCCACCTGCCGGGAGACCTCGGTCAGGCGGGCCGTCTCCCGGGCCAGAAACTTTCTGGAGCGGTGGGTGCTCCACACCACCGCTCCCACCAGCAGCAGAATGCCCAGAATGCAGTGCACCGTCTGCACATCTGGCAGCTTTCCCCGCAGCGCAGGGGCGGCGTAGGGCACGGCATAGTCAAATTGCAGCAGGCAGACCGTTCCGTCCTGCAATTTTGATGTCATATAATACTGTGTGTATCCAAAATGCCAGCGGGTTTTCCCCTGCCGGTTCTCCATTGCCCGCTGCAAGTGTCCGGCATCCATGTTGGTGGCCAGCACCTCGCTGCTGTCCGGCGCGGCAAACAGGACGTAACGGCACAAGGAGTCCAGCTGGGTCTCATCAAAGGTGGCGGCAGTCATGCCCGGCAAAACGTCCTGTGCAGCCTTCTGGCAGGCCTGCGCGGCCTGATTGGCCGGGAGCGCCAGCCCGCTGTTGATGACGCACATCAGCGCCGCAAACCACAACAGCAGCGCCAGCACACAGCAAAAGACGGTCTGCACCAGATATCGCAGCAGTACGCCTCGCAGGGAAATCAGCCCTCGTTTTTCCATTGATATCCCACTCCCCAGATGGTTTTCAGCAGTGTTTCCGGCTCTGTTACCCCCGCCGCCCGCAGCTTTGCCCGGATATTTTTGATGTGCTGTGTCACGGCGGTGTCGTCCGCTGTGCCGTCAATACCAAAAACCGCTTCGTAAATTTGCTCCTTGGTAAAGGTCTGCCCGGCGTGCAGCGCCAGATACTCGCAGATGGCATACTCGGAGCGGGTCAGCGGCAGAGGAGTTTCTCCCACCGCTGCCTCCCGCGCGGACAGGTCAAAACTGACTCCGCCACGCACCAGCCGATGCACCGGGGTGCGGCTCTGCCGCCGCAGATGCGCTGCCACCCGGGCGCGCAGCTCTGCCACCCGGAAGGGCTTGGACAAAAAGTCGTCTGCCCCGATGCCCAGCCCCTCCAGAACAGACGCTTCGTCTGTCCGGGCCGTCAGAAACAGAATGGGGGCATCGGTCAGGCCCCGGATGCGGCGGCAGACGACAAAGCCATCCTCCCCGGGCATCATCACATCCAGCAGGATGCAGTCCGCCCAATGGCAGAGTTGTTCAGTAAGCTCCGCGCCGGAGAGCCGCGTTTCCACCCGGTGGCCGTCCCGCTCCAAGGCAGTGCGGATCAGCTTGCAGAGTTCTATATTGTCATCCACTGCCAGAACATTTGCCACAAGATCACCTCAAAACGTTATAAACAAGGCAGGATACCCCATACAGCAGATACACATGGGCGGGGTAGAACCAGTAGAACAGCTGCTTGTGTCCGCTGCCGCGCTGCCCGTTGTACAGCAGCATCAGCAGCACCGCCGCCACGCCGAACCACTCATAATAGTTGGTGAACATCTGGGTCCAGACAAAGCCCTCCTGCCGGCAAGCCATCCCGAAGGTCAGCACAAAATCACACAGGAAGATCACCAGTGCCCATACCGTCAGCTGCACTTTGCGCCGCCCACGCAATGCATACAGCAGCGCACCGCCCAGCAAAAAGCTCCAGCTGCCGTCCGTGATGCTGGTCCACAGGGGCAGCGGGCTGGTGATGACAAACGCCACCACCGTGGAAGCCCACGGCATCTGCTGGATCTGGGGGAAAGCGCTCAGGAACGCCATTATCACAAACGGCCAGCCAGCCACCGCCGCGATGGCCGCCACGCCCCTGCCCCATTTCTTTTCCCGGAGCCAGTCGATGCCCTGCCAGACGATGCACAGCAGCATCAGCTCCTGAAAAATAGCGTTCAGCGGGTAGAAACCATCCCCGCGCCGGAAGGCTTTGGCGTAGATCATAAAAAATTCCAGCGCCGCCATGGCCGTTCCGATACCCCAGATGCGGATAAAATACCGCCTGCGGTCATGGGTGTGGGCAAAGCCCTCCACCGTGCAGAACAGAAACAGCGGTGCGCTGAGCCGCCCCAGCATACTGAACACCGTTGGGATGCAGCCGGTGAACTCGAAGAAATAATGAATGTGATCCAGCACCATCAGCGCCAGTGCAATGGTCTTGAGCTGGGTACCGTCCAGCCCGTTTTTCAATTTTGTCAGCATACAAATTCCCCTTTCGATGATGCTATCATTGTAACAGGGAAATCTGTAGGAATTCTGAGGGAGAACTTATTTTTCCAGATAATAGCACACCAGATCCGTGGGGCCGCGCTCTGCATGGCGCATGGCCTTGTGTTCGATGCCCTCATAGGTGAAGCCCAGCATTTTCAGCAGTTTCCCGGAGATGGTGTTATAGGCATAGTGCCCGCCCGTGAAAAGCACCGTATCCGTTTTCTCGAAGAACGCCTGAATCACAGCCGCCAGCGCTTCCCGGGCATAGCCCTGCCGCCGGACATCCGGGGCCATCTCAATGCCCAGCTCCCAGCCGGGCACGGCACGCTCGGTATCCATCAGCGAGATTACGCCGATCACACGCCCATCTGCCTTGCGGACAACGCTGTAACGGGTCTGTCCCGCAAATTTCTGCATCAGACGGTCATATTCCTCATCCATTGCATCAAAGGCATGATAACCTCCGCAATCCAGCGTGGTCTGCTCATCCGAGAAAATCGCAAATACGTCCTGCGCGTCCTCCACCCGGAACTGCCGCAGCTGCAGACGCTCTGTCTCGATTTCAAATACTTCCATTTGTACCTCGTTATTTTCAGGTCCTATCGTACTTTTTAATGATACCACTGTTTCCCAACCCATGCAACGTAAAAAGCCCGGCCATGCGGGCACTCCCACACAGCCGGGCCAATTCAATTTCATTTTGCAGAGCACTTTTCAGCATCGATGGCCAGCACGAACATCAGCACATGGAGCGCGTCTGCCGGGTCAACGATATCCAGCACATAGGTGTCCGTCCACTGCAGCAGCTCCTTGGAAACCGTTGCGACTGTCTCTCCCACCGGCTTTGTAATGGTGTAATCCCACCCAGGAAAATCTCCCTCCACATGCCAGCCGTTGAAATCGATGTTGTACTTGGGCTTGAACCAGCCCAGTTCCTTTTCGAGGCAGCCGATATAATTTTCACCCTCATAGAGTTCAAACTTGGGCAGCCAGGTCAGCACCTCTTGCTTGACAGTACCAAGCTCGTTCTCTTCCGTGTCGAAGATTTTCAGGCAGTGCCCCCACGAGAGCTGCCCCTTTACCACATAGACCGTGTTCTCGTTTTCATCATGGATATCGTAGCTGTCGAACCACGAAAACATCCGTTGTTTGAATAGAAGCTTCATCCTGCCCCTCCTCTTTTTGCGATTTCATCGCAGACGGAATACATGCTTATCCCATATACGATTCAGGGACGGGTTTTAAGGCAGAAGCTGCAACTTTTTTTTTAACAACAAACCCCCAAGGAATTTCTTCCTCAGGGGTTTCATTTAAGTCGGCGACTACCTATTTTCACGCGCCGTTTCCAGCGAACTATCTTGGGCAC
>OJNT01000572.1_pt1 | contig 28774 bp, 20 predicted proteins | sample 1597981 | NCBI WGS metagenome assembly OJNT01 (sample SAMN01915211, study PRJEB22387) | human gut metagenome | isolation source: stool | host: Homo sapiens | place: USA
CGCCGCTTCTCTGCACGGTTCATGCAGTCGAAACGGCGGGTGCTGTGTCTATTTATATTTCTTTAGAAATCGATCTTCTCTGCAATGTACGCTTCAAGCTCGTCGATCTTCACACGCTCCTGCTCCATGCTGTCACGGTCGCGAACGGTAACACAGCCGTCATTTTCACTGTCAAAGTCATACGTGATGCAGAACGGCGTGCCGATCTCATCCTGGCGGCGATAGCGCTTGCCGATGGAACCCGTATCGTCAAAGTCAACAGAAAACTTCTTTGCGAGCGCATCGTAAACCTCGCCGGCCTTTTCGCTCAGCTTCTTGGAGAGCGGCAGAATCGCTGCCTTAAACGGTGCCAGTGCCGGGTGCAGACGCAGTACAACGCGCACGTCCGGCTTTTCTTCGGTGCCGAGGTTTTCTTCGTCGTAAGCATCGCACAGGAACGCCAACGCTACACGGTCCGCGCCGAGAGACGGCTCGACGACATACGGCACATAGCGGGTGTTCGTCTCCGGGTCGAAATAGGAGAGGTCCTTGCCGGAATGCTCCTGATGGCGGGTGAGGTCATAGTCTGTGCGGTCTGCAATGCCCCAAAGCTCGCCCCAGCCGAACGGGAACAGATACTCAATATCCGTCGTCGCCTTGGAGTAGAAGGAGAGCTCCTTCTGGCTGTGGTCGCGCAGGCGGATGTTCGCTTCGCCCAGACCGAGGTTCAAAAGCCAGTTTTTGCAGAAATCCTTCCAGTAGTAGAACCAGTCGAGGTCCGTGCCCGGCTTGCAGAAGAATTCGCACTCCATCTGCTCAAACTCGCGAATGCGGAAAATGAAGTTGCCCGGGGTAATCTCATTTCTGAAGCTCTTGCCCACCTGACAAACGCCAAACGGCACCTTCTTGCGCGTGGTGCGCTGAATGCTCGGGAAGTTGACAAAAATGCCCTGTGCAGTCTCCGGGCGGAGGTATAGCTGGCTCTTTGCGTCTTCCGTAACGCCCTGGAACGTCTTGAACATCAGGTTGAACTGGCGGATATCCGTAAAGTTGTGGCCGCCGCATTCCGGGCAGGCAATGTTGTTGTCGGCAATAAACTGCTGCATCTGCTCGTTCGTCCAGCCGTCTGCGGATTCGCCGGTGAAGTCTTCAATGAGCTTATCGGCACGGTGACGGGTCTTGCAGTCCTTGCAGTCCATCAGCGGGTCGGAGAAGCCGCCCACGTGGCCGGTTGCCACCCAGACTTCCGGGTTCATGAGGATTGCGGAATCCAGCGCCACGTTGTAGCGGCTCTCCTGCACGAACTTGCGTTTCCACGCGTTTTTTACGTTGTCCTTGAAAAGGCAGCCCAGCGGGCCGTAGTCCCAAGAGTTGGACAGACCGCCGTAAATTTCGGAGCCGGGGTATACGTAGCCTCTGTTTTTGCAGAGCGCCACGATTTTTTCCATGGTCTTTTCTTCGGGCTTCAGAACTTTCTTCATTTGTTAAACTCCTTTCGCGCCGCTGGCTGCTGCACGGCTTCGTGCAGCTGGATGCTGCGCTTGTGATTTATCAATCATACCACGTTTTTCAAAGATACACAACTACCGCGGCGGGATTTTATGCGAAAAAGCGGCACTCCGCAGAGCACCGCCCGAAATTTCCGCTTGTTTAGATTTATTCGCCCTCGTCCGCGATGAGCTTTTTCATCTGCGGCAGACGGAACAGAATAACCGCCGCGATAACTGTGAAGATGAGCTCCGGCAGCATGTAAGTGCCGTTGTAGCAGAAGGAGTAAAGCCACGGATGGCCCACCCAGGAAGCGCCGAACGCCACAAACTCATCAAAGTTTGCAAAGATAATGGCGCCGGAAATGAAGTGGCACACAAAGCGCAGCGCAACAGCCAGCGCCGTGCCGCAGCAAATGCCTACATAACCCTTCTTGCGGAAAATGCCCGCAATGCCGATAACCGTGTATGCCACGATGTAATCGAGCAAAATCGTGCCGATGAGAGCAGAAGGCGTCATGCCCCAGCCGAGGATGCCGTCCATCGTGATGCCGAACGCAAGCTGAACGACGGATTCCACAAAGGAAGCCGCAAAGCCCCACTTAAGGCCGTACATGATGGAAATCATGGCGCAGGGCAGCATGGAAAGCAGCGTGATGGAACCGCCAAACGGCATCTGAAGCACCTTGATCATGCTGAGCACAGCGCCCAGTGCGACCATAACCGCGCAGGCCGCAAGCTTTTTTGTATTGTTGTTCTTCATAGTTCATTCCTCCGGTTTTCTACCGAGATTTAGGGGATAAAGCGGAGAAAACAAAAACCGCGCACCCATTCGGCACGCGGCATAAAAAGCACTTAAAATAAGCGTATTTTCCTACGTCGGCATTATCCGAATCAGGTAACAGGTTTCGGCGTTCACGCCGCTCTCAGCCGACTTTATACGTCAGCACCCTTTTTTCACATTCAGTATAGCACGGAACTTTTCGCTTTTCAACCAAAATTTGTGTTTTCGGGCAGAAAACAAGGCTTTTCTTGATTTTGGAGAAACAAAATGATAGTATAAAAGAAACATAAGCCAACGGCAACGGTGGTTAAAAGTTTTGCTTAAGCTTTTTCAAGAAGCTTAAAGCGAACGTGTGCGTTCGCTTGGGTTCATTAGGGCAGCGCTCTAAGTCGTCGTCCGCAGACGACGAAACACCTTTTGCCTAACAAAAATCAGGATGGGAACCACAACAGTCCGCTGGACTGCTGTGGTGTGGGAGACACAATTAGGGGGTCTCCCAATGAATTTGCAAGGCAAATTCATAAAATAAACCGCTAAAACCGATTTAAACTACGGAAGGACATATAAAAATGGAAAGCACACAGAACAAAACGCGCTGTCCGCACAGCAAAAAGTGCGGCGGCTGCCAACTGCAGAACCTCGATTATAAGGAACAGCTCGCGCACAAGGAGCGCACGTGCATCCGCCTGCTCGGCAAATTCTGCCGCGTAGAGCCCATCATCGGCATGGAGAACCCCTACCACTACCGCAACAAGGTACAGGCCGCATTCGGCACCACGCGTGCCGGGCGCATCATCTCCGGCATTTACCAGAGCAGCACGCACAACATCGTCGCCGTGGACAGCTGCATGACGGAAGACGAAATTGCCGACCGCATCATCGTCGATATCCGCCGCCTGCTGCGCGATTTCAAAATGACAACGTATAACGAAGTCACCGGGCGCGGCTTTTTGCGCCATGTGCTCGTCAAGCGCGGCTTTCAGACCGGCGAAGTCATGGTTGTGCTCGTCACCGGTACGCCGATCTTCCCCGCGCGCAACAATTTCACCCGTGCGCTGTTAAAGCTTCACCCGGAGATTACCACAATCATTCAAAATGTCAACGACCGCTACACCTCCATGCTGCTCGGGCAGAACGAGAAAACACTCTACGGCCCCGGCTATATCACGGATATTCTCTGCGGGCTGCGCTTCCGCATTTCGGCAAAATCATTCTACCAGATTAACCCCGTGCAGACCGAGGTGCTGTACGGCAAAGCGATGGAATTTGCGGAGCTCACGGGCAAAGAAACCGTCATTGACGCGTACTGCGGCATCGGCACCATCGGCATGGTCGCCGCCAAAAAAGCCGGACAGGTCCTCGGCGTAGAAGTGAACCGCGACGCCGTGCGCGATGCCCGTGAAAACGCAAAATTAAACCGCGTGAAAAATATCCGCTTCGTCTGCGCCGATGCAGGCGACTTCATGGTAGATATGGCAAACGCCGGTGAACACTGCGACGTGCTTTTCATGGATCCGCCGCGCGCCGGCAGCGACACCGCGTTTCTCTCCTGCGCGCTCACACTTGCACCGAGACGTATCGTATACGTCTCTTGTAACCCTGAAACGCTCGCACGCGACCTTAATTTTCTCACAAAGCGCGGCTATCACGCCGAAAAGATTCAGCCCGTAGACATGTTCCCCCACACCGACCATGTAGAATGCGTCGTGCGGTTGGATAAGATGAATTAAAGCAAAAGAAGGCTTTCCCATGATTCGCCCCGTTACCGAAAAGGATATTCCCGCCTGCGGATATTGGCAAATTCCGCTCCTAAAAATTACGGAAGAAAGGTAAAAAAATGGCTTCCAGTCTCATGCACTACGCGATCACGGATAAAATTTTGCAACTGTTTCCTATGCACGACGGTGCGCGGCTGCGCTTTGGCGCGGTACTGCCGGACGCTTCCGTAAACAAGCGGAAAACACATTTTCGCATTTACAATGAAAAGCTCGGCATTCGGCTTTATGATCTTGAATCGTACCGCGCGCAGTTCGGCGAGCGTATGCAAAAAGACGACCTTTACCTCGGCTACTATCTGCACCTCATCGAGGATGCTTTGTACCGCAAAACACTGTACGACACCTTCGGCTGGAATCCCTACACGCCGGAAAGCACCGCGCGCATGCACCACGATTACACGCTTTTAAACCGTCATTTCATTCAAAAATATAATATTCGGGATGACCTTGCCGTCCCGGAAAATTTCACGCAGGAACCGATTTTCGCTTTTGAGCCGTTTGACGCCGAAGGTCTTCTGCGTTCGATTCATCAAAACTTTGTGCCCGCGCCGGCGGATGCCCCCTACTTTTTTACGGCTGCCATGGCGGACACGTACATTGAAGACGCCGTGCGGCTGTGCACCGCGGAGCTTGACCGCTTTCACTGCGGCAAAACGCTTCTTTCCGCCGAGGATTTCACCTGGGCGCCGCCGGAAAACAATAAGAATTTCTGAATAAAAGCAAAAACGCCCTCCCGAAGTGATGGATATGTACCCTATATAGGAAGCATATCCATGACCGACACGGGAGGGCTTTTTGATTTCTCTTTGGAAAGCAGCTTCTCAGGGCAGACGCGCTTTCCTATGCGCATTCGGAATTGACATTCCCGTTCCGCTTCGGTACAATAGAATCAACAAGAACCTCGGGGGACAAAACAGTATGAATTTTCTTGAAGAACGTATCGTAAAGGACGGCGTTGTAAAAGCCGGCAATATATTGAAAGTAGACAGCTTTTTAAACCACCAAATGGATGTGCGCCTGTTTCGCCAAATGGGCAAAGAGTTCAAGCGACGTTTTGCAGATAAGCCCATCAACAAAATTCTGACGATTGAAGCCTCCGGCATCGGTATTGCATGTGTGGCGGCGGAATGCTTTGACGTGCCGGTCGTCTTCGCGAAAAAGAGCCAGAGTGTGAATATCGATGGCGACGTATACATTTCCGAAGTGGAATCCTTCACACATAAGCGTGTGAATCGCGTGATCGTCTCGAAAAAATTTCTCGGCCCCGAGGATCACATTCTTATCATCGATGATTTTCTTGCAAACGGCTGTGCGCTGCAGGGGCTCATCTCTATTGTAGATCAGGCGGGCGGCACGGTGGAAGGCATCGGTATCGCGATTGAAAAGGGGTTCCAGCCCGGCGGCGCGAAAATTCGCGAGATGGGCTACCCGCTCGAATCGCTCGCCATTGTGGAAAGCATGGACGACGCAACCGGCACGGTCGTTTTCCGTCCACAGCCATAAAAGGAGTTTTGTATGAAACGGTTTTTATCCCGCGTTTTGCCCCTTTTGCTCAGCTTCGGCTTGATTTTCAACTGTACAGGATGCAGCACGGTTTTGGTCTTAGCCGGTAAAGCTCGTGAAAACAGCGAAGCTTCGTCCTCCGTGATTTCGGAAAGCTCCGCGTCCTCCGGCGTCATCTCCACCCCTGTGCCGACCGAAGACGGCGACCTGCGTGCGTTTTACACGGATGTTGCAAACGCTGAAAGTGTCACGGTAATGGTGTACATGATCGGCTCCGACTTAGAGAGTGAGGACGGCTCCGCGACCGACGACCTTTTGGAAATGGCAGATGCCGCGCTTTCCGAAAACGTTCACCTTGTACTCCAGACCGGCGGCACCGAAACCTGGTGGAACGATGTCTGCACAGACGATGAAAGTGAGCGCTTTGTGATCGAAAACGGCGATATGACGCTGCTCCAAAGCCTTGGCAGCATGAATATGACGGACGCCGACACGCTCTCCGATTTCATTCGCTTCTCCGCCGAAAGCTACCCCGCAGACCGCTACGAGCTCATTTTGTGGGATCACGGCGGCGGCACCATGACAGGCTTCGGCTACGACGAGCTGTACGAAGACACCTCTTTGACACTCTCTTCTCTTTCCACAGCGCTGTATAACGGCGGCGTGCAGTTTGATTTCATCGGCTTTGACGCCTGCCTGATGGCGACGGCAGAGGTGGCCTACGCCTTGGATCCGTATGCGGATTACCTCATCGCCTCCGAAGAATCCGAGCCCGGCGAGGGCTGGGCGTACAAAAACTGGCTTACGATGCTGGCGGAAGACCCCGCCGTACCCACGGCGGAGCTCGGCAAAAAGCTGGCGGACGATTTCCTTGAGGCCTATATTTTCGCCGACATGCCGACGCTTTCCGTTTTAGACCTGCGCTATGTGCCGGAATTATACGCCGCGTTGGAAAGCTACTGGGGAAGCGCCTACACCGCACTGCAAAACGGCAGCTACGGTGCGTTTTCGCAGGTGCGCAGCAACGTGCGGGAATTCGGCGACAACGAATACGACCAGGTCGATCTTTCCGACCTCGCCACGCTGACAAAGCAGAGCCTTTCCCTCGGCACCGAGGACGATGTGCAGGCCGCCGTTCAGAATATGGTGGTGTATAACGTCACCTATGAAAAGTCCGCCGCGGGCATTGCAGTCTATTTTCCGTGCCTGTGGCCGGATTATTACGGCGATACACGCTTTGAAATGACCTGCGTTGGCTTCCCGGAATCGTATTTTGAATTCTACGATAAATTCATGAACACGATGCTCTCCGGGCAGTCGCTTTCGCAGAGTGATATCGATTTTTACTCCTACTACGATTGGTTCGATTCCTCCGAGGTTGGCGGCGAAAACGTCACCACAATAAACGACAACGATTTTGAACTCATCGACAAGGGCGACTATTATGCACTCTCTCTTTCCGATGAAGCATGGAACCTCATCACGTACATTGATATGACCGTTTACCTCGACGACGGCGAGGGATATATTGACCTTGGCAATGACAACGTGTACGAGTTTGACGACGACGGCGACCTGAAAGTCGATTTTGACTATACATGGATCTCGATCGACGGCGTGATTGTGCCGTTCTACGCCGAAATCGAGGAACAGACGGACGATTATTGGTACACAACGGGTTATGTACCGGCCGAACTGAACGGCAGCACCGATATTGAGATCGTTCTGCGCTGGGACAGCGACCATGACAGCGGCTTTGTTGCGGGCTACCGCTTAAAGACCGAAGAGCCTACGGTAGCGGCAAAGGGTCTGCACAGCTTTACGGAGACGGATCAGATTCAGTACACCTGTTCGTATTATGATTACGATTTCAACTACGACCGGGATTACACGCTCGGCGACCCGGTAACATACACAAGTGAACCCGCCGTCTCCTATGAGGAAATCGGCGAATACCGCACGGTGATCCAATACACCCTGCGCGACATCTACAACAACGAACACTTTACAGACCCGGTAGAGCTTTCCTGTGAATAAATAATTCTATAGAACATACCCTGCTGCGCTCCGTGGCAGGGTATGTTTCGATTTGACTTACACTATAATAGGCGGTATAATGAAAATTACTGACAAAAACGGAATTGTATGGAAAACTATGCCGTTTAAACGGTTCGGAAAGGACGAACGCCATGCGAAAGCTCCTCGTTTACATGAAAGACTACAAGAAAGAGTCGTTTTTAGCGCCTCTTTTCAAGCTGCTCGAAGCCACCTTTGAGCTGATTGTCCCGCTCGTAATCGCGCAGATCATCGACGTGGGCATTCAGACCGGTGACACCGGCTTCATCATCTCCCGCTGTCTGCTTCTGGTCGGGTTCGGTGTGGTCGGCATGGTCAGTGCCATCACGGCGCAGTATTTTGCCGCAAAGGCTGCCGTGGGCTTTGCCACCGGGCTGCGTCACAGCTTGTTCCAAAAAATCAACGGACTCTCCTTCTCTCTTTTGGACCGTGTGGGCACTTCCACGCTGCTGACACGCATCACAAATGACGTAAATCAGGTGCAGAACGGTGTGAACCTTGTACTGCGCCTGTTTATGCGCTCGCCGTTCATTGTGTTCGGCGCATGCGTTATGGCGTTCACCATTGATCCCGGCAGCGCGCTGCTGTTCCTCATTGTGGTCGCTCTGCTCTCCGTTGTGGTATTCGGCATCATGCTGCTGACCATCAAGCGCTACAAGGCTATTCAAAACCAGCTGGATTCCGTTTTGAACACCACGCGTGAAAATCTGAACGGCGCACGTGTCATACGCGCGTTCTGCGGTGAAGACACCGAAACAGAGAAATTTATCGGCCAAAATTCGCTGCTCTCCAAACTCCAGAAATCCACGGGCCGTATCTCCGCACTTTTGAACCCGGTTACGTTTATCCTGATTAACGTCGGCATCATTCTGCTCATCCATTACGGCGCTGTTCAGGTCAACACCGGCATTTTGACGCAGGGTCAGGTCGTGGCGCTGTATAACTACATGAGCCAGATTTTAGTTGAGCTCATCAAACTTGCAAACCTCATCATCACCGTAACAAAGTCCTTTGCAAGCGCCGCACGTATCCGCGACGTGCTCGAGCTCGACACAAACACCGTTTATTCCGACGACAAGAAAATCTACAATACCCACGCCGTCGAGTTCGACCGCGTTTCCATGCACTATAACGAAGGCGCGAAGGACGCGCTCGAAAACATCAGCTTCACCGCCGAGCCGGGCGAGATCATCGGCGTTATCGGCGGCACAGGCAGCGGAAAAACGACGCTTGTGGGACTTATTCCCCGCTTCTACGATGCGTCCTCCGGCACCATCCGCGTGGACGGCCGCAACGTGAATTCCTATTCGCTTGAAGAACTGCGCGAAAAGGTGCACGTCGTATTGCAGCGCGCGGTCTTATTTCGCGGCACGCTGCGCGAAAACCTGCTTTGGGGCAATAAAAATGCCAACGACGAAGAGATGCAGGCAGCCGTAAAGGCTGCGCAGGCCGCAGACTTTGTACAGAGTAAGGGCGGGCTCGATATGAAGATTACCGCCGAAGGCCGCAACCTTTCGGGCGGACAGCGCCAGCGCCTTTCCATTGCCCGCGCACTTGTAGGTAACCCCGAGATTCTCATTCTGGACGACTCCGCTTCCGCGCTCGACTATGTGACCGAAAAGGCACTGCGCGGCGCGCTTTCCGCACTGCCGAATAAGCCGACTGTGTTCATTGTCTCGCAGCGCACATCTTCGCTGCGGCATGCGGATAAGATTCTCGTCTTAGACAACGGCGCGCTTGTCGGCTGCGGCACACACGATGCGCTTCTTGAGAACTGCTCCGTGTACCGCGAGATCTATGACTCTCAGTTTGGCGGAAAGGAGGCAGTTGCGAAATGAGCAAGATAAATAACAAAAACAGTACCATTAAACGTGTTCTTTTGCAAATCCGTCCGTATATGCCGACCATCATTTTGCTGCTTGCACTTGCCGTAGTCAGCGTGCTGTGCTCACTGTACATCCCGGTGCTCGTCGGCGACGCCATCGATGCCATCATCGGCAAGGAACAGGTCAACTTTGCCGTTATCCTGCCGAAGTTCTTCACCTGCGCGGTGCTCATCGGCTGCGCGGCGCTCGCCCAATGGCTGATGAATGTCTGCGGCAACAAGGTCACGTACAACACCATCCGCGATATGCGCGAGGCAGCCTTTAAAAAAATTCACCGTCTGCCGTTTTCTTACCTCGACGCACACGAAACCGGCGACATCGTTTCCCGCATCATTGCCGATGTTGACCAGTTTGCAGACGGCCTTTTGATGGGCTTCTCACAGCTGTTTACCGGCGTTGTGACGATCATCGGCACCATCGGCTTCATGCTTTCCGTCAACGTTTGGACAACGCTTGTCGTGGTGCTTGTCACGCCGCTTTCCATTTTGGTGGCGCGCTTCATCGCAAAGAAAACGTTCACCATGTTCCGCTTACAGTCCGAAACACGCGGCCGCCAGACGGCATTCATCAATGAGATGATCACGAACCAAAAGGTCGTGCGCGCATACGGACACGAAGACGAGAACATGGAGAAATTCGACACCATCAACGAAGAGCTGCGCCGCCACACATTAAAGGCGACATTCTTCTCCTCCATCACAAACCCCGCCACGCGCTTTGTAAACTCCGTTGTGTACGCGTCGGTCGCGCTCATCGGCGCTTTTCTGGCCGTGACCGGACAGGGCTTTACCATTGGTATGCTCTCCTGCTTTTTGAGCTACGCAAACCAGTACACGAAGCCGTTTAACGAGATTTCCGGCGTTATCACCGAGCTTCAGAACGCGCTCGCCTGCGCAGACCGCCTGCTTGAATTCCTCGACAGCGAAGAAATGTCTGCCGACCCCGAACTGCTGCCGGAGCACAGCGAGACCGCAAAAGGACAGGTCACGTTCGATAACGTTTGCTTCTCCTATACAAAAGACCGCCCGCTCATCCGCAATTTCAACTTGGATGTACCGGCGGGCTGCCGCGTCGCCATTGTAGGCCCGACGGGCTGCGGCAAAACGACGATGATCAATCTTCTCATGCGCTTCTACGACCCGGACAGCGGCAGCATCAGCGTGGACGGCACGAATACGCAGACGATCCCGCGCCGCGCACTGCGCCGTAACTTCGGCATGGTCCTGCAGGAAACATGGCTGAAAACCGGCACTGTGCTCGATAACATCCGCATGGGCCGCCCGGACGCTTCCGAAGAAGACGTTATCGCCGCCGCAAAGGCCGCGCACGCACATAGTTTTATTGAGCAGCTGCCAAACGGCTACTATACGCAGATTGGCGAAGACGGCGGCAGCCTTTCCGCCGGGCAGAAACAGCTTTTGTGCATCTCGCGCATCATGCTGACGCTGCCTCCTATGCTGATTCTGGACGAAGCGACGTCTTCCATCGATACACGTACCGAGCTGCGCATTCAGCGCGCGTTTGCCAAGCTGATGCGCGGACGCACCTCGTTCGTCGTCGCACACCGCTTGTCGACCATCAAGGAATCTGATGTTATTCTCGTCATGCGCGACGGTAACATCGTAGAGCAGGGCGACCACGAATCTCTGCTTGCGAAAAACGGCTTCTACGCCGAGCTGTACCGCAGCCAGTTTACGGATGAGGAACAGCCGGTGGGTTAACGCACAAAAATGCAGCCTTCTCTATTCGAGAGAGCTGCATTTTTCATTTTCTGCCATACCGCACAAAGCTGCGTTCTGCACTTTGTGCGGTATTTTTTGAATATCAATATAGTGGAAGTTTTAGTCAATGCGTTTGAGGAAATCAAACGGCAAAACGATTATGATAGAGATATAGGCGAACCTTGTCCGGACTGCGCATGCGCAAACTGCGTGCGGAACGCCTTCGGTGCACAACCGTAGCGCTCCGTAAATAAGCGGTAAAACCGGCTTAAGCTGTTAAAGCCGCATGCACCGCAGATTTCAATGACGGGCATGTCCCCCTGCAAAAGCAGTTGCGCCGCCAAAGACAATCGCTTGCCGTTGATGTACTCCGTCGGCGTCATGCCGATGTAGCGGCGAAACGACCGCGTAAGGTGCTCCTGCGACATATTTGCAAGCGCCAAAAGACACGGAAGACCTGTGGTGTAATTTTCGCGCCGCTCCATTTTTTCAAGCAGCTCCGAAAACCACGCAGGCAAAATCGCTTCCGGCGCGGGTGCTGTAAGAAACAGCTGCACCAAATACGGAAACAGGCTTAAAATGTAGCGGCACGCCGTTTCGTTATCGGCAAAGCGGTTCGTGTTCAAAAGCTTTTCCTGCACATCCGTTAAGGTGTGGCCGGAAAGCACACAATGTAACGGCAGCTCCGGCGTATCGAATATGGCGCGGTCAAGCTGCAAATAATCGCACAGCCGCTCAAACACCGTGCACGGAATACCGATATCGAGCAGCTCGAAATCCGCGTTGTTGAAAAAATCATAGCGGTGCACGTCCCTCGGGCGCATCAAAACGAACGAGCCCTCGGAAAGCAGCTGCGAGCGTCCATTCACGGCGTGGATGGCCCCGCCGTGCGAGACGAGAAACAGCTCATAAAAATCATGCGTGTGAATTTTATACGTCGCCGGAACACCGCACTGGTGCAGAACGCGCGCACCCTCACCGGTGTGCAGATTTTCTTCGGAAAAATGCAGAAGTTCAACGTCGCTCATTTCGGCACCCCCTTTCTTCTGCTATTATAACGCGTCAAAAAAACGGAATCAAGAAATTTTAAGTATAAATTGGGGAGGATAACGGTATGTTCAAGACCGATGTTCAAAAACTGCGCAATGCGTTGGAATTCACGCGCGTTTACAAAGAGAACGCAAACGACATTTACCTGCGTGAAGCCGCCTGCATGGATTTTCAGCTCCGTCATATCTTAGTGCCGATGGATGAAAACGACGGCATCGCGGGCCGCTATGAGCACGACTTTGTGGGCTTTTCCTCGCAGGTCGGCGGCATTTACACGTATTACTTTAACGAGCATGAATTTTTGAACGCATACATGGCTTGTAAGCAAAACGGTGAGATCACCGCTGCGGAGGACTACGCTTTGCAGGCTGTGCAGGCCTATTGGCACGAGGAAAACACTGCGCGCAAGGTTGAATTGGAATTTTCGAAGCGCTACGGCTATGTGCCGCCGAAAGCTTTTCCCGGTGCGGGCGTGGGCAACTGCGACTGCCGTGTGGCAGGTACAAACCTCGATTTTGAAAAGCTCATTCGTCTCGGCTTTGACGGGCTCGATCAGGGAATCGACCGTGCGGCGGAAGTGAACGGCGCGTCTTCGTTCTACACAGCTTTAAAGCTGTGGATTGAAAGCCTGCGCGGCGCATGCGAGCGTTACCGCGAACAGGCATTGGAGCTTGCCGAAAAAGCAGAGACCGAAGAAGCCAAAACGCGCTTTACAAAGCTTGCCGAAGCACTTTTAAACATTCAGCACAGCACACCGAAGACGTTCCTTGAGGGCGTGCAGCTGATGTGGATCTACGCTGTCAGCAGCGACATTATGAATTACAGCCGCATGGACGATTATCTTGGGCCGCTCTACGCCGCGGATATCGACGCGGGGCGCATCACGGAAGAAGAAGCCGTGCAGACCGTGCTGTATCTCTATAAGCACTTTAAAGAGATTAACAAGATCCATGACTGCCGCGTAATCATCGGCGGCGTGGGCAGAAAGCACCAGAAGGAAGCCGACCGCCTCGCCATCGTCATCATGGAAGCTTCCCGCCGCTTCCGCGAGACTGTGCCGCAGCTCACCCTGCGCTATTACAGCGACATGGACGAGACCGTTTTCCGCAAGGCGATGGACGTGAATGCGGAGGGCACCACGTTCCCGATTATTTACTCCGATGAGACGAATGTACCGGCTGTGGAAAAGGTCTTTGGCGTTTCGCATGAGGAAGCCGAGCAATATGTGCCGTTCGGCTGCGGCGAATACGTCATGGTCGGTTACAGCGTAGGCACACCGAACAACGGCATCAACGCGCTGAAAGCGCTGGAAATTGCGCTGCACAACGGCCTTGATTTCTACCAGAACGTTCCCTGCGGCGAAAAGACCGGCGACCCGGCGCAGTTTGATACCTTTGAAAAGCTGTATGACGCCGTGCTTGCACAGCTCAAGCCGACCATTGACCGCTTTGCTGTACACAAATACCTCAACTATAAAATTGCGGGCGAAAACGCACCGTATCTGCACCTCAGCCTGCTTTTGAACGACTGCGTCGCGCGCGGCAAGGCGACGTTTGAAGGCGGCGTGCGTTACCTGAATGCTTCCAGCGAAATGTTCGGCATCATCAGCTGTGCAGACAGCCTGACGGCCATTAAAACGCTCGTTTACGACGAGAAGAAGCTCACTTTGCCGGAGCTCATCGATGTGCTGGATCACGATTTTGAGGGGCACGACGATATTCGCCGCATGTGCCTTTCCGCACCGAAATACGGCAACGACGACGACACGGCTGACGACATCGCAACGCGCCTTTTCACCGATATTGCCGACCTTACCATGGCGGCAGGTAAAGCTGCGGGGCTTGACCACTACAATATTGTCAGCGTCAACAACTCCATGAGCGCAGAATGGGGTAACTTCTGTGCGGCGTCTGCCTGCGGCAGAAAGGCCGGCAGCCCCATGGCAAACGCCAACGGCGCTTCCATCGGCGCAGATAAGTGCGGCATTACGGCGCTGCTCAACTCCATGTCGAAGTTTGACAATACAAAGCACGTGGGCGTTATCAACAATGTGCGCTTCACAAAGGAGCTCTTCAAGGGCTCTATGGATAAAGTAGAAGCCGTCTTGAAGGCGTTTTACGACAACGACGGCGTGCAGACGAACCTGTGCGTCATCGGCAAGGATGACTTTGAAAACGCCATGGTGCACCCGGAAAACTACCAGAACCTCCTCGTGCGTATCGGCGGCTTCTCCGCGAGATTCGTCACACTGAATCCTATTGTGCAGCGCGAGATTATTGAGCGTACGACCTACGGCGCGTAAGCGGAGGCCGATATGCGGGATCTTATTTTTGATATTCAACGTTTTTGCGTGTATGACGGGCCGGGCATTCGCACCACCGTGTTTTTCAAAGGGTGCAACATGCACTGTGCGTGGTGCCACAATCCGGAAAGCTTTTCAACCGATGCCGAGCTCTTGTTTCGCCACGAAAGATGCACGTCCTGCGGGGCATGCACTGCGGTATGTCCGAACGGAGCGCATGAAATAAAAGCAGACGGCACACATGTTTTTGACCGTGCAAAATGCGCGGCGTGCGGCAAATGTGCCGAAGTATGTCCGAACGATGTCCTGGAGCTTTCCGGGCGCGAAATGACGGTGGAAGCCGTGATGAAGCAGATCGACAAGGACGCAAAATATTACCGCTCGTCAAAAGGCGGCGTCACCTTTTCGGGCGGCGAGGCTTCTTTGCACTTTGAACTCCTGAAAAAGCTGCTTACAGCCTGCCGCGAAAAAGGGTACCACACCGCGCTGGAGACAAACGGTTTGATCTCTGCCGCACATTTAAAAGAACTGATACCGCTCACCAATCTTTTTCTGTTCGATTTTAAGCACAGCGACCCCGATGCCCTCAAAAAATGGGCAGGCGCGCCGCTTGCGCCGATCCTCGAGTCCCTGGCAGCCCTTGAGGACGCGCATGCGCATGTGTGGTTGCGCTGCCCGGTCATTCCGGGCGTGAACGACACGGACGCGCACTTTGAGGCGATTTGTGCGCTCAAGCATCAATATACCTGTATTGAAAAGGCCGAGATCATGGCATACCATGACATCGGCAAAACGAAATGGGACGCGCTGGGGATACCGTATTCGCTCGCCGCGCTGAAGACCGTTTCGCCGGAACAGAAACATATTTGGGAGACTAAAATAGCCGATTAGCGGCACTTTTGGGGATAAGAGAGGGAACGCTTCGTTCCCTCTCTTTGCTTTATCTCCCACATTTTTTCTAGACATTTGACAGATTTCCCGGAATATTGTATGCTATGGAAAACACCGCAGATTTTCTCTGCGGGACCACAAACATTAGGAGGTCACTTATGTTTTGTATATACTGCGGCGCCACCTTGCCGGAGGGCGCGAAAAAATGCACGCTCTGCGGCAACCCCGTTGTGCGCCCGCCGGAAGCCACTGCACAACCCGTAAGCGAACCGGAGCCGGAATCTGCCCCCGCACCGGAAACGCCCACGGAACCTGCCGTGGAAGACATCTCCTCAAATTCGACAGAGAGCCTCTCCGAAGCGGAACCGACACCCGAAGCTGAAGATACCCCTTTAAACAGTCCGGACAGCGAAGATATTTACAGCCATTCCCCGACGAACTTCACGGAGGATATTTCCTCCGGCGATGCGCTCGGCGACAAACCCGAAGGCATGGAGCACGAGGGCACATTCACCGTTTCCCCCACCCCGGAGGAAATTTCAGGGCCGGAGCCGCGCGTGCAACCCACAGAATATACGTATAACGACGGCTACGCCTACGAGGAATACGACGAAAAGCCGAAGAAAAAGCGTTCTTTTAAATGGCTTTTCATCGTGCTTCCCATTCTCATCGCCATCGGCGCTACAATCGGCGGCATTTTCTGGTGGTACAATGCACCCATGCAAAAGCTCACCCGCGCGCTTGACGCTTACGATTATTCCGCTGCGGCGCAGGTACTTCCCACGCTTTCAAAGGACGAACTTGCTTCGGTCTCCGACCAAATGCAGGAATATGCCCAGACGGTCATCGACCGATACAATAAAAGCGAAGCGAACTACGACAGCTCCTATGAACTGCTCGACCGCCTTCAAAAGCTGTTCCCGAACATCGGTCTCGACGATCAGCTCGACGGCATTCAATCGCTGAAAGACTCCAAAGAGGCCTACAAAAACGGCAAAAGCCTGCAGGCACAGGGCGAAGACGGCCGCGCCATTACGGAATATCAGAAGGTCATTCACGCCGATGTGAACCACGACGACGCGCAGACGCAAATTCAGAACATCCGCACCGCATACAAAGAAAAAGTGTTAAGCGATGCGCAGAGCCGCGCGGACGAGAAAGATTTTCTCGGTGCCGAAGCCATTTTGATGAACAGCGCCGATATCCTCGGCGATGATAAAGACATCCAGGCTAAGCTGGAAGAGATTAAGGACGCAGAGCTCAACAACTACGTGGAAACGCTGCTCGGCACCGCCAAAACGCTCGCGGATGACGGCGACTTGCCCGACGCTGTTAACGTGCTGCAGGACGCCACACGCAGCGACAAGCGCATCGACGCGCAGATTGCCACCTACAAAAACCAGTATAAGCAAAAAATTCTCGATGCTGCCGCAAAGCAGGCCGGTGAAAGCCGCTATTATGACGCGGTGGAAACGCTGCAAAACGCCGACGACATCCTCTCCGGCGACAGTGACATTGCGGCTAAGATTGAAGAATACAGGGCGCTTTACCCCGTTTCGCTGACAGATCTTTCTCCAAGCGGCGGCGAAGATTGCAGCCAGAACTGGACAGCCTATGACGTAAACGGCAATGCGTACAGCAACGGCCTTAACTTCTCGCTGTACCCTGTCATCGCAAAAACCGTCTACACCGAATACGCCCCGAACGGACAATATAAGCGCCTGACGGGAACATGGGTCGTAGAGGGCGATACCTCCGACGATTTCATCGGCACGGTTCGCATTTATGTGGACGACCATTTGCAGTATGAAGTTTCCTCGCTCACGGTGAACAGCCCCGCAAGCGCGCTGAGCCTGAGCATTTCCGGCGCTTCCACCGTTCGCATTGAAGTGAAGGGCGAGTTCGCCTCGCTGCGTGCCGTCGGTTATCTGTACCTTGCAGATGCGAAATTTGAAAACTAAACCGCTATAAAAAGAGATACCGCACAGGGCAAACTCACCTTGTGCGGTATTCTTTTGCGCAAAGCCTGCCATGCGGTCTATGCACGTGCAGCTGATCCTTCCACAATACAGAAAAACTCTGTGGAAAACACAACGCGCATAAGAAACGGGATGTCCCTTTTTGGGGGACATCCCGTCTTACTTTGGCTTACGCCTTATGCTTTTGTTCCATCACGCGTTTGCTGCGTTCTCGTCTTCGTCGTTTTCGTCCTTCTTCTTTTTGCAGAGGACCATAACAACGACCTGTACCAGCGCGATTACAACATGGAGGATTGTCCACTTGTCGACGAAGATCATCGGCAGGGTCATGTCTTCGGTGAAGATGAAGACGATGATGGCAATCAGAGCCGGGATGATGCTGATGAGTCTCCAAAGGCCCTTCTTGTTCTTTTCGTACTCCATAACCTCTTTGCCGTTCTCATCGAGAACCACGTTGCCGTCTTCGTCTTCCAACGCCTTCTTTTTCTTGCCGATATAGCCGATGAGAAGGAGGATGGAAAGGAGGGTCGTCACGATGGTGAGGATCAGGTTGATGAGTGCCCAAGCGCCCGTGCCGAGGCCTGCGAGCGGCGTTGCGTTATCTGCGATGTCTTCACCGTTTGTAAGCGGTGTTTCGTTATCTTTGATCGTTTCGCCTATTTCGCCGTCATTATTGCCATCGCCTTTTCCGCCGTTATCGCTCGGCGTTGCGGAAGGTGTGGCAGTCGGTGTCGGGGTGGGTGTTGCAACCGTAGCCGGAACGGCCGGAGCTACCGGCGCCGGAGTAGGTGTTGCCGGGTTCGGGTTCGGGTTCGGATTTGGAGCGGGTGTAGGTGTAGACTCTTCTGTCGGAGCCGGAGTGGGGGTCGGCTCTTCTGTCGGAGCGGGTGTAGGTGTAGGCTCTTCTGTCGGAGCGGGTGTAGGTGTAGGCTCTTCTGTCGGAGCCGGAGTGGGTGTAGGCTCTTCTGTCGGAGCGGGAGTAGGTGTCGGCTCTTCTGTCGGAGCGGGAGTAGGTGTAGGCTCTTCTGTCGGAGCCGGAGTGGGTGTAGGCTCTTCCGACGGAATCGGGGTCGGCGTGGGATTTGCTTCCCAAACAGCCTTCAGCACAACGTCCTTAGCCGGCATCGTGAACGCATCGTTCTCGATCGTAACCTCTTCGCTTCTCCAACCCGAGAACTTATAGCCCTCTCTGGTCGGGACCGTCTTTATAACCTCTACTGTTGCTTTGTACTCGTACTTGAACTCGTTGGTCGCTTCAGTCCACTCGCCGCCGTTGAGGTCGTACGTCAAAGTATAGGAATTCGCTTCTTTCGTATACGTTGCCTGATATGTTGCATCGCCGGTAACCATCTTCACTTCCGGCGTCCAACTCTTGAACGTGTACGTGTACTGGGCATCCGCTTCCCTTGTCGGATCTTCCGGTACTTCCAGTTCTGTGCCATACGCTACTTCTGTATCCGTTCTGACTTCGCTGCCGTCCCAGTTTACCCACTTGATTGTGTACTTGTTGACGTTCCACTTCGCCGTCAGAGTTACATCCTTTGCAGGCATCGTGAACGCATCGTTCTCGATCGTGACCTCTGCGCTCGTCCAATCTGCGAAGGTGTAGCCTTCCTTTGTCGGAACTGCTTCTATTACGTTGACCTGATCGTTTTTAAACTTTCTGAATGTATCTTCGGTTTCTGTTGTCCATGCGCCGCCATTCAGATCGTAGGTCACATTGAAGCTTGCTTCGTACTGTGCCTTATATACCTGATTACCGGTTACCTTCTGGAGCGGTTTATCCCAATCTGTGAACTTATAGTCATGGTCTTCGTCACTCGGTTTGGTCGGTGCTTCACCGGTATAAGCCTTCGGCATCGTGTTGTATGCAACATCGGGCTCTGTCTGAAGAACTTCATCGTTCCAGTTTACCCACGTTACCGTGTACGTCTTCACCTGCCAAACCGCATAGAGATCGTTATCGCCGTTAGCGTCAACAAAAACTTTTTTATTCGGCTGATATTCAACATTACCATTCGGCGTGGTTGCCCAGCCGAGGAATTTGTAGCCTGTGGGAGCGGTGAAGCCGACATAGTCATACGATCTTACGGTTGCGGTCGTATTCTTCGGGTAACCTTTGTCTTCAAAGATCTGCGTGCTGCCCTCGAAATTATAATGATACGTAATCTTCACGGTTTGGGGCTTATTGGTGTAGACTGCCGTCAACGTGGTGTTCTTTGTGACGGTAATCTTATCGCCCGGGTAGATGAGCTTGCCTTCCGTTTCCCAAGCGCGGAAGTTTTCGGAATTTTCCGGCGGAAGTACGCGGGCGGAGCTGCCGTTTACATACTTCTGGTTATCCGTTTTTACATTCGTACCCTCAACGTATGTGACCGTGAAGCCATCCTTTGCGGAGGGGAAGAACGGGGAAATCGTAACGGAGCTGTAAAGCTCGGTATCTACATTGAACAGCGCGCCGTTGGAATCAATCCAAGCGGAGGGCTTTTCCGCGAGATTTTTAAGCAGTTCCTTAAACTTTTCGGAATCCGAAAGCTTTGTGCCGTACGGAATTTCAATCGTTTCAAAAGCTCCGTCCGCAGAGGCCGTCAGGTAAACCGTAGCTTCAATAACCGGCGCCTGCCACTTTGCATAGAGCGTAATGTTCTGTGCGGGCATCGTCTTGCCGGTGAAGTCATATGCCGTGCCTTCGCAAAGCTCGTTATCATACCAGCCTGCAAACGTAAAGTTTGCGGGTACACTGGCCGGTTTGTTAGGTGTGTAGTTGGCATTGGAAATATCCTGCTGATACTTGCGGCTAACCTTGCTATCCTTTGTACCGTTATTCATGAAAACGATATTATAGGAGTTGCGCGTGTAATAGAATTTTGCGTTGTCGTATTTAGGTTTATATTCCCCAGAAAAGATGCCACCAACCCATTCGTAATCCGCTTTGAATTCCTTAAATTCAAATCCGGTTATCGGATACTTATCTTCATCCGTTACAATAAAACCCGTGCCGGGGCTTACATCTCGATGGTCTTCTTTGTACACCACACCATTATGCTCGGTTCCACTCTCACCCGGTAAAACTTCTACATAATAATATGCTGTCTCACTGCCTTTACCTGTTCTCGGGCCATAGAACTTGGCACCGTCTAACGGCATTATATCAATGTTTGACTGATATGGTCCTTCGTTTGTATCAGAAGTAACACTCCAAGACCTACTACCGTCGCGAGTCGGCCATTTATCACTGATGTTCGCACCATATTTTGCAGTAATTCTCAGATCTGTGTATTCTTTTCTCCCATAATTACTATAGAACTTTACCGTGTAAACATTTCTCTTATAATAAATGTTTACGATCGTGGAACCGTCACCAGCAATGGTCTTCTGCTCAATCTTCTGTGCAGTAAAGCCCTGATAATCTTCATCTTTGCTGCTTTTTGCAGTGGCAGCTGTCTTTGCGCCAGTAGTGCCAGATTTTATTTCGATATCCTTCGAGGAATACTTGTTATCATTTGCATTCTCCTGCCAATGGATAACGGTATACTTCGTGTTGCTGCTGGCTTTCCACTGTGCAGTAACGGTCGCTTCCGCAGAAACCGTTGTGACCGAATTGCCGTTTGCATCAAGCCAACCTGTAAAGGTGTAACCGCTGCGGGTGGGTGTGACTGTGCTCAGATTCAGCGCTTCCATTCGGAACTGCGGCGCCATGTAGTCGCCGCCTTTGGTATCAAATGTGACCCAGAAACCGGTTTTAACTACCGGGTAAACGTATGTATCGCCGGCTACAAATGTGATGGTTTCGGGGGTGTCGCTGCCCTGCGTGGTGCTCCAGCCGACAACGCCTTTCTCTTTGCTCATGGTGAGCTCGACTTTTGCGGTCGCGGCTTTTAGAATGTCTTCGCCGACCGTTTCACCGGCTTTGCCTGCGGCGGTGTAATAAACCACCTGTGTACCGTCTTCATTCATGAAGTACACGTAGCTGTACTCCTCAAACTTCGCCGTAACGGTCACTTCCTTGCCGCTGACAGTCGCGACTTCGCCGAAGCTTAACGGGGTCTCACCGACATACCACCCAACAAAGCGTGCGTTTTCCTTTGTCGGTGCAGTCGGCTCGAGGAGCTCTTCGCCTGCGGCGACGGTCTGCTGCCACTCGGTCAGCTCCGTGCCATCTGCATCATAGAAACGGTAGGTATCGACCTTGGGCTTCTCGTCGTCCGGACGCAACATAGCGGTTGAAATGCCCGCTTCCTCGCTCTGTTTTGCCGGTGCAGTTTCCTCTGCACCTGCGGCGGGGGTCGCCTGTGCTTCCACTTCAACGGGAGCCGGGGTCTCTACCGGGGCGGGAGTGGGTGTCTCCTCCGGAGCGGGAGTAGGTGTCTCCTCCGGGGTTGCGGTCTCCTCGGGCGCAGGCGTCTCGTCAACGACCGACGTTCCCCCCTGCATAACATCCCCTGTTGCAGTGTAGGTGTTCGTTTCCTCATCACTCATTGCAAACGCGCCCGTAGGACATGCCGAAACCAGCATACATGCGCTCAGCAACACGGCGATGATCTTCTTTTTCATAGTGTTTTCCTCCAATCCTGTGATTTGTCCGTTTTATAACAAATATGGATTCCTAAATTGATGTGTGTTACTGTGCCAAAACCGTTTCCATTTGGATGAGCAGCTCCAGCACACTGCGAAACGCGGCCTCTTTGCCGCCTTTTGTCCACCGCAGTCTCCCCTGCCAACTGTAATTCTGGCGGAACAGGATGTCCAGTTCAAACGTGGGTGTTTCCGTACATTTTATGGGAGAAGCTTTCGGCGCGCCGCCTGTATCCAGCTGCTCTTCCAAAAGCAGGATCAGGCGTGAAAGACTTCGGAATAGGGTTTCCTCCGGGAACGTCCCGCCGGAGACCCTGCCGCGGATGACACCGTCCTCCGCTTCATCCACAAAGATACGGAAGGTCTCTGTGCCGATCGGTAGCATACGATTTTCTTTCACCTAACCCCTCCCTTTTGTCTTTTGTGATTCTATTTTACACAAAGGTGCTATGAGAACGCTATGATTAAGAAGTTTTTTTCATAGAAAAACGACCTATTTTCTCATAAAAAAAGAAAATAGGTCGTAGTTTTTTTGTTAACTGTGCTTCGTCAACCGGTTTATTTTTTTAGGTGACGGTTTTAGGCCTTTCGGCGCTCCGTTTTCTCCGTTGCTTTTTCTTCTGCGTTCATATGTATGTGGCGCAGGTCGAGCGATTTAAAGGTGTAGGCCGCACCGCTTTTCGGGTATTCCTTTTGGAACCGATTGAACACACGGCGGGAAACGAGCCCGCCGTTTTCGCCGGTCGCACCCGGCAGCAGCACCCAAAACTGGTTTGCGCCCACCTTTGTGAACGGGTCGCCCGCGCGCAGTTCGTTTAAAAGCGTCCCTTCCATCTGCTTCATATATATAGCACGCTTTTCCGGGTCTATCGAGCGGTTTGCAAGCCGCACAATCATCAACGCCGCAGGGGTATCGTTTCGGCGCATCTCGCGCACATGCAGCTTTACAATTTCGCGGAAAACGTTGTTATCGCAGCAAAACGCACCGGTTTCCTGTTCTTTTTCAAGCAGGAACGTTTGAATATCGTCTTCACTCGTCTCGCTGCCGTAAAGCTCCTGCACCGCAAGCGCCTTCTGCGCCTCCAGCTCCGCCGAAGGCGAAACACCGTAGACCTCCCGGTACAGCGAAGCGATGTAATCATAGTGTTCCAGCGCTTTTTTCGGGTTTTTGTTTTTTATGAGCGCCTGCATCAAAAACACGCTGAATTCCTCTGCGGCGGGATCTAAACGGATAACGCCCGTGCAGAGCTTTTCCGCATCCGTAATGCGTCCGAGCTTCAAAAGGCGATCCACCGCCGCGCGACATAGGCGCGTATAAAGCGAGCGGTAATACGTGTTGAGGTTGATGCACCAGAACTCCGCTGCGCTTTCCGTAAGAAAATCGCCGGTGTAAAGCGCCACGGCCTTCTGCGCCAGGGCAACCGATTTTTCCATATCTTCTTCGGCAAGCGCTGCCTTTGCAAGTGTTTCAAATTGCTCCACGTCAAGCTGCGTCTCGCGGTCCGGCGCCCAGCGATAATAGCCCTTTTCGTTACGGATTATAACCTTTGCGTGCGTAAAGCCGAGCTCTGCCAGCGCAGCCCTTGCGCGGCTGACATTATTTTGCAGCGTGCTTAACGGGTTATCGTTTTCGGCTTCCGGCCACAGCAGGTCGATGAGCTCCTGTGCGGAAACGCCGCGGTTTCTGTGCAGAATAAGGTATGCCGTAAGCGTCCACAGTCTTCTGGAACGTCCCGTGAGGCTCACAGCGTGCGGAACCTCCATACCTTCCTGCTTTAATGTAAACTTGCCGAACATGGTCACATCGATCTTCGGCACAACCTGTATCGTTTCACCGTTCTGTGCTTCACACGGCAGCCCGGTGGTTTCAATTTCTTTCGCTGTTCGACTCATGAACGGTTCATCTCCCTCTTTCAGAAATAACAGTTCAAAATATCACCCCGGCTATTGCGAAAAAAATAATATTCCGAACTTGTTCTTTTTATAAAGTATAGCACGCTTCACGGCATTTGTAATCCACCGAAAGGTGGAAAATGCGATTTTTCTCATAAGTATTTACTTTTTTGTCGGAGAAAATACCTTTTTTGGCGAAAGGTCGCGCTAAAAACTATGACTTAAAGTAATTGCAGACGTTTTTGCATCGTCTCATAGTTCGTGCAGTAGTAAAGCGCCGTCTCCTCTGTGATGCGCTTTTGCCGTACAAGGTCCGCAAGCGCCATGTCCATGGTGCGCATGCCCTGCGCCGCACCGGAAGCGATGGCGGCATCGAGCTGATGCGTTTTGCTTTCGCGGATCATATTGCGTATCGCGAGTGTGGAATACATGATTTCAAACACCGGGATGGGTGTGCTGTCTACGCCGGGCACGAGCTGCTGACTGATGACCGCCTGCAAAACCATGGAAAGCTGTAAGCGGATCTGCGCCTGCTGGTTCGGCGGAAATGCGTCGATGATGCGGTCAATCGTATTCGCCGCGCCGGTGGTGTGCAGGCTCGAAAGCAATAGCTGCCCCGTTTCGGCGGCGGTCATCGCGACCTCCATTGTCTCTTTGTCACGCATTTCGCCGAGCAAAATCACGTCCGGGCTTTCGCGCAGCGCACTGCGCAAAGCGGCGACGTAGCTCGGGCAGTCGCAGCCGATCTCACGTTGGCTCACAATGCACTTATCGTGGCGATGGATGTACTCTACCGGATCCTCGAGCGTCAGAATATGTCCCGTGCGCGTACGGTTGATCTCGTTGATGATACACGCGAGCGTTGTGGACTTACCGCTGCCCGCTGATCCCGTAACGAGCACGATGCCTTTTTTCATCTGTGCCGCGCGCATGACCTCCGGCGGAATGTGCGCTTCTTCGGCCGTAGGCAGACCGAAGCGGATGACGCGCACCACGGCGGCAATGCTGCCGCGCTGGCGGAACAGATTCACACGGAAGCGTCCCGTACCGCTGAGCGAGAACGAAAAATCGTCATCGGTCGCACTACCGTTTAAGCAGTGCGGCTCACGCGCGGCAAGACGATAGATTTCCGCTGCGAATGCTTCGGTCTTTTCGGGCGTGAAGGCGCCGTCCGCCGTTTCACGCTGCTGTTCGCCGCGCACCTTATACGTCAGCGGCAGGCCCGCCACCACGAAAATATCGGAAGCGCCGCGCTCCACGGCACTTTTCAAAATTTCAGTCATATTCATTGTACTCCGCCTTTCTTACCCGAGGTTCAGGGAGTCATCCGGCTGCCAGCGCGCTGTGCAGCGCCATTTTGCAATCTCATAGCTTCCGTTTATCTTATTTAAGCAGATCTCAAGCTGCATGTTGCCGCGCGTGATCTCCGTTTTGAGCGTGGTTTCGGTCTCTTCCGTGTTTTCCGGCAGATCTCCCGCGCCCTTTAAATACGCATCTGCTTCGGAAAGCCAGTCTTGCCCGGCGTTTTCGCAGGCATACAGCACTTCCACGTGCTCGCCGTAGCGCTCTGCGGCACGGCGATCGGATACGGCAGAGGACACCGTAAGCACGCCAAAAATGGCGACGCACAGCACAACGACCGCGAACAGCACCGCGATGCTGCCGATGCGGAATCGATTTCGGCTCATGGCGTTCCCTCCTTCGGCTGGTAGCACCGTACATTCAGCGCATAAATTTCTTTATCCTGCTCCGCCGTGTACGCCGTGATTTTCCCGGCATACAATGCTCCCGTTTCGGTCTCGGCGGCGGTCACTTCGGTTTTTATATAATAGTAAGCGTCCGCTTCCGCACAGCTTGCCATATCTTTTGTGAAATATGCTATTTCGCCGTTTTCGGGGATCTCTCCCGCGCGAAACTCCTCTGCGGCGCTGCGGCACAGCGCAATGCCTGCGCTTTCCCTCGCCGCTTCATCGCTGATGACGGCCGCGCGCAGGAACACGCACGCAATGACACCGCAGCACGCGACAAATGCCAGAACAAACACAAGCAGCGGGGTCATAAAGCCCATGCGGTGGCGCGTTTCACTGCGCTTTTCCTCGTAATCTATCATGCCGCGCCACCTCCGTCACAATACGCGCCGGCGGTCATGCCGTCCGCAGTAATCGTTAAAAGCCCGTTTTCCGAAAGCTCGGCTTTAAACGTTTTAAGGTCGCACAGCTTTTCGGCGTTATTGGGGTCGATCTCCGCTGTGACCCGTGAAAACTCCGTGCGCAGCGCGTTTTCATATAAATAGATGCGCGTTTCGAAGTCGCTTTCCGGCTCGCGCAGGCACACCGCCGGGCCCTCCGGGCCGTCGATCAGGCGGATGTTCCCTTTGCCGCCGCACGCTGCCGTTTGGCTTTGAATATACGAAAGCGCGCTGCGCTGCTTTGCGTGTGCGTCGCGGGCATCCATCGTATCGGAATACAGCCGCGCGCCCGCAAGCGTCAGCACCAAAAGCGATGCGATGAGCAGTGCATACAGCAGAAGCAGCATCAGAGAAGTGCTGTTTCTCTTTTTCGGTTCCGTCATGCGCCCTCCTTATTCCTCGCCGCGCACCAGTACCTGAACGGTCGGCAGCTGGTTATCGGCGAAAACCTCGTATGTCACGATGTATTCTTTCTTATTGACCGTAAGCCCGTAGTGTTTTTCCAAATATTCAAGGCTTTCCGGGTATGCGCCCTCTAAGGTGTAGCACTCCACGGCGCTGCGCAAAACGGCTTCACGCACGGCGGCACGGCCTGTTTCGCGGATATCCTCCTGCAAAACCGGCACGCACACCGCGGTAAAAATTACCGCAAGTACCAGAATAAGCCCAACCGCGAAAAGCCGGAAGCTTACTTTTCGATTCAAAATGCCCATAGCTTTTCCCTCAGATCGCGCTCAAAATGCCGAGCAAGGGCAGCATGACGCTTAAAAGCGTCAAACCGACAGACGCGGTGAGAAATCCGATCAAAATCGGCTCCGTGCGGTCGATGACGCTGCACAGCCCGTTTTCCGCCTCCTGCGCCGTGCGGCGCGCGAGGTTTTCCGTCACCTGCACGAGCTCGCCGCTCTGCGCACCGCCAAGCAGCATTTTGCCGTACATGGCGGGCAATATCTTTTGGTGCGCAAACGCCGTCGCAATGCCGACGCCCATCTGTGTTTCTTCACGGCATTTTTCAAGCGCTTCGTGCAGCTTTTTGTGGCGCGTCTGCTCGATGCACAGCGCAAGCGCACTGTCTTCATCCGTACCGCTCGCAAGCAAGGCGGAGAGCGTGTCCATCACCTCGGAGACCGCCAAAAGCCACGCAGCTTTGCGCGTGAAGCGGCTCGTTTCCATTGTATTTCTGAGCTTTTCCCGACCTTTGTCGGAGCGCATACCAAACGCCAAAACGAGCAAAACGATGCCCAAAAGCCCCGCAAACACCAAGCTGATGCGCCCGATGAGCGTCGCCGCGAGCACATAGGCATAGGAAGATGAAAGCAGGCTGCCCGTTAAATTGTCGTACACGCGCTCAAACATGGGCAGCACGGCAAAAACGAGCACTGCCAGCACGCCGCACATCATCAGCATCAAAACGGCCGGGTATGTAAGGGTGCTGCGCAAACGGTCGTATAGCGCGCTTTGGCGGTCATAGTGGTCTGCAAGGCGGTCAAGCGCTTCGTCCAATCGGCCGGAAAGCTCTGCCGTGCTAAAAACGCTCAAGGCGTATTCCGGGAAAACACCGGTCTTTTCCGCCGCTGCCGAAAACGTCTCGCCCGCCGCAACCGAAAGGCTGATCTCGGTAGAAGCCTGCCGCAAGGCGGTGTCCGTGCCGTCTTCCTCAAACAGGGAAGAAACCTCCGAAAGCGACGCGCCGGAGCGCAGCAGCATTGCAAGGCTGCTGCAAAATACGCTGAGCTGTTCCTGAGTCAAAAATTTTTCTGCCATGTTCCTCGTCCTTTCGCTTTTCCTTTAATAAGTGAACCGCGTTGTGTATTCCGAATCGTTTTGAATCTCCCCGGCGGGCATGCCGCCTGCGGCAAAGGTGATGTCCACCCGCTGCCACTCATCCGCTTTTGCGCGGATTTCCACGGTGATCCACCCCTCGCTCTCCACATAAAAGCTGTTCCACGCGTGGTAGGTCTCCTCACCCACATAACCCGTGATGAGCTTGCACGGAATGCCCTCGCTGCGCAGCATGGCGGCGGCAAGGCTTGCATAATCAAAGCATATGCCCTTGCCGGTCTTTAAGGTCTCATCCGGGGAGGGCAGGTAGCCGTTCTGCACGGTCGCCGCTTTTTCCGTATCGTATTGGATATTCTTCACCATGTAGTCATACACGGCGGCAGCAATGTCCGCATCGGTGGTGCAGCTTGCGGCCAGCTCTTTCACCTTTTTGATGCAATCGGAGCTTTTGTTGTAATTCACCATCTGGTTCGGGCGCAGGTACGGCTGAAATTCATCTTTCAGCGTCACGTCGCGGTCTTCGCTCCCAATACACGCGTATTTGCTGTCGCCCACCTGCTCCATCAGGCGGAACGTGTATGTGCCGTTTCCCATATTGAGCGGGAAAAATGTCGCAGTGCCGTCGTTCGGCAAGTCATAGTTATATTTATCCTCGCCGCAGACAATCTGCATTTTTAATCGCGTATCGCTCTGCGCTTTTACGCCGATGATGCCGCCTTCAAGCTGGGAAAGGTCAATCTCTCCGCTGCCGAACGCGGTCGCTTCATCTTCGTTGAAGACGGAATCCCGAAAAGCGGGGACCTCGTAGGGCGCGGCGTTGCTGTCCGTGACATCGCCCGCCGCCGGCTTGGCGTCGTTTGATGCCGTGCCCCGCGCCGCACAGCCGCAAAGCAGCAAAAT
>OJNT01000576.1_pt1 | contig 28650 bp, 15 predicted proteins | sample 1597981 | NCBI WGS metagenome assembly OJNT01 (sample SAMN01915211, study PRJEB22387) | human gut metagenome | isolation source: stool | host: Homo sapiens | place: USA
AGAACGGTTTGGTTGGGAATGTAAGGACGAAAATGTAACTTTGCCATAACGAAAAACTTTATGCCTAAAGATACAAAAACTTTGGGTAATAACAAAGCCCGGGCTTGTGAAAGTCTGGGCTTTGTGCATAAAAAAAGGTTGTGCCAGCGTTTTGACACAACCTCTTGTTGTTTCCCAAAGTAAAGTATTTGTAACTTTAGGAATAAGTTTTTCGTTATGGCAAAGTTACATTTTTGTTCTTACATTCCTAACCAAACCTTATGAATAATGATTTGTCGTTGTCTGATTATCTTATTTCTTCTCCGGCAGTGTAACAGAAAAATAAGGGTTAGGTGTATGCTGTGCAAAGATAATTGTCTTCATTTTTTCTACAATCTCCGGATGCTGGTCGGCCACATTGTTGTCTTCGTGAATGTCCGTAGCCAGATTGTAAAGGAAAGGTACACCTTTCTTCACTACTATTTTCCAGTCTCCCATACGCACGCCGATCTGGTTTGTTTCATTGAACTCCCAATATAGGAAGTCATGTTCTTTCTGCTTTTTCTTTCCCAGCAAGGTCGGGGCGAAGGAAATGCCGTCGAAGTAATCCACTTCTTTGTTCTTGTTGGTATATTTCTTTACGTAGTTTTTTTCTCCGATGATCTCGCAGAAAGTAGGCATCAGATCGTAGAATGCGCAGATGTGATCGTTCACTGTACCTGCGGGTACGTGTCCCGGCCAACGGGCGATAAATGGAATACGGATACCTCCTTCGTAGCACTGGCGTTTCAAACCACGTAGTTTACCGTCTCTGCCGAAGAATGTAGGATCGGCTCCTCCTTCTTCGTGAGGGCCGTTGTCACTGGAGAAAATGACCAGTGTATTCTCGTCCAGTCCCTTCTCTTTCAGCTTTTTCAGCACTTCTCCTACGTAATAGTCCAGTCGGGTAATCATTCCCGCAAACTGTGCGTGTACATGTGTGATCGCATTGTATCGTGATCCTTCGCTGCCGCCATAGCTCTTGTCCGGATTGAACTTCTCCTTGTATTCATTTAAGATAGAATCTTCCGGCTGAACCAGTTCCGCATGGGGAAGGGTGTAAGTTAGTACTCCGAAGAAAGGTTGCTTGCCGTCCTGTCCGTCCAGCCATTCCATCGCTTTCTCGTGAATCATGTCGGCGGAATATTGCGGACGCTTATGATAATCGGGGCCGTACATCGGATACTTGATGTTCTCGTCCATAACGACACGTACCACTCCCGTATCACCCAGTGCCTTGCTGTAGCGGTTGAGGAAGTTAGGATAGTAGAGGTGGGCCTGGAACTGGCAGATGTAGCCGTAGTATTCATCCACTCCACGTTTGTCCGGAGTAGAACAGGAACCTTCGTAGCCTCCCGCCCATTTGCCGAACATGCCGGTAGCGTATCCGTTCTCCTTCATTATTTCGGGTAAGATGATGTGGTCGGGATCGTAAGGATGTTGCCCCACTACTGCATACTCCTTATTATTGCCATACATGATTGTAGGCGCACTCGTCCAATATTCCTTGTTACCTCGTACTTCGCAGTGTCCTGTATGCTGTCCTGTCATAAAGGAGGCTCTGGAAGGAGCACTGACAGGACTTCCTGCGTATGCCTGTGTGAAGCGCATGCCTTCGCTTGCCATCGCATCTAGATGGGGGGTGCGGATGTATGGCTGACCGTAACATCCCAGATCACCGTATCCCATATCATCGCAGAGGATGAAAAGGATATTCGGCTTTGTGTTGTTTTTCTGCGCATTGGCAGACAGACCTGAAAGAATAAGCGTGCCGCTTACTAAAGAAAATAATTTGTAATCCATAAAAAATAATGTGTTAAGATATTTATATATCAGGGGTTTTGTTGATTAATCGTCTTTGGCTGTTTCTTTTTTATGTTTCTCCTTATATTGGGTCGGGGTTTCTCCCGTGTACTGTTTGAAAGCGTTACTGAAATAGCGGGACGTCGTGAATCCCACTTTTTCCGCGATTTCCGTGAATGACATTTTCGTGCTGGTGATCAGTATCATCGCTTGCTCCATCCGGAACTTATTGATATAGTCATTCGCTCCCATATCCGTGAGCGCTTTCAGTTTGTTGTAGAGGGAAGCCCGGCTCATACCGATTTCTTTGCAGATGAAGGGTATGTCCAACTGACTGTTGTCCAGGTTCTCCTGAATGATCTTGTTCAGTTTGAGCAGGAAAGTTTCATCTGCCTGGCTGAACGTGCTTTCTTCCGGAGCGGGGATCAATCCTGCACTCAGGTATCTTTTCTTGGTGTGTTCACGGTTTTTCAACCGGTTACGGATCAGCTCCATCAGCATTTCCACTTCGAACGGTTTGGTCAGATAGGCATCCGCCCCATTCTTGTAGCCGCTCATCTGGCTTTGTTTGTCGTCTCTCGCTGTCAGCAGGATGACGGGGATGTGACTGATCGTAATGTCTTCCTTTATGTTTTTGCAAAGCTCATATCCGTTCATCCGGGGCATCATGACGTCGCTGACGATGATATCGGGAGTATGGCTTCTGATCAGTTGCAGTGCTTCTGCGCCATCCGCGGCAATCAATATCCGTTTGAAGTATTCACCCAGCGCTTTTTTCAGGAAGTCTGTCAGGTCGGGATTGTCGTCTACTACCAGAATACTATATGGAGTGGTGTCAAAACTGTCTTCCTCTTGTAGCTGTTTGCTGCTGTCGTCACTCATCAGTTCATTCAGATAGGCTTTGGGCTGGCAGATAATCTCTTCCGACTCTTGTTTCAGCGGCAGTTCGAAGAAGAAGGTAGCTCCCGATTCCGAATTGTCACGTGCACCGATAGAGCCGCCGTGCAGTTCTACCAGAATCTTGGAGTAAGACAGCCCGATACCGGTTCCGCTCTGTTCTCCCATACCCTGATAAAAGCGGGTGAAGAGCTTATGGGTGTCCACCTGTTGCAGGCCGCATCCCTGATCGGTAATGGAGACGCGTATTCTTTTTTCTTCGGACAGCAATTCGGAGGAAATGGTGATTCTCGTATCTTGCGGGCTGTGTTTCAGTGCATTGATAAGCAGATTGCTCAGGATGATTTCACACTTGTCCTTATCGAAACTCACGGTTTCGATGCGTGGGTCGAGCTGGTAATGAATATGTATATTTTTCGCTTCTCCTTCGCTGACAAAATCTTGTGATACCTGTTCGATCCATTCGTTGAGCGGATGCGGCTGTATGATCAATTTGCTTTCTCCCACTTCCATCTTACGGACATCGAGCACCATATTAATCAGATTCTTCATTCGCTGGGACTGCCGGTAGATTGCTTTCAGTGGCAGGTATTGCATATCTCCCGGAGACAGGGATTTCAATATCCGGCTGAGTGGAGCGTGAATCAGTGTCAGCGGGGTACGTAGTTCGTGACTGATGTTGATCAGGAAACGCACTTTCTCCTCATACACCTGTTGCTCGTGTTCCTTCATGGCCCATTTCAACTTGTCTTCTTTCCGTTTCAGTGTTCTCCGGAACGTCTCGACTATGATGCCGGTGGCGAGCAGGGCACACCCCAGTGTGAACCACCAGGTACGGTACCAGGGCGGGAGTACGGTCAGTTCCAGTACTTGCTGACTGGGAATCCAGCTGCCGTCTTTGGCCGTGCAGGAAGCCATAATCTGATAATCGCCCGGTGGGAGTGAGCGGATGACCAGTTCCGGATTGTACGATTCGATCTGCTGATCGTTCAGTCCTTCTATCTGATACCGGTACACTTTCTGCCGGAAAATATCCTCTTCCTTTGACATGATGCGGATGCTTATATTGCTGTTCCAGGGAACGGAAATCCCTGTTGGGTTACCACTCAGTTCGTTGTTGGCGGATTCTCCGTTGACGATCACATCCGATAATTGTAATTTAGGAGATTCGGAGGTAAGCAGGGGCAGTTTGCTGTTGATATAGAGCAGCCCTTTGACGCCTCCCATGTAAACGTTTCCGCGTTTGCTCAGCAAACGGGGTTTGGAGAGATATTCGTTCTGAATGGCACCGTCCGATTCGCCGAACAGTACAAATTTCTTTTCTTTGATCAGCCGGGCGAAAAGCATATCGTTTGTGCCAAACCATACCTTGCCTTGCTGGTCGCATACGATGAGTGTCACTTCCGTGAATAGGTTGGTGGCAAAAGGAGTTCGTTTTCGGGTCGTGGGATCATAGTGGGTGAGCCCATAATTACTTCCTATCCAGAAATCTCCGTATTCATCGCGCGAGACGGAATTGATGACCGTATCATTATAGCACCGGAACAAGGGCTTTAGTTCATTGCTGCGGTTGTCCAGCCGGTAGATACGCTTGGTGTCATTCAGGTAGGTGTAATCTCCGTGGTTGGCGATGGGGAGAAGTGTGCCGATAATGTCTTGTCCCTCCTGTTCGGTTGCGATGGAAAAGGTACGTTTGTTCAGGTCGTACTGATAGACGTGATCTCCGAGAAGCAGCACGCTGTTAGGGCTGTTCTGGTAGAGATTAACAGTCTTTCCCCGGTTACAGAGGCGTGTAGTGGTTGGCGTATCTATGATGGTGAATGGCTGCTTTTCTCCCGTAGACGGATTGAATACGAATACTCCTTGTGAGAAAAGAGAAATCAGCAGTTTGCCGGGAGTAAACTGACAGATGGATGCCACCTTGTCTTCCCATGTCGAGAGATAATGGGTAAATTTCTCTGTGAGAGGATTGAAAAGATTGACTCCGCCGCCGTCTGTTCCGATCCATATTTTATCATCAGACTCCTGGTAAAGGCTGAGAACGGTGTTGTTGCTCAGTCCCCGGTTGTTGCCCGGCACTACGTCCGTGTAGGTAACCATTGACACTTCGCGGATGCTGATCAGTCCGTTACGGATACTTCCGGCCCACATATTGTTGTTCTGGTCGTTGTAGAGGCACAGAATAGAGTTGGCGGGGAGTGAATAGTTGTCTCTTCCGGGGATGTGCTCCAGCAGGGAAAGCTGTCCGGTTTCCGGTTCGAGTACGTTGATGCCGCCTCCGTCCGTTCCGATCCACAGTTTATTCTCCCGTTCGGCAAGGCTGAGTATGACGTTGTTGCTCAGAGATGAGTTGTGGGTGGTGTATGATGCCAGTTGTTTTCCGTTCCGGTCGAAGCAATAGAGTCCGTTATTGTAGGGGGCAATCCATATCCGGTTTTTCGAGTCGATGATCATACTCATAATTTCCTTTCCGCAGTCGAAAGGAGGACGGCTGCATTTTCCTGTTTTCAGGTCGAGCAGGAGCAGACCTTGCCACCGGCTGCAACAGAGTGCGGTGTGTTCGTCCCAAAGGCTGAGAATTGTGACGTTGAAGTTGGGAAGGTCCGTCTGGTTAAATTCCTGTAGCAGGCGGAAAGAGGCGTCCCGGTAGTTATAAAAGTAAATCTTGTTTTTGGCTCCGAATAAAATTCCGTCCGGGGTGGTACAGGCGGAATATGCCGTAATATTTTTTCCTTTCTCATCGGTTGGCAGGTAGAAATCGTCACTTTGCCGCTGGTAGCGTGCCACTCCTTTGTCCGTCAGAATCCAGACATTGTATTGACGGTCTTCTACAATCTGAAGAATGAGGTCGTGGGGCAGTGAATGCGGATCGTTCGCCTGATGGGTATATTTCTTCAGCTCATGACCGTCGAACCGTCCCAAGCCGGAACGGGTGCCTATCCACACAAATCCCTGTTCATCCGTAAGGATACACCGGACGGTAGAAGGAAGACCTTCCTTCAGGGAGATCTGCTTGTAATAGTAATGCCCTGCCTGTAAAGGAAGGACACCGGCCATTTGTATGATGAATGCGATGCATAGGACGATATAGAGTCTTGTTTTCATGAGATTAGGTCGAGTAAACAGAAGCAAAGATAATGCATTCGGATGAATAATGAGTAAAATGTACAAAGAGTTTTTGGCAAAGATGGCGTTAATTTATCCATAATCTTTATCTTTGCTCGAAAATGTATGACTATGATTACCGAAGAATTACAGAAACTTTATCAGGAATATACGGGAGTCCCCGCTGAGAATATTACAGAATTACCATCTTCCGGATCCAACCGCCGTTATTTCCGGCTGACAGGTGTGAAAACCCTGATCGGTGTATCCGGAACGTCTGTCGAGGAGAATGATGCATTCCTTTATATGGCTGCTCATTTCCGCAAGTCCGGCCTGCCTGTTCCCGAGGTTTATATTGTTTCCGAAGATAAGGGCTATTATCTTCAGGAGGACCTGGGAGATATCCTGTTGTTTCATGCAATCGAGAAGGGGCGTGCCACCAGTGTATTCTCCGAAGAAGAAAAAGAACTGCTTCGCAAGACAGTCCGCTTGCTTCCTGCCATACAGTTTGCGGGGGCTGACGGTTTTGATTTCTCCCGCTGTCATCCGCAGCCGGAGTTCAACCAGCGTTCTATTCTGTGGGATTTGAATTACTTTAAATATTGCTTTCTCAAAGCTACCGGTATGGAGTTTCAGGAAGACAAACTGGAGGACGACTTTCAGAAGATGAGCGATGTGCTGCTGCGCAGTTCTTCCGCTACCTTCATGTACCGCGATTTCCAGAGCCGCAATGTGATGATTAAAGACGGTGAACCGTGGTTTATCGACTTTCAGGGCGGACGAAAGGGACCGTTCTATTATGATGTCGCTTCTTTCCTGTGGCAGGCCAAGGCGAAGTATCCCGATAGTCTCCGTAAGGAACTATTGCAGGAATATATGGATGCCCTGCGCAAATACCAGCCTATTGATGAGCCTTATTTCTATAGTCAGCTCCGTCATTTTGTTCTTTTCCGTACATTGCAGGTGCTCGGAGCTTATGGTTTCAGAGGGTATTTTGAAAAGAAACCTCATTTTATCCAGAGTGTTCCCTTTGCTATCCAAAACCTGCGTGACCTGCTCAAAGAAGCATATCCCGAATATCCGTACCTCTGCTGGGTATTACGCGAACTCACCGAACTCAAGCAGTTTACCGATGACCTTAAAAAACGGCAGCTTACTGTTAAAGTAATGAGTTTTGCTTACAAGAAAGGGATTCCCGATGATTCTACGGGCAATGGCGGCGGTTATGTTTTTGATTGCCGTGCGGTGAACAATCCCGGTAAGTACGAACGCTACAAGCCTTTCACGGGACTGGACGAACCGGTAATCAGATTCCTTGAAGAGGATGGAGAAATTCTCCGTTTTCTCGAATCTGTCTATGCGTTGGTGGATGCTTCGGTAAAGCGATATATGGAGCGGGGATTCAGTAACTTGTCCGTTTGCTTCGGCTGTACGGGAGGACAACACCGTTCGGTTTATTCGGCGCAGCATCTGGCAGAGCATCTGAACCGTAAATTCGGGGTGAAAGTGGAACTGGTACACCGTGAACAGAATATTGAGCGGACTTTTGAGGCTATTGTATAATGAAAGCAATGATATTTGCCGCTGGTTTGGGCAGCCGGCTGAAACCACTGACCGACACGATGCCCAAAGCTCTTGTTCCCGTAGCCGGATGTCCGATGCTGGAACATGTGATCTTAAAACTGAAAGCTTCCGGCTTTACCGAGATAGTGATTAACATTCATCATTTCGGTGAGCAGATTATCGATTTTCTGAAGACTAATAACGACTTCGGACTTACCATACATATCTCCGACGAACGGGATCGGCTGCTCGATACGGGGGGAGGAATCAGAAAAGCCCGTCTTTTTTTTGAAAACTCCGGTGAGCCTTTTCTGGTACATAATGTGGATATCCTTTCGGATATGAATCTGAAAGAACTGTATGACTTTCATATGCAGAGTGGGAGCGTAGCTACTTTGCTTGCCAGCCGGCGTACAACTTCCCGTTATCTGCTTTTTGATACGGAGCGAAAATTGCGCGGGTGGATAAACAAGGATACGGGGCAGGTAAAACCCGAAGGTTTCCACTATGATGAGTCGCTCTATAGGGAGTATGCCTTTAGCGGTATTCATGTCTTTTCGCCTGCTGTCTTCCGGTTGATGGAGGCACCGCGCTGGGAAGGCAAGTTTTCCATCATGGATTTTTATCTGGCTACTTGCGGGCAGACGGATTATTCCGGTTATCTTGCGGAGAAGTTGGAACTGATTGATATCGGCAAGCCGGAGACGTTGGCACGGGCAGAAGAATTTGTGAAAAAGCTGACATTTTAGGGCAGTCAGTACATTTGCACATTCATATAAATGAAAGACGGGAATTTTCGGAAACGGATATTGCCGCCTTTCTTTTTTTGTCTCGAAAGATGTCTGATAATGTTTGGTCGCTATAAAAAATGCGATGAAATGGACTATTTTAGACATTTTTGGAAGAATCATAGCTAAAATAGAACATCTGAAATCTTAGATATAACCTAAATTTGTGGCAGTGAATGTCAGGAAAGACCTCACTATTTATATAAAAAGGTAATCTTAATTAATAAACTTATGAGAAGCAAATTCCTATTTCTTTGTCTCTTCCTCTTTGGAATGTTGACAGCTTGCAAAGACACAAAATGGGTAGATGTTCCAACCGGTACTCCTCCCGAAGGTTCAGTTACGGGAAAGCCGGGCGAGACGGAAGACCCCGATGATCCTGATCCTACAGTGAAGACATTTATCAACTGTTCTTATATCCGTGGCGATTTTTTTGAAACGAATCGAGTTTCCGGAGCAAGTATGGGCGCCTGCAACGATTTGATTTATCTGACAGCACGTCCTTATGCCAACGGTGACCTGACTTTTGACCTGCCTGTGAATGATGCTGCCATAACGGGAGCAGCCACATATACTTCTTCTTATAGCGGTCGCAGCGGAGTACTGAAATTTGAAGGTACCGGAAAAATGAATGCCGGCGACGGTCTGTTGCACTCACCGGACGGAGCTTTCAAGAAGTTCACATTCGGTACTTATATATATGTAAGCGAATGGGTGGACGGCGCCTGCTTGTTTAAGAAGGCAGACGGAAATACTACTATCATCGCTTTCCAGCTGGGAGCAACGGAAGGCAATCTGAAACTGACTGTCGGAAGTGCTTCTGCAACAGTTACGAACAGTGCATTGAAACCGGGCGCATGGCATTATGTAGCGGTGACTTATGATGGCGGTACTGCTAAGCTATATATAGATAATAATGCTGCTACTGACTTTACAGGCTCGCTGCCTGCTTCGGTTCCTAATACCCGTGCGGATTTTGTGATGGGAGAAAAACTGAAAGGATATTTGGATGAAACATTCGTGAACAGTCTGCTGGTGGGTACACTGGGCAAAAATCCCATTTCTTTTGATACATGGAATAATACTAAAACACTTGCTTACTGGAAATATGACGATGCTGCCAAACCCGGTAAGGATTCACATACATGGGCTATCCGCCTGGAACAGATCCGCACTGCATTGAACGGACAGGCGGGCGACCGGAAGCTACGTCTGGGTATTGCCGGCGGCGAATGGCTGAAAATGGTAGGTAACGCGACAGCTCGTACCAATTTTGCCAACAACGTAAAGAAAGTGCTCGAAGAATATAATCTGGATGGTGCAGACCTTGATTTCGAATGGGCTTATTCATCCAATGATCTGGCTAATTATAGTAAGGCCATTGTACAACTGCGTGAAGTATTGGGAAAAGATGTATTCTTCACTGTATCCCTGCATCCCGTTTCTTATAAAATAAGTGCAGAGGCTATTATTGCTGCTGATTTTATCTCACTGCAATGCTATGGTCCTTCGATAGAACTTTTCTCTATGGAACGTTTCAAATCGGATGGCAAGGCTGCTGTGGAATATGGAATTCCTCAGGATAAGCTGGTGATGGGAGTACCTTTCTACGGAACTACGGGAACTGCCGGCGAACAGGCTGCCTATTTTGACCTTGTCGGCAAGGGTAATCTGACTAATACTTCTGCAGATCAATGGAGTTATGACGGAAAGAGCTATACGCTCAACAGCCAGAAGACAATTCGCGAGAAGACACAGTATGTTTGTGAAAATGGTTTTGGAGGTATCATGAGCTGGGATTTGGCTACGGACGTAGATGTGACGCACGAAATGTCTTTGTTGAAAGTTGTGAAAGAAGAGTTTGATTACTACGCCAACCCTACTGTAGAATAAAAATAGAATCTTAATTAGTAAATATAATATTATGGAAAAAAAGAAGTTCGTGAGAAAACAAGGACGCTTTGTTCTTTTTCTGATGCTCCTGTTATTGTTTCCTCTGGGTGCGTTGGCACAACAAAAATTGATAAAGGGACAGGTGGTAGACGAAATGGGAGAACCCATCATCGGTGCTACGGTCATGATAAAAGGTGTAACCGGAGGAACGATTACAGATATTGACGGTAATTTCTCTATTCAAGGAAAAGTAGGCAGTACTCTTTCTGTTACATACGTCGGATATGCTCCGCTACAGGTAAAAGTCACCAAACAGGAAGGTAACAAACTGGTGATGAAGGAAGATGCCAAAGTATTGGATGAAGTTGTGGTGGTAGGTATGGATACACAGAAAAGAAATACCATTACGGCAGCCGTTGCCACATTGAAAGATGATGCGATCGTGAATCGTCCTGTGACCGACGTTACCAGTGCTTTGCAGGGTAATATTGCCGGTTTGAACTTTGCTTCGGATGCAGTAGGCGGTGGTGTCGGCGGTGAAATCGGTGCCGATATTAAATTCAGTATTCGCGGTATCGGCTCTATCAATGGTGGCGAGCCTTATGTATTGGTGGATGGAGTAGAGCAGAGCATGCAGAATGTGAACCCTGCTGATATTGCCAGCATCAGTGTACTGAAGGATGCTTCCGCTTCTGCCGTATATGGTGCGCGTGCTGCTTATGGTGTGGTTTTGGTAACGACCAAGAGTGGTAAAAAAGAAAGAGCCAGTGTTACTTATCGTGGTACGGTAGGTTTCAGTTCACCTATCAACATGCCGAAGATGATGGATGCGTTGCAGTATGCAGCATATAATAACCAGCAGTATGATAATGGAGGAGCTTCTTCCGGTTTGCAGAAGATTTCGGATAAGACTATCGAAAAGATCAAGGGATTTATGCAAAACCCTTATTCGGCTGAATTTCCGGGAATAGAACCGAATACTACCGGTGATGACTGGGCAGGAGCTTATTACAATCAATACGGTAATACAGACTGGTTTGACTATTATTTCAAAGACAAGTCTGTCCGTCACTCTCACAATCTGAGTGTACAGGGCGGTTCTGACAAAGTGAACTACTATATCGGTATGGGATACACTTATCAGGAAGGTCTGCTGGATAAGGTACAGGATGATTTGAGCAAATATAACCTGAACACGAAATTGCAGTTTAAGACAAGTGACTGGCTGCGTTTCAACCTGAACAACAATATTACTTTGCAGATGATCAAACGTCCGATGGCCAATCAGCTGATCCTGTATAATAAGATCGGTAGCCACCGTCCGACTCAGGTGACTGAGTTGCCGGTTGAATCGGAATATAATATACCTAGCTGGAATGAAATGTTGTATCTGAAAAATTCAAATTATCAGAGAAACCGTATTTCAGATGCCTTGTCACTTTCGGCTACCGTCACTCCTTTGGAGGGATGGGATATCACCGGAGAAATGAAAATCCGTTTCGATGTGGAAAATAATGACCTGAAAATGAAAGACGACCAGAAGTATGAAACTCCTGCGGGTACTTTCAAGCCGGGTGATGCAACCAACCAGAGACAAGGATTTGCTTATCCGGGCATTAGCTGGAAAAATATGTATTTCGGCTCTTATACCCGCGGTAGCATGTTCAATTATTATTTGTCGCCTAATCTGTCCAGCTCTTATACCCACCAGTGGGGAGGTCATTTCTTCAAGGCAATGGCAGGTTATCAGATGGAGCTACAGGAATATTCGGAAGAATATATGTACAAAGATGGTATGTTGAGCAACGACATTTATTCGTTTGATAATGCCAGCGGAAACGTGATAGCAGGTGAAGCCCGTTCGCATTGGGCTACGATGGGATTCTACACTCGTCTGAACTGGAACTACAATAATATTTATTTTCTGGAGTTCAGCGGACGTTATGATGGTTCTTCTCGTTTTGCAAAGGGACATCGCTGGGGATTCTTCCCTTCATTCTCTGCCGGTTATGATATCGCCCGTACTCCTTATTTCCAGCAACTGGCACTTCCGGTGTCTCAGCTGAAAGTACGTGTGTCCTACGGTCGTCTGGGTAATCAGAACGGTGCCGGCTTATATGACTACATTGCTCAAATGCCACTGGATGCACAGGGTACCAATGCGTGGCTGTTGCCCGGTATCTCGTCTTCTACAGCTTCCAAAGGAACGATAGCCAAGACTCCGAAAATGATCAGTCCGTACATTACCTGGGAGAAGGTGGATAATGCCAACCTGGGTTTTGACCTGATGTTGTTAAAGAACCGTCTGTCGATTACCGCTGACTTCTATCAGCGTACGACACGTGACATGATCGGTCCGGCTGAGTCTATTCCGAGCATCAGTGGTATTGCTTCGGATGACCGTGCAAAAGTAAACAATGCTACTTTGCGCAATCGTGGATGGGAACTTTCCGTGAGCTGGAATGATAAACTGAAATGTGGTTTCAGCTATGGAATCGGCTTCAATGTGTTCAACTACAAGGCGGTGGTGACGAAGTATAATAATCCGGAAGGTATCATTTACAATAATCATACAGGTCTGGCTGCCAATAAAGGTTACTATGAAGGTATGGATATTGGCGAAATATGGGGGTATCGTGCAGACGATCTTTTCCTGTCGAACCGTGAAATTGATGATTACCTGAGAAATGTAAACCTGACAGCATTCAAATCGAATGATCTCTGGCGTCGCGGTGACTTGAAATATATCGATTCCAATGGTGACGGTAGGGTAGACGGAGGTAAAGGTACTTTGGCAGATCACGGAGATTTGCAGATTATCGGTAATACGACCCCCAAATATTCATTCGGTATCAATTTGAATCTGGGATATAAAGGGTTCGAAATATCTACTTTGTTGCAAGGAGTGGCTAAGAGAGATTTCCCGATTTCCGGAAGTAACTATATGTTTGGTGGCAACAACTACAACTTCAAGGAACATCTCGATTACTTCAGTACAGAAAACCCGAATGGATACTTGCCGCGCCTGACCGGTTGGAAGGATGACAAAGACTTTTTGGTAAATACCGGATATAACACTACTCGTTATCTGCTGAATGCCGCTTACATGCGTATGAAGAACCTGACGGTTGGTTATACCTTCAACAAAAAACAGTTGAGACATATCGGTATCAGTAATCTGAAAGTATATGTGACTTGCGATAACTTGTTTACTGTAACGAAACTGCCGAAACAATTTGACCCGGAAACACTGAACCAGGTAAATATGTCGGCTGGCGGCGATGCTCAAAATACGGCTCCGGGTCTGACTTCTCCTATGAAGCAGAACGGTAACGGTATGGTATACCCGATGAACCGCAACTTCGTATTCGGACTTGATTTCACCTTTTAATTAGAGAATAGCGATGAAAAAATTATATATATTATTAGTGGTAGGGGCCAGTCTCATGATGTCAGCATGTTCGGATTTTCTGGATAGAGAGCCTCTGACAACCCCCAATAGCGAGACATTCCTGTCCAATGCAAGTGCCGTGAACAACTATATCAACGGCTTGTATATCGCACTTCCTTCTTTCGGAACGTACGATATGGGAGTGCGCGGAGAAGAGAAGAATAGCGATAACATCGTGGCGGAAGTTTATGACAAGCGCCTGAACGGAGAGTTGCAGGAAAACGGGGGAGGTTCTACCGAATGGCAGAAAGGATACCAGAACCTGCGTAATGTGAATTATTTCTTTGAATACTATAAAGTGCCGGAAACCGAAGAAACAAAAGATGTGCTCTCGATGAAAGGGGAAGCTTATTTCTTCCGTGCCTATTGGCATTTCTACCTGCTGACCAGATTTGGAAGTATCCCGGTGATGGATAGCTTCTGGGACAGAAATGCAACTGTCGGTGGTTTGCAGATTCCTCCGCGCGACCGTTCGGCAGTAGCGCAGTTTATTCTTGACGACCTGAATACCGCTAAAGAATTGCTTCATCCGCGCAGCCAGTATAAAGGTTTGAGAGTGTGTAAGGAAGCAGCTATTATTATGGCTATGAGAGTGGCGCTTTATGAAGGTACCTGGGAGAAATATCACAAGGGAACGGACTTTGCCGCTGCTGAAGATAAATCGGCAGACTTGCTGGGACAGGTGCTGACACTGGGCGATGAACTGTTTGGTATGGGACTTACGCTGAACACCAAGGCTACTGACAAGAGTGCTGTGAATATAGAAGATGCTTATGCACACGTGTTCAATTCAAAAGACTTGTCGGATATGACAGAGGTTGTTTTCTGGAAGAAGTATTCGATAGCGGATGGTGTGATTCATAATTTGAGCAGTAATCTGGGAGCCGGTTATGTAGACAATAGCGGACCGGCTGGTTTGTCTCAGTCGCTGGTTGATAATTACCTGAATGCTGACGGAACTCCCATCGATCCTGCGGATGGAATTTTTAAAGATTTCAATCTGACTTTTAAGGGCCGTGACGGACGTTTGCTGGCAACGGTTATGCATTCAAACTGTAAGTTTAAGTCAACCTCACCGGAATCAAAATCGAAAGCGATGCTGGTAGAGGAATATTCGGAAGAGAACAAGTCGGTGGTGCGTCCTCCTTATCTGACTGAAGGTGGTCCGGCACGTAACGCCACAGGTTATCACATCCGTATGAGTATCGATACCACGTATGTAAGTGGTCAGGGCGAAACGTCACTTCCGATGATCCGCTATGCGGAAGCACTGCTGGCTTATGCGGAAGCAGCGGAAGAACTGGGGAAATGTACTCCTGCTGTTTTGGAAAAGACCTTGAAACCATTACGCGAACGCGCCGGAGTGACTTACGCCGATCCGTCTGAAATCGATCCTAATTTTACGGACTTTGGTTATGCAATCTCCGCCAATTTGCAGGAAATCCGTCGGGAAAGACGTGCGGAACTGGCTTTACAAGGTTTCCGCCTCGATGACCTGATGCGCTGGAGAGCTCATAAACTGATTCAGGGCAAACGGGGAACCGGTGCTTATTTTGGCACAGACGGTGTGTTGTACAAAGCATTCGATCCTAAAAGTGCTGCGGATTTGAAAACGATTCTGACTACAGACGGTTGGCTGGACCCGCAGAAAGAACTTCTTCCGAGAGGCTATCAGTTTGATTCCAACCGCGATTATCTGTTACCGGTTCCTCCGAGTGAGATATCGTTGAATCATGAGCTGAAACAGAATCCGGGCTGGCAACGGAAATAGGAGAATGGAACAAGATTCATTTATGACAATTAGATAGATAAAGATATGAAGAACATATTATATAAAATACTTCCAGTATGTTTGTTGACTATCGGCCTGACGGGATGTGAGGATGAGACTAAATATCGTCCTCTGCCGGAAGCTGTACCTTTGACAATGAGCATCAATGAAAAGGCATTTGTGATGGGAGAACACTTGAAAGTGGATATCAAAGTGGAACCCGATGCCGATGGTAATGAGGTGGTGGCTAACGAAGATTTCGATATTTACTTTACGGCAAAGGCCGGAACGGATGATGTTGCGAATGTATTCGAACCGTTCAGCAGTATTGTCACTTTTCCCAAAGGAGAGAAGCAGATTCAGGTGGATTTCCCGGTGAAAACATCCGGCCTGACGGGTACTACCACGATGGAATTTGTGGCTTTTGCACGAGGATATAAGATCGCTAATTCCAGTCAGGGAATCAAGGTGTCTGATTATTATCGGATATCCATGTCTCTGGAAAATAATACAGAGAACGTGGTGACGGAAGGGGGTAAGTTTGTATTGGTTGCCAAGGTGGACAAACCGAGTTCTGTGCCTCTCGAAGTCACTATCACTCCGAAGGAAGGAGAAGAGGACAGGTATGACAATCTGCCTTCTACCCTAACCATTCCCGCAGGAAGAACTTCGGTGAAGAGTGCTGCCGTGACTATCAAACAGGACTATGAAATGACAGGTGACTTGCAGTTGGTATTGAATATGGAGAGTAATTCTTCTGCCAATCCGATGACCGCTTCTACCTTGATGATTACCATGACAGACCTGGAATCGATGGCTGATCCTGATTTGTATGATATGACAACTGTATATGAGAATCCGAATATCATGTTTATTTCTTATGATGATGACTGGTTTACGGGTAAAGAGACGGCTAAGATGGATGAAGGAACAGCACATCCGAATGCGGAACTGGGCAGCCAGTGGAAGTTTGATTATGCAATCGAGTTCCATAAAAACTCGACATCGGGAGATTATCAAAAATTAGGTAATGCAACGGATGCCAATAGAGGAAGTGTTTTAAAGATTGATTGGACCAAATATGCGAAAGTCACTGATGAGGGTGAACTGAATATTTGTGTAGGTGTAGAAGGTACTAATTACGGAACAGCAGGAATACATTGCTGTAAATCTTTAGGACAGATGTGGGCACAGAATGTAACTCGTATTTATCCGGGTATGCGTATTGAAATGAAAGTTCGCTTAGGAGGTAATAGAACAGGGTTTGTACCAATGATAGAGGTGAAGAATCCAGCAACAGCCACTACGTGTAAAGAAGCCAAGCAATCAATCTGTATACTTAAGAATGTTTCTGGTTCTGCAATCACTCAGTCGGTGAGGGGAGAGGCTATCAGTGATGCAAAGAGTGTAGTAACCGCTATTCCTAAGGTAGAAGATTATAATATTTATTGGGTGGAACTAGTCGATGAAAGTACGATAAAGTTAGGTATCAATGGTTCTACAACTTTGGAAGTCACAAGGGATATGTTGGATTCATGGCCTTTTACCAAAGCTTCTACAGGGACATCAATTGGAGCGAAGGGTCTTTATTTAGTAATGCGAATGGACTTGTTCGGAGAAGGTAATAGTGTTTCTTCTGAACTTCCGGCAGGTTGGGATACTGAACTGAAATCAATTAATCCTGCCAATTATGCAACGGAAGGTCCGAGAATGGAAATAGATTGGATTCGTTTCTATGTAAATGATAACTATAAACGGGAAGCGGATGAACTGGTGAACAGAGACTATAAAGTTTCGGCTCCGGGCAAGTTCTACCAGTTCTATTAATTTCTGGTTTTCTTTGAACCGTTTTCAATAGTACGAAATAAGTTCAATGCCGGAAGACCGTCGTACAACAGCGATCTGCTTCCGGCATTTGCACTCATTCGGGCGGAAATAAAGAATATTGTAAATACATTAGCCATTTGTATACATTGATTTTACATATGTTCCTTATCTTTGCCATTGTAATCTAAATAAATTAATCATTATGGAAAACCTGCAATCAAACTTGCTTTATTCTCTGGCAGGAGCAGCGGCTGTTGCTTCGCTTGCATCTTGTGCAAATAAACAGAAATCGACAGAACAAAAGCCATTGAACATCGTTTACATCATGACAGATGACCATACAGCTCAGATGATGAGTTGCTATGACACCCGCTACATGGAAACACCGAACCTGGACCGCATCGCGGCGGATGGTGTACGTTTTACTCAAAGCTTTGTGGCTAATTCATTAAGCGGTCCCAGCCGTGCCTGTATGATTACGGGGAAACATAGCTGTGCCAATAAATTCTATGACAATACCACTTGCGTATTCGACAGTACTCAACAGACTTTCCCGAAGCTTCTGCAAAAGGTAGGTTATCAGACTGCATTGGTAGGAAAATGGCATCTGGAAAGTTTGCCATCCGGATTCAACTACTGGCAGATAGTTCCCGGACAGGGAGATTACTATAATCCTGCCTTTATTACGCAAGACAACGATACTATCCAGAAGCATGGATATATCACGAATCTGATTACCGACGACGCTATCGACTGGATGGAAAACAAGCGTGATCCGGAGAAACCGTTCTGCCTGTTGATTCATCATAAGGCAATTCACCGTAACTGGATGGCGGATACCTGTAACCTTGCTCTCTACGAGGACAAGACATTCCCGTTGCCGGATAATTTCTTTGACGATTATGAAGGTCGCCCTGCTGCGGCTGCTCAGGAAATGAGTATCGTGAAGGACATGGATATGATTTATGACTTGAAGATGCTTCGCCCGAATGAGAAGTCACGTCTGAAATCACTTTATGAGAGATTCCTCGGACGTATGGATGAAGGGCAGCGTGCCGCATGGGATAAGTTCTACGCTCCGATTATCGATGATTTCTACAAACAGAATCTACAAGGAAAAGAGCTTGCCAACTGGAAATTCCAGCGTTACATGCGCGACTATATGAAGACCGTGAAGTCTCTTGATGATAACGTAGGGCGTGTGCTCGATTATCTGAAAGAAAAAGGTTTGCTGGACAATACACTGGTAGTCTATACTTCCGATCAGGGCTTCTACATGGGTGAACACGGCTGGTTTGACAAGCGTTTCATGTACGAAGAATCCATGCGTACACCGCTTATCATGCGTCTGCCGAAAGGTTTCGACCGCAGGGGAGACATCACAGAAATGGTACAGAACATCGATTATGCGCCTACTTTCCTCGAACTGGCAGGAGCAGAGATTCCCGCAGACATTCATGGAGTATCACTGTTGCCTCTGCTGAAAGGAGAACATCCGCAGGACTGGAGAAAGTCACTGTACTACCACTTCTACGAATATCCTGCCGAGCACATGGTGAAACGTCACTATGGAGTGCGTACGGAACGCTATAAACTGATTCATTTTTATAATGATATCAACTGGTGGGAACTGTATGACATGCAGGCAGACCCGACAGAAATGCACAACCTTTATGGTGAGGCTGAATATGAACCGGTAGTAAAGGAACTGAAAGACGAACTGCTGAAACTACAGGAACAATATAATGACCCCGTCCGCTTTTCTCCGGAAAGGGACAAGGAATAACCCCCGAATAATACAATGACAAGAACGATTTTAATATTACTGATAGGCTTTCTGTCTTCGATGGTAGCCGGATGTAGCGATACTAACTTGACACATGACATACCCTTGGTTCCACGCCCGGCACAAATGGTGCCGGGTAGCGGAAACTACCTTTTCTCCGGTAAGACAGTATTTGCCGTAGAAAATGAGGAGCAGGCGGAAGTGGCGCGCGGCTTTATAGCTTTGTTTACCCGTGCGGCAGGTTTTACTCCGAAGTTGACCGTAGGTGATGATGCAGAAAAGGGAAATGTCCGTTTCCAGACAGATGCAACTTTGAAGAGTGAAGCGTATACGCTGGAAGTGTCTCCAAAAGAAATTATAATTGAAGCATCGGATGCCAAAGGATTCTTTTATGCTTTGCAGACGATTCGCCAGTTGCTTCCGGCAGCTATCGAAAAAGAGGAAGTGGCGGATAAGAAGGTAAAATGGAGTATTCCGGCAGTGAGTATTCAGGACGAACCGCGGTTTGGTTACCGGGCATTACTGCTGGATGCGGCACGTTACTTTATTCCTAAAGAGAATGTATTGCGAATCATCGACTGTATGGCGATGCTGAAAATAAACACGCTTCACTTTCATCTGACAGATGATAACGGCTGGCGTGTGGAAATCAAGAAATATCCCCGTCTGACGGAAGTAGGTGCCTGGAGGGTGGATCGTACAGGACTGCCTTTCCCTGCCCGGCGTAATCCGGAACCCGGAGAACCGACCCCGGTAGGAGGCTTCTATACACAGGAAGATATAAAGGAAATGGTGGCCTATGCGGCCGAACGCCAGATAGAAGTAGTGCCGGAAATTGATGTGCCTGCACACAGTAATTCGGCATTGGCGGCCTATCCTCATTTTGCCTGTCCGGTGGTGAAGGAGTATATCGGAGTGCTTCCCGGTTTGGGAGGACGGAACTCCGAAATTATCTATTGTGCCGGAAACGACAGCGTCTACACTTTCCTTCAGGATGTGATGGACGAGATTATGGCCTTGTTCCCTTCCCGGTATATTCATATCGGAGGCGATGAAGCCCGCAAGACTTATTGGGAGAAATGCCCGTTGTGTCAGGCACGGATGAAAAAAGAGAAACTGGCCAATGAAGAGGATCTGCAAGGTTACTTCATGAAGCGGATGAGCGAGTATGTACGCGGCAAAGGCCGTGAAGTGATTGGCTGGGATGAACTGACTAATAGTAGTTTTTTGCCGGAAGATGTTATTGTCTTGGGTTGGCAGGGATACGGACAGGCTGCCTTGAAGGCTGCCGAACAGGGACATCGCTTCATTATGACTCCTGCACGCATCATGTACCTGATTCGTTATCAGGGGCCGCAATGGTTTGAGCCGCTGACGTATTTCGGCAATAACACGCTGAAAGATGTGTATGACTATGAGCCGGTTCAGAAAGATTGGAAACCGGAATATGCGGATCTGCTGATGGGAGTACAGGCTTGTATGTGGACGGAGTTCTGCAATAAGCCGGAAGATGTGGATTACCTCGTATTCCCGCGTCTGGCAGCTTTGGCGGAAGTGGCGTGGACACAGCCGGAAAAGAAAGACTGGGTTTCGTTCCTCAAAGGAATGGACTCGTTCAATGAACACTTGGCAGCCAAGGGAATAGCGTATGCTCGTTCGATGTACAATATACAGCATACGGTGAAGCCGGAAGACGGAGCACTGAATGTAACACTGGAATGTATCCGTCCGGATGTGGAAATCCGTTATACGGTAGATGGAAGTAAGCCGACAGCTGCTTCGCCGCTCTATGAACAGCCGCTGGTTGTAAAGGATGCCCGGACAATCAATGCTGCAACATTTGCCGGTGGAGAGCAGATGGGGAAAATATTGACGCTTCCGGTACATTGGAATAAGGCAACGGCCAAACCGTTGCTGGGCAATAAAGCGAATGAAGCTGTGCTGAGTAACGGAATCAGAGGAAGCCTGAAACAGACGGACTTTGAATGGTGCTGCTGGACAAGAAACGACCGCTTCTCTTTCACTGTGGATTTGCTGCAAAAGGAGAAGATGAACACGTTGACGATCGGTTGTATTACTAATTATGGAATGGGAGTGCATAAACCGAAATCCATCAAGGTAGCTGTTTCGGACGATCAGGCGACTTATCGGGATATCAACGAATTGAAATATACTCCCGAAGAGATATTCCGTGAGGGAACTTTTGTCGAAGACCTTTCGGTAGATATGAGGGGAACCGTTGCCCGCTATGTTCGGGTGACCGTGGAAGGAGCGGGAGAATGTCCGTTCAACCATGTCCGTCCCGGACAAGAATCAAGAGTCTATTTCGATGAACTGATAATCGAATAACCAGTTACTAAATAACTAATATAATAACGATGAAATTAAAGAAACGAACTTTTTTAATCTTGATGGCAGCACTGACTGCTACCTTCGCTTCGGCTCAGAAACAGTCGCAGCCGGAGTGGCAGAGCCAGTATGCTGTAGGACTGAATAAACTCGCTCCCCATACCTACGTATGGCCTTATGCCGACGCTTCCGATATTGAAAAACCGGGAGGATATGAAGAGTCTCCTTATTATATGAGCCTGAACGGAAAGTGGAAATTCCACTGGGTAAAGAATCCGGGTAACCGCCCGAAAGACTTCTACCAGCCTTCTTATTATACCGGAGGATGGGCGGATATTAATGTGCCCGGCAACTGGGAACGACAGGGATATGGAACAGCGATTTATGTCAACGAAACTTATGAGTTTGACGATAAGATGTTCAACTTCAAGAAGAATCCGCCGTTGGTACCATTTGCCGAAAACGAAGTCGGTTCTTATCGCCGTACATTCAAAGTACCCGCCGACTGGAAAGGACGCCGGGTAGTACTTTGCTGCGAGGGTGTGATTTCTTTCTATTACGTATGGGTGAACGGGAAGTTGCTCGGCTATAATCAGGGATCGAAGACGGCTGCCGAATGGGACATTACCGATGTACTGAGTGAAGGTGAGAACGTGGTGGCGCTGGAAGTATATCGCTGGAGTTCGGGTGCTTATCTGGAGTGTCAGGATATGTGGCGCCTGAGCGGTATCGAACGGGATGTTTACCTGTATAGTACTCCCAAACAGTATATTGCTGACTATAAAGTAAGTGCCTCTCTTGATAAAGAGAAATACAAAGAGGGTATTTTCAATCTGGAAGTGACGGTAGAAGGACCTTCTGCCACAGCCGGCTCCATTGCATATACACTGAAAGATGCTTCGGGAAAAGCTGTGTTGCAGGATGCTGTCCGGATCAAATCCCGTGGATTGAGCAACTTCATCGCTTTCGATGAGAAGAAGATTGCGGAAGTAAAAGCGTGGAACGCGGAGTATCCTAATCTTTATACTTTGGTGCTCGAACTGAAAGACGCACAAGGAAAGGTGACTGAACTGACCGGATGCGAGGTTGGTTTCCGTACTTCGGAAATCAAGGACGGACGTTTCTGCATCAATGGTGTTCCGGTGCTGGTGAAAGGAGCGAACCGTCACGAACATTCACAACTGGGACGTACCGTAAGCAAAGAACTGATGGAGCAGGATATCCGACTGATGAAACAGCATAATATCAATATGGTGCGTAACTCACATTATCCGACTCATCCGTACTGGTATCAGCTTTGCGACCGTTACGGACTGTATATGATTGATGAGGCGAATATCGAATCGCATGGTATGGGATACGGACCTGCTTCCCTCGCAAAAGACAGTACCTGGCTGACTGCCCACATGGACCGTACGCACCGTATGTACGAACGTTCCAAGAATCATCCGGCTATCGTGATCTGGTCGCTGGGGAATGAAGCCGGCAACGGTATCAATTTCGAACGTACTTACGACTGGTTGAAATCAGTAGAGAAAGGCCGCCCCGTGCAATATGAACGTGCCGAACTGAATTATAATACGGACATTTATTGCCGTATGTATCGAAGTGTGGACGAAATCAAGGCTTATGTGGCTAAAAAAGATATTTACCGTCCCTTCATCCTCTGTGAATACCTGCATGCTATGGGGAATAGTTGCGGTGGAATGAAAGAGTACTGGGACGTTTTTGAAAATGAGCCGATGGCGCAAGGTGGCTGCATCTGGGACTGGGTAGATCAGAATTTCCGCGAGATAGACAAAGACGGGAAGTGGTATTGGACTTACGGAGGTGATTACGGACCGGAAGGAATCCCCAGCTTCGGTAATTTCTGTGGCAACGGTCTGGTGAACGCTGTGCGTGAACCACATCCGCATCTACTTGAAGTGAAGAAAATTTATCAGAACATCAAAGCGACTCTATCTGACCCGAAGAACCTGAAGGTCAGCATCAAGAACTGGTATGACTTTTCTAATCTGAATGAATATATCCTGCATTGGAATGTGAAAGGGGAGGATGGAACGCTACTTGCCGAAGGTACGAAGGAAGTGGACTGTGAGCCGCATGCTACAGCAGAGATTCTGCTGGGCGCTGTCAAACTTCCGGCTTCTGTACGGGAAGCTTATCTGAACCTTAGCTGGAGCCGCAAAGAGGCTGCTCCGCTGGTGGATGCCGACTGGGAAGTGGCGTACGACCAGTTTGTACTTGCCGGTAATAAAAATGCCACGGCTCACCGCCCGCAGAAGGCAGGAGAAACAGCTTTCGTTGTAGATAAGAACACCGGAGCACTTTCTTCTCTGACTTTGAATGGGAAGGAACTGCTGGCTGCCCCCGTCACTTTGAGTTTGTTCCGTCCGGCTACGGATAATGACAACCGGGATCGGAACGGTGCTCGTTTGTGGCGTAAGGCAGGATTGAACAATCTGACTCAGAAGGTGGTATCGCTTAAAGAAGGTAAGACATCGGCTACTGTCCGTGCTGAGATTCTCAACGGGAAAGGACAGAAAGTAGGAATGGCTGATTTCGTTTACTCGCTCGGTAAGAATGGTGCCTTGAAAGTACATACTACTTTCCAACCTGATACGGCTATCGTGAAGTCAATGGCTCGTTTGGGGCTGACTTTCCGTATGGCGGATACGTATGACCAAGTTTCTTATCTGGGACGTGGCGATCATGAGACGTATATCGACCGTAATCAGTCCGGCAGGATAGATCTGTATGACACGACCGTAGAACGGATGTTCCACTATTACGCAACGCCGCAGTCAACAGGTAACCGGACGGATGTGCGCTGGGCTAAACTGACGGATCAGGCAGGTGAAGGTGTATTTATGGAATCGAATCGTCCTTTCCAGTTTAGTATCATCCCCTTCTCGGATGTACTATTAGAGAAGGCACACCATATTAATGAGCTGGAGCGTGACGGAATGATGACTATACATCTGGATGCTGAACAGGCAGGAGTGGGAACAGCAACCTGCGGACCGGGTGTATTGCCGCAATATCTGGTACCGGTGAAAAAACAGAGTTTTGAATTTACGCTTTATCCGGTAAAATAACCGGTGGTACTGATTGCATTTGAATAGAAATATTGCATTGAGATAGAATATAAAGGAGCGAATGGCATGGATTTAGCGAAGTTTAATGAAAAGTGCTTCGGGAAAGTCATGAAATTCACTCCTTTATAATTATCTTTGTCTCATTAGCATTAAATCAATATTTATTATGATGAACAAACTACTAATTTCTCTCTTTTTATCTTCTGTGATAACGTTGGGCGGCTGTGGACTGACGAAAGAAAACTACTATGTGAAGCATGTTGAATTTCCACAGGATGCGACCCTCGAACAGAAAATAGATATGGCAGCAAGGTTGGTTCCTACTCCCCAACAGGCTGCGTGGCAACAAATGGAGCTGACTGCTTTTCTGCATTTCGGCATCAATACGTTTACCGGACGGGAATGGGGCGACGGCAAGGAAGATCCTGCTATCTTTAACCCTACGGAACTGGATGCGGAACAATGGGTACGCAGCCTGAAAGACGCGGGATTCAAAATGGTACTTCTCACGGCAAAGCATCATGATGGCTTTTGTCTGTGGCCTACCGCTACTACGAAACATTCGGTAGCTTCTTCTCCCTGGAAAAACGGTCAGGGAGACGTAGTGAAAGAACTGCGTAAGGCTTGTGATAAATATGATATGAAGTTCGGAGTATATCTTTCTCCATGGGACCGGAACGCGGAATGCTACGGAGACTCTCCTAAATACAATGAGTTCTTCATTCAGCAATTGACAGAGTTGCTCACTAATTATGGTGAGGTACACGAAGTATGGTTCGACGGTGCGAACGGAGAAGGACCGAACGGAAAGAAGCAAATCTATGACTGGGATGCTTTCTATAAGACCATTCAGAAGTTGCAGCCGAAAGCGGTTATGGCAATTATGGGTGACGATGTCCGTTGGGTAGGTAATGAAAAAGGTTTGGGACGCGAAACGGAGTGGAGTGCAACGGTGCTGACTCCGGGAATCTATGCCCGTTCTGAAGAAAACAACAAGCGGCTGGGTGTCTTTAGCAAAGCGGAGGATCTGGGAAGTCGTGCGATGTTGGAAAAGGCAACGGAATTATTCTGGTATCCTTCGGAGGTGGATGTGTCTATCCGTCCGGGATGGTTCTATCATGCGGAGGAAGACAGCAAAGTGAAGTCATTGAAGCATCTGGCTGATATCTATTTCCAGTCTGTGGGTTATAACTCGGTACTCTTGTTGAATATTCCTCCTGACCGCAGAGGCTTGATTAATGAAGCGGATGTACAGCGGTTGAATGAGTTTGCTGCTTATCGGGAGAAGATATTTACCAACAACCGGGTAGAAAAAGGAAGAAAAGACTGGGAGGCCGTTTCCGGAAGCGAGGCTGTCTATTCTTTGAAGCCGGAGTCAGAAATCAATGTTGTGATGCTACAGGAAGATATTACGAAAGGACAACGGGTAGAGTCTTTCACAGTAGAGGCATTGACGGAAGAAGGCTGGCAGGAAGTTGCGAAGGGAACGACTGTAGGATATAAACGTATGGTACGTTTTCCGGCGGTAAAAGCCAGCCAGCTGCGGGTGAAGGTCAATGAGTGTCGTCTGACGGCTCATATCAGTCAGGTAGGAGCTTACTATGCAGAATCTCTGGAAGAAGAGAACCGGACGGAAAACTGGAATAATCTGCCTCGTGCCTCCTGGAAACAGGTAGCTGCTTCTCCATTGACAATTGATTTGGGTAAAGAGGTCGAAATCTCCGCATTCACGTATGCGCCTCTGAAAGCAGAAGCGAAACCGACGATGGCTTTCCGCTACAAATTCTATGTGAGCGCAGATGGCAAGAACTGGAAGGAAGTGCCTGCAAACGGTGAGTTCAGCAATATCATGCACAATCCGTTGCCGCAGACTGTTACTTTCGGTCAGAAGGAAAAGGCACGTTTTATCAAACTGGAGGCTACTACCCCTACAGCTACAACGGCGCAAGTAGAAATGAACGAAATCGGAGTGACCGTAGCTCCTTGATATGAACCTTATTAAAAAGTTAACCAGACTTTCATTCTAACCTAATAATTTATCAAAAGACAAGATGAGAAAAGAATTTTATGGCATATTGCCTTTAGCATTAACCTCCTGTTTGGCGTCTCATGCCACTGCTCAGGAAAAGCAGTCCAATCGTCCGAATGTTGTTTTTATCTATGCAGATGATATCGGTTACGGCGACTTGAGTTGCAACGGGGCAAAGACTATCCATACTCCCAATGTAGAGCGTCTTGCCAAGATGGGAGTGCGTTTTACGAATGCACACAGTGCGGCTGCTACCAGTACGCCTTCCCGCTACGCGATGCTGACCGGTGAATATGCGTGGCGAAAAGCTGGAACAGGTATTGCTGCCGGAGACGCTGCGGCTATCATCCGTCCGGAACGCTATACGATGGCAAACTTGTTTAAGGATGCCGGATACAACACAGGTGTCGTAGGTAAATGGCATCTGGGGCTGGGCGACAAAGGCGGAGAGCAGGACTGGAACAAGCCTTTGCAACCGGGAACCAACGATATCGGCTTTGAATACTCATTCATTATGGCAGCTACGGGCGACCGTGTACCTTGTGTGTTTGTCGAGAATGATCAGGTGATCAATCTTGATCCGAACGACCCGATTCAGGTAAGCTACAAGGCGAACTTCCCGGGAGAACCGACCGGAAAGGATAACCCGGAATTGCTGAAGATGCACCCTTCTCACGGACATGATCAGAGCATCGTGAACGGTATTTCCCGTATCGGATATATGAAGGGCGGAAAGTCGGCACTCTGGCAGGACGAGAAAATTGCGGAGACACTGACAGGAAAAGCCGTTTCCTTTATTGAAGGACACAAGTCTGCTCCTTTCTTCCTGTACTTTGCTACGCAGGATGCGCATGTGCCCCGTGTTCCGTCTCCACAGTTTGCAGGGAAGAGCGGCATGGGCCCTCGCGGCGATTGTCTGCTCGAATTTGACTGGTCGGTAGGAGAAATCCTGAATACACTTGAACGACTGGGCTTGGACAAGAATACATTAGTGATTCTTTCCAGCGATAACGGTCCGGTAGTGGACGACGGATACAAGGATCAGGCAGTAGAATTGCTGGGCGACCATACTCCGGGCGGTATTTATCGCGGAGGAAAGTACAGTTCTTTCGAAGCCGGTACACGTATCCCTTGTATCTGGAGCTGGCAGGGCGTGATTCGTCCGGGAACCGTTTCGGATGCGTTGCTTTGTCAGATCGACTGGTTTGCTACCTTCGCCGAAATGCTGAATGTCCGCTTGCCGGAAGGTGCGGCACCGGATAGCGAACCGATGCTGAAAGCATGGACAGGCAAACAGAAGAAGGGACGCGAATGGCTGGTACTTCAGAATGCCCAGAATAACCTGTCGGTGACAGACGGCAAATGGAAATATCTCCGTCCGGGAAATGGACCCGCATATCTGAAAGCGGTGAATATCGAGTTGGGAAACAGTAAGGAGCCGCAGCTTTATGATCTGAAGAAAGATCCGGGCGAGAAGAATAATGTGGCGGATCAGTATCCGGAACAGGTAAAGAAGATGGCAGAACAGCTGGAGAAAATTGTAGATGGACGTTACGGTCTGCCATTATAAAAGAAATGCTTAGAGAGTAGCAGTGGGACTGGCGGCCTTGATTTCTTGTAAATCAGGCGCCAGTCTTTTTTTTAAACCAAACGAGGGTTTTCACTGTTATCCTACTATAAACATGATATATAAAGATAAAGCTTATGTTAGTAGTCGATTTAGGAAAGTGGATGAACAAAATCCTGATAGATTGGGGGATGGACCCGAAGGTTGCCGATCGCTTTGATGAAACAATTATTGCCATACTGATGATAGCGATTGCTGTCGTACTGAATTATCTTTGTCAGGCGATTCTGGTGGGAGGTATGAAGCAGTACACCCGCAGGAAACCGCATCTCTGGAATACGTTGTTGATGAAGCGTAAGGTGTTTCATAACCTGATTCATACAATTCCTGCCATCCTTGTCTATGCCCTGTTGCCGATGGCTTTCATGCGCGGTAAGGAACTGTTGCTGATTTCGCAGAAGGCTTGTGCCATTTATATTATCTTTTCCCTGCTGCTGGCCATCAACGGGATTCTGCTGATGATAATGGATATCTATGATGGAAAGGAGACGATGAAGAACCGGCCTATGAAAGGGTTTATTCAGGTGCTTCAGGTACTTCTGTTTTTCATCGGAGGGATTGTGATTATCGCTATTATTGTGAATAAATCGCCTGCTAGTCTGTTTGCAGGATTGGGTGCTTCGGCAGCTATCCTGATGCTGGTAT
>OJNT01000607.1_pt1 | contig 27937 bp, 20 predicted proteins | sample 1597981 | NCBI WGS metagenome assembly OJNT01 (sample SAMN01915211, study PRJEB22387) | human gut metagenome | isolation source: stool | host: Homo sapiens | place: USA
GTATTTTTGCCTTGTCTGCAACAAAATTATGCTCGAAAATCCACACATATTTCTTATGAAGACAGGTTCTGATTTTTTGGGGGTGGATGGTTGGGTTGGATGGGAAACCTCTCCACCGCCTGGCGGCGGTTTCCCTTCCTTAAAGGGAAGGCTTTGGGAGTTGGGAAGGGTTGGTGTTGGGGGAGCGTTGGAGTTGGGGCGGGGGTTTGGAAAGGAGCGTATGGAGATGCAGGATGAAGTGCAGGAGCAGTTGGAACTGCTCAATCAATTTACACGGCGCAGGCACAATGCGGAAGAGGTATATCTCTTTCGGGTGAAGCTATGCGACAACGAGATTGACCGGGACGGAGAGCGGTTTTCGCTGGAAGCGCTGGAGCAGATGCGCGCGTTATTTGTGGGGCGCACCGGGATTTTTGACCACAACCCGAAGGGAGAGAACCAGACGGCGCGGATTTTTTCTACAGCGCTGCGGCAGGATTCGGAACGGAAAACAGCGGCAGGAGAATGCTACACCTGGCTGGAAGGGCAGGCGTATATGATTCGCACCGAGGCAAACCGGGATTTGATCCGGGAGATTGACGGGGGAATCAAGAAAGAAGTCAGTGTTTCCTGTGCGGCGGCCAGTCAGGTATGTTCTGTTTGCGGAAAAGACCGGCGCAGGGGCGGCTGCATGCACCAGCCGGGGCAGATGTACGGCGGAAAGCTTTGCCATGTGATTTTGTCTGAGATCACGGACGCGTATGAATGGAGTTTTGTGGCGGTTCCGGCGCAGAAAGAGGCTGGGGTTACCAAGCAGTTTCTGGAAGAAAAGGGCAGTGCGGTACAGTGCAGGATGCTGGAAGGACGGCTCCGGGAACAGGAGAGTATGCTGGGGCGTGTGGAGCAGATGGTGCGGCAGGACATCATTCGGCTGCGGTATCTGGTGGCCGGACAGGTGGAACAGGATGCCGTTTCGGCGGCAGTAAAGCGAATGAATCTGGAAGAGCTGCTGGCCTTTCAGGAGAAGCTGCGCGTGCAGCAGAAGGCAATGTGTGCGGGACAGCTGGGGTTGGCAGAAAAGGAACAGCAGGGGAATGCGGCGTTTCGGGTTTGAGGGAGTGATTTTGGTTGTTTGGAAGGGGGAGACCCCTCCACCGCCTGGCGGCGGTTTTCCTCTGGAGGAGAGGCTTTTGGGGATGGGAAGGGATGGGGAGAATTTTGGATTGGGAGGTTTTGGTATGAATATGGAGCAGGTGGCGTTATTGTTTGGGTTGTTTGCCGGGCCGGATGTAGTGGCGGAGGAGTATACGCCCATTCTGACAATGGCGGTGCAGGAAGTGCGGCAGGGGCTTTTGCCGGATGCGGATGAGACGGATGCAAGGCTATGTTATTTAGCGGCGGCGGTGGCGCTTTTGCGGTACACGGAAATGACTGCGGCGCGTGACCGGGCGGCGTGTACCTTTGCCGGGACAATTGCGCAGAACACGGACGCCAAGCAGAAGCGGGATTTTGCGCTGTCGCTGGTATGGGCGTATCGGGGATTATGCCGCAGCTTGCTGGAAGAGGGCACCTTCTTTTTTGCGGCAGTATGAGGATTTGTGCTATGCATGATTTTGGAAAGGAGGGGGAAGGCGTTGCGGCCGGAGCAGATTTTAGCGGAAATTAAGGCGGTATTGGAGAAAAATACGGACTGGAAGGTCTATCTGGCGTATGATGCGGCACCCATTGCCGGACGGGAAGCGCAGTTTCTGGTGCTGGGGCTGGAGCAGGCCGAGTTATCGGCACCTTTTGAAACGGCAGATGCGGTTTGCTATGGGATGACTGTCCGGCTGACGGTGACGGTGCTGATGCCGGAGCAGGTGACGGAAGCGGACTTATACGCGGCGTTTTGTCAGGAAGTGATGCCGGGGATGGAGGCTGCCGGATGCACGGCGGTACAGGTGCGCAGCGGTGGTCTTGTTTTGCAGCGAAAGCTGGGGCGCACCGGTCTGACCGGGACATTTACGGCGGCCGGAATATGGGAAACGAAGAAGGAGGGGACAGTATGAAGCAGACAGCACTGCATCTGGTGGAAATGCGGAGCTTTCCGGTACAGCTGGGAGAGCTGGTGTTTTATGCCGGAAGCTGGAAGCTCACCGGAGTCAGGCAGTATGCGGAGCAGGGCGGTGTTCTGGGCACCGGGTATGTGACCAATTCCAGCGCCAGGGCAAGGCGGCTGGTTCTGGACGGCTGGATCCGGTTTACGGAGAATCCGGGGGACGTGATATTACAGCTGGACAGCGCCATTGCCGCGAACCGGCGGTTTGTCTTTGATTTGCGGGGCGTGCGGTTTGTGGCGGTGAATCTGGTGGAATATGCGGTGCAGGAGGCGGCGAAGGACGGGCTTTTACACTGTACGCTGACGCTGATTACTCCGAACACGCTGACGGCGCCGCCGGAAGAAACGGAGGGGAGTCTATGACACTCAAGCTGGTGTTGAAAACGCCGAACAACCGGATTATACTGTCCGACCGCATTGCTTCCTTTGTGCTGGAAAAGGAAGCGTATACCCCGTACAGCCAGCTGCGGATTGTGGTGTATGGTGCGCTGGAACCGGAGCTGTATGCGCAGGTGTACCGGGTGCAGCTGCTGCTGGATGAGACAGAGCTGCATCTGGGCACGGTGGAGCAGTGTCAGACAACACGGCAGCAGGGGAGCGTTTACATACAAATCGTTTCCAGGGGGCTGACGGCAATGCTGCTCCAGAACCAGCTGACACCGGGGCTTCACAGCGGCATGTCCCTGGATCGGCTGATGACCGGGTTTTACAGCTTTCCCCAGGAGATTACCTGGGAGCGGAGCACGGATGCCAGCAATTATCTCTATGTCAAGGAAAATACCAGCATGTGGGACGGTCTGGCAAACCTGTCCTACAAGCTGTATGAACGGTATCCCTTTATCCGGGGGGCGAATGAAATCCGGATGCATCTGCCGGACACGTATCAGCACTACGTTGCAAAGGACAACAGTTTGCTGGCGGCAGGAACGGCAACCGACCAGTCCCTGCTGTACAGTGACTTTTATATGGCGGATGTGGACGGTACCTATGAGAAATTTCACGAGGCGGAACCGGAGGCGGCCGCCAGGGGCATTGTCCGCACCAAACAGCTCGCCTTAGACCGGCAGTATCTGTATGACCCTCAGCAGGCGCTGGTCTTCCGGCGGAAATTTGCCGGGCGGCGGCTGGTGCGGCGCTTTGTGGATGTGATCGGGCCGGTGGGGCTTAGTCTGGGGGACAGGCTCTCCTATGGCACAGTGTTGCAGGAGGCGGCCATTACCAGAATCCGCATGAGCGGCAATCAGAAGGGCATCCGCACCCGGCTGGAAGCGTATACAGACGGATTTTATCCGGCATAACCGGTGGGCGCTGCCGGAAAAATACAGCCGGACAGTGGAAGGCTTCTCCACAACTGCATATTTCATTCACATTTCATGGGAAAAGTGCGCGGAAATTTGGAAAAGGTGTAAAATCCATGGGAGACACCGCGAAACGCTTGACAAAATGGGGAAAAAAGAGTATCATAGATATAATAACCGCAAGAATTTTTCCCGGATTTCGCGCATGGGATTCGGGGAAAATTCTGCGGACTTGTGCGAAGTCTTTGGGCGGAGCAATTCGCCGGAAAGATAAAAATTGGAAATATGGAGGGTCATTATGGCAATGGAACTGTGTGAAAAGTTTGGAAAGCAAGGATTGACATTTGACGACGTGCTGCTGATTCCGGCAGAATCAGACGTTACCCCAAACATGATTGATCTGCGGACAACATTGGCAGGACAGGTGCGGCTGAACACACCGATTATGACAGCAGCCATGGATACAGTCACAGAGGCAAAAATGGCAATTGCCATTGCAAGAGAAGGCGGTATCGGTATCATCCACAAGAACATGAGCATTGAACAGCAGGCGGATGAGGTCGATAAGGTAAAGCGCTCTGAAAACGGCGTTATCGTAAACCCGTTCTCTCTGACGGAAAATCACCTGGTGTCTGACGCAAATGCACTCATGGGCAAGTACAAAATTTCCGGTGTCCCTATTGTTGACAGTGTGGGCAAGCTGGTGGGTATTATCACCAACCGTGACATGCGGTTCCTGTCCGACTATAACGGCCCGATCTCTGAGGTTATGACCAAGGATCACCTGATTACTGCGCCGGTGGGTACCACCATGGAAGAGGCACAGGCAATCCTGCGGCAGCACAAAATCGAAAAGCTGCCTCTGGTGGACGAAGAGGGCTATCTCAAGGGACTCATTACCATTAAGGATATTGAAAAGGCAGTACAGTTCCCGAACTCTGCCCGTGACGAAAAGGGTCGCCTGCTGTGCGGCGCTGCCATCGGCATTACAGCAAATGTGCTGGAGCGTGCACACGCACTGGTGGACGCACAGGTAGACGTGCTGGTACTGGACTCTGCACACGGCCACAGCAAGAACATTATGACCACGCTGAAGAAAGTCAAGGAAGCCTTCCCGCATGTGCCGGTAATCGCCGGAAACATTGCCACTGCGGAAGCAGCCGAAGCACTGATCGAAGCCGGCGCTGATGCAGTAAAGGTGGGTATCGGCCCTGGTTCTATCTGCACCACCCGTATCGTTGCCGGTATTGGTGTACCCCAGATTACCGCAGTTTATGATGTGGCACAGGTGGCAAAGAAGCACGGCATTCCAGTTATCGCAGACGGCGGCATCAAGTATTCCGGCGACATTGTAAAGGCTCTGGCTGCCGGCGCAAATGTGGTTATGCTCGGCTCTCTGCTGGCAGGCTGTGAGGAATCTCCGGGAGAAACTGAAATTTATCAGGGACGTTCCTTTAAGGTATACCGTGGCATGGGCAGTCTGGCTGCTATGGCAAACGGTTCCAAGGATCGTTACTTCCAGGAGGGCGCAAAGAAGCTGGTTCCGGAAGGCGTAGAAGGCCGTGTTCCGTATAAGGGCAGTGTGGCTGACTCTGTATTCCAGCTGGTGGGCGGTATTCGCTCCGGTATGGGCTACTGCGGCTGCAAGACCATTGAACGGCTCCACGAAAAGGCAAAGTTTGTACAGATTACAAATGCCGGCCTGCTGGAAAGCCATCCTCATGACATCCAGATTACCAAGGAAGCACCGAACTACTCCACACATTCCTAAGGCATATTTTGTGGAGTGAGTGTAACATTCTGAAAAATAAAGATACCATCCCGGCAGGACGAATGCGTTTCCCTGCCGGGATTTTTTTGCCGGGAAGCATACCGAAATATGACAATTTGCAACAAATGGTTACAGAACAAGACATGCGATTCTTCGGAATTTCTGTGAAAGTACCACAAAAATCGCAGTAAAAATCTATGCAGTTTCACATAAAATTGTAAAAGTTCCGCGGCACAGCCAACAAAAGTCTTGCAAAACGGTTACAACTGTGGTATAATAGATCTTGTACGGCGGCGGCAGCGCTGTAGGAAACGACAAGCGGACGTGCCTTTGCTTCTGATTCCTTTGGGGACGAGAGGCAGGGGACAGATCTGGTTTGCGTTTCTTGCAGAAATGCCGCCAGTGTGCGGTCTGCCATGCATCTGCAGAACGCACAGTGCAAACATGCGGCGCACAAGTCCCGGACTCCGGGCGGTGCGCGTTCTCTTCTGTTATGCAGGACAATGCCGGCAGAGCATGGCTCTTGGAGCAATCCGTGGGCTGTGCATCAACGTCTTTCGCCCGGTCTTTTCGGGATCGGACAGGCGTGTGCCGCATGGCTTAACTTCGCAGCTTGAAATGAGGGGACAGCACTTGTCCCTTTTCAAAACTACGTTTCCGCTCCGGAACCGGGCAGAATGCAGGGGATTTCTCTTGCAGGGTGTCTGGGAAAGGGGCGGGAAAAAGCATTGCACAAAGCATTTTTTGCCGTATTGCGATGCAGCGACTGCTGTAACGCAGACAGTTCACATTTCCGGCGCATCGGAGGTGGCTCCATGCACCGGACAGCCAAAAGGAGCAAAAGTATGCGTAAAAAAATTCTGGCAGTCGTTTTATCCTGTCTTACATTTCTGGCACTGATTCTTTCCGTCAGCGGTTCGTCCATGCGGGCATCTGCTGTGACTATGGATGAAATGACCAGAACGGCCGTGCAGATCATTACCCGGAGTGAGGGCACCTATGGCACCATCAATGCCAACGACAACGGTGCAGTCAGCGTGGGAATGCTGCAATGGCATGCAGACCGTGCCCATCAGCTGATGCGTACCGTAGCAAGTGCTGATCCGGCCACTGCAAAGAGCATTTTGGGCAGCAGCTTTTACAACGAAGTGATTTCCACTTCCAGCTGGAACACCCGAACCTTTACACAAACCGAGGCAAATGCAGCCTCCAGTCTGCTGTCCACTTCCATTGGACAGTCTACCCAGGACGATCTGGCATATCAGGATGTCCAGGGATACATCAACTCCGGAAAAAAATACGGCCTGACCAATGCCGGCGTGCTGGTCTATTATGCCGAACTGTATAACCGCGGCAGCGGTGTGGCAGCGAGAATTCTCTCTGCCGCAAAGGGCAGCGGAGCTTATGGGAACATCACCCTTTCCACCCTGCACAACACCGCGCTGAGTGACCGGGGAAACAGTTCCGGGTATTACACCAAGCGCCTGAACAACGCCTATAATACCATTGTCTCCCTGGGCTGGGGAGATGCCGCTGCTTCTGAAGGCGGCAGCAGCAACAATACACAGCCTGCACAGCCGGACACTTCGGACTTTTCTGAGAGCTATGCCGGTACTTACACCGTGACGGCATCTTCACTGAACATGCGCAGTGCACCGTCTACTTCCGCTTCTAAAGTGGGAAAGATTCCCAACGGGGCAACGGTAACGGTGACTTCCGGCAACGGCAGCTGGGCAGCGGTTTCCTACAACGGCACCAGCGGCTACTGCTCAATGGATTATCTCAAGGCTGTGGATGCGGCACCGGCAGAAACAACCACGGCTCCGGTTGTGACAACCGCACCGGAGACAACCACAGAGACTACTGCGGCAGCAACGGAAGCTGTGACTACGGCGGCTTCTGCACCGGAAACGACTACGGTTTCTGAGACCACGGAAGCACCTGTGACAACAGCAGAGACCACAACGGTGACAACTGTTACAACACCGGCTCCGGTACAAACAACAATTCCGGTAGAAGGCGTTTCGGATCCCCAGTATGTTTCAGTATACGGCGATCTGAACTGCGATGGTGAGATAACTGCGGTAGACGCGGTATTGCTGCAAAAGTATCTCAACGGCAGCATTTATCTGAATGTAACACAGCTGGCAAATGCAGACTGTCAGAGAGACAACATCCTGAATACAACGGATGTTATCGTAATCTTACAGTATCTCATTAACAATATCCCTGCCTTGCCTGTGGCATAACCAATGCCCGGCAAGCGCAGTGTAAAACAGGAATAAAACGACAAAATCCCGTTCCGCTGGAACTTATCTGGCGGGACGGGATTTTTTTGTGGGGGAGGCATTTGTGGAAGGGGGAATGTACTCTTTTTAGGCTCCCCTGTAGGGCGGCCGGAGGACGTGCCTTGTGCTGAGCCTGGCAAGCCGTAGGCTTGACCGAGGGGTTATTGTGGGAAGCTGGAATTTTGCAGGGGTGGCCTGAATGGCGGTATTTTCGAGAGGGAAAACAAAAAGCAGGGTACTTCGGCTGATTGCGGAGTCCCTGCTTTCTGTGTAAAAAGGAAATAGTATTGCAAATTGCAATGTGGAGTTGTGGCTTAGCCCATGACAACCTCAACAGCGTGATGTGCGCCGTCCTGGAATACCGGCAGGACATTGCCTTCAATTGCCTTGCCGTCAACTGTAACAGAAACAATACCCTTGCAAACGTGGTTCGGGTTCTTGACTGTTACATCATAGGTTGCACCACGATACTGTCTGGAAATCGTGAAGCCATCCCATTCGTGAGGGATAGACGGGTCGATCTTCAGACCATCCCAATCCGGGATAACACCCAGAATGTACTGGGAAACAGCGACAAAGTTCCATGCTGCTGTACCAGTCAGCCAGCTGTTCTTTGCTTCGCCGTGGCGTTTCGCATCCTTGCCGGCAATCATCTGTGCATAGACATACGGCTCGGTGCGGTGGAGGTCAGAATATTTTTCTTCGCGGTATGCCGGCGCAATCTTGCTGTAGTACTCAAATGCCTTATCGCCGTGGCCAACAAATGCTTCTGCACAGATAATCCATGCATTGTTGTGGCAGAAGATACCGGCATTTTCTTTATAACCGCCCGGATAGGTGGAGATTTCGCCGTACTCGATGTAGTATTTGGTAAACGCCGGCTGGTTCAGAACCAGACCGTGTGTGGAGTTCAGATATTTATCTACGCTCTCCAGTGCCTTCAGGTCAGCGCCGGTTTCCTTACCGCAGCCGCCCATAACAGCAAAGCCCTGGGGTTCGATGAAGATCTTGCCCTCTTCGCATTCGTGAGAGCCCATCTTCTTGCCGAAGTCATCATAAGCACGCAGGAACCATTCGCCGTCCCAGCCGTATTCCATGATGTTCTTCTTCATCTGGTCAATGGCAGCCTGTGCCTTTGCAGCGCCGGCTTCATCGCCCTTCTTCTTGCACATTGCCACGTATTCCGGTCCGGCATAGGTGAACAGTGCAGCAACCATAACAGACTCAGCAACCTTGGAGTACTTGTCTTCGCCGTACTTCGGAGAGGTAGAGGTCTGGAAGGATTCGCCCGGCTCATCAGAGAAGCAGGACAGGTTAATGCAGTCGTTCCAGTCTGCACGCATTGCCAGCGGCAGTCCGTGCGGGCCGACATTTTCTACTACGTGGAAGAAGCTCTTTTCCAGGTGATCCATCATGGTCTTTGCCTTGGATTCATCATTGTCATACGGTACCATTGCATCCAGGATGGAGTAGTCACCGGATTCCTTGATGTATGCAGCAACAGACAGGATCATCCACAGCGGATCGTCGGAGAAGTCACCGCCGATTTCGTTGTTGCCCTTCTTGGTCAGCGGCTGGTACTGGTGATAGCATCCGCCGTCCTCCAGCTGTGTGGAGGCCAGGTCGATCAGACGCTCTCTTGCTCTGTCCGGAATCTGGTGTACAAAGCCCAGCAGATCCTGGTTGGAGTCACGGAAGCCCATGCCGCGGCCGATACCGCTCTCGAAGTAAGAAGCGGAACGGGACATGTTAAAGGTAACCATGCACTGATACTGGTTCCAGATGTTGACCATACGGTTCATCTTGTCATCCGGAGTCTTTACGCTGTACTTGGACAGCAGTGCATCCCACATTGCCTTCAGTTCAGCCAGTGCAGCAGCAACCTTTTCCGGTGTGTTGTACTGTTCGATCATTTCATAAGCACGGGACTTGTTCATGCTGCCGTCAGCATTCCACTTCTGATCCTTCGGGTTTTCTACATAGCCCAGGATGAAGATGAGCTGCTTGGTTTCGCCCGGTGCCAGGGTGATTTCCTTATAGTGAGAAGCGATGGGAGACCAGCCGTCTGCTACGGAGTTGGAAGCCTTGCCGGCTGCAACGACCTGAGGATTTTCAAAGCCGTTGTACAGACCCAGGAAGCTCTCGCGGTCTGTGTCATAGCCATCGATGGCATCGTTTACGGTGTAGAATGCAAAGTGATTCCGGCGCTCTTTATATTCGGTCTTGTGGAAGATGGTAGAACCTTCGATTTCCACTTCACCGGTGTTGAAGTTTCTCTGGAAGTTTGTGGAGTCATCCTGTGCATTCCACAGACACCATTCAATGAAGGAGAACAGCTGAATGGTCTTTGCCTCGCTGCCTTCATTTTTCAGAACCAGGCTCTGGATTTCGCCGTTGTAGTTCTGCGGTACGAAGAAGGTGACTTCTGCGGAGATGTCATTCTTCTTACCGGAAATGATGGTATAGCCCATGCCGTGGCGGCAGGTATATGCGTCCAGGTCTGTCTTTACCGGAGACCAGCCCGGAGACCATACGGTTTCGCCGTCCTTGATGTAGAAATAACGGCCGCCCATGTCTACCGGTACGTTATTGTAGCGATAACGGGTGATCCGGCGCAGACGGGCATCCTTATAGAAGTGATAGCCGCCGGCGGTGTTGGAGATCAGAGAGAAAAACTCCTGTGTGCCCAGATAGTTAATCCAGGGATACGGAGTCTTCGGATTCTGAATGACGTATTCTTTGTTTGCGTCATCGAAATAGCCAAATTTCATGAGAGAAACTCCTTTTCTTGAGATATAGTACAAGTATTACCGGTGCCGTCATTCAATACCTGCACCGGATAGTACTTTCATTATAGCATAGCCGCAAACAAAATACAAGTACTTTTTTACAATTTTACACAGAATTTTTGATTTTCCCTTGGAAAGGGAAGAAATGGGCGAAAAATCCGGAGAAAATCCGACCGGCGGGCATTCGCAGACCGTTCTTTCTGTGTTCATGAAAAAAAGCATTGCAAAAGCGGAAAAAATCGGGTATACTAAAGCGTGTTCCCGGAAAATCAGACAGGGAACAGTTCTGAAAAGGAGTGTGTGACGTATGGCAGTCAAGCATTTGACCAAAGAAAATTTTGCACAGGAATTACAGGTGCCGGGGAAGCACGCAGTTGTGGATTTTTATGCAGACTGGTGCGGCCCCTGCCAGGGAATGAAGCCCATTCTGGAAGATTTGTCGGAAGAGTGCCCGGAAGTGGCTTTCTACAAGGTGAATGTGGACGAACAGCAGGCGCTGGCCGTGCAGTTCGGCATTTCCAGCATTCCTACGTTCTGCTTTTTTGACGGCGGCGCCCTGGTGCAGACCGTGATCGGCGCACAGCCGAAGGCGCAGCTGGTGCGCGTTATGGAAGGGTGCTGGGGTAATTGAGGGAACTCTCTGCGTGGGAGACTCCTCCACCACCTTCGGTGGTTCCCCTTCCCTAAAGGGGAGGCATTTGGTGTGGTGATGTCAGTGATAGCTGGCAGAGAAATTGTGAACAAATGCGATGAGCAGCTTGACAAAAGCCGGAAAATACGGTATAATAAAAAGAAATCCACTTTTTCGCAACACATTTGTGAAAAGTGTTTCATTCGTACAGGCTCCGGAAGGGGCGTAATCTGTTTCCACCTGTAGTTTCAGAAAGGACGGCGCAGCACATGAAGAAAGAAACCCTATTGCACTCATCCAAAATTCAAAAAATGATCATGCAGTATAAATTTGATATGCAGCAGGTCGATCATTTGATGGAACTAGCGGAGCCGCACTATCAGATCGAACCGGATCTGTATATGAAATATGAGGTGAAGCGCGGCCTGCGGGATCTGGACGGCAGAGGCGTGCGCGCCGGTCTGACCACGATCAGCAAGGTTTCGGCAACACAGCTGGTGGACGGCAAGGAAGTGTCGGCACCGGGACAGCTCCTCTATCGGGGGATTCCCATTGACCAGCTGGTACAGGGCTTTATTACCCACAATCGCTTTGGATTTGAGGAAATCGTTTACCTGCTGCTCATGGGGCGGCTTCCGAAGCCGGAAGAAATGCAGGAATTTCATCAGCTTCTGGCACATTATCAGGAATTGCCCAACCACTTTAACAGCGGCGTTATTATGAAAATGCCCAGCGACAACATTATGAACACCATGGCGAAATGCGTTCTGGCGCTGCATGCCTATGACCCGAAGCCGGATGACACCAGTCTGCCCAATGTTATGCGGCAGTGTCTCCAGCTGATTGCACAGTTCCCGTCTCTGGCGGTATTTGGCTATCAGGCATCCATGTACTTCCGCAACGACAAGAGCATGTTTATCCAGAAGCCGGATCCGAAGCTGACCATTGCAGAGAATATTCTCTATATGATGCGGCCGGACGGAAAGTACACCCAGCTGGAAGCCAAGCTGCTGGATTTGTGTCTGGTGCTCCATGCCGAGCACGGCGGCGGAAACAACTCTGCGTTTACGGTGCATGTGGTTTCTTCCTCCGGAACGGATACCTATTCCACCGTTGCGGCGGCGCTGGGTTCGCTCAAGGGACCGAAGCACGGCGGCGCTAATATCAAGGTAATGGAAATGTTCCGGGACTTGAAGGCAAACTGCCGGGACTGGAAGGACGAGGATGCCATCCGCGCTTATCTTTCCGGGCTGCTCCGGGGCGAGGGCTTCGACCACACCGGACTGATCTACGGCATGGGGCATGCAGTATATTCTATATCGGATCCCCGTGCAGTGATTCTCAAGGGCTTTGTCGAACAGCTTTCCGCAGAAAAGGGCTGCCACGAGGAATTTGAGTTGTATGCAACGGTAGAGCGGCTGGCGAAGGAGGTAATCACCCAGAACCGGAAGATCTACAAGGGCGTTTGCGCCAATGTGGATTTCTACAGCGGCTTTGTATACCGGATGCTGGGACTGCCGGTGGATTTGTATACACCGATTTTCGCCATCGCCCGGATTGCCGGCTGGTCAGCGCATCGTCTGGAAGAGCTGATCAACTGCCGCAAGATTATTCGCCCGGCGTATCTGTCTGTGGCAGAGCCGCAGCCGTATGTTCCTATGGAAGAACGGTAAAAGGTGGCATCTGGCTTGGAAAAAATCACGGATTCATGTAAATGAGAAAAGTCCGGCTTCTGCTTTGTGCAGGGTGGGATTTTAGGCGGCAAGTTTTTGCCGCCTTTTGTGTAGGTGTGTGGCTTTTGGAAAAAAATTTCAGTTGGAGACCCTACCACCGCCTTCGGTGGTCCCCCTCGTACTGAGCGGTTCCCTCTGTCCCTTTGGGACATCTCCCCACCCCGTGGGGAGTCACCCCTTTCAGGGGAGGCTAAGGCGCGGCGAGGTTAAACTTGTCTCCTCTAAAAGTGGAGACTGAAATATATCCATATCATTTGAAAGGATGGTACATTATGATCAATATTCCAAAAATTCGTATCGGCATTGTTGCCGTAAGCCGGGATTGTTTCCCGGAAAGTCTGTCTGTCAACCGGAGAAAGGCGCTGGCGGAGGCGTATCGTGCCCAGTATGATGCAGCAGATATCTACGAATGTCCGGTTTGTATTGTAGAAAGCGAAATCCAGATGATGGAAGCGCTGGAGGACGTGAAGAAGGCCGGATGTCAGGCACTGTGCGTGTATCTGGGCAACTTTGGCCCGGAGATTGCCGAGACGCTGCTGGCAAAGTATTTTGACGGCCCGGTGATGTTCTGTGCTGCGGCAGAGGAAAACATCGGTGTGCTCTCTTCCAGCCGGGGAGACGCGTACTGCGGCATGCTCAATGCCAGCTACAACCTGAAATTGCGCGGCGTAAAGGCGTATATTCCGGAATATCCGGTGGGAGATGCCGCAGCGTGTGCCCGGATGATTCACGAATTTTTGCCGGTGGCACGGGCTGTCTATGGCCTGAATCACCTGAAAATCATCAGCTTCGGCCCCAGACCGCTGAATTTTCTGGCATGTAATGCCCCCATCCAGCAGCTGTACAACCTGGGTGTGGAAATCGAGGAAAACTCGGAGCTGGATTTGTTTGAAGCATTCCGCAAGCATGAGGGAGACCCCCGGATTCCCGAAGTGGCGGCAGATATGGCAAAGGAACTGGGAGACGGCAACAAGAAGCCGGAAATTCTCCCGAAGCTGGCGCAGTATGAGCTGACGCTGTTAGACTGGATTGAAGCGCACAAGGGCTCCCGGGAATATGTGGCCATTGCCGGAAAGTGCTGGCCGGCATTCCAGACACAGTTCGGCTTTGTGCCCTGCTATGTCAACAGCCGGCTCACCGGACGGGGCATTCCGGTTTCCTGCGAGGTGGATATTTACGGCGCGCTCAGTGAATTTATCGGCACTGTTGTCAGCCAGGATGCGGTCACTCTGCTGGACATCAACAACACTGTACCGGAGGATCTGTATCAGGAGGGCATTGCCGGGAAATATCCGTATACCCTCGAGGATACCTTCATGGGCTTCCACTGCGGCAACACCACTACCAAGAAGCTGGCATTCTGCGAGATGAAGTATCAGCTCATTATGGCGCGGAGTCTGCCGGAAGAGGTGACACAGGGAACGCTGGAAGGAGACATTCTGCCGGGAGATATCACATTCTTCCGGCTCCAGTCTACCGCAGATGCAAAGCTGAATGCATATATTGCACAGGGCGAGGTGCTGCCGGTGCCCACCCATTCCTTCGGTTCCATCGGCATCTTTGCCATTCCGGAAATGGGTCGCTTTTATCGGCACGTGCTCATCGAGCACAATTTCCCTCACCACGGCGCAGTGGCATTCGGGCACTATGGCAAGGCAATCTATGAGGTGTTCAAGTACCTGGGTGTTCCGGTAGAGGATATCGGCTATAACCAGCCCAAGGGCGTGCGCTATCCCACCGAAAATCCATTTGCATAATACGCGCAGAAAGCACCATTGCAGGTGCTGCGCAAACGGAGGTAACATGTTATGAAAGCATATGAAAATCCAAACCTTTCCGCACAGGAGCGGGCAGAGGCACTGACCGATGCCATGACTGTTGAAGAGCAGATCGGACAGCTGAAATATGATGCGGAGGCAATTCCCCGGCTGGGGATTCCGGCCTATAACTGGTGGAACGAAGGGCTTCACGGTCTGGCGAGAGCCGGCACGGCCACCATGTTTCCCCAGGCCATCGGCATGGCCGCAATGTTTGATCCGGAGCTGACGGAACGCGCAGCTTCCATCACCGCGGACGAGGCGCGCGCCAAGTACAACACGGTGACGCAGCAGCACGGGGATCGGGATATTTACAAGGGGCTGACCATCTGGTCGCCCAACATCAACATTTTCCGGGATCCCCGGTGGGGACGGGGACACGAGACCTACGGCGAGGATCCGTTCCTGACGACAGTTCTGGGAAAGGCCTATGTCCGGGGACTCCAGGGCGATCAGGCGGTTTTGAAAACGGCGGCCTGTGCCAAGCATTTTGCCGTGCACAGCGGCCCGGAGGCCATCCGGCACGGCTTTGATGCCAAGGTGTCGCCGAAGGATCTGGAGGAGACGTATCTCCCGGCCTTTGAAGCCCTGGTGAAGGAGGCAAAGGTGGAGAGCGTCATGGGCGCATACAACAGCGTAAACGGCGAGCCTTCCTGCGCCAGCCCGTTTTTGCAGCAGAAATTGCAGGAGTGGGGCTTTGACGGCTATTTCGTTTCCGATTGCTGGGCTATCCGGGATTTTCACGAATATCACCATATCACCAGCCGCCCGGAAGAATCGGCAACACTGGCCATTCACGCCGGCTGTGACCTGAACTGCGGCTGCACCTATCAGCGCCTGCTGAATGCATTGCAGGAGGGCATGATTCAGAAGGAAGAGATTCGCCGTGCCTGCATCCATGTGATGCGCACCCGGATTCGCCTTGGCATGTTCGACAAGGAAACGCCCTATGACCAGATTCCCTATGAAATCGTCTCCTGCCCGGCGCACAAGGCGGTATCGCACCGCTGTGCGGCGGAATCTATGGTGCTGCTGCGCAACAATGGGATTTTGCCGCTGGATCCGGATAAAATCCGGACACTGGCAGTAATCGGCCCCAACAGCGACAGCCGTCTGGCACTGGAGGGCAACTACTGCGGCACCGCAGACCGGTATATTACCTTCCTGGAGGGCATCCAGGATGCATTCCCCGGCCGGGTGCTCTATGCACAGGGCTGTCATCTGTTCCAGGATCGGGTATCGAATCTGGCAATGGCAGGCGACCGGTATGCAGAGGCTGTGACGGCGGCAGAGCATGCTGACGCGGTGGTGCTCTGCCTGGGACTGGATGCAACTATGGAAGGAGAAGAGGGCGACACCGGAAACGAATTTTCCTCCGGGGACAAGCCGGATTTGCGGCTGCCGGAGCCGCAGCGGATGCTGCTGGAAAAGATCATGGCCGTGGGAAAACCGGTGATTGCCGTAGTGGCAGCCGGAAGCGCTATCCATCTGGAACAGCAGCCGGACGCACATCTCCACGTATGGTATCCCGGCTCAGAGGGCGGAAAGGCGCTGGCGGAAATTCTGTTCGGCACGGTATCGCCTTCCGGAAAGCTGCCGGTGACCTTCTATGCATCCGCAGACCAGCTGCCGGATTTCACGGATTATGCTATGCAGGGGCGCACGTATCGCTATGCGCAGCAGAATGTGGAATATCCCTTTGGCTATGGCCTGACCTATGGAAAGATTGTCTGCACAGATGTCACCTATCAGGACGGCAGCGCGGTGGTTACTGTGGAAAATCAGGGCAGCCGGACAGTTGCAGACGTGGTGCAGCTCTATCTCAAGGACACCTGCCCGGAGGCTGTGCCCAACCACAGTCTGTGCGGATTCCAGCGGGTGACGCTGGCACCGGGAGAGCGGAAAACCTGTGTCATTCCGGTGCCGGAGCGCGCCTTTACCGCAGTGGCGGAGGACGGTTCACGCCGGGTATTCGGAAAGGTGTTTACCCTGTATGCCGGCACCTGTCAGCCGGATGCGCAGAGCCAGGCGCTGAGCGGAACAAAGTGCGTTTCTACAGAAATCACACGATAAAGAAGAATGCAGGCACAGCCGCCGCCTTTCCTGCATAGAATGGCAGCAGGGAAGGAGTGGTAGAAAGGGTGCGTCCGCTATGTACAATGAAACCAGGAGAGGCCGGCGTAATTACGGCACTGTATCTGCACGGCTCTATGCGGCATCGTCTCCTGGATTTGGGATGGATTCCCGGCACACGGATTCAGAAACTGTATACTGCGCGCCGGGGTGATCCGTCTGCCTATGCGGTACGGGGGGCAGTCATTGCGCTTCGGGCCTGTGATGCAAAATTGATTCTGGTACAGCCGGAAACAAGATAGAACGCTGATAAAATACCAAAAGCGGAGGAGAACGCATGGGCGCGCTTTCCTCCGCTTTTTTGCGGAATATTTTCCGGGAAAACAAAAAAGGCCTGAACGGTAAAAAACCGTCAGACCTTTTCTTTTTGTTGTGGCAGGGGCACCAAGAATCGAACTCGGGACACGTGGTTTTGGAGACCACTGCTCTACCAGCTGAGCTATACCCCTACAGTTGCTGCCTTGCAACAGAACCTGTAACGTGAATTATTATAGCACAATTCTGGCGGAATGTCAAGCGGAAATATTTATTTTTTTCATTTTCCTATTTCAAGAAACAGACATCTTTTAAAAGCCCGATTGATTTCCAAAAGGGGCATCATCACGACAGGTTCACAGAAAAGTTTGGATGTATTCGAAAATGCTCTCGCTTCTCTGACAAAATGCGACAGCGGATTTTGCTATAATGGGGATACCAGATGAGAAATCCGGGCAGAACATGATTTTTGCAAAAAAACAAGGAGGTTATTTTTATGAAGTACATTCTGAAACTGGTGGCAGAGCAAAACGGTGTTTCCCCAGAAGAGGTGCGCACAGAGATTGCAGCGGCCATTCAGGCAGGCATGGAAAGCGCAGACGTTTCCGCGCGGCGGCAGTGGGCGCAGATTCCCAAGGAGCATGCCGTGCCTACGCCGGAAGAGGTGATCACGTATCTGGTGGCCAGGGCGGTGCGGACATCCGTGCTGTGCCCGGTGTCTTCCGGACATGCCTATCCGATGGCGTGAGCATACGATCTGTCTGAACCCAGGGCAGCAAAAACCAGACCCAGTCAGAAACGGCGGCGGTGTACGGCGGAGAAGGGAGATCTCCCGGCGGTACCGCGGCCGTTTTTTCTGTAGGTTTTTGCAGAAAATCAGGCAAATATATAGTAGAAATATACAAGTCACCCAGGAGTTGTCTTGACACATTCTGTGGAATCTGCTATAATGAGACAAAATCAGATTGCAAAAGGGCCGCCTGATTTTGGGAATGGCAGGCTTTGAGAAAGGGAGGAATCACGCATGGAACAGGAACAGAATGCGCAGATGACACCGGAACTGTATACCGAGGAACAGCTGGACGCGGTGGAAACCCACATCACCCGGTGGTTCGGGGAATATCCCACGGTGCTGCACGAGGTGTTCTCACCGGATATTCACGTGGATATCTGCATCATTCCGCCGTCTCCGGAGCGAAACTGGGTGACGCTGGTGACAGAGGGCATGGGCGCGCACCGGATGCATGTGCCGGAGGATCCGGAGTCTGCACCCCTGGCACGGGCAGAGCTGCTGCTGTGCCTGCCGCCGGACTGGAATCTGGACAGCGAGGCAGAAAAGGACTACTGGCCGATCCGGCTGCTGAAACAGCTGGCACGGCTTCCGCTGGAGTGTGACACCTGGCTGGGCTGGGGGCACACCGTCGACAACCAGGAGCCCTTTGCCGAAAATACGGCGCTGTCCGGGTCGATGCTCTTAGACCCCGGCGCCTATGAGGAAGAGGCCTGCGTCTGTGCGCTGCCGGAGGGGGAGACGGTAAACTTTTACCAGGTCATTCCCCTGTACCCGGAGGAAATGGAATTTAAGGTTGCATACGGCGCGGATGCGCTGCTCGACCGTATGGCCGGGGCGATTGATCATGTGATTGCGCCGGATCGGTATAATGTGTGCGCGCCGGATATTCTGATGGTGATGGACTGGGAGGGCTGGCACGTCAGCTCTATCCGGGAAAAGCACCTGCCGCTGCCGGAAATTGCAGGGTATAACCACATGGCGATTTATCTCCGGTGGTGTATGGAGCACGGCCTGATGAGTGAAGCATTTCAGAAGGACTATCCGGAAGAGGTGGCATCCGTTCTGGCCGGAGACGGCCGGACAGATCTCCGGGAACTGATCCGGGACGAGCTGGACGGACGGCTGTACCAGGGAATTTTCAACGAAGAGGGACAGGCCTTTGCCGCCTATTATTACGATCACGGTAACGGGAATGACTGCTGTTATCCGGCAGATGTGGATGACTATGCGCTGCATTATTTTGGGGAGAAGGGGTATCACAGCTCGGAATTCCAGGACGAGGCCTATTTGTTTGTGCCCTTTGATGAGACCTATTATCAGGGGATGAAGGCGTACCTGGAGCGGCACTATGCAGATTTTCAGAAGGAGGAGAATGCATCATGACAGAACAGGAATACATGCTGGCCGGAAAGCTTTATGATCCGTCTGATCCGCTGCTGGCGAAACAGCGGGAGACGGCGCACCGGCTTTCTTGGGAATACAATCTGCTTCCGGAGACGGAGGAGGAAAAGCGGCAGGCCATTCTGGCACAGCTGCTGGGAGCCTGCGGCGAGGGAACCTTTTTGCAGGGGCCGATTCAGTTTGACTACGGCATCTACACCCGGTTCGGCAAGCGGTGCTACACCAACTTTAATTTCGTGGTACTGGATGTGTGCCCGGTGCATATCGGAGACGATGTGTTTTTCGGCCCGAACTGCACGCTGGCACCGCCCATGCATGCCCTGCTGCCGGAGGAACGCAATCTCCGGAGACGGGCAGACGGCTCCTACTATGATCTGGAATACGGAAAGCCCATTACCATTGGCAATGGCTGCTGGATGGCCAGCAATGTGACCATCTGCGGCGGCGTGACCATTGGAGAGGGCTGTGTGATCGGCGCCGGGAGCGTGGTGACACGGGACATTCCGCCCCATTCTCTGGCGGCCGGAAATCCCTGCCGTGTGATCCGGCCGATTACACCGGCAGATTCCATTGCGGCAAAAGCGGAAATTCAGCGGTAAACGGCAAATTAAGCGCTTTTTAAAAAGGCGAATACAGCAGATAAAGGAGGAACATGAGGAATGAACATTCCGGAAATTGTATCACAGCTGACACTGGAAGAAAAGGCGAGCCTGTGCTCCGGCGGTGATTTCTGGCATACAAAGGCGATTGAACGGCTGGGGATTCCGGCCATGATGATGTGTGACGGCCCCCACGGCCTGCGCAAACAGGATCTGGTCAGTGATAATATGGGAATCAATGACAGCATTCCGGCGGTGTGTTTTCCGGCCGGATGTGCAACGGCATCCTCTTTTGACCGGGCGCTTGTCCGGCAGATGGGCGAGGCGCTGGGCAATGAGTGCCAGGCCGAGGATGTGGGCGTGATTCTGGGGCCGGCGGTCAACATCAAGCGCTCACCTCTGTGCGGCAGAAACTTTGAGTATTACTCCGAGGATCCGTATGTGGCCAGCCAGATGGCGTCCAGCTTTATCCAGGGGGTACAGAGCCAGAATGTAGGAACCAGCATCAAGCACTTTTATGCCAACAACCAGGAGCACCGGCGCATGAGCAGCAGCTCAGAGCTGGACGAGCGGACGGCACGGGAAATCTATCTGTCCGCTTTTGAAACTGCCATCCGGGAGGCAAAGCCCTGGACAGTGATGTGCTCCTACAACCGGATTAACGGCGTATATGCCGCCGAAAACCGCTGGGCGCTGACGGACGTGCTCCGGGGTGAATGGGGCTTTGACGGCTTTGTTGTCAGCGACTGGGGCGCAGTAAATGACCGGGTACCGGATCTGGAAGCCGGAATGGATCTGGAAATGCCGGCTTCCGGCGGCTTCCGGGACGAGGAAATTATTACCGCTGTTCGGGTGGGACGGATGCCGGAAGCGGTTCTGGATCAGGCAGTCACCCGGATCCTTACCATTGTAGACCGGTATCTTCGCGGCCGCAATCCCAAGGCGGTGTTTGACCGGGAGAAGGATCACGCCCTGGCACGGGAAATCGCCGGCCAGTGCATGGTGCTCCTGAAAAATGAGGATCAGGTACTGCCCCTGAAACGGACACAGAAGGCCGCCTTTATCGGTGCATTTGCAGAAAAGCCCCGGTATCAGGGCGGCGGCAGCTCCCACATCAATTCTTTTAAAGTGGAATCTGCGCTGGAAATGGCGAAGGGCTGCTGTGTTACCTATGCCAAGGGCTTTGCCGCAGAGAGCGAGCTGGTGGACGAAGCATTGTTGGCCGAAGCAGTGGAGGCTGCGGCGGAAGCAGATGTGGCAGTTGTATTTGCCGGGCTGCCGGATTCCTTTGAGTCCGAGGGCTTTGACCGGAAGCACATGGAGCTGCCCCTGTGCCAGAATGTGCTGATCTCCGCAGTGGCAAAGGCAAATCCCAATACAGTTGTCGTGCTCCACAACGGCGCGCCGGTGGAAATGCCGTGGATTTCTGAAGTAAAGGGCATTCTGGAAACCTATCTCTGCGGCCAGGCAGTCGGAGGCGCAGTGATTGATGTGCTGTACGGAGAGGTAAACCCCAGCGGCCATCTGGCTGAGACATTTCCACGGGCACTCCGGGAAACCCCGTCCTACATTTCTTTCCAGGGTGAGGGCGACCGGGTGGAATACCGGGAGGGCGTGTTTGTGGGCTATCGCTATTATGCCACAAAGAAAATTCCGGTTCTGTTTCCCTTTGGCCACGGCCTGAGCTATACCACATTTGCCTTTTCCAATCTGCGGACAAACCAGGTGGTATATCACCGGGGCGACCGGGTGGAGGTTTCTGTGGATGTCACCAACACCGGTGACCGGTACGGAAAAGAAGTGGTACAGCTCTACATCATGCCCCAGATTGAAACAGACGCCATTCTCCGGCCGGTGCTGGAGCTGCGCGGTTTTGAAAAGGTCGGCCTGAAATCAGGGGAGACCAAGACGGTGCACTTTACCCTGGATCGGCGCGCCTTTTCCTCCTATAACATCCAGCGGCAGAAGTGGATGGCAGAGCGAGGCGACTACATCATTGCCTGCGGCGATTCCTCCGAAAATCTGCCCATGCAGCAGACGGTGCACATTGAAGGCGATCTGCCCATTCCGAAGTGCATTACCATGGACACTACCTTCGGTGATGTGCTCCGGATTCCCGGCGCGGCTAATCTGGTAACGCCTTTTGCGGCGGTATTCGGTGCCACAAATGAATCGGCGGACGAAAACGCTATGGGTGAGAGCACCGCAGAAATGATGGAAGCGATGATGCAGTACATGCCCATTCGCGGCCTGATCTCCTTCGGCGGCGGAACTGTGACCACACGGCAGTGTGAGGAACTCATCCAGAAGCTGAATGTGCTGGCAGAAGCGGCGGAACAGAAATACGAATCGTAAAACGAAAATCCCCAAAACCCCGGATTGTTCTGCGGCAGAATAATCCGGGTTTTTTTTCTGTCCTGCTACAGCCCGGATATGAGAAAATGTGCAAGCTGCCACCTTAAAAGCTCGGTTTTAGAATAAAATCTCGGAATCGGACAAACAGCGCTTGAAAATGTACGAAATTCGTAGAAAAACTGCATTTACCAGATTCCGGAATGGCCAAAAAATATTTTTTGGCTGGTGCTGTCACGGCGGCAAACTGCGAAAAGCGGAGATCTGAGCTATGAACAGCAGCAGACCTACAGCGATTATTATGATACATACAGCGGACAGACCCGGCCGAATGCGGAAATTTTACTAAACGGCGCGGATTTTCAGTCTGCAGACTGTGCCCAGTATGAGGTGGGCAGCTATACCGGAGAAGAGGACGGCAGCACGAGAGACAACGCCCTGATCTGGAACAGCGCGGACGGCAGCTTTACCTACACCATTCAGGTGCCGGAGACCGGCGTGTATTCCATTGAGGCAACCTATTGTCCGCTGGTGTCTAATACCTCGGAGATTTCCTTCTCCCTGGCCATTGACGGGGAGATCCCCTATGACACGGCCTCCCGTCTTACCTTAAATAAAGTATACCGGAACAGGGAGAACATGAAAGAGGACAGCAAGGGCAACCAGGTGCGTCCCACACAGGTGCAGACTGAAATGTGGCGTACCTGCTGGATCGGCGATTCAGACGGCCTGTTTAATGAGCCGCTGCTGTTTTATCTGGAACAGGGCACCCATGAGATTACCCTCTCTTCCCAGAAGGCGTACTTTGCGCTGGAAAGCCTGCGCTTTGCACAGCCGGAAGAGGTGCCCACCTATGCAGAATATGTGAGCAGCACAGATGCCGCAGTCAGCCCGGAGGAAACCCCGGAGACGCTGGTGCGCATCGAGGGGGAGAATGCGGTTTATAAATCTGACTCCGTGCTCTACCCGACCTATGACAATTCCACCAGTGCGGTTTCTCCCTCTGACCCGAAGCACATGGTATACAACACCATCGGCAGCGGCAACTGGAAGAAGGTGCTCCAGACCATTACCTGGCAGGTGGATGCCGGGACGCTCAGCGGAGACGGCTGGTACAAATTAGGCATTAAGGCGCGGCAGGAGGAAATGCGCGGCTTTTACTCCAACCGCCGGATTTGCATTGACGGCCAGGTGCTGTGCCAGGAAATGGATCAGGTGAAGTTCTACTACAACACCGATTTCCAGATGACAAATGTACAGGACAGCGACGGCGAGGACGTGTATGTCTATCTCACAGCCGGCGAAGACCACACCATTACCATGGAGGCCATTCCCGGTGAAATCGGGGACTCCATGCGGCAGCTGGATGCCATTGTGCTGGATCTGAACACCTATTACCGGAAGATCGTCATGATCACCGGGCCGGAGCCGGACAAGTACACCGATTATTATGTACACGAGAAGATTCCGGAGCTGGTGGACGAATTCTCCCGGATGTCTGCTGAATTGAAGGAAATTCAGGGGCATATCGAAGAACTGGCCAATTCCAAAGGCTCAGAGGCCGCCTCTCTGGAACAGATGACGGTCATTCTGGACAAGTGCGTGGCAGATCCTTTGAAGATTCCTAACTATCTGTCTCAGATCAAGGACTATATCACGTCCCTGTCCTCCTGGATGCGGGACTATCGGGATCAGCCGCTGGAAATCGACTATCTGGAGATTGCTTCTCCGGAAAAGAGCTTTCCTTCTACCAAGGCCGGCTTCTGGAACTCGGTTTCCTACAGCTTCCAGCGGTTTACGGCCTCGTGGGATGAGGACTACAGCTCTCTGTCCAGCACAACCGGAGATGACGCAGTAGAAGTATGGGTATCTCTGGGACGAGATCAGGCACAGGTGGTAAAAGACCTGGTGGAATCGGAATTCCAGCAGCAGTACAACGTGCCTATTTCCATTAACCTGGTAGTCGGCGGCGTTGTGGAAGCAACGCTGGCAGACAAGGGACCGGATGTGGCACTGTTCCTGGGCGGCGAGTTCCCGGTAAACCTGGCGGCCCGCGGCCTGCTGGCAGATTTGTCCCAGATGGACGGCTATGACGATATGACAAAGCTGTACCAGGATACGGCGATGGTGCCGTATCAGTATGAGGGCGGCACCTATGGCATGCCCCTGACGCGAAGCTGGGCGATGATGTTCTACCGAAAGGACGTACTCAGCGAGCTGGGCTTTTCCAGTGCGCCGAAGACGTGGGAGGATCTCATTGACATGCTCCCGGCGCTCCAGCGGAACTATATGTCGGCCGGTCTGGTGCTGCCGGCGGTGGCCGCAGACGCAAACCAGGCCACCATTTCCGCCGCAACAGAATCCGGTCTGACCTTTGCCTCTCTGCTGCTCCAGCGGGGACAGAACTACTACAACGATGCACAGACCGAGACAACCTTTGACACCAATGCGGCCATTGATGCCTTTGAGATGTGGACAGACTTCTACACCAAGTATGACTTTGACCAGCAGTATGATGCATTCAGCCGGTTCCGGACAGGGGAATATCCCATTGTGGTTTCCGACTACTGCACCTTCTTCAACCAGCTGGCTGTGGCTGCGCCGGAAATCAGCGGCCTGTGGGACTTCGCGCCCATTCCGGGCACGGTGCAGGAGGACGGCACGGTTTCTCACGCTGTAAACTCCAACAACACCGGTGCGGTTATCTTCAACAAGGTCAGCAAAAAGACCAACGGACTGGAAAATGCCTGGACATTCCTCAAGTGGTTCTGCTCCACAGAGGTACAGGTGGAATACGGCACCCAGATTGAAGGACTCATGGGACAGATGGGACGGTATGCAACTGCCAACCAGGAAGCCCTGACACAGCTGGCATGGTCTACCGAAGAGGCAGACACCATCCTGGGGGCAATGGAAGAGCTGGAAGAAATTCCGATTATTCCGGCCTCCTATTCCGTCACCCGTAACGTCATGAACGCGTTCCGTGAAGTGGTCAACAACAACGAGAATCCGCGGGATACCCTGATGTCCTATAACCGGGATACCAACGAGGAAATCGCAAGAAAGCGGAAGAATCTGGGACTGGACGAATGAGAGCCTGTCTTCATAAGAAATGTGTATACGCTTGTGAAGACGGTTCTAAGAACCGGTTCTGACAAAATATGAAATCAGGCGGCGCAGAGCCGCATGCAAAAGATTCCGGGATATCCGGAAAAGGAGGGGGTTTACTTGGATGCTGCCGAAATTGGCAAAAGAACCCGGCAGGAAAACCGGCGGCTGATCTGGCTGGCAGTCAAGCAGAATAAAGTCAGCTATCTGATGATTCTGCCGTTTATGCTGTTTTTCCTGGTATTCACCATTGTGCCGGTTGTGATGTCCCTGCCCATGGGCTTTACAGATTTTAACATGGTACAGATGCCGAAGTTTGTCGGCTTGTCAAACTATACCACACTGTTTCTGGCGGATAAGGTCTTTATCCAATCCATTCGTGTAACGCTGGTGTTTGCACTCTTTACCGGCCCGATCAGCTATATTCTCTGCTTTTTGCTGGCGTGGCTGATCAATGAGCTGCATCCCAAGCTCCGCACGATATTTACACTGATTTTCTATGCGCCGTCTATGGCGAACCGGCCTCCCGGAACACCACGACCATGCGTTCCAGTGGATACGGCAAGGCAAAGGTCAGCGAGATCAGCGGCGGTGTGAAAATTACCTACACTTTCAAAAAAGCCGGCATTACGATTCCGGTGACCTACAAGCTGGAGGACGACTATCTGGAAGCCCGTGTGGAAACAGCGGACATTGAAGAGCAGGACACCTCACAGAAAACCGGAAAGCTGACTACCTCCATTTCCATTATGAGCAACTTCGGGGCGGCTTCTTCCGAGGATGAGGGCTATTTTGTGATTCCGGACGGAAGCGGCGCACTCATCCGGTTCAACAACGGCAAAACCACGGCGAAGAGCTATACCGGCTATGTGTACGGCTCTGATCTGACGGCAGTTGCCCTGAAGGAACCGGCAGTGACGGAGCAGGTATATCTGCCTATGTACGGCATCGTCAACGGGGACAACGCCATGATGGTAGTCTGCACAGAAGGGGACTCCAACGCGAAGCTCACCGCAAGCGTCAGCGGCCAGTCCAACAGCAGCTATAATGTCTGCGGCTTTGACTTTACCATCCGGGATTCTGACTCCTACTATATATCGGGAGACAATTCCATGGCGCTCACCGTTTTTGAGGACGGCCCCATTAAGACCGATACCATCGCCCTGCGGTATTATCCCCTGGACACTGCGGATACGCCGGACTATACCGATGTTGCCACAGCCTATCGGAACTACCTCACAGAGGAATGCGGCGTAGAGTCCACAGTGGATTCTGCGGATCCGGCACTTTCTCTGGATCTTTACGGCGGTGTGGAAAAGGAAAAGTCCGTGCTGGGCATTCCGGTAAATCTGAAAACCTCTCTCACCTCCTATGACCAGGCGCAGGAAATCCTGAAGGATCTGAACGCAAACGGTGTCTCTGACATCAGCGTGCAGTATCACAACTGGACCAATGCCGGCATTACCGGAAAGGTGGATGTCAAGGCAAAGGGTGCCCGCTGCTTAGGCGGAAACGGAGACTGGAACGATTTGCAGAGCTATGCGGCAAGCAACGGCATCACCATTTATCCGACTGTAGACAACCGCACCTTTGTTTCCGGCAGCGGCTATTATACCTTTACGGATACGACCGTGCGGATTTCCGGCTCCTATGCCCGGATCTATGACTATGACCTGGCATACGGCACACAGAGCCAGACCCAGGATCCCCTGTCGCTGCTGTCTCCGGCGGCGTTCCGGGACGTGTACAGCGACCTGGTGAAAAACTACGGCAAAAAGGATCTGCACGCGGTTTCTCTGGGAAGCATGATGTCCTCTCTCTACGGGGACTATGGGAAAAAGGCCATTTCCCGGGACAGCGCCCAGACCATTCTGGAAGAGTCCTATCAGAGTCTCCGGGATGCATCCATTTCTCTGATGGCAGACACGGCCAATGCATATGCACTGCCCTATGTGGACGAGATTACAGACGTGCCGCTGCAGTCCAGCGGATTTGATGTGTTCGATGAGGACATCCCGTTCTATCAGCTGGTTATGCACGGCCCGTTTGTGGGAATGGACAACTATAATTACGCCTTTAATGTCGACCCGAATTATCGTCAGTATTTGCTGAAGGTGCTGAAGGACACCGCCTGGAAAACACCGCTGATTCTGGTATTTTCCCTGTTTGTGGCGGTAATCCTGAATCAGAAGTTTAAGGGCAGAACCTTTTCCCGTGCTGTATTTTTCCTGCCGGTTATCATTGCAACCGGCCCGGTGTACAACATCATTAACGGCAACCTGCAAAGCACGGGCAACAGTGATGCCAGCCAGTTTTCCACCATGTTTTCCACGGATCTGCTGGGGGATCTCATGCAGTTTCTGGGCATCTACGGCATTTCGGACGGCATGCAGGCCACCATTGAAACTGTGTCTGACAATATCTTCGGCATTGTGTGGAATTCCGGCATTCAGATTCTGATTTTCCTGGCAGCGCTCCAGAACATTCCGGTTTCTGCAAAGGAAGCCGCACAGATGGAGGGCGCAACGGCCTGGGAATACTTCTGGAAAATCACGCTGCCCTATGTCAGCCCCAGAGAACAGATCGTCTGGATGGAAGCCGGCTGTTTGATCTCAATTCTCCCGATTCTCATTATGTATGTATTCCTGCAAAAATACTTTACAGAGGGTATCGAGCGTTCCGGCCTGGTCGGATAAATATTTGGTACATCGGTTTCCACAATGTGTGGGAATTTTGTGGAAAACGTCTCCCGGTTCGGGAGACGTTTTTTGTTTGTGTGAGGGGAGGTAATTGTGTGGGAAAAGTTTCAGTTGGAGACCCTACCACCGCCTAACGACGGTCCCCCTCGTACTGAGCGGTCCCCTCTGTCCCTTCGGGACATCTCCCCACCCC